>JACZCU010128481.1_pt1 | contig 16289 bp, 5 predicted proteins | sample 8641851 | NCBI WGS metagenome assembly JACZCU01 (sample SAMN15324605, study PRJNA640507) | soil metagenome | isolation source: monocropping sugarcane control | place: China: Luxin town, Laibin City, Guangxi Province | collected 2019-07-25 | depth 10cm m | reverse complement strand
GGCGCTCGTTTTCCCTGACAAAATGAAGCTTGTGAATATCATCATTTCACAAGCATGAACGCTTCACCACTCAAAGTCTACCTGACTAAAGGCGTTAGCACATCTGTAGAATGACAGGATTTTATCATCGAGTTGTGAAGAAACTATTTCGAGGATGACCCTGTACAATTACAGGGTGAGGAGATGACCCAGTACAATTACAGGGTGAGGAGATGACCCATACACCTATCTAACCGAGCGTCTATCAGGCTCAGTACGTTTTCCAGGGCTCTATCCATCCGCCGCTTTCCTATGTGAAATGGCTCTGCAAGCCATTTCGTGTATAGTAGGGGCGATCCCTTGCGGTCGCCCTGGCCCTTGCGGATGTCGTCTCCCCCGGAGCTCGGTCCCCGGGGGCTCGGTCTCCGGGGGAGACGACATGACGACATTCCGAGCGCCCTGGCTCCTTGTCTATACCCTTAGCCTGACTCTTATAGGACATCTGCCCCGTTAAGCCAGGTGGCGCTCAATGGCATAGCGAGTAGCAGCGCTGCGGGAGGAAACCTGGATTTTGTTGTAGATCGAGGTCAGATACCAGTTAACGGTGCGACGAGTGATGACAAGCTTTTCAGCGATCTGCGCATTGGTCAGCCCTTGTGCCACTAGCCGCAGTACTTCGACCTCACGTGCCGTCAATCCATCGGGATAGATTGGAGGAGGCACCGCCTCAGTAGTTGATGGCCACCCCGCTGGAAGCAGCCTGGGCACAGCCGCAGGTCCTTGTGCAGTGAGGACCCCCTCTAGTGACATAGACTGTCCCTCAGCCCACATCGCAGTAAATAGCTCTTCTCCGAGTTGAGTACGTGTAGCAGCTATGGAGCGCAGATAATCAGCGCGTTCGATAGGTGGCAGGGGCGCACCCATAGTATCACGCAAGGCCTGGGCTGCACCCCAGAGCCGCGCTGCCCACGCTAAATTTCCCTGAGCCGAGACCACATTTGCCAACCCTTCCAGACCGGAGGCGATGTTCAGCTTATGACCTACACTTGCCAGCTTCAAGCTCTCCTCGTAGATGGCTCGTGCTTTGGCGTGGTCACCCTGGATGGCTTCCAATTTCGCTAAGCTGATGAGCGACCAGGCAATACGCTGCCGATCCCCTATTTCCCTATAGAGCACAAGGCTCTCCTCGAGTTGCGAGCGCGCCGTGAATGCGTCACCCTTACTGAGAGCTACTTGCCCCGAGCAATAGAAGTAGAAGGCAATACCATCTTTGTCGCCCACCTCTCTGCAGAGCGCAACACCTTCCTCGAGCAGTAGGCGTATTCGCGTCTGATCCCCCTGGGAAATAAAGAGTAGTTCTGCTAACTGGAGCAGCGAAAGAGCTATGCCCCTTTTGTTTCCCAGTTCCTTGAAGAGTACCAGGCTCTCCTCAAACAGAGCTAATCCTTTGGCATATTCTCCTTGTATGTTTGCTAAGCCCGCCAGGTTGAAGAGTGAATAGGCAATGCTAACTTTGTCGTCCATCTCCTTGGAGAGCCCTGAGGACTCCGCAATGAGTGAGCCTGCCATAGCAAGGTTACCCCTCAACCACGCTATATGCCCCAACTGGTAGAGGCCAAGCGCGATACCTTCTTTGTCTCCAATCTCTCGATACAGAGCCAGGCTCCCTTCGGTTAGCTCCTCTGAACGATCGGTGTCACCTTGAATGTTGGCCAACATTGCAGCAGCGCTGAAAGCCTTGGCGCGCATGGCTGCGCTAACCCCTTCGCTTCCTCCCAGCGCCCGCTCCAGGAAGTTGCGTCCCTCAGTGTAGTGACCATGTATTTGCCAGAACGCTGCTAACGCTCTCCCCAACCGCAATGCGATCTCTATGCGGTACCCGTCCTTCTCATCTCCCGCCTGTTCTAATGACCACCGCAATGCTGCTCGCAGGTTGTCGTGCTCCCGCTCCAGCCGCTCCAGCCAAGTCACCTGCTGCGGTCCCCTGAGTACCAGATCTGCCTGCTCGGCTAGCGTCAGATAGTACACAGCATGAGCCTGCCGTGTGGCCTCCGCTTCCTTATAGGTGACAAGAGCCTCCAATCCATACTCGCGAATGGTCTCCAGCATCACGAGGCGCAGCTCATCTCCTGCCTGTTCCACCTGTTGCACCAGGCTCTTGTCAACGAGTGCGGCCACTACTTGCAATACATTCCCCTGCGCGCTATCAGGAGTAGCGCAGACGGCTTCAACTGCCTCTAGCGTGCAACCACCCACAAAGGCGGAGAGTCGCCGGAAGAGCAGTTGCTCCTCGGCGTTTAGCAGATCATAACTCCACTGTATGGTACTGCGAAGGGTCCGCTGTCGTGTCGGCATATCCCGCGCCCCACTCGTCAAAACAGCCAGACGATGCTCTAGCCGTCTCAATAGTACATGTGGCGGGAGTAGTTTCATCCAGGCCGCTGCCAACTCAATGGCCAGTGGCAACCCATCCAGATGCGCGCAAATCTCGGCGATGATACGTGCATTAGCGGTGGTCATTTGGAAACTGGGCCTGACAGCCCTGGCACGATCGAGGAAGAGGGCAACCGCTGCATACTGTGTGAGGCTCTCGCTATTTGCAGGATGCTTGAGATCAGGTAGCGCTAGCGGCGGCACGGGGAACTCACGTTCACCGCGTATATGCAGCACAGCGCGGCTGGTTACCAGGATCTTGAGGTGGGGACAAACTGCGAGCAGTTCCGCAAGCCCCGGTGCTGCCACCATCACCTGTTCAAAGTTGTCGAGTAGCAGCAGCAGGCGCTTATCTCGCAGATACGCTTTCAGGAGGTCGAGTAGCGGTTCATCTCTAGTCTCTTTCAGCCCAAATTCTTGAGCGATAGCAGAGACAACAAGTTCAGGATCGCTGATGGGTGCTAATGGGACGAAGCAAATGCCGCTGGTGAAATCGTCGTGCAGATCGACTGCTATTTGTAGACCCAGGTGGGTTTTGCCGACACCGCCAGGGCCGGTGAGGGTCACGAGACGCACTTCTGGTCGACGCAGGAGAGCACGCGTTGCGATCACCTCCTGCTCGCGCCCAATCAGTGGAGTCGGAGGGGTAGGCACATTGTATATGGGCGCATAGCCAGCCATGCCTGGCTTTCTTGAGCGGAGAACAGATATCTTGTCCTGCATAGCTAACTACTCCCGCAGCGCCTCCACCGTCGAGTGAAAGTCTCCTCTATCATCCGAAGATAGCAGGATGCATTTATACATTATATTATACAAAGTTCGTAACTACTCAGGTGCATTCTTTTGCCCTGAATTACTGTCAAAATAAGCACAATTTGAAAGTGATATACTTCACTATATGCTTGCTATTAATCCTGGAGAAGTCAGTTCGATTAATCCTGGAGAAGCCAGTTCGATTTGACGTTGCATCATTGTCTTTATATTTAGGAGATACAATGAACCATACACGCCTAAAAATCCTTGATCAATTGAGTGTTACCCTGGCTTTACTCTTCACGCTTGATCGACTTGTGAGACTTATTGCGGTTATAAACTTCTTTCGTCGCCCTGCTCCTCCACAGCCTATGGTATGGCCCACTATTTCAATCCTCCAACCTATTACCCGGGGTATAAATGATCTACACCGCTCCCTACAGGCACAGGCTATCCTCGACTATCCCAACCCGCCACAACATCTGTTGATCTGCGATGCGCATGATATCGAGTCACAGACAAAAGTTCGTACATTCCTGAAGGAATTTCCGCTGATGCAGGCGGATGTTGTCCTGGTGGAAACGACAGGCGCATCTGTAGCATCGAAGCTTAGAAAGTTGCAAGCGGCCCTTCCAGGAGCGACGGGCCAGGTGCTCTGCTTTATCGATGACGATGTCATGCCTCGTCCTGACGCACTCAAGATACTGATACCTTATCTGTTCCAACCCCACGTTGGAGCCGCGTTCGGTCTACCATGTTACTCGAACTGGCGAACACTCTGGTCGAGCTTGATGAGTGGCTTCGTCAATGCCAATATGCTACTGAGCTTTGTACCGTCTAATTATCTAGCCGGTCCCCTCAGGCTCGTTGGGCATCTCGTTGTATTTCGTCGAGATATTCTCATGCAGGCCGGGGGACTGAACGGCCTGGAGCGTTATATCGATGACGACTACGCCATTGCGGAGCGGTTGCGGGAGCACGGATTGCATCTGATACAAGCTCCGCTGGTCTACGATGTCGATAATGAATTACATTCCCGAAGAGCCTATGAGGTACAACTCCATCGATGGTTCGTAATGGCCCAGCAAGCCATGATGCCACTGCTCTCCCCCAGAGAGAGGATTATAGCGCTTATATCCAGCATCCCTCTCGTGCTGCCAAGCAGCATAGCACTCCTGGCGCTTCTTACGCGTAGTCGCTCTGCTCTCCGCTCACTAATCACGGCCCTGAGCATCTTCGGTGCCGCCTATACGGTATGTGAGGCTCGCTTTCTCAGGCGCCGGACTCCGCTGCATCGCTGGCCGCTACTAATTATCATTGCTCTTTTCACACCTCTGCAAATTCTCAAAGCCGTCCTGTCGGGTGACGAAATTGAATGGCGTGGGCAAAAGCTGCGGATACGCCGTGATGGGAGATATGAAGAGGTATATAAACCGCACCTCTATCACCACTACTCACGAACGACTAAGTCGTATAACAAGATCTACAATGCTGGGAAAGACGCGCTCGATGCCAACTAGCGTAGAGTAGAAGCCGGGCACGACTACTTCGCGACGCGGCTTGACCACCAGATCTGCGATCGTCTTTGCCACCAATTCTGGTCCCGGCAATCTCCGCTGTATATCCTCGCTCAGCGGCGTGTGTTTACTCATCGCTGTATGAATAAAGCCTGGTGAGACAAGAGAGACCGAGATATTGCTTGCGGCTAACTCACGATGCAAAGCAAGCGAGAAACCTCGTAGGCCAAATTTTGTGGCCGAATAAAGGGGATCTACTGCGATGTGGGCCGACACGGAAGCGACGAAGATAAGAGCGCCATGCTGTCTCTCTAGCATTCCTGGTAACACTGCACGTGTCATGAACATAGCGCCCAGCAAATTCACATTGACGACCTGTGTCACCTCATCTATCGAGCTCTCCACCAATGGTTTTAGCCATCCAATTCCGGCATTGTTTACCAACACGTCCACCCGTCCGAACATATCCATCGTTTGCTCCATAAGTCGAGTTACCTGCATCGCATCCGTAACGTCGGTTGGAATAGCCACAGCATGATATCCCGCATTGTTGATTCTACTTGCCTGTGACTCCAATTCATCCGCGCGCCGTGCAGCAAGTACCACTTTTGCTCCACGCCGGGCCAGTTCGCAGGCAGCATTAGCACCAATGCCTGAACTAGCCCCTGTGACAATGGCAACTTCGCCTGCGAGCACCTGGGGTAGTGCCTTCTCTTTATCCTGGTCCTGTTTTCTCCCCGCTCTCATAATCCTCATGCTTAGCTCTTAACCACAAATTGAAGTAGTGCCTTCCCAAACAACTCATTATTTGCATCCAACACTGTATTCAACGTCCAATACAGTAATATAAGCCACAATTCAATTTCCAACGTATATAAAACCGCCATAGTTGACAGGAAACAGATTTTATTGTAAAACCTAAATAAATAGGCAAGCAAAGAAGCTTGTCCAGCTTAATTCCCTAGTCTATGCAGCAATAGGGCTATGCACGTCTTTTTTACTAGGAACGGTTAGCCTTTGAGTCAACGTATTTCTGCTCTACCTATAGAGCACACTACATTCGTGGATCTCCTTCGCTGGAGAGCAACCCATCATCCAGAGGAGCAGATCTACTCATTTCTCAACGATGGAGGAGTTGAGAAAGATTATTTGACCTTTGCTGCGCTAGACCATCATGCCCGCGCCATTGCGGCGCGCTTGCAAGAGTATGGGAAGAGCGGAGAGCGAGCTCTTCTAATCTACCCCTCTGGTTTAGAGTTTGTCGCAGCATTCTTTGGATGCCTGTACGGCGCCATCATTGCTGTGCCCGTCTATCCGCCATCCGCAGCGCGAGCGGACCGGAACCTCGCCAGGTTCCGCGCCATCGCTAACGATGCTCAGGTATCGATCATACTGACCACCGCATCACTTTCGTCCAGAGTGGAGGGGCTACTGGCCCTGGCTCCTGAACTCCAACATACGCGTGTGCTGATCACAAGCGACATACCCATAGATGAAGCAGAACAATGGCAACGGCCAGCCATTACTGGCGATACACTGGCATTCCTCCAATATACCTCGGGCTCTACAGGAATGCCAAAGGGAGTCATGGTTAGCCACAGCAATCTACTCTACAACTCGTTCCTCATTGCTCAGACATGCCATCAACCTGCAAACGCACATGCAGTGACATGGCTTCCATTGTACCACGACCTGGGGCTCATCGGCGGTATCCTACAACCTCTCTACTCCGGCTATGAATCGACTATCCTCTCACCGACAGCTTTCCTGCAACGTCCCATTCGCTGGTTAGAGGCTATCTCTCGTATGAGAGCGACGATCAGTGGAGGACCAAACTTTGCATATGATCTCTGTGTCCGCAAGGTTACTGCTGAGCAAAAGGACACACTGGACCTCAGCAGTTGGGTAACAGCCGCCAATGGCGCAGAGCCGATTCGGGCGGAGACATTGGAGCGGTTTGCATCAGCCTTTGCGTCCTGCGGTTTTCGCCGCGAAGCTTTCTTGCCCAGTTATGGTCTTGCCGAGGCGACGCTCTTCGTGTGCGGTAGCAGTCGTGGAGAGTTGGCTGGAGACCTTGTTCGCACATTCGATGCCAGGGCCCTCGCACAGAACAAATCCCAGCTATCGCATACTGATGGCGATGACACCCGTGCGCTGGTGAGTCTTGGCCCTCCCCTTCACGGTCAGAAAGTTGTCATCGCTGATACAGAGTCCCTAACACAGTGCTCACCCGAACAAGTAGGCGAGGTCTGGGTGTCCGGGCCGAGCATCGCCCAGGGATACTGGAAACGCTCCGTAGAGACTGAGCAGACCTTCAGAGCATACCTGGCAGATACGGGCGAAGGCCCGTTCCTGCGCACGGGTGACCTTGGCTTCATCCATCATGGCGAGCTGTTCATCACCGGGCGACTCAAAGACTTGATCATCATCCACGGGAGCAATCACTATCCGCAGGACATTGAACGTACTGTAGAACAGAGCCATCCAGCAATACGCTCCGGTTGCAGTGCCGCCTTCTCAGTAGATGTGGATGGTGAAGAACGCTTAGTCATTGTCTCTGAGATAGAACGGCAATACCTCCGTGGAGCTATGCATGAAATCGCCGGGAGTATTCGCCAGGCAGTAGCGGAACAGCACGAGATACAACTCTACGCAGCGGTACTGATAAAACCAGGAAGCATGCTGAAAACCTCCAGCGGGAAAGTTCAGCGTAGGGCTTGCCGGGAAAGTTTTTTAATGAAACGCCTGGACGCCGTCTATGAATGGGCACTGGACGTAGCGAACTCAACTGCAGCTCCCTCCCTATCTACTATGGTCGAAGAGAGTGAGAATAGCATGCCAGAGCAGCCAAAGACAGCAACGACCAAAACGAAAGAAGCCGTACAATCCTGGCTGGTCACACAGATTGCAGAGCGGCTCAGAGTTAACCAGCGCAATGTAGATATCCAGACACCCTTCGCGCACCACGGCATGGATTCTATTCAAGCAGTAAGCCTGGCGGCAGACCTGGAAACTTGGCTTGGGCGAGAGCTTTCTCCCACCCTTGCCTACGATTATCCCACAATTGATGCTCTCGCCCGCTACCTGGCAGGCGAAGGCGCATCCCCAGCCTCAGAGACAAGTTCTTATGGGCAAAGTGATCACGAGACAGCAACAGAAGCTATTGCTATCATAGGTCTGGGCTGCCGTTTTCCTGGCGCTCCAGACCCGGAGAGCTTCTGGCAGTTGCTGCGCGATGGCAAAGACGCTATCACAGAAGTTCCGCCAGATAGGTGGGATTTACGGGCGTTCTACGACCCAGAACGGGCGACACCAGGAAAAATGCACACCCGTTGGGGAGGCTTCCTGCAGCATGTGGATCAGTTCGATCCGTCTTTCTTCAGCATTTCTCCACGTGAGGCAGTCCGTATGGACCCCCAGCAGCGACTCTTGCTCGAAGTAGCATGGGAAGCTCTGGAGCATGCAGGACTGGCACCAGATAAGGTTGCTGGCAGCCAGACAGGAGTATTTATAGGCATTAGTAGCAACGACTATGCTCAACTTGGACAAGACGACCCATCACGTATTGACGCCTATGCCGGTACTGGTAATGCGCATAGTATTGCCGCTAACCGCCTATCTTACTTCCTCGATCTACGAGGGCCTAGTATCGCTATAGATACTGCCTGCTCATCCTCGTTGGTGGCAGTGCATATGGCTTGCCAGAGCTTACGGAATGGCGAGTGCAGTATGGCACTGGCGGGAGGGGTGAACGTGATCCTGTCGCCAGAGCTGTCTATTGCTTTCTCCCAGGCACAGATGATGTCTGCTGATGGTCGTTGCAAAACGTTTGATAGCGAAGCAGATGGTTACGTGCGAGCTGAAGGCTGTGGGCTTATCATACTGAAGCCACTTTCAAGTGCACTACGTGATGGAGATATGATCCTGGCACTCATTCGTGGATCAGCAGTCAATCAAGATGGTCGCAGCAATGGACTGACGGCCCCCAATGGCCCTGCCCAGGAAGCAGTCATTCGCCGGGCTTTGCACAGCGCCGGGGTATCACCGGCCCAGGTGAGCTACGTTGAGACGCATGGCTCCAGCACTCCTCTGGGAGACCCCATCGAGTTCGAGTCTCTGCAAGCCGTGCTAATGCAGCATCGCTCTCCGGAGCAGACCTGCGTTATAGGCTCGGTCAAGACCAATATTGGTCACCTGGAGGCAGCAGCCGGCATCGCAGGCTTGATCAAGGTCGTGCTCAGCCTGCATAAGGGGGAGATTCCTGCTCACCTCAATCTGAAGAAACTCAACCCGCGCATCTCTCTCGCTGGCACAACCTTTCTCATCCCTCAGCAGCGGCAGCCCTGGCCTGAAAGTAATCGCCGCCTCGCTGGAGTAAGCGCATTTGGCTTCGGCGGTACCAACGTCCACGTCATTGTAGAAGAGGCACCTGAGAGACCGGCTCGTGCCATTCGCAGCTCCAGCAGCGAGGCAGAAGTAGAACGCCCTGTGCATATACTGGCCCTATCAGCTCAAAGCGAGACTGCGCTACAAACCCTGGCAGGTCGCTATGCAGCATATGTAAGGGCGCAAGGGAGCAGAGTTCGCGAAGCGCATTTCCCTAATTCGCCCAACACAGATCCAGTTGCAGATATCTGTTTCACTGCAAACGTCGGGCGTGCTCATTTCGCCCATCGCGCGGCAATAACGGCGAACTCTTCGGCACAGTTGCGCGAGCACCTGGAAGCACTCGCGCAAGGGAGCGAAGCACATTTCCATAATTCACCCGAGGGAGCACAGCGCGGGAAAACATATGCCAGAGAGCGGCCTAAAATAGCATTTCTCTTTACGGGGCAAGGATCTCAGTATTTCGGCATGGGCCGTCGGCTCTACGAAACACAACCTACCTTCCGCCGCACTCTCGACAGGTGTGATCAGATTCTTCGCCCCTATTTGGAGCAATCACTTATCTCGGTGTTGTATCCCGGTCCGGGAGATACTTCCCTTCTCCATGAGACAGCATACACACAACCAGCACTGTTTGCATTGGAGTACGCGTTAGCTGAACTATGGCGCTCATGGGGAATAGAACCCGACGTAGTCATGGGCCACAGTGTGGGAGAATATGTGGCAGCATGCGTGGCCGGTGCGTTTAGCCTGCAAGATGGGCTCAAACTGATCGCGGAACGGGGCAGGCTGATGCAGGATTTGCCCCAGAAGGGAGCTATGATCACCGCCTTCGCTGAACCGGCAAGACTAGAAGCTGCGCTATCTCTATTTCCGGGGAAGATTGCTATCGCCGCGATCAATGGCCCCCAAAATACGGTCATATCAGGTGAGGTTGAGGCGGTCCAGGCAGTGCAAAGATATCTGGAGACCGAAGGACTGATAAACCACCCGCTGGCAGTCTCGCATGCCTTTCACTCACCCTTGATGGAACCGATGCTCGACGCCTTTGAGCAAATTACACGCGAGGTACATCCTGAACGTCTACGTATCCCGATGATCTCTAACCTCACAGGAAAGATGCTGGACCCAGGCGAGACGCTCGAAGGCCGCTACTGGCGTCGTCAAACACGAGAACCAGTTCAATTTGCAGCAGGAATACGTACCCTTGCCGAGCAGGACTGCCAGGTATTCCTGGAGCTAGGGCCAACCTCCACTCTCTTGAGCCTGGGGAAGCGCTGTATGCCTGAGAACACCGGGAACATTGGGACCTGGCTGTCATCCTTGCAACGAGATCGAGATGATTGGGAGATCCTCTTACAGGCCGTGGGAACCCTCTATGTGCAAGGCGTGCATCTGGACTGGCGCGGATTTGATGGCGATTTCGTACGCCGTCGGCTGTCCCTGCCAACGTATCCATTCGAACGAAAACGCTATTGGATTAAGGAAGAGGGGGAAAGGGAAAAGAGTGTCTCCTCCTCACAACCAGTTCACTCGCTACCGGGCAATGGCATACACAGGCACCCCCTCTTAGACTCGCACACGGAATTGGTATATCCGGCAGGCATGCATGTATGGGAAACCGCATTGGAGAAACAGCGCCTACCCTATCTGAACGATCACCGCATTCAAGGCGTTATGGCTGTGCCCATCTCCGTCTATATTGAGATGATTCAGGCTGCTGCGGCAGAGGCATTCGGACAGGGACCTCACGTTCTCAAGGAAATAGAATTAAAGAGACTGCTGCTCTTGCCTGAGCATGGTGTTCAAAAAGTCCAGGTCGTCCTCTCTACGTCTGCAGATACCCAGAATGCTCAGCATCTTTCCTTCCACGTCTATAGTCATGTTACCGGTGTACCGGAACAACCACGCGATTCATGGACACTCCACGCGAGTGGACAAATCTTGCCCGTAGAGGCGTGATGAATCACGCCCGACATTTGGAGGTCAATATTAATGCAAAAGAACCATATGGATATGGACGGTATGGAGTTTAGCCTCATTTTTTTCGCCAGCAGCGAGACCTCTGATAGCGGAGATAAGTACCGCCTGGTTATCGAAAGCGCCAAATTCGCCGACCATCATGGCTTCTCATCCATATGGATTCCTGAACGCCACTTCACGAGAGATGGCTGGCTCTACCCTAACCCGGCTGTGCTTCAAGCCGCGCTTGCACGGGAAACAGAGCATATTCACCTGCGAGCTGGCAGCGTCGTTCTGCCACTGCATAATCCGATTCGGGTCGCCGAAGAATGGGCAATGGTTGACAACCTGTCAGGCGGGAGAGTCGGCCTCTCCTTCGCCTCAGGATGGCACCCTAATGATTTTGTGTTCTTCCCAGAACACTATGCCGAGCGCAGCGAAGAAATGTATCGGGGCATCCAAACCGTGCAGAAACTTTGGCGCGGTGAAACATTACAAGTAAAAGGCGGAGATGGCAATCTCGTTGAAATACGCACATACCCCACGCCAGTACAGCCAGTACTACCCATCTGGATTACAGCAGCAGGCAATCCCAAAACATTCGTGCGAGCAGGGGAGATCGGAGCCAACCTCCTCACGCACCTGTATAATCACGGCATTGAGGAATTGGCCGAGCGCATACACCTGTACCGTGAAGCACGCGCCAGCCATGGGTATGACCCCGCGACAGGACAGGTCTCAGTAATGCTGCATACATTCGTTTGGGAGCATGCCGGCACAGTTCTTGACCAGGCAAAAGCCATCTTCTGCGACTACCTCAAATCGGGCTCGTATCTATTAAACGCCATCGCCTACAGTAGAGGTCAGAAAATTGATCTTGCCAGTTTATCTGAGCAGGACACCAAAGACTATCTCGACTTCGTATTCAACCGCCTCATCTCAACACAACGTGTGCTTTTTGGAACGCCTGAAACGTGTCTTGAGGCAGTTGCACGCTTGAAAGCCATTGGCGTCACCGAAATTGCATGTCAGGTGGATTTTGGCCTGGATACCGAGCTCGTCTTGCAAAGCCTGCAATACGTAAATCGGTTAAAAGAACTGAGTCGCACCGGAGCGCCTTTACAGCCTCCCTCTCTCCCATCTCTGGCTGTTCACAGCGATGTTCCGCAAGACGATCACTCTAATGGAGCGCATCCCCCTCAATCTCAAGGGGCCCTGGTTTCTACCGGCTCACAACAGGCAAGCCCATTACGATCTATCCAGGAACGCTGTCGAGAAGAGGTTTCTCTCTCACAGTTCTACCACAGACTAACGTCTCATGGCGTACAGCTTGCTTCGAACTTCCAGGGTATAGAGCAACTCTGGCGGCGCGATGGAGAGGCTCTGGGAAGGATACAGATTCCCCGAGCGCTGGAACAAGAAACAGACGCTTACCAGATTCATCCCGCCTTGCTGGATGCTTGTTTTCAGGTGCTGATAGCGGCCCTACCGGCCACTGTCCTTACTGCCAGGTCAGGTGAAGAGGAAGCCCTCTACCTGCCTACCGGCCTACGCAGTTTTCGCATGCATCATCAGCCGGGGAAAAACATCTGGAGCCATGCTGTTCTTAGATCGGATACGCTCCAAGATACAGATATATTCGGAGACGTACATCTCCTCGATGAAGAAGGTCAGGTGCTAGTAGAGGCGCTTGGCTTGCGCTTGCAACGTTCTGAAGGCACAGGGCGTTCCTTACAACAAGCAACACCGATCGATCAATTCTGCTATGAAATTCGCTGGGAGCTGGCGTCACTAGAGCATGCAGCGCGTTTCCCCCACGATGGAGCAGGCACATGGTTGATCTTTATGGACAACAGTGGGGTGGGGCAGCGATTAGCTCATCTCCTCACGGCACGCGGCGATAGCTGCATCAAGGTCTTTCCCGGCCACACGTATCAGGCCCTACAAAGAGCAGAGTACAGCGTCAACCCTGCCAACCCAGAACACATCCAGCGCGTCATCAACGATGTGCTGGCATCCAATTCCAATGGACTCGCTAGCCCCCCCTGTCGCGGCATCATCCATCTATGGGACCTTGATGCAACAGAAGAGATGAGTAGCGCTACGCTGGAGAGAGATCAAGCGCTCGGAACAGGCAGCGCACTGAGCGTGGTGCAGGCACAGGTGAATAGTCAGGGCTCTATACAGGGTACATTACAGACGCGCTTCTGGCTTGTCACCAGGGGTGCCCAACCAGTCACTGTAGTCGGTTCAGACGCATTCCGGCTCTCTATAGCACAATCGCCTCTCTGGGGATTAGGGAAAACATGTGCCATAGAGCATCCCGAAATCTGGGGAGGGCTAGTAGATGTAGATCCCATGGAGAATGTGGATACTATCGCCACCCAGCTCCTCACCGTCCTCTCTCACCAGCATGGTGAAAACCAGGTTGCCTTCCGTCAGGGCCAGAGCTATGTCGCTCGCCTCGTGCGCAGCAGCAACCGGTCTAGACGGCCCGGACAAGACCTGACAATTCGCACTGATGCTAGTTATCTCATTACCGGTGGGCTGTGGGGTCTGGGCCTTGAGGTCGCGCGATGGCTGGCGAAAAAAGGCGCTCAACACCTTGTTCTTCTGGGTCGCACCAGGATCCCCCCTCGTACAGAATGGGATGCGGTAGAGACGGATTCCAGGATCGCCCGCCAGATTGCAGGCATCTGCGAGTTGGAAGGGTTGGGAGTTCATGTGCATTACGCTTCCGTTGACGTGGCAGACGAACGACAACTGGCGTCTTTTCTGCAAAACTTCCGCAGCCAGCAGTATCCACCAATTCGCGGAGTCATGCATGCCGCATCCGTCTGGCAGGATGAACAGGGCCAATCACTCGTTCGCCCCTTGATTCACCTGGATCAAGATGCAGTAAGGGCGGTATTTCGCCCCAAGGTGGCAGGAAGTTGGCACCTTCACAAGCTCTTTCAGGATACCAGGCTGGACTTCTTCGTCCTGTTTTCCTCCGGTGCTTCTCTTATTGGCTCAGCGGCACAGGGAAATTACGCGGCGGCAGGGGCATTTCTAGACGTCCTCGCCCATTATTTGCGTGCAACAGGACAGCCAGCTCTTAGTATCGATTGGGGTGCAGTATCCGAGACGGGCTTTGGCGCTACGCAGGAAGGGTTACGAGTACACGAATACTGGGAGTCCCATGGTATTCAACGTATTACACCACAGCAAGTTTTAGACGCACTGGAATTGCTCATTCCCCAGGACGTATCTCAGGTTGGCGTGCTCAAACTTGATTGGCGCCTGCTGCAACAATTTTACCCGCAACTGGCCGAGCTTCCGCTGTTTACCCATCTAGCCACAGAGGCCGGAGATGCCGGGGGTACCGGCAGGCAGGGAGATACGACAGAGCCCATGCAAAATTCCTTGTTACAGAAGCTGCCTTCTGCGGGCCAGGAAGTACGCCAGCAGTTGGTGGAGTCATACCTCTGTGAAAAGGTGGCGGGCGTCCTTCGTCTGCCTGCATCTGGAATAGATGTCCAACAGCCACTCACCATATTGGGCCTTGATTCGCTCATGGCAATTGAGTTGAAGAATAAGATTGAGCTTGAACTCAGCGTGCACATTCCTATCGTTACGTTTCTGCAGGGACCTAGTATCAGGGAGTTTGCTACTCAACTCCTCTCTCAGCTTGCAGAGTTAACAGAGTCAGCAGCGGCTTCACCTATTCTGCCTGTTCCAGTGATGATCTCTGTGGTAGAACAGCATCAAACGTCACAAGAGCAGCAGGCGGATCTCAACAATCTGACCAGCAGGCTTGACCATGACTCGGTACCAGGCTGCGTCGCCAACGCTTCAGAAGCCCCACACGTAGAGGCACAATTCGTTGCGCCCAACGGAGAAGGGCGCGCTGAATCACACTTCTACGATGGCATACATGACCTGAGCCAGCAGGAGGCCGCGCAATTGCTGGCCAACATCGAGCAACTTTCAGATAGTGAAGTAGACGCACTGCTTCACCGCATTGTACAGGAAGAGGGATTGAACCAGTGAAGGATGCACCTAAAAGACTGACCGACCTTTCTGCTCAGGAAAAGAGAGCGCTCCTCACACAGCTTTTACGCCAGAAAATAGACGAGCCCGGAGATCCGGAGCCATTCCCCCTTTCCCATGGTCAGCGGGCACTGTGGTTCCTGTACCAGCTCGCCCCAGAGAGCGCAGCATACAATCTGCTGTATGCTGCCCACCTTCATTTCGCGGTGGATGTTCCAGCTCTAGGACGTTCGGTTCAAGCGCTCGTTCAGCGCCATCCTATTCTTACAGCCACGTATGCTATGGAGAGCAAAGCGCCCATCCAACGGCTTCATAGCAATCAGGCATTGCAGGTCGAGGTAATAGACGCCTCAGTGTGGAGCTCGGAGTACCTCCGTCAAAAGCTCGACGAAGCAGGGAATCGTCCTTTTAATCTGGAACAAGGGCCTCTCCTACGCGTAGATTTATATGTTCGCTCAGCGCAGGATTCCATCCTATCTCTGACCATTCATCACATTATCGCGGACCTTTGGTCACTTAATATCCTTATTGATGAACTTCGGGTGCTCTATACGCAAGAAAAAGCCGGTGTACCGGCACAACTTCCCCCAGTGAACGCACAATTTACGGACTATATCTCCTGGCAAGCAGATATGCTGGCGAGTCCAGAGGGAGAGCAACACTGGCGCTACTGGCAGCAGAAGTTGGCCGGAGAGTTACCTGCATTGAACCTGCCAACCGATAGGCCCAGGCCGCCAGTCCAGACCTATAGAGGTGCTTCGCATAGCTTTCAGTTGAGCGACGAGGTAACCAGGCAACTCAGAAAATTGGCACAGTCAGAGAACGTCACCTTGTATACGCTCGTACTGGCAGTATTTCTCGTATTACTTTTCCGCTATTCCGATCAAGAGGACCTACTTATCGGCACCCCTATGCTGGGTAGGAACCGGGCAGAATATGAAAAAACTATCGGCTATTTTGCAAATCCAGTCGTTCTTCGTACGAGCCTCGCTGGAAATCCGCTCTTCACGCAACTCCTGAAGCAGGTACGCCAGACCGTCATAGAGGCGATCGAGCACCAGGATTACCCGTTTCCCCTGCTCGTTGAGCGACTCCAGCCAAAGCGCGACCCTGGCTACTCGCCACTCATCCAGACATTATTCATCTGGGATAAACCGTCGGTACCCGTAGGGACCCGCACCCTCTCCGGGCACCCTCTCCGGGGGAGAGGGAATGAGGGAATAATCG
>JACZCU010077681.1_pt1 | contig 16289 bp, 12 predicted proteins | sample 8641851 | NCBI WGS metagenome assembly JACZCU01 (sample SAMN15324605, study PRJNA640507) | soil metagenome | isolation source: monocropping sugarcane control | place: China: Luxin town, Laibin City, Guangxi Province | collected 2019-07-25 | depth 10cm m | reverse complement strand
GCGCCTGAATCGCACTCAGGAGGTCGTCGGTTCGATCCCGATCAGCTCCACCACTTCTTCCCTCCATCCACGCGGCCTGATCACTCCTCTTTGATCAAGCCTGCCTTCAACGCATAACGCACGAGTCCCGCCGTATCGCGCACGTTGACGCGGCGCATGAGATTCAGGCGATGCGCTTCCACCGTTCGATGACTGACGCCGAGGCGGCTTGCGATTTCTTTGCTCGTCCCTCCGGCGGCAACGAGACGCAGGATCTCGCGTTGACGCGGAGTAAGCGCGGCCAGTGCGTCGGAGATCGCGCCCGCGCGGCTGAGGTAATCGTCGACGACCGTGCGCGAAACCGCGGGGCTCAGATACGTTTCGCCACGCGCAACGGCGCGAATCGCGAGCTCGAGCTCCGGAATCGCGGAGTCTTTCAACAAATAGCCATGCGCGCCGGCGCGCAATGCCGCGAGCACGTACTCCTCGCCTTTGTGCATCGACAGCATGACCACGCGCACGGCGGGATCCATGTGCAGCAGTCGCGGCACGACATCGAGCCCGCTGATGCCGGGCATGCCGATGTCGAGCAGCACCACTTGCGGGCGCTGTTTGTCCACGACGGACAGTACCGCGAAGCCGTCATCGGCTTCGCCCACGACTTCGACGTCGCTGATTTCCGCGAGCAGGCTGCGAATGCCTCCACGCACGAGGATGTGATCGTCGGCCAGTACCACACGAATTTTTACCATCACGTCCAAACACTCTGCGCGTTCGGAAAACGCGCCACGATTTCGGTTCCTTGTCCTGTTGCGCTGCGAATTTCCAGCTCGCCGCCGAATGCGGAGACGCGCTCTTCCATCCCTACCAGTCCGAGCGATGTGCCCGCCGCACGCTCGCGCGCGGCGGGGACATCGAATCCGACGCCATCGTCCTGAATCCTGACGACCACTCCACCGTCCGCGACTTTCAATCGCACCGCCACGTTGCGCGCGCGAGCATGGCGCGCGATGTTCGTCAGCGCTTCCTGCACGACGCGAAAGCACGCGGTCTCGAGCGCGGGCTCGAGACGATGCGCCGCGTCGGCGAAGAAGTCGAGTTTGATTCCGCTGCCGCGCGCGAAACGATCCGTGTACCAGCGCAGCGCAGCGGGGAGCCCGAGGTCATCGAGGATCGATGGATGGAGATCGAGGGCGAGACCGCGCACGCTCTCCAGCGCCCGATCGACCGACGCGATCGCATCGCGCAAATCTTCGGATCGAAACTCGCTGCGCTTCGCGACCGCGTGCAGATTGATCTTCACCGCGGTGAGCACTTGTCCGAGCTCATCGTGCAATTCGACCGCGAGCCTGCGCCGCTCTTCTTCCTGCACCGTCAGCAGACGCGCGGAGAGCGCCTTCAATCGCGCGCGGCCGTTGCGCACCGTTTCGTTGAGACGCGCGCGCTCGATCGCCGGAGCGACGCGATCCGCAACGAGCAGCAGCAACTTCAGGTCGTCGTCGTTGAAATGTCCGACGACGGGCGACGTCACTTCGACGGTGCCGACGATTCTGCTGCCGAGTCGCAGCGGCGCGCAGATCATCGACCGGCTCGACGAGAGAATCTGTTCTCTCGTCATACCGCTGACGTGCGAGAAATCGAGCTCCGCGAGATCGCGACAATTCCGCGGCTGTCCGTCGACGGCGACTTTTCCTGCGACGCCTTTCCCGAGTGCGACGCGCACGGAGAAGATGTTCGATGGAATCGCCGGTCCGACGACCGCTCGCGTGTAGAGCTCGCGATGTCGTTCGACGAGGAGCGTGACGGTGCCGTACGTTCCGTTCAGCGCGGCGATGACGCGTGAGAGCAACTCGCGCAACAGTTCATCGAGCCCGAGTCGCTGCAGCGCCGTATCGGTGATGCTTTCGATCGCACGCAATCGATCGAGCGCGATTTCGGCTCTGGCTCTCGCGGCTTTCTCGCTCGCCAGCAATCGATCGCGCTCCGCTTCCGCGCGTTTGCGATCGGTGATGTCGACCTGCGCGGAGAGCCACGTCTCCGATTCATGTCCGATGTCAATCGGGACCGTGGCCACGATGAGATCGCGCAACTCGCCCGATTTCGCTCGGGCCTGCAATTCGAGATCGCTCGCGGGATCGCGGAGCACGCGCAAATTCGTTTCTTCTCGGAGTGATTCAGGAACGACGTTCAACTCGGCGTTGGTGCGGCCGACCACTTCCTCGCGCCGGTATCCGAAGAGATCGAGCCAGCGATCATTCACATCGAGCACGCGTCCTTCCGCGGCGGTGAAGATCGCGAGTGCGACCGGGCTCGCCTGAAACAACTTCGCGAAACGCGATTCCGAATCGGCCAGCACGGGGCGGCGGTCGTTGAGATCGCGATGAATCGCGAGCGCAACGAGATTCGCGGCTGCGCGCAGGAAATGGGTCTCGGCGTCGCCGAACGCATCCGATCGCGATGTGTGCGCAACGAGCAGACCCCACGGCGAATCACTCTCGCCGATCGTCAGCTCGATCGATCCACCGTCGTGGCTGGCCTCTCGTTTCAGACAACCGGCACCGGCGCGCAGGCGCAGCTCGCTGCTCTCCGGAACGAGCTCCAGGAGCATGCAGCAGTCGGCAGCGAGCGTTTCTGTCATCGCGCGCACGGTGTCGTCGAGAAAGGTTCCGAGGTCGTTGATCGTCGCAGAACGGCTGAGTGCGGCAAGCGCCTGAAGCCGCACCGAGTGATCGCTGTTGGAAACTATTGGTTCCATTCTCAACCGATAGCGATTGTGCCATGCACGTCGGTTAAACCTTACGCGCTACTTTATTCCCTCTTTAAGTATCTCTTACGTAGGAATGCTTCCCTCATTGCGTATTTCTACGGATATCGACAACAACTGGTGACTTTTACCGTTAAATGGAGTTGATGCCCGGATCAGCGCTGCTTCCGATTCTGTGTTCGATGCTTCTCAGTACGCAGGATGCGACGCCTGCGACGCTGAAGAAACTTTCGCTCGCTGAGTTGATGGATGTGGAAGTCACGTCCGTCTCTCGCACGGCCACGCCCTTGTCCGAAACGGCGGCGGCGGTGGAGGTCATCACCGCGGAAGACATTCGCCGTTCGGGCGCGAGAACGCTCGCCGAAGCGTTAATCCTCGCGCCGAATCTGCAGGTCGCGCAGGCGAACTCGCATGACTGGGCGATCACCGCGCGCGGATTCAACAGCGCGTCGGTCAATGCCGGATCACTCGCGGACAAACTGCTGGTGATGATCGACGGCCGTACGGTGTACACGCCGTTGTTCGCCGGCGTGTTCTGGGAAGTACAACAAGTTGCGCTCGAAGACATCGAGCGCATCGAGATTGTGAGCGGCCCTGGTGGAACACTGTGGGGCGCGAATGCGGTCAACGGCGTGATCAACGTGATCACGAAAAACGCGAAGCAGACGCAGGGCGGCCTCGTGTCCGCGTCGGCCGGCGGGCTGGCGGGGAAGAATGCGATGGTGCGCTACGGCGGCGCGATCGGCCGCGATTCGTACTATCGCGTTTACGGCCAGCGCATCGACGGCGACAGCACGCGTCGCGTGAACGGCGCCGATGGTCACGACGACTGGAACATCACGCAGGGCGGATTCCGCACGGACTGGCGCACATCGGAACGCGACACGCTGACCGTGCAGGGCGATGCGTACGAAGCGCACCAGAACACGCCCGAGACGGTGTACGCGAACGGGCAGAACACGCTCGCGCGCTGGACGCACACGATCTCGCCGCAGTCCGACTGGGTGATGCAGGTGTATCTCGATCGCACCGTGCGCACGTTTCCGACGGCGAAGTTTCGCGAAGAGCTGACCACGTCGGACTTCGATTTCCAGCATCGCTTTCCGGTTCGCAAGCACTCGATCGTGTGGGGCGCCGGATTCCGCCACATGCGCGACGACCTGCACAACAGCGCGTCGTTCACGTTTCTCCCTGCGCAGAAAACGATGCGGTTGTTCACCGCGTTCGTGCAGGACGAGTTTGCAATCAGCAAGGCGCTGAAGCTCACGGGCGGCGTGAAGGTCGAGCACAACGATTACACGGGGCTGGAAGCGCAGCCGAGCGTGCGTCTCGCGTGGACGCCGCATGGATCATCGACGGTGTGGGCCGCGGTCTCGCGCGCGGTGCGATCGCCATCACGATTCGACAGCGATCTCTCCACGGGCACGACGGCGCCGAATCCGGACTTCGCATCGGAATCAGTCATTGCCTACGAGCTCGGATATCGCGTTCGCCCGTCCGAGTCGCTCTCGCTATCGATCTCCACGTTCTACAACCGCTACCGCGATCTGCGCAGCATCAACTTGCGCGCAACGCCGCCGCCGTTGATTTTCGCCAACGATCAGAGCGCAAACAGTCATGGCGTCGAGTTGTCGGCGATGTGGCACGCCACTCCGTGGTGGCGGTTGCGCGGCGGCTACACGTACATCGACAAGACGTTTCATCTCACCAGCGCAGCCGCGTCGCCGCTCAGTCCGCCATTCGAATCGCAGGATCCTCGCGATCAGTTGATCGTACAATCGGTAATGGACCTGCCACTCGAGGTGCAGTTTGACGTGGTCGCACGCTACGTCGCGGAGCTGAAGCAGACGCTGTTGAATCCGCGCATTCCGTCGTACATGACCGCGGACGTGCGTCTCGCTCGAAGGTTTTCGAGATGGGAGCTTGCGCTGTTAGCGCGCAACCTCGCCGGTCCGCAGCCGCAATTCTCGTCCCCGGTTGCCTGGTACGAGATTCCACGCAGTTTCGTCGGACAGGTGAAGGTCGCCTGGTGATCCGACGAGCGTTGTTCGCCGCGGCTCTCTTGTTCGTCGTCTTCTCGATCTCTGCGCAAACGGCAGCGCCCATCGCGGAGTATCAACTCAAGGCGGCGTTCGTGTTGAACTTCATCGAGTTCACGAAATGGCCGGAGTCGGCGTTCGTCACGCGCGATGCGCCGTACGTGCTCTGCGTGATCGGCGTCGATCCATTCGGCTCAACGATCGACGATATGGTCGAAGGCGAGACGTTCGACCGGCGCAAAGTGACGATTCGCCGCATTGCAACCGGTTCCGATGTTCGCGGCTGTCATCTCGCGTACATCGCGCGGTCGGAGTCGAAGCGGCTCGATGAGATTCTCGCGGCGACGGATCGCGCGCCGCTGCTCACCGTGAGCGACATCGATCAATTCGTGCGACACGGCGGAACGATCGGATTGTTCCTCGATCGCAATCGCGTGCGTTTCGAGATCGGACTTACGGATGCGCGTCGTCGGAATCTGAAGCTCGGCTCGCAACTGCTCACTCTCGGGAGCGCGGTGCGATGACGAAACTTCGCGATCTTCCGATCCGGCGCAAGCTGAACTTCGTCATTTTCGTCGTGTGCGCTTCGGCGCTCGTGCTTTCGGCGATCACGCTCGGCGTGCTCGACACGATTCGCACGCGCGCACGCATGGTGTACGACTCGACGGTGATCGCGGATGTGCTCGCGCAGAACACGCAGGCGTCGCTGGCGTTTGGCGATCCCGAGGCGGCGACCAGGACGCTGCACGCACTCGGGTCGGCGCCCGAGTTCGTGGTGGCGTGCATCTACGACGCGGAAGGGCGCCAGTTTGCGCAGTACATTCGCGGCGATCGCAAGCCGCACTTCACCGTCAAGCCGTCGGCGGATGGTCATGTGTTCGCGAACGGCGTCCTCGGTCTCTACCGACCGGTGATGCTCGGGGACAAGCGCGTCGGCACGATCTACGTCGAAGCTTCGCTCACGCGCATCTACGATCGTCTGCGCCAGCTCGCGCTCGTCGAGCTTGGCGTCATCACCGGTGCGCTGCTCATCGCGTTCGTGATCACACAGCGAATGCAGAACGTGATCACGAAGCCGCTGTTCGAGCTGACGAATGCTTCACGCGCTGTTGCGGAGCGCGGCGATCTCACCGTGCGCGCCACGCGCCTCGGCAACGACGAGATCGGCGAGCTCACCTCGGTCTTCAATCAAATGCTCGAAGGACTTTCGCAATCGACCGAGGAACTCGAATCGAAAGTGCGCGAGCGCACCGCGCAGTTGCAGCGCTCGAATCACGAGCTCGAATCGTTTTCGTATTCGGTGTCGCACGATCTTCGCGCGCCGCTGCGCGCCATCGATGGATTCGCGCTGATGCTCGATGAAGATTACGGTGCGACGCTCGACGATGACGGACGTCGCCTGCTGAGTGTCGTGCGCGAAGAAGCGCGCCGCATGGGCCTGCTCATCGACGATCTGCTCGACTTCTCGCGCCTCAGCCGGCAGGCCTTACGGCCGGCTCCCGTGAATTTGGAAACGATGGCAGAAGACATCATTTCGACACTGCGTCAGGCGAACCCCGAGCGTACCATCGAGCTGGTCTGCACGCCGCTGCCGCCCGCGCTCGCGGATCAGGCGACGGTGCGCCAGGTACTCGTCAATCTTCTTTCGAATGCGGTGAAGTATTCGAAGCGCGAGGGTGTGATCCGCATCGAATTCAGCGGTGCGCGCGACGGGGCGTTGAATCAGTACTCCGTGCGCGATCACGGTGTGGGGTTCGACATGCGTTACGTCGACAAGATTTTCGGAGTGTTCCAGCGTCTGCACGGCGACGAGTTCGAAGGCACCGGTGTCGGCCTGGCCATCGTCGAGCGGATCGTGGCGCGACACGGCGGTACGGTGCGCGCCGAAGGAAAAATCGGAGAAGGGGCCTGCTTCCATTTCACTCTGCCCGCCGTTGAAGAAGAAGGGGGAACTGTGCAATGACTGGCGAAGTCGAGATCCTGATCGTCGAAGACAACGCGCGTGACCTGGAGTTGACGATGCGCGCGCTGCGCAAACACAACCTCGGCAATCGCATCGTGTCCGTGCGCGACGGGGAAGAAGCGCTCGATTTTCTTCTCGCGCGTGGGCCGTACGCGGATCGAGTCCCGGGCAGCGGACCGCACGTGATCTTCCTCGATCTCAAGCTTCCGAAGGTCGATGGAATCGAAGTGCTGCGGCAGATCAAATCGAATGAGAGCACGCGCTCGATTCCGGTGGTGATGGTCACGTCCTCCGCACAAGAGCGGGACATGGTGCAGAGCTACAGCCTTGGTGTGAACAGCTACGTCGTGAAACCGATCGACTTCGACTCGTTCGTCAAGACCATCGCCGATCTCGGCTTCTACTGGCTTGCGGTCAACCGCGTCATCTCACACTCATGAACGCTTCCAACCTCGGCGGACAAACCATCCGCCTGCTGATGCTCGAAGACAATCCTCGCGATGCCGAGCTGACCAGGCGTTATCTCGAGCGCGAGCAACTGCAGTTCTCGCTCACCGTCGTGGACAACGAAGATGCGTTCCGCACGATGCTCGAGACCACTGTCCCGGATGTGATCCTCTCGGATTACAGCATGCCGGGCTTCGACGGCATGAGCGCGCTGCGCATCGCGCGCCGGATCGCGCCCGAGATTCCTTTCGTGTTTCTTTCGGGCTCGATCGGCGAAGAGCGCGCGGTGGAAGCGTTGCGCGAAGGCGCGACCGATTACGTACTCAAAGATCGTGCGTCGCGACTCGCATCCGCCGTCGTGCGCGCGCTCACGGAGCGTCGCGAGCGCAATTTGCGACAGAGCATCGAGCGCGCACTTCGCTCCAGCGAACAGCGGTTTCAAACCGCGGCCGCTGCAACGCGCGAAGTCATCATCGACTGGGATCTCGCGACGTCGCGCATCTGGTTCAGCGATGCATTTCGCGAAGACTGGGGATATGAATCGGGCGAAGTCGATGCGCCGGCGGAGTGGTTTCTCGATCGCATTCATCCCGACGATCGCGCTGTCGCGAAGGCGTCGTTCGACGAGGCGAGGGCACACGGCGAACGGTGGCAATGCGAGTACCGGCTCGCGCGCGCCGACGGAAATTATCGGTCCGTGATTTTTCGCGGAATGCTGATTCGCGATGCGGAAGGAAACGCCACGCGCGTGATCGGCGCGATGCTCGACGTCACCGAGCCGCTGCAACTGCAGGAGCAACTCGAGCAGGCGCGGCGCATCGAGAGCCTTGGACGAGTCGCCGCTACCGTTGCGCACGAATTCAGCAACGTGCTGATGGCGCTGCTGCCGCTCGCGGAAGTGCTGCAGCGCGCGCCGAATGAACGAACGGTCGATCAGGCGGCGGTGCGAATTCGCGATGCGGTCGCGCGCGGACGAAGACTGACGGAGCAGATTCTGCGCTTCAGCAAACCAGCGGAGCCGGCGCTGATCACCGTCGACCTCGGCCGCTGGCTGGAGCGATTCACACCGGAAGTGCGAAGCGTCGCCGACGAAAAGATCGCCGTCGACGTCGATGCGGGAGAAGATCCTCTTCCGGTCGCAATCGATTCCGCGCAGATGCAGCAGGTGCTGCTGAATCTCGTGGTGAACGCGCGCGATGCGATGCCGGCCGGCGGCACGATTCGCGTCACCACTGAAGCAACCGATCGCACGGTCGCACTCACGGTCGAAGACGAAGGAACGGGCATTCCGGCGGAGATCCTCAACAAGATCTTCGAGCCGCTGTACACGACGAAGCGCAGCGGAACGGGACTCGGACTCGCGGTCGCGCAACAGATCGTGGTGCGGCACGGAGGCTCGATCGACGCGACGAGCGTGGTCGGCAAAGGCACGACGTTCCGCATTCTGTTGCCACGCGCGGAGGAGTGATGTCGCGCATCACGCGCTTCGCGGACGCACGTAGAACGGATTCTCGTGCAGCTCGCCGCCGATCAACACCGCCGGATGTGCGGCGATCACACCGATGATCGTCTGCACGTTGAATTTCGTGATGTCGTAAGTGCAGATGACGACGTCCGGATACTTCGGCAGGACGTGGTTCAGTTGCGCCTCGTAATCGACGAGATCGTTCACGCCCGGTTTGTCTTCGAGCGCCCACTCCATGTTCGCGATCACTCGCGACGACGGGAATCCCTCCGCGACTGCATCGGCGAGCAGCGTTTCGATGAGCGTCGTCATCGCATGCCGATTGAATTCACCCTTGCGAAGATACGTGTCGTGCCACGACCGCAGTTCCAATCGGCGTTGCGCTTCCGCATCACGCGCATCGATGCCGTGGGCCGAAAGCTCGTGCAGGTGACGATCGTGATTCGCTGCGTCGATGAGGTGCAGCGCTTTCTCGCCGGCCGCGAGTCCGTCGGCGATGAACGGCGCGAGCACGTGATCGCGCTCGCGCTCGGAATCGAAGAACGCGGCGATGTGGCGGTGTTCGTCGACGACGGAGCGGCCGAGGTGAATGGTGTGAGGGGAGGCGGGGAGTGATTCGATGGCCGGAATCAGCGACGTGTACGCCTGCGACTTCAAGATCACCTCGGTCACGCCGGCACGCCGCACCTCATCGATCAGGTGATCCGCGACGTGCATCGTCAGCACGACGAGATGCGCGTGCGGAACGACGCGCGTGAGTTGCCGAGCCGCTTCGAGGCCGTTCAGCTTCGGCATGCTGATGTCGAGAATCACGACATCCGGACGGAAGCGGCGCGCCAGTTCGATCGCTTCGATTCCGTCTGCTGCTTCGGCGCAGACCGTCCATCGCGAGTGGGACTCGAGCAATCGGCGAATGCCGCGGCGAACCGCCGCGTGATCGTCGGCGATGAGAATACGGCGAGCGGGGTGCCGCGTCATCCGCTGATCGGCAGTGTCACGTGGACCAGAGTGCCGTTGTCTCGCGATTCGATCTGCACGGTGCCTCCGAGCTCTCTCACTCGTTCGCGAATGCCGACGATGCCGACGCCGGTGGCGCCGAGGATCGGTGGCTCTTCGCGCAGGCGCGGCGGCAGGCCGCGCCCCTGATCTTCTATTATCAACCAGAGAGCGCCGGCATTTCTTTTGAGACGGATCGTCGCCACTCCGCTGCCGGAGTGGCGTTGAATGTTCGTCATCGCCTCCTGCACGATGCGAAAGATCGCCGTCTCGATGTTGCGCGGCAGTCGCTCGAGCTCACGCGGAAGATCGAGCGTCATTCGAATCCCGCTTCGCTCCTCGAATCCCTGCGTGTACCAGCGAAGCGCGGGAAGCAGTCCCGCTTCTTCGATCATCGGCGGATGCAGGAGATACGAAAGCGTGCGAATCTCTTCGATCGATGCTTCCGCGAGCGCGAGACTCTCGCCGAGTGCCTCGCGCATCGATGCATCGAGCGTCGCCGATCGCATCAGCCGCGAGAGATTCATCGTCAGCACGGCGAGGTTCTGCGCGGTCGTGTCGTGCAACTCGCGCGCGATGCGCCGCCGCTCTTCGTCCTGTGATTGCAGGAGTCGCGCGGAGAGTTCCTGGAGCTGTCGCGCACGACGTTCCAATTCTTCCTCGGCCCGTTTTCTCTCCGTGATGTCCGCATTCGTTCCGTACGCGCGCACCGGCCGCCCATCGGCATCGCGCACGATCGTGGCGCGGGCGAAAATCCAATGCACGCTCCCATCCGGCCAGATCACGCGAAACTCGATGTCGCCTGAGCCCGAGCCGGCGTGGAGTTGTTCTCGATTCGCGATCACGCGCTCACGATCATCGGGATGCATCGCCGCGACGTAGTCGTCAATCTGGTTGCCTGCACGCCGGCCATCGCCGAAGAAAAGACGCCGGTTTGCATCCGTGTGGAAGATGTGGCCGGTCACGAGATCCTGCTCCCAGCTTCCGGTTTGTCCCAGTTTCTCCGCGGCAGTCAGCAACCGCTCGGTTTGGCGCAGCGCTTCTTCTGCGCGAACGCGCTCCGTGACTTCGTCGTTGACGACCACTGCACCGGTGATCTTCCCGTTCGCATCATGAATCGGTGCCGCGTAGTTGTGGATCGTCTTGCGTGTGCCGTCGAGTGCGACGATGTCGATCAATTCGTCGCGCGACGTTTCTCCTTTTTCGATCGCGCGTTGTGACGCCCATTCATGCGGCGCGATCTTCTGCTGCGAGCCGTGCCAGAAGCCCTTCATTCTGTCCAGGCGGTCTTGCGCGGAGACGATCATGCCGGCCCAGATGCGCTGCGACGCGGCGTTGTGCAGAAGAATCTCGCCATCCGGACCGAGCACCACGAGACCGACCGGCAGAATCTCGAGCACTTCCTCCAGCAGTCGTTGTGTCGATCGCGCCTGCTCTTCACTGCGCACGCGATCGGTGATGTCGAATGCGATGCCGACTACGCCGATCACGTCGCCGGCCGAATCGCGAAACGGGACGAGCTGCAGTTGCGCGGCCGCGATTCCGTCGTCGATCTCCAGCCGGCTCCATTCGCCTTCGAGTGCGCCGCGGCATCCTTCCAGCACGCGCTCGCGATCGGGTGATTGTGCGAACAGTTCGGGGACCGTTTTGCCGACGACGGAACGATTCTTCGGGAACGCCGCACCCGCATCCCACACGACGCGCAACTCGCGATCGGTGATGCAGGCGCGCGCGGGAATCTGCTCGGTGAACAAGCGCAGCCGCCACTCGGTATCTTTGAGCTGGCTGATGTCGATCATCGCGCCGATCGCATGTCGTGCGCGTCCGGCGTCATCGCGCTCGATCACGCAACGCGAGAGCACCCACGCCCACGAGCCATCTTTGCGACGGAATCGATACTCATTCGACCAGCCCTCGGCATTTCCCTGGAGCGCATCGGCCATCACCGCTTCGAGTTGCTCGATGTCTTCGCAATGCACGCGCTCGCGCCACCAGCTGACTTGATTCACGATCTCGTCGAGGCTGTAGCCGAACATCGATTCCAGGTTTCCCTCCCAGCTCATCACGCCGGTTTCGAGATCGCGATCCCACACCGCTTCGAACGCGATGCGGGCGAGAAGCCGGTCCCGCGATTCGCGAGACATGGATGGGCGCGCGATGGAAGGTTTCGTGGCCGCCATACCGCAATCAACTCCTGACGTTTTTGAGTGTGCGTATTCTCCACGAGCGCGGGCCACATCGCGCATCGAATCCATCAGCGCTCGAGGCGCACGTCATCCACGAAGAATTCGAACGCACCGCCTTTCGGTCCGCCGCAGAACAGCGCGGCCATCAGGTCATGCGCGTCGGTGCCGAAATCGGACCACGGCATCGTGATCTCCGTCCACTCCGCGGATGCGACGAATGTGCGCGTGAGCGGGAACATCCCTTTGCTGCGCGCGAAGACCAGCACCCGATACGTGCCGCCGTCGCCGCGCGTGCGAAAGCGAATCGCTTTCGTGTGCGAGAGATTCGCGGGCATCATCGGCTGCGTGCCTGGCGACCACATCGCGCCGGCCCACGCGTACGGAATCGCGTCGGAGATCGTGCCGCTGATCTTCAGCGCGTTGTCCGCGATCTCGATCATCGCCGTCGATTTGCCGCCCGCGATCGAATCCGTCGACACGCTCCACGGCGTGCCGAAATTCGCGCTCGGAGTTGATGACGCGAAATCGGAGATGACGCCGTTGCCGATCTCGATCGGTGCGCCGGTTGCTTTGCGTGCGTCGGCGATCGCTTTCGCGAATGCAGCGCGATCCGTGCGCACGCCGTTCTTCCACACACTTTCGATTGCGCGCGTCGCGGTGATGTCGCTCGTCGGATCGCCGTTCACGAGCACGAGATCGGCGCGCAGTCCCTTTGCGATGCGACCGCGATCGTCGATGTGAAACGCGCGCGCCGGAACGGATGTCGCCGCGGCGAGTGCTTCGATCGGCGTGAGTCCCGCGGCGACGAGCAGCTCGAGCTCGCGATGCAGTGCGATGCCGTGCGCGGTGCCGGGATTCGGCGCGTCGGTGCCGGCGAGGATCGGAATGCCCGCGGCTTTCAAACGGCGCACGACTTCGTACGCGTTGCGAAGATCCCGGCCTTTGCGCGATGTCGGAAACGTGCGCTCGATCGTGGCGCGCGCGTTGTCGGTGATGTACGGCTCGACGCGGGAATCCTTCAGCAGCGCGGTCGCGGTCGAGTTGCCGAGGAGACTGTCCTGGACCAGAAGGGTGGGGATGACGAACACGCGATGTTTCTTTGCATCCGACGCAAAATCGTCCGGCACCTTGTCATTGAACAAATGCACGAGACCATCCGCGCCTGCATCGATCGCCGCTCGCGCCGCATCCGCTGAACCGACGTGGACGACCGCGAGCTTGCTGCGTTTGTGCGCCGCGGCGATCACCGCGCGCATCGTGTCGAGACTCAGCGTCGGCCACTGCAGACCATAGATCGAGCCATCGTCGTACACGAGCTTGATCCAATCCGAACCTTCCGCGATGCGCGCATCGACGAACGCCTGCGCATCCTTTGGCGACGTGATCGTCGGAATCGGAAAGCCGTACTCCGTGCCGTGACCGCCGGGCGCGGTGACGAGCGTGCCCGCGGAGAAAAGATCCGCGCGCGCATTCGCTTTGCCCGTCGCCTGTTCCGCGCGCATCGCCTTCGCCATGTCGGCGTTTGCGAACTGATCGAGCTCCGTCGTCACACCAAACATCAGAGCCTCGGTCAGCGCATCGCCCCACGCATGCGTGTGCGCATCGATGACCTCCGCGCCATCGGGCGCGTGCAACTTCGCACCGATCTCCGCGATCACGCCATCGCGCACGAGCACATCGGTCGCGGGCAACACGCGCGTTCCATCGAATACGCGCGCTTCACGAAACAGAATCACGTTTGCGCGCGACGGTATCGCGAGCACGAGCAGCAGAAACACGAACACTCTTCGCATGACTCGCAAGATACGAATGCGCGACGTGGTCGTTGCACTGGAGAACGTCAGCGCGTCGAGATGACGAACGTCATCTGCAGGATGTTCCGTCGATCTCGCCCTGCAGAAAGCTCGTCTCGTCCGAGTTGCTGCTCGACACCGCGATCGACAGCACGAGTTTCTCCGGACGAATCTTCAGTCGCATCGGATGTTGAATCGGCCCGTCGGCGAAGCGAATGCTCGCGGTGCGCACGGGCGACTCGTCGTTCTGCTCGTTGAGCATCACCATGCGCAACTCGACGCCGTCCGGTGCGAGCTCGGCCGGGACTTGCGGATACGGCACCGTGAGATGCACGAGCGCGATGCAGTTGCCGCTCAGCACCATCGGGGTTGCGACGCGCAACTCGACATGCAATGGATTCTCGACCGTGCGCGTGTAGAGCCGCGAGCGCAGCGTCTGCTCGAGACGTTCTTCATTCGTCTGCGGCGGCATGCGGCGCGCGGCGATCACACGCAGCTCGGGACGATTTTTCACGCGCACGCGAATCTCGCCTTTCGGTGGACGAATGCCGATCGAGTAGTAGCTCGTGAATTGTTCGGACATGCGCGCGAGCACGTTGTCGATGTCGTTCTCGTTCGCGACGTACTGCCCGCCCGTTTCCTGCGCGACGAATTGCACGCCGCTGCGCTGGTTCGCGTTGAACGACGACGTGTTGAGCGTGCCGATCGTCGATGCGAATTCAGCCGCGCGTCCCGCTTCGCCGCGCAATCCCGCGGCATCGAACGAATAGATCGCCACATCCGCGCGCTGCGCGGTTTGCGCGAGGCGGCGAAACGCGGACGTGCGATCGAAGCGCATCGTCGTGCCGCCATCCGCACGGAGCGGACCACCGGCGACGGAGACGCCGGTGCGATGGATCGCGCTCTCCCAATACTCGAACAATTCGAGCCCCGGCGTTTGCGGCAACCCGTCGGAGACGTACAGCAACACCTTGCGACCGGTGAATGCCGACGCGAGATTCACCGCTTCTTCGAGCGCGCGCAGCGTGCGATCGACATCGGTCGCACGTTGATCGGCGTGACGCTGGATGCGATAGAACATCGACTCCGGCGTTTCGGCCATGCGCCCCGGGTTGTCGCGCCAGGCGATGAGGAAATCGTCGATCTCGCGCAGCAATTGCGTGCGCTCGCGCTGCAACTCGTTCATCGGAGGCCGCTGCTGAATCGCATCGAGCTCGTTCAGCACCGGACCGGCGCGCTCGGTGGGACGAATGCGCACGTCGAGTTGTTTGTCGTAGCGCATCACTGTGGCGATCGTGGTCGCGCCGACATGCGCGGCGACGTAGCGCTTCAACGCTTCCATCGCGCGCTTGTGACTCGCGGTGCTGAGATGCGCGTCGTCGATGAAGATCGCGAGGCTGGTCGAGATCGACGTGGAGGTTGGCGCCGATGTCAGCGGCGCGTCTTCCTCCGGCACGATCTCGCCGTTGCGTACGGCGAAAAAATTCGTGATCGGGATTTCGCGCTTGCCCGATTGCACGACGAAGTCGTCGCGCGTCAGTCCCTGCACCGGTGCGCCGTCACGATCGAGCACCGTTGCCTCGAGCTCGAGCACACGCACTTCGATCGACTCGCGCGATTGCGCTGCCGCGTGAATACACACGACGAGGCACGCGAAACTGAGGGCGAGCGGACGCACGCGAGGAGGATACGCCGAGTTCCGCGCTATCCTCCGCGTCTCACACACCACAACCATTCGAGGAGGCCAGTGATGTTCGATCCCAGTCTCAAAGCAGAAGGTCCGCTCACCGCGGAGCCGCAGCTCGCGGCGAAGGAGTTGCCGGCATTCGTCACGAGCGTACGCGCCGCATTCGCCGCCGCGCCGAAAGCCGCGCTCGCGGGAAACTCGGTGCAGGTGCAGCCGGGCGGCAAGACGTTCAACACGATCACCGACGCGTTGAACAGCATCACCGATGCGAAGTTGCAGAAGCAGTACGTCGTGTACATCGGACCCGGTACGTACAACGAAGTCGTGACGTGCAAGCCGTACGTGTACCTCCAGGGTTCCGGCAGCGATCAGACGACGGTCGTCGCCAACGCCGGACCGCAGCAGTGGGACAAAGGCACGGTGCGCGGCTGCAGCAACTCCGCGGTGCAGAACATGACCATCATCTCGAACGGGCAGTCGTGGGGAGACTGGGCGACGGCGGTGAATTGCGACGGCGCGCAGAACTTCGACATCGAGAATTGCGCGATGCAGGCGAATGCCGCGGACGGTACGAACCTCAACTGCGTAGCGATCGATTACAGCTCGGCCGGCGGCGGCTCACAGGTGAATGTCGCGTATTGCCAGATCAACGCGAATGGCGGGACGCAGCCGATCGGCCTGATCTCGTTCGCACGCGGATTCGTGGAGATCACGGATTCGAAGATCATCGCGCAGAACGCGAACACGTCGTGGGGCGCGGCGTCGAACGGCGGCTCGACGGTAAATCTGTACAACTGTTTCGTGCAGGGCACGATGGCGCTGGAGATTCCGGATTACAACTCGGCGATGCAGGCGAGAGATTGTCAGCTCGAGGGCGGAGTGTCATCAGGCGTCGTGGTGATCAACGACTAGCGGAGCGCCGGCGCCTTCGCCGGCTGGATCGCGGGCGCCACGCCCGCGTCGATTGACG
>JACZCU010171190.1_pt1 | contig 16322 bp, 17 predicted proteins | sample 8641851 | NCBI WGS metagenome assembly JACZCU01 (sample SAMN15324605, study PRJNA640507) | soil metagenome | isolation source: monocropping sugarcane control | place: China: Luxin town, Laibin City, Guangxi Province | collected 2019-07-25 | depth 10cm m | reverse complement strand
GTCGCGCTCAACATGATCGACATGGTGGGGATCGGGCCGTTCATCACGATCCCTTTGATCCTCACGGCGATGGGCGGCGGACGCGGGATGCTCGCGTGGGTTCTCGGCGGGCTGCTCGCGATCAGTGACGGGCTCGTGACTGCGGAGCTGGCGTCGGAGCTCCCCGGCTCGGGCGGGTCGTACGTCTTCCTGCGCCAGGCGTACGGCCGATACGGGCGCGTGATCTCGTTCCTCTTTCTCTTCCAGATCTGCTTTTCGGCGCCGCTCTCGATGGCGTCCGGCTGCATCGGCTTCGCGAACTACCTCAAGATCCTCGTTCCGGCGGCGGGCGATCACGTGAAGCCGGTGGCGATGGCGATCTGCATCGTCACGACGCTGCTGCTGCTCCGCCGCATCGGCCACATCGGAAAGTTTTCGATCCTTCTCTGGATCGGCGTTCTCGGCACGCTCGCGATCGTGATCGGCGCGGGGCTGCCGCACCTGAAGCTGTCGGCGTTCACGTTCTGGAACGCGCCCCGACTCGACCATGCCGCCGGCTACGCGGGCCTCGGCGCCGCGCTGCTCTACGCGGTCTACGACTATCTCGGCTACTACAACATCTGCTACCTCGGCGACGAGGTGCAGAACCCGACGAAAACGATCCCGCGCGTGATCGTCATCTCGATTCTCGCCATCGGCGTCATCTATCTCGTCATGAACGCATGCCTCGTCTCGGTGCTGCCGATGAACACCGCGATGACGTCGACGTCGGTGATCGGCGACTACATCGCGGCGCTCCTCGGCTCGCGCGCCGCGAAGTGGATCTCGATTCTGATTCTCTGGACGGCGTTCGCGTCGATTTTCTCGCTGATGCTCGGCTACTCGCGCATCCTCTACGCCGCCGCGCGTGACCGGAACTTCTTCTCGGTCTTCGGCCGCCTCCATTCGACGCAGGCGTACCCGTACGTGTCGCTCCTCTTCCTCGGCGGCGTGGCGTCGGTCTTCTGCTGGATCGACCTGAAGTTCGTGCTGCAAGCGATCCTCTCGATCCGCGCCATCATCCCGTTCATCGCGCAGATCGTGGGCTCGGTCATCCTGCGGCGGCGCGAGCCCGACCGCCCTCGCCCTTTCCGTATGTGGCTCTATCCGCTTCCGGCGTTCGTGGCGCTCGGATTGTGGGGCTACATCGTTGGGTCGCCGCAGAAGGGTTTGAAGGTCGGCGGACTGTACGTCATCGCCGCGGGGTTGATCTTCTACTTCGTCCGCGAGTGGCTACTGAAGCGTAGCGAGCGCGCGGTCGCGCACCAGTAACACCGCCTCCTGCTGGAAGCGGCGCTTGTACTCCGCGATGATCTCGTGGATCTTCGCGTCGTTCTCGCCCCGGTCGGGATGAATGATCTCGACGACGTGCGTGAACTCGCGGTCGCTCTTCCAGTGCCCCTGCGCATCCCACTCCGTGAAGCCAGGAAAGCGCGGCGTGATCACCTCGTCGACGAAAACTTTCCACTCCGCCTGGCTGATCACGCCGTTCGGCTTGTTCGTGCCGAAGTAGAGCGTGTCGCGGTCCTGGACTTCGACCAGGTGGCCGCACGCCACCAGGACGAACGCGAGCACGACGGCGCTACGTCTCATCACGATGAATCCACTTCTGGACGGCGGGCGGGACGTAGTCGCGGAAGCGCGCGAGGATGCGATCGGGATCGGTGTCGACGATCGCGGCGGCGCGAACGTCGACGCGGATGAACGCCTCGGCCACCGCGCGATCGAGGAACTGCATCAGCGGAGTGTAATAGCCGCCGACGTCGAGGAAGCCGCACGGCTTGGCGTGCATCCCCAGCTGCGCCCACGTCCAGACCTCGAAGATCTCCTCGAGCGTGCCGAGGCCGCCCGGCAATGCAATGAAGCCGTCCGACAGATCGGCCATCGTCGCTTTGCGCTCGTGCATCGTCTCGACGATGCGCACCTCGGTCAGGTTCGCGTGTCCGACCTCGCGATCCCACAGTGCCCGCGGGATGACGCCGATCGCGCGGCCGCCGAGGCGCAACACCTCGTCCGCGACGATCCCCATCAGCCCGACGCGTCCTCCGCCGTACACGAGCGTGAGGTCGTTGCGCACGAGTGCCGAGGCAACGGCGCGCGCGGCATCCGCATACTCCTCACGAGCGCCGCGATTCGAGCCGCAGAAGACGCAGATCCGCTCCATCAGTTTGCGGTGAGCGCTCCCTGCTCGAGCCAGTGCGTGACGAGGCGGCGCACGCGATAGGCGTCCGTCGCGAGCTGCCTTTCCCACTCGCCCACCGGCGTGCCGGAGACCGCCTTCATCCACACGTCGCGCACCAGCGCCGGATCTTTCTCCTCGGCGAGCGGCAGCGGCTTCATGCCGGTCTTCGTGAACGTGCTCTGATCGGGAACGAGCGCTTTCATCCGCTGCAGTTCGTCGCTGCGGCGCATCCCTTCGAGCAGGAGACCCATGATGTCCATCGGCTCGAGGTCGCTCTTCACCCGATCCGGCGGATACGGCACGAACGCGAACGTCCCCATGATCGGGTGCTCCAGCACTTCGTACAGCGCGTCGGCGCCGCGCGTCTGGCCGGTCTGCGCGTTGATGAACTTCCCGTCGAGGACGACGAGCTTCGACGCCGCCTGCTTCTGTCGCGTGGTGAGCGTCAGCATGCCGGTCGCGCGCATCTCGGCGAGCGACTGCATGATCGACGGGAGCCCGAAGAACTCCAGCTCGCCCGTCAGCGTCGCTACCGGCTCGTTCGCCTTCGTTGCCGCCGCCGCTTTGAGCGATCCCCATTTCTCGAGCGCCGTCGCCGCCGCCTTGCCGACGTCCTGATCCGGAAACCGCTGCGCGATTTCCTTGAACAGCTCCTCGGTCGCGGGCTGCCGCGTTCCGGAGAGCGCCTCGATCAGTCGCACGGTCGCGTCCTGCTTCTTCGGCAAGAGACGGCCGAGGAGCTTGCCCGGGATCTCGTCGCGGAGCGCCTTCACGAGGGCAGAGGTCGTCGCCTCGTCGAACGAGAGGTCGTACTGGAAGAGCGACGCGAGCCGCGCGCGCGTGTCGCCGAGGAGCGGATTCGCGCGCATGCCGTGTCGCGCGAGCGTGAGCAACGCCGAGGTGGTGCCGATCGAGCCGAGCGCGATCGCGATCCGGTCGAGCAGCTTCTGCACCTCGGCGACCGGATACTGCGTGTCGCTGCGCAGCAGCAGCGCCTCGTACTCGGCGAGCCGCGTCGTCAGCAGCTTCACCGACGCCTCACTCCGGATCTGGCCGAGGGCGGTGGCGGCCTCTTTGACGACATAGATGTTCTGGCCGATCTCCGACGCCTTCGCGAGCGCGTCGAGCTCGCGTTCGACGCTGTCGGTGGAGTCGCGCTGGATCCGGTGCAATAGATAAATGAGATTGCGGAGGTAGTACGTGTCGACGTCGGGCCGCGCCAGCTCCATCTCGAGCTGCGCGATCGACGCCTCACGCGCGTGGACGCCGTACGCCTCGAGAAAGCCGAGGAGAGCGCGGCGCCGCTCGGCGCGCGCCTCGCCGCGAAGCTGCTCGAAGAGTTTGTAGAGGTGGAGCGACGGGAAGAACTCGAGCGCGATCTTCAGCGCCGCGTGCTTGATCTTGTTCTCGGCGTACTTGCGGAGCTGCGCCTGGTTGATCGTCTCCGCCGCATCGCCACGGATCTGGTCGACGGGCGTGATGTCGAGTTTCCGCTCATTGATCGTGTCCTCGGCGACGTCGAGCATCCAGACCGCTGCGGCGAGCGAGCCTTCGTTGAATTTCTGGACCGCGGCGGTGACGAGCTCGCGGAGGCGCTTGAGCGCCATCGTGTTGTCTTCCGCCAGGTCGATGACCTTTTCCATCGCCGCGACCTGCGCCGGCGGCTTGTACGCGCCGGGAGCTCCCGGGAGGATGTTCGGCAGGTCCCATGACTGCATCCCGCCGCCGAGGATCACGAAGACGTTGTTGTCCTTGCCGCCGGTCAGCGGACGGATTTGATTGAGGTAGTCGTTGAACTGCTGCCCGGTCTGCGCGCGGTTCGCGGCCATCGTGAGCAGTTGCGCGAGCGCCTGCGGCTCGGCCTGCGCCGGGCTCTGGCCGCCGCTCGCCGACATCTCGCGCGTGAGGCGGTCGAGAATGAGCGAGAAGCGCTTCGCCATCTGCGCCTCTTCGTCGACGAGCGGCACGTTGCCGGCGTACGTCGGCAGGCGTTGCGCGATCGGCGTCACGCGCTCGCGCGGCACGAGCGTCAGGTCGCCCGACATCCGCATGGTGTTGAGGCTCGTGCGCAGCGTGTCGCGCTCCTCCACGGGACAGATGCGGAGGGCGATGGTGGTGACGCGGTCGAGGTAGTCGGCAACGGCGTCGCGGTCGAGCAGCTTCATCTCGCCGGTGATGTAGACCTTGTGCAGCGCTTTGAGGAGCAGGTCGGACGGCGGCAGCGAGCGCGCACGGCTCTGCTCCGCCGACCATGCGCCGACGCGCTGCATCAGCATCTCCGGCGGCTGCGCCATCAGCACAGCCACCGCATTGGCTGCGGCGTTCGGCGGGATCTCATCCTCGAGATACCGCAGCAGCTCCGACATCGCCGCGTCGACCAGTTGTGTCATGCCCTACCGCCCGTGTCGTTAGAGAGAGGTGGGCATTCTATGTCAGGCCTCGGGCCCTAGGCCTCGGGCCTCAGGTCGAAGTCTTTTCCGAGGCCTGAGGGCCGGGGCCCGAGGCGTGGCCCGTCCAGAGGCGGACCAAATAATCGAGCGCGATCGCCAGGCCCTGCCGCTGCCTCATGGTAGCGACGAGCGGCACCGCCATCGCGAAGAAGAATCCGACGGGCGCGACCCACGTGGCCATCGAGAAGCCGAAGTAGACGACCGCGATCCCGAAGAGCAGCGGGATGCGGTCGGTGATGAGGAGGAAGAACCAGATGTCGCCATGATCCGGCTGATACAGAAGGTTGCAATGCGGACAACGCTCATTGATCTCCAGCCACCGGCGGAAGAGCTCGCCCTCGCCGCAACGGGGACAGCGGCGGCGGAGGCCGCGGAGGAGGGTCTCTTTGATGTTCGGCGGCCTGGGCATAGCGGCTGCTTGCAGTAAGCCCCGGAGGTACGTTTTGAATTTCCTCAGCCGTTTCCACGACCCGCTGTACGCGATCTCGCGATTCATCATCGGCCTGCTGTTCGCGGGCCACGGCGCCATGAAACTGTTCGGATGGTTCGGCGGAAAGATGCCGGGGCCGACGCCGCCGAAGATGCTGGCCGCCGGGATCATTGAGTTCGGCGGTGGTCTGGCGATCGCGTTCGGCCTCTTGACGACGATCGCGTCATTCATCTGCTGTGGCGAGATGGCGGTGGCCTACTTCACCGTCCACGCGAAGATGCCGCCGAGCCCTTACTCGCCGTGGGAGAACAAGGGCGAGCTCGCGGTGCTCTACTGCTTCGTCTTCCTCTACATCGCGGCGCACGGCGGCGGGAAATACAGCGTCGACGCGCTCTTCCAGAGACAGCCCGAGCATCGATGACCCGCCGCGGAGCGATCGGGGCGGAGGTGGTGGATGGAGGTGTGCACTTTCGCGTCTGGGCTCCGGCGCGAAAGAAAGCCGCGGTCGTGATCGACGGCCGCGATCATCCGCTGGAGCGCGAGGCGAGCGGCCATTTCTCGGGGTTGGTCGCGGGCGCGCATGCAGGAACGCGCTATCGGCTCCGGCTCGACGACGAATCCGAGGCCTATCCTGATCCGGCGTCGCGCTACCAGCCGGAGGGGCCGCATGGTCCGAGCGAAGTCATCGACTCGCGCTCGTTCCACTGGCAAACCAAGCACTCGACCGATCCGAAGAACCTCGTCATCTCCGAGATCCACATCGGCACCTTCACGCCGGAAGGAACCTTCCTCTCCGCGATCGAAAAGCTGCCGCTGCTGGCCGACACCGGCATCAACATGATCGAGGTCATGCCGGTGAACGAGTTTCCCGGCCGCTTCGGATGGGGCTACGACGGCGTCGACTGGTTCGCACCGGCGCACATCTACGGCACACCGGACGACTTCCGGCGCTTCATCGACGCCGCGCACGCGCAAGGCCTCAGGGTGATCCTCGACGTCGTCTACAACCACTTCGGCCCCGACGGCTGTTACTGGACGAAGTTCACCCCCGACTACTTCACGTCGCGCTATAGCAACGACTGGGGTGAGGCGATCAACTTCGCGAGCGACGGCGTCCGCGAGTTCGTCACCGAGAACGCCGCGTATTGGATCGACGAGTTCCGGCTCGACGGCCTCCGCCTCGACGCGACGCAGGACATCCATGACCCGAGTGGCACGCATATCCTGGCCGACATCGCGCGCGCCGCGCGCGCCGCGGCGGGCGATCGGACAATCTTCATCGTCGCGGAGAACGAGGGGCAGAACTGCCAGCTCCTCCGGGAGTACGGCCTCGACGCGCTCTGGAACGACGACTGGCACCACTCGGCGCTCGTCGCGTTGGGACGCGAGCCGGAGGCGTACTACACCGACTATCGCGGCCAGCCGCAGGAATTCGTCTCGATGGCGAAGCGCAGCTTTCTCTATCAGGGGCAGTGGTATTCGTGGCAGAAACAGAATCGCGGGACGCCGACGGACGGCATCGACGCTGATCGTTTTGTCCATTACCTCGAGAACCACGACCAGGTCGCGAACTCCGCGACCGGCGCACGCGTCTACAGCCGCGCACTGACCGCGCTGCTGCTCCTCGGTCCGCAGACGCCGATGCTCTTTCAAGGGCAGGAGTTCGCGTCGTCGAAGCCGTTCCTCTACTTCGCCGACCACAAGCCGGAGCTGGCGGCCGCGGTTCGAAAGGGACGCCGCGAGTTTCTGTCGCAGTTCCCATCAGTGAAAGCGGTCGCGGACGCGCTCGCGCCACCGGAAGACATTGCGACGTTCGAGCAATGCAAGCTCGATTGGAGCGAACGCGAGTCGAATCGCGAAGCGCTGACGCTGCACAAGGAGCTGATCGCGCTCCGCCGCGCGTACTCGACGGAACTTTCGGACGGCGCCGTGCTGAGCGAACACGCGTTCGTCCTCCGCTTCAGAGACGACCGCCTCCTCATCGTGAACCTCGGCCCCGAGCTCGACATCGATCCCGTTGACGAACCGCTGCTTGCGGGCAACTGGTCACTCTTGTGGTCGAGCAGCAGCGAGGGATTCGAGGGATGGCAGATCCCCGCCGAGTGCGCGATCCTCTTGAGGCCTACAGCTCCTCGATCGCAACCTTGAGGCGCGGATGCTCCGGGTCGGTGAAGTCGATGTCTTCCCACCGGAGCTTCTGCGGCTTCTTGTCGTGCAGCCGCGCGCCGAAGGCGAGCGAGAAACGCTCGGCGAAGCCGATGCGGCCGACGTGGACCTCGTAAACGATCAGTTCACTTCCGCGGAGCTCGGCGACGATCTCCTCGATCCGGCCGACCTTCTTGCCGTTCCGGTCGACGACCTTCCGTCCGCTCAACAGCTCGACGTGCAGCTCTCTCATGCGAATGGCAGCTTCGAGAGGACGCGCTCGCGCCACCAGCGTTCCCAGTCCTGCGGCGGCTCGTCCTTTCCGTTCATCTCGACCTTCCCATCGATGCCGACGTCGAGTACGTTCTCCCACGGGATCCGATAGACGGGCTCGCGGCGCACGCCGAACCGCGCACTCCACGCCAGCGCCAAGCGTTCCCAGCGACGTCCGATGCGGCGCGCCAGCACCGCGAAACCCTGCTCGATGAACGCCACGCGCGCCGTTCCGTCGTCGCGCACCTCCAGCACGATGCCGTCGACCTTGCCGAACTTCCAGTCCTCCGAGTCGAGCATCTGCTGGTCGAGCACCTCGCCGATCAGCTTCATCCGCCGCCTCCCATGAGCTGCAGTGGAATCGTGACGATCGCGATGATCGACGACAGCACGATCGTGAAGATCACCACGGCGTTTCCGATCGGCCCGTTCGTGTGCTCGTGCAGGTACTCCTCGTTGTTCATCAGCATCAGAAACGGGATGACCACGAGCGGCAGGATGACGGCCGTCAGCGCCATCGAGTACATCGTCAGCTTCAGCGGATCGAGGCCGCTGAGCAGCGTGAGACCGCTGAGCAGCAGGATGATCGAATACGCGACGGCGAAGCGCGCCTCGTGGTGCGGCTTCTCGTTCTCGTCCCAATTCCAGCCGAACGTCTGCGCCAGCATGTAGGCCGTTCCGAGCGCGAGCTCGATCGCGGCGCCGAAGCAGCAGATGCCGAGCGTCGCCGCGAAGAGCGGGAGCGCCCAGCGTCCCAGCGTCGGGAAGAGGATCAGCGGCACCTGCTCGTATTGGCTCACCTGGATGTTGGCCGGGTAGAAGACCATCGCCGCGACGATGATGATCGCGATCGAGACGCCGCCGCCGAACGCCATCCCGACGATTGCGGTGAAGCGATTCGTGCCGAGGGACTTCTCGTCCCACTTGTCCTCGATCGCGCCCGATGAGTAGAAGTGGAACATGTACGGCGCGATCGTCGCGCCGACGATGCTGATGGCGAAGAACCAATACCGCGCGCCGTCGTGATGCGGGACGGTCGGAAGGAACCCGTGCAGCACGTCGTGCAGCGGCGGGTGATGCATCCACATCGCGACGACGAAACAGAGCGCGACGAGGCCGAGGATCGACGTGCCGTTCTCGATGATCTTCAGCGTCCCGGCCCAGATCATCAGCCAGGCGATCAGCATCACCGGAATGGCGAAGACGCGGATCGGCCAGCCGGTGACGAGCTTGAGCGCCATGCAGACGCCGCCGAGCTCCGCGGTGAGCACCATGAAGTTGACGATCAGCTCCAGCGCCCGCGGCACGACCGTGAAGTTGAATCCGAACTCCTCGCGCACGGCGTCGGCGAGCGTGTGCTTCGAGACGGCGGCGAGGCGGCCCGACATTTCGGTCAGGAAGATCAGGCAGATGGTCGCGAGGACGAGCGCCCAGATCAGTTGGAATCGAAACGAGGCGCCGCCGTCGGCGCTCGTGGCGATCGACCCCACCTCGAGAAAGCCGCCGATGCCGGTGATGATGCCGAGGGCGACTTCGAGGAGGTTCATCGGACGTTGTCGATGGACAAGGTGGCCTCGCGGAGCCGCCGCGCCGACGCGAGCGCCTGCGTGCACGCGTCGCGAGATTCGGCGTCGTCAGCTTTCTCGGCCGCCTTCGAGACCGCCTTCTCCGCGACGTCGGCCACCTGACGCGCGTACCGCGGCGGCAGATCGTGTTGCGCCAATCCGCGCGACGCCAGCTCCAGCGTCGCCGTCCACGACCGCGCCTCCTTCACGATCTTCTCCGTGTCGGAGCCTTTCGAGCACGCCAGCGCGGCGGCCAGGAAGCACGCGACCATTGCCGGTCTCATCGAGCAATGCGCTGTGCGAAAAGGCTGCCTACGTTCGTGAGAGCGTGATCGTGACGTTGCCGCCGTCGGGAGCTCCGCCGCGGGAGTAGCTTCGCTCGGTGAAGTGGATCTCGTCGGGGGTGGCGACGATGACCGTGGACGAGCGGGTGCCGTAGCGGGGGCTGGTCACGAAGACCTGTCCTTCGATGTTGTTCGCGCCGGGTGACGGCGTACCGAGGAACTGGAGGAGCGATCTCGTGATGAGCTGCGGGTCGGAGGTGAGGTCGAGCAACTCGGACACGATCTTCTCCGCCTGCGCGACCTTCTCCCACTTCGAGTCGATCGGACCGTTGCTGATCGCGAGGATGCTTCCGGGCGCGATCGCGCGGACGTCCTTCCCTGAGTGCACGAACGTATCGGCGATGATGCCGGTCACGAGGTGGAACCCCGCGTAGTCGCCTGCGTGATCCGCCACGTTGCGCGCGTAGCTCGCGGGATCGACGGATGACTTCACGTAGTCGCTCACCAGCAGCCCACGCGACCGCCCAGTCGGATTCTCGCCGCCGCGGACGTTCGTGACCGCCGCCACCCGCCCCGAGGCCGTCACGGCGAGCCAGCTCCCGCGATGCCGCGCATCGCGTCCACCGACCACGTTCGGCGCCTCGTTCCAAAAGCCGGCGGCCAGCGTCGGCCGGTCATAGTCCTCGTCCCGGTTCGCCGCCAGGACGAGCGGCAGGTCGGGATTGGCGTTATGCGCGAGCGCAATCAAACACATCAGATTGCGCAGGATACCCAACCTTCCGCGCAACCCAACGTCTATCACCACGTATTCACCAAAACGGGAGACACGAATGCGCAAGCTTTGGAAGACTCTGCTGATCCTCGTCGTGCTCGCCAGCGCGAGCGCGGGTGTGTACGCATGGTCGCGCGGCGGCAAGGGGGACAAAGGTCCGAAGCTGGTCGAAGTGACCAGCGGCTCGATCGTCGAGAAAGCGGTCGCGGTCGGACAAATCCAGCCGCGGCAGAAGTTTCAGGTGAAATCCAAGATCTCCGGCATCGTCCGGCGCGCGCTGGTGGAAGTGGGCGATACCGTGCGCGCCGGCGATGCGCTGTTCGAGATCGGACCCGATCCGACGCCGCTCGAGGTGACGCAGGTCGACCGCGACGTCGACTCCGCGCAGGCCTCGTACGACCGGGCGAAAGTCGACTTCGACCGCGCCACCGAGCTGTCGAAATCCGGCGTCATGCCGAAATCGGACACCGACCAGAAGCGCGAAGCGTTCGAGCTCGCCCGCGTCGCGCTCGAGAAGGCGGTCCAGAACCGCGACCTCACGCGCAAAGGGCGACTGACGCAGTCGGGCAAAGAATCGATCATCACCGCGCCGGCGGCCGGCACCGTGCTGACGCGCAGCGTCAACCCGGGCGATCCGATCGTGCCGCTCACGTCGTACCAGCCGGGCACCGAGATGGCGACCATCGCCGACATGTCCGACATCATCTTCAAAGGAACGGTCGACGAGATCGACGTAGGCAAGATGCGCGTCGGCATGCCGGCCCGCATCAAAGTCGGCGCGCTGCCGAGTGACGTCGTCACCGGCAAGCTCTCCCGCATCGCGCCGCAGGCGCAGCAGAAAGAGGGCGCCACGCTGTTCGACGTCGAGATCGAGCTCGATCCGGGGCAGAAGGTCACGCTCCGCGCCGGCTACTCCGCGAACGCCGACGTCATCATCCGCGAGAAGAAGGACGTCCTGACCGTGCCGGAGCGCCTCGTCACGTACGGAGACGGCGGCAAGACCGCGACCGTCGAAGTGGCGCAGGCCGATCCGAAGGCGCAGCCGAAGAAGGTCTCGATCAAGACCGGCATCAGCGATGGGCTCAACGTCGAAGTGACCGATGGCTTGAAGAAAGGTGAGCGGCTCGTCGAGCGTCCGCCGAAGGAGATTAGTTAGGGGGAGACGGAGAGATAGAGAGACGAAGAGACAGAGAGACAAAGATGAATGGCGACCTGACTCCTATGTCTCTCTGCAACTCTGTCTCTCTGTCTCTCTCCCACTAGAACCATGACCGTCACGCTCAAAGACGTCATCCGCCAGCTCATGCGCGACCTGCGCGCGGAGAAGCTGCGCACGTTCCTGACGGTGTTCGGGATCGTATGGGGGACGGTCGCGATCTCGCTGATGCTCGCGTTCGGGACGGGGCTGCACAAGCACCTCATCTACACGACCGCGGCGCTCGGCGACCGCATCGTGATCGCCTGGCCCGGCCTCACCTCGATGACGTTCGAAGGCCTGGGCAAGGGGCGGAAGATCCGCATCAGCGACGACGACCTCGCCGCCGTCCGCGATACGCCCGGCCTCAAGGCGATCTCCGGCGAGTACTCGAACAACATGAAGGTCGAGTACGGGACGAAGACGATGTCGGTCGACACGTCGGGCGTCACTCCTGAATTCGGCGCCATGCGCAACTGCGTGCCTCAGATGGGCGGCCGCTTCATCGACGCCCCCGACCTCACCGAGTCGCGCCGCGTCGCATTCCTCGGCAACAAGCTCGCGAAGAACATCTTCGGCGACGCCGACCCGATCGGGAAGACGATCCTCGTGCAGCACTCCCCGTTCACCGTCATCGGCGTCCTCGTCTCGAAGGACCAGGACTCGAACTACTCCGGCCCCGACAACGAGAAGATGTTCATGCCGTCGACGACGTTCCGCGCGCTCAACGGCGACAAGTACATCGACAACATGATCTTCCAGGCGAACGTCGCCGGCGACACGAAGCAGGTGATCGACCGCGTACGCGCCGGCCTCGCCAAGCGGCTCCGCTTCGACCCGACCGACAAGGAAGCGCTGTCGTGCTGGGACACCACCGAGCAGTTCGCGTTCTTCGACATCTTCATGCTGGCGTTCAACTCGTTCCTCGGCATCATCGGCGTGCTGACGCTGATCGTCGGCGGCATCGGGGTGTCGAACATCATGAACGTGGTGGTCGAGGAGCGGACGCGCGAGATCGGCATCAAGATGGCCCTCGGCGCGAAGCAGCGCTGGATCCTCTCGCAGTTCCTCATGGAGACGCTCTTCGTGACGCTCATCGGCGGCGCGATCGGATTCGCGATCTCGCTTTCGATCTGCGCCGTTTTCCCGGCGTCGCTCTATGACTACGTCGGCAAACCGGAAGTCTCGCCTCTGGTCGCCGCGCTCACCGCCGCCGCCCTCGGCGCCGTCGGTCTCGTCGCCGGCTACTTCCCCGCCCGCGACGCCGCCCGGCTGGATCCCGTCGTCGCGATGAAACTATGAACACCGACCTCCACGTCATCTTCAGCCTCTTCGCGACGTCGTCACGCCTGCAGAAGAAGCGCGCGTACCTCACGATCGCGGCGATCGCGTGGGGGACGGTGGCGATCCTGCTGCTCCTCGCGTTCGGCGAGGGGATGAAGCGGCAGCTCGAGAAGAACCGCCGCGCCACCGGCTCGAATCTCGCCGTCATGTGGCCCGGCGAGACGCAGAAGCCGTACAAAGGATTGCCGCCCGGCCGCTCGGTCCGCGTCCGCATCGACGACGTCGAGATGATCCAGCAGCGCATGCCGGAGCTCGCCGCCGTGTTCGGTGAAGTCGTCTCGTACCGCACGACCGTGGCCTACGGCCGGAAGACGGTCAACGGGCGGATCATCGGCACGAACCCGCAATACGGCGAAGCGCGCGTGCACTACCCGCAAATGGGAGGCCGTTTCATCACGCCGCTCGACGACGAGCAGCGCCGCCGCGTCATCTTCCTCGGCGACGAGATGGCGAAGAACATCTTCGGCGACGAAGACCCCGTCGGGAAGACGCTCATGGTCAACAACTCTCCGTACACCGTCATCGGCGTCATGAAGCACAAGACGCAGATGTCGATGTACGGCGGCCCCGACGCCAATCACGCCATCATCCCGATCTCCACCTTCCGCGCGCAGTTCGGCCGCGAGCGGCTGAACAACCTCGTCATCGAGACGAAGACGCCCGAGGAGATGCAGCCCGAGCTCAAGAAACTGAATCAGATCCTCGGCGCCAAGTACCAGTACGACCCGGCCGACGACCGCGCGCTCGGCACGTGGGACATGGTCAAGTCGGCCAAGCAGCTCCACAACATGCTGCTCGGCATCGAGCTATTTCTCGGGATCGTCGGCAGCCTGACGCTCATCATCGGCGGCGTCGGCGTGGCGAACATCATGTACGCCGTCGTGAAGGAGCGCACCCGCGAGATCGGCGTGAAAATGGCCCTCGGCGCGAAGCGGCGCTGGATCATCGTGCCGTTCGTGCTCGAAGGGGTGCTCTACACGATGATCGGCGGCGCGTTGGGAATCATCATCGCGACGCTGCTGGTCTCGCTCACGAGCTTCATTCCGATCGAGAGCAATAAGGTGATGTCGTTCCTCGGCCGGCCGACGCTCTCGCCGCAGATCGGCATCGCGACGTCGCTCATCCTCGGCACCATCGGACTTCTCGCAGGCTACTTCCCGGCGCGGCGCGCCGCGTCCGTCGATCCCGCGGCCACACTCCGCTACGAATAGGAACCATCAATGGCCATCATCTCGATGAATCAGATTCGCAAGGTCTACGACACCGGGAAGGTGAAGGTGGAGGCGCTCAAGGGGATCGACCTGCACATCGACGAGGGCGAATTGGTCGCCATCGTCGGCCCCTCGGGCTCCGGCAAGTCGACTCTCATGAACCTCCTCGGCTGCCTCGACACGCCGACGTCGGGCGAGTATCAGCTCGCGGGCGAGAACGTGGCCGGCGTGACGCGCGACCAGCTCGCCGAGATCCGCAACCGCCGCGTCGGATTCGTCTTCCAGAACTTCAACCTGCTGCCGCACATCACGTCGCTCGAGAACGTCGAGCTCCCGATGCTGTTCGGCGGCATGAAGCCGGCGCAACGCCGCGCCCGCGCCGAGGAGTTGCTCGAGAAAGTGGGACTCGGCCAGCGCGGCGAGCACAGACCGACCGAGCTCTCCGGCGGCCAGATGCAACGCGTCGCCATCGCCCGCGCCCTCGCCATGAACCCCGACATCGTCCTCGCCGACGAGCCCACCGGAAACCTCGACACCAGCTCCGGCGGCGACATCATGTCCCTCTTCACCGACCTCTGGAAGCAAGGCCGCACGCTGGTGATCATCACCCACGACCCCGCCCTCGCGAAGCGCGCCGGCCGGGTGGTGGAAGTCCGCGACGGCGTGATCATCAGCGACCACCGGAACGGGATCGCGGCGTAGGGGCGGTCGTGTAGCGCAGGCTTCCAGCCTGCGCCCGGGCGGGGGGCTGGAAGCCTGCGCTACACGAGGAGAGGTAGGAAAGATGCCTTTCGGAACACTCCTAACATAGAGATGACTCCCGAGGAGATTCGAGAGACAGTCCGCGAACAGTTGCTCGATGCCTTTAGTGCCGAGTACTCATTTACAGTAGATACGTGGAAACTCCTGGAAACAAAGGCCCAGGTCAGTATCACGGTCAGCGGGATCTTCTTCGCTGCCGCATTTGCGTACGCGCGAGAGACCACTCTAACGACAGGCGTGCGCCTGTTGCTGCTATCGACAGTCGTAACTCTACTCCTCAGCCTCGGAAGCGCCATACGCTCCCTGACAATCGCACGCATTGCGGTACCGCCATTCGGGAGTTTCTTCGAGCCAATCGCGCGCGACGTCTTCAGACATCCGAAGCCCCAAATCGATGAGGAGTTCCTATTGGCAATTACGGGCGACCTTGTAACGCAATGGCGCAAGGCAATCGAAACGGCAAATCACGTCAACGCCGAAAAGTCGCAGTACGTGCTCGCGAGTCAAATTCTGCTCGGACTCGCCATGTTGATCGCAACCATTCTAACCGTCGTTTACGTCACCTAGAGGTCAAGATGAAATGCACATTCGATGGTTGTCCCAATGAGGCGGTGGGATGGAGCGCATATTGTGCTGATCACAAACGCGAGGGCGGAATCGTTGTTCGCGACTCAATTTGTGCTGAAATTGCCTACGTTACTGATGATTCTGACATGGACATTGATTTCGACTCATCAGACGACGCGGACCTGTCGACCGAAGGAGATGAAGAGTAATCAGCGGTTTCGCCAGCGGACGGGGGGCCGCCCTTTCCGGTTCGTGGAGACTCTCGAGGAGATCTGCGGCGAGTCGCGCACGGTCCCTGGTCCGTAGCTGCAGCGCTTCGTCGCCGTACGCGCCTCATCAATCAGCCTGGCTGGGCTCAGAACCGGCGCCTCACGTGGCGAGGAGTTCGCATGCGGTCTGCGCCACATAGGAGGACCGCATGAGGTCGACTTGGCGCCCGGCAGTCGTTTCCCTCTCTCTCTTTTTCCTCGTAGCGGCGACGAACGCTGCAACTTTCACCTACTCGACGGGAAGTCCCGATTTCCTGATGGCGAGTGCGTCGCACCCCGCTTCCATCGCACAGGAAGTCGAGACGGCGGACGATTTCGTCACCACCGGCTGCACCACGATCACGAACGCGACGTTTTTCGGCCTCCTGCCGACCGGCGCTCCCCTCAGCTCGATCACCAACATCGACGTCGAGATCTATCGCATCTTTCCGCTCGACTCGACGAATCCGCCGAGCGGTCACGTACCGACCCGCGCGAACTCACCGTCCGACAGCGCGTTCGACGTGCGCGACAGCCTCACCAGCCAACTCACATTCACGTCATCGTTGATTCAGTCGACCGCCACTGCAAACAACTCCGTCGTTACCGGCATACACCCGATTCCCAACCAGACAACGGGCGGAGACGGACTCGCCTCGGGTGAAGAGGTGCGGATCGACGTCACGTTCACGACGCCGTTCGTGCTCCCCGCGGGCCATTACTTCATCGTTCCTCAGGTCGCGCTCACGAGCGGCACCTTTCTCTGGCTCTCGGCCCCGAAGACCGCCCCTGCTCCAACCGATCTTCAAACATGGATTCGGAACGCGGCCCTCGAGCCCGACTGGCTGCGCATCGGCACCGACATCGTCGGCGGCG
>JACZCU010024555.1_pt1 | contig 16330 bp, 12 predicted proteins | sample 8641851 | NCBI WGS metagenome assembly JACZCU01 (sample SAMN15324605, study PRJNA640507) | soil metagenome | isolation source: monocropping sugarcane control | place: China: Luxin town, Laibin City, Guangxi Province | collected 2019-07-25 | depth 10cm m | reverse complement strand
TGGGCGGCGTCGAAAGCTGGCCCTGGGCGGCCTCCGTTGCCCCGCCGACCTTCGAGAAGATTCACAATGCGCGGCGGGTGTACGATTTGATCCGTCACCTCCGGGACGAACGTCGAGCACCGAGCGCAGTCGAAACCAAGGTTCCAACCTAAGATGGTCGCGATCGGGTGGCGCTCCCCGGTTCTTTTACGGCTGGCGACCTTCCGCGCCGTCTGACGCGCTCCGCAGGCGGCTGCAGGCGGAGCAGCTAAATGATATCGACGACGCTGCGCATCGACGGGCCAGGATGGCTGAAATCATCTCCACTCTTTCAAGCTATCCGAGCCCTGAGCCCGCGGCGTAACATTTCAGCGGGCGAAAGGATGAATCATGAAAATACTCGATGTCGGACAATGTGGATTTGATGGGCCGCGGATGGCTCGGTTGTGGCGCGAAGCACTGGAGGCTGAGGTCAAGTGTGCCGACACCGGCGAGGAAGCGGCAGAGCTGCTGGCCAGCCACGACTTCGACCTTGTGCTGGTGAATCGCGTCCTGGCAGCGGATCGATCATCGGGACTGGAGGTGATCGAGCGGTTGCGGGCCCAAAACGTGCACGTACCAATCATGCTGGTCAGCGATTTGCCCGAGGCGCAGGATGCCGCCGTCGCGCTGGGCGCCGTGCGCGGCTTCGGCAAAGCGCATCTTGGCGAGCGTTCGACGCTGGAACTGGTGTCGAGCGTCGCACGCGATCATGCGGAGGCCAAAGGCAAGTCGCGGAAGGAAAAGTGATGGTATCTCTCGCCGCTCGCCGCGAGTTGAAGTAAACGTGTCAGGAATCTTCAGTTAATCCCCGACTTCACACGATCGGGGCCGCAATAAGATCCAAAGGAAACCAGACGTTGTCCGTCTTGATTGGCGCGCCCTCGCACATGGCAAGTTTGGCAAAGACCGCCTCACTGTGGGCCCACAGCGCACGTTGTCCTTTTCGGCCGACATCCACCGTCATATGTCTTTCTCCCTCCTCGACGATTGCGCGTTGCCTGCGCTTTGCCTTGGGAAACTGGTCATGGCGTTTGACCCCTCTTCTTACTTCTGTGTCAATCCGATCATACCTGCGCTCGACGAATGTCTTCACTAACGCGATTGGGGGCCCAATGTATTGTTCGCCGGGTCGCTGCCGATCGAGAAGAGCGCATTGGCGCAACTCCTCTCTTCGATCGTCGAGAATTCTTGCTCTCATGATGCCCGAAACGACTTGGAAAAAAGGCGCGGGTTTTCTTGATTTCCTCGCGTATGCGGCCGACTCGGCCGCAAATCTCATCAGCGACTGATCCGCAGAGACGATGGCACAGACAAGCGAAAACCAATCCAGCCGATCCCGGCATCCCTCCGCATCCGCTTCGGCCATCCTCTCCGAGGTCAGCGCCCATCTCCGGACAATCTTCTTCATTTCTTTTCGAATGCGGCCAATGTCCCTGGAATGCTGCCACAACAACCACGCCCAGTTTCGGCCGGCCGAAACCGCATAAAAAGGCGGCTCCCTAATCTGTCGCCAAATGCGCCTCCTGTCGGGCCGGAGGTCGAGCTTACACATGATCTCCGCCGTTTCGAAACCAGTGAGAGTGATGGTCGCCATTTGTTGTACTGGGCCAGAGTATTCTGGCCCCCTTATTTCGAATCCGCCGGCACGACCGGAAAAACGCTTTCGCGCGGCAACTTGTGATGTGCCCCCACGTTCCATGTGAGGGCCATCAAAATCAACGTGGCAACCGCACAGACGATCATCATCTCAAAAGCGCCGTTCCAGCCGGTGTGGTCGACGATGAAACCGACGCCAAAGCCGCTGACGGCGGTGCTGGCGTAACCGAGGATCCCCGTTAAACCCACCGCGGCGGCGGCGGCACGCTTGGTGCCTAAATTCATCGCGATGGCGGCGATGAGCATTTGCGGGATGTAGACCATGAACCCCATGGCGATGTAACAGGTGGTGGTCAGCGCTGCATGGCCCGGGGGTAGTTTCCAGAAGGCAAAGACGATGGCGGCCATCGCCGCCATGGCGATGGCGCAGACTCGGCCGGCGCGGCCGCCGAACCAGTGGTCGGCGACGTAGCCGCTGATCAAGGCGCTGACCATGCCGGCGATTTCGAAGCTGAATTGCATCCAGCCGCTGGCGGCGGGCGTGACATGCTTGAGCTCCTGCAGCATCGTCGGCCCCCAGAAGACCGCGGCGTAGCGAAGCGTATAGACCAGGAAATTGGCGACGCTGATGATCCACATGAATTTACTGGTCAGCACCATGTCCCAGACGATTTTCCAATAGGGCTGGGCCGCCTCGATTTCGGCCTCCAGCTCCTGCTCGGTCTGTTCACCCTTATAAATTTCAACAGGAGGAAGCCCCATCGATTCAGGCGTATCGCGCAGGCTCGCGAGGATCATGAGCGAGCCAAGCACCGCGAGCCCCGCTGGAACAAAGAAGCAGAGCCGCCAGTTGCCCCAGTATTTGATGAGGTATCCGGTCAGGACGGAGACGAGGGCCGCCCCCATGGTGTGACCGGTATGCCAGATGCCGAAGGTGGTTGAGCGTTCGCGCGGGCTGAACCAGTACCCCATCGTTTTGGCGCAAGGCGGAAAGCCCATGCCCTGCGCCCAGTTATTGAGAAACCAGAAGAGCGCGAGCATCGCGATGCTGCTGCTGAGCCCGAAGAAAACGTTCATCACGGCGCAGAGAAAGAGGCCCAGCGCCATGAAATAGCGGGGGTTGGCGCGATCGCCCAGGAATCCGTTGAAAAACTTGGAGATGCCGTAGACGACGCCCCCCACCGTCAGCACGAAGCCGAGGTTCTCTTTGGATTCATGCAGGCTTTTTTCCATGACCGGCAGGGCCACGGAAATATTGGTGCGGACGAAATAGAAGATGGCGTAGCCGACCAGCGACGTGGCCAGCATGCGCACGCGCCAGTATCGATAGCTGGGAAACTGCTGCTGGTAATCCAGACGCGCCACGGGCAGCGGCGCGGACGAAACCGGATCGGACATATCCCTCCGCGGTCTAACGGTCAAAGCGTTGACCTTCGCATGAAACCGCGGGTTTGTCACGCTGAGGGATGGGACGCTGGTGAACGCGCCCCGCAGGCGGCCGCAGGGGGGGCGGCTAAAAGGAGATCATTCGCGCCGTGCGGTACCGGCTCGTCTCAATCGCGATCAATGACCGGGGCCGCCACCGCGTTTGCGGAAGTGCTCGGGAAGGATCAGTCCATTGAATGGGCGACCAATCATCGCATTCCAGATCTCGACCTGCTCGGGGTTGAGAACGGCGATGATCTTTTCGGTCGCCTGGGCCTTGAGCTGGCGCTCCTGAGTCGCATGCTGCCGATCCTGCTCGGAGGATTGCTGAAAACGATTGTTTGGCTCGCCGCCTTCGGCGGCAAAATCCGGAGGCGGAGCCGGAGGACCATGCGGCATGAACGTGCGATGCCAGGCGGCTTTGTAATCAGACTGAATCGCGGCAATCGCGGCATTCTCGGCCGCGGTTAAGGACAAGGCATCCACCACCGACGGATCGGAGAAGGCATCGGGGCCACCGATCTGCCAGGCGATCTGCTGAAGTCGGTCGGCCTGCTCGGAAGTCAGCACGTCGTGAATTCGGTTGTCCAGTTCCCGCGTCAAGGTATCGACGCGATCTCGCTTTTGCTCGGTCGTCAATTGCGAATTGCGCTGGACGTCGGTCACCTTGCGCACGAGCGGCCCGGTAAATTGCTGAATCGCCACTTCGTTTTCATCCGACAGGTTTAGCTCATCGCGAACCGATGCCTGCCGAAGCAGTCTCACATGCCAGACTTTCAGGAAGAAATCATCCTCGGCAGCCAGTTCCGTGAGGATCGATGAAACGGTGCTGCGGGCGCCAGTCAATTCCGCGCTGACCGATGCATCATCCCTCTCTTCATCGATGAACGATTGGTAATAGGCCAGCGAGGCTTCGAGCAATTCCTTGCGGACTTCATTGGGGGGCTTGTTGCCCATGTCCCCTGCGGCGCCGCGCGTCAGGAAATCGACGGCATTTCGCGCTTCCTTGAAGCTGGCCTGGGCGCGGGCGCGCTCTTTGTCGGCTTCAATGGTCTTTTTGACCTCCAGATCGTATGCAGTGTGCGTCTTGGCCTGTTCGTGGGCGATGCGCACCGAATACACAGCCAGACCGGCGACAATGATGACCAGCATCACCATCGTGGAAAGCGCAAGCGATTTGTGACGGCGCGTCCATTTGACGGTCTTGTCCCATACCGATGGTGGCCGGGCCTGGATCGGCTCATCGCGGAGGAAGCGGGCCAGGTCATCGGCAAAAGCGCGGGCCGTCGGATATCGGTCGGATGGATCCTTGGCGATGGCCTTGAAAAGGATCGTTTCCAACTCCGCGGGAATCGATTTATCGATCGAGCGCGGCGAGCGCGGATCGACCGAGCCAATCTCGTGCAGCAACTGCTCGCGCGTTTTACCGGGCAGAGCGCGCTCGAGCGTGAGCAATTCGTAAAGCGTAACACCCAGCGAATAAACGTCGGTGCGCTGATCGAGCACGACCGCTCGGCCCGAGGCCTGCTCCGGGCTCATGTAGCGGAAAGTGCCCAGCAGATCGCCGGTCTGCGTGAGGCCGGTGTCAGCGGCATAGAACTGGGCCAGGCCAAAGTCGGTGATCCAGAGATTGCCGCGATGATCCAGCAGCAGGTTGGCCGGCTTGATGTCGCGATGCACGACGCCCATGTTGTGGGCATAGTCCAGAGCTTCAGCCGCCTGGAATCCGAGCCGGGCCACGGCCTGGAAATAGGTTTGCCGCTTGGCGGGACGAATCGTGGAAATGCTTTCGGAAACCGGCGACGCAGTGAGAGCGGCGAAGTTTTCGCGCGAGGTGATGCGTCCGCGCGGCTTCACATCGCCAATTTGCTCGGTCGGCGGATAGCTCTTGGGCGGATGCCAGGAGGCGCTGGCATCGGGCGCGGCATTGGAGTTGTCACGAGGAACCGCGGCTCGGCCCGAAGCCTTTCGCATCTCGCGAATGACATCCGCCAGGCTTTGCCCCTCGATGAGTTGCATCGCGTAAAAGTGAACCGACCGCTCGCAGCCGACCGCATAAACCGGAACGATATTCGTATGATGCAACTGAGCGGCGGCGTGAGCTTCGTTGCGGAATCGCTGCAGGTGGCGCGGGTCGAGGGCTGCCGCAAACGACAGCACCTTCACTGCAACTCGCCGGCCGAGGGACAACTGCTCGGCCTCATAGACCACTCCCATTCCGCCCCGACCGATCTCGCGAACCAATTTGAAATCGCCGAGCGGCTTGGCCGCGATCATGTCGATCGCGCTGTCCGAAGAATCAGGCGCGAGCGGGCTGGCGGCTTTGATCTGAGCGGCGGCGGAATTGACAAACGCCAGGCCCTGGATGCATTGCGACAGTTCATCGGCAATATCAGGGTATTTCGCGCGCAGCTCCTGCTGGCTGGGACGCCGTCCCGCTTCGACGGCAGTCATGTATTCCTGCACGGCTTCCAGCAGGCGGGGATCTTCATCGTGGACGGCGGTGGTATCGGCAGGCGCGCGGGTGGCGTCGGTTTCGAGGTGCTTGTCATCTACAGGCTTCATGGTGCGCCTCCAAGGGAGCGGCGCAGGTTGGCCAGCGCTCGGACCCATAATTTCTGCACGCTGTCCTCGCTGCGCTCCATGCGCTGCGAAACCTCCGCGAAACTCAGTCCCTCAAGATGCCGGAGAATGATCACCTCGCGATAATCTTCCGGCAGGCGATCCAATGCATCGGCCAGAAGCAGCGCCTGCTCGCGTCGCGAAGCATGCTGGCTGGGGGTGCTGTTGGACGCCACCAGCCCGCCATCGAGAATCTCCGATGACTGATCGAGCTGCGCCGCCAGCTCGCGCTCCAACTTCAGATCGCGTCCCTTGGTTCCCAGGAACCGGCGAAGGGTCAGCGCGATCTGCCCGGCCAATATCCTTCGAAGCCACGCCACCAGTTCGCCTTCGCCGTTCCCGCGAAAATTGGCGATCTGCCGATGGGCTTCGAGAAACGTCTCCTGCACGACATCGCTCGGATCGACCTTTCCCTGCAGCCGTCGGCCAATCTGCACGCGGGCCAGCAGCGTCAGGTAGCGCGTATAGGATTCAAGTAGCTGTCCCAGCGCCTTCTCGTTGCCGCCGCGCGCCTGCTGGAGCAAAACCTGAGCGTCTAAGGTCATTGGCCCTTGCTGTAGCGGTTTTACGAACCTCTAAAACAACCTCGCGCGCCCGGTCGGTGACCCCCGGGCGGCGGGGGTCATACGAGGGTCTTACTTCTTATCCGGCCACTCGGCGCCTTGATCGATCCACTTACCGATCAATTCAATTTTAGCATCGGACAGGGGCTTGAACGCCTGGCCGCGCGGGGCTTTGGGCATCGCGTCAATCTTATGGCTGCCGTTCGGCACCGGTCCCTTCAACAGTTTGTACATCAGGCTTTCATCGGCGTGGCCGGGGACGATGTCATGCCCGACCTTACCGCCCTTCATGGCCGCCGCCTTGTCTTCCAGGTTAAACCCGGCAGCCGGACTGCGCGGATTTTTGGGGTCTGGCTTATGGCACTTGATGCAGGACTGCTGAATGATCGGCTTGATATCCTTGTTGAAATCAACCTTAGCGCTATCAGCCGCAGCGGTTATGCGCGACATTCCGACCATTGCGATGCCCGCGGCAATCACGCAGGCGGCAGCTTTCAATCGAGAAGCACGGTGCATGGGTGAACCCTCTTCCTTCCTTTGGCTCCGGGCAATCCGCCGAATTGAAACTCCAATGCCCCCACGGGCAAAGGCCACCGGCGCGACGCGCAGAAATTCCACCTCGATCATAATGAGCGCTGCGAAAGCCGTAAATCGGCCTCAGCAACGCGAGGAGACGAGGTCACCCTCTATCATGGCTTTCTACTTAAAAGGTTGCGCCCGAGGGGAAAAACCGCCATTTGTGAGGGGTTAAGCGTGGCCCAGACTGGCCTGCAAAGGCCCGAGATGATGCTGATATTGCCGCCATCGGCCAACGGATGACTTATAAATCGGCTGGCGGACCTGCTGGTTGCTGAGGGTGGAAACGAAGCGCGAATTCTCGTGGAAACGCAGGCAGCGTTCGTCCCAGTTGACCTGCAGGAATTGCAGGAGACGGCGGGCTTGGCCTTCCAGGTCGTTCACCACGTCTTCGTAGCAAACTTCGAGGATTGGGACATGCAACACCGATTTCCAATGGTCCATCATCCGAGCGTACTGCCGATAATAGCTGCCCAGGTTACCCAGATCGAAGCTGAACAGGTTGCCGCTGGCAAAGTCGGACATGTAGCAGGAGAGGCAGGTATCCATTGGATCCCGGGTGCAATGGATGATGCGCGCTTCGGGGAAGAGCAGCGAGATAAATCCAAGGTGGAAGAAGTTTGCGGGGTATTTGTCGGTGACACGGGTCGATTGAGGACTGAGGGCGGTGATGGCCGACAGGTATTGCCGGGCCAAGCCGTCCATATCTGCGACTTGGAGATTCGCAAACCCGCCCGGCAGCGGATGTCCTTCTCGTTCGCAGCGCTGCGCCAGCACTTCGGTGACTTGCCAGATCCAGGTCAACTCGCCCGCCCCATGAATGAGCGGATGGGAGGAGAGGATTTGCTCGACGAGCGTGGTGCCGCTGCGGGGCATGCCGACGATGAACACCGGCGCTTTGCTGCCATGGGTCGCGCGAGGCAATTGCGCAAGCCGCTGTGGTGTGAAAAAAGCGATCGCATCTTCGATGAAGCGATCAATTCCGCTTGGATCATAATGGGCTTGGCGCATCGCATTGGCGCGCTGTGCGGCGGCAAACGCGCGATCGTATTGCCCCAGGCTGTCCAGCAGCCGGGCGGCCATGAATTGAAGCGATGCGGCTTCGCGGTGAACTATTGACAGATCGACCATCGCTCGATCGATCAATTCCAGCGCCTTGTGCTGGGTCTTCAGGGAAGTGGATAGCCGGCCATACAGCAGTGCTAAACGAGGGGATAGATAACCGCCATTCAGCAGGGGCTGAACAATCTGCTCCGCTGCGTCGATTTGGCGATTGGCTTCAAGTACCAGCGCGTAAGAAATCGCCGGCTCCGGCTGATTTGGCGCAAACTGCACTGCGATGCGCCCATGATGCAGCGCGGCGGCAATCTGCCCCATTTCCATCAGGATCTGGCTGAGATTTTCGTGGGCTTCGCTGAAATCCGGCCGATACGCGATCGCGTGCTGCAAGTGATGCAGCGCCTGATCCTGCTTTCCGTGATACCAGAAGCTGATGCCGACCCGAAACAGGGCATCGGGGTTCTTCGGATTGCGATGGAGGGCGGAAAGGTAGTGCTGAAAGGCCTGGTTAAATTTGCCTTGCGCGCGCAACGCATCGCCGGCGCGCATTTCCAAGATGGCCTGCGATAGATCGGCAGTCGAATTCGATGATTGCCCGACAGCGGGATTGCCCCGCAGAAGGACAAAGGTTAGAGGAACATCGGCTCCCTCGTGGGGAGCAGTGGGAGCGCCAGTCCGCAACAAATCAGCCTCCTCGCGCGCCATGTAGCCGCCTGAGCGTCTTACGAACCCGGGATAGTTTCAGCTAGACCGCGCAGCCCTTCAAGGCTAATACGTCGGGACCGGCGGAATATTTTCCAAGGCGAGAATTGTGGGAAGATTCGATGGGGCAGGAGCGCAGGCACCTTATTATTCGGAGGCAAATCTAAAGCCGTTCCGGCCTGCGCTTTTCACTCTGTACAGCGCTTCATCGGCCGTCTTCTGCAAGGAGGGGCTATCGGTGCCGTCAGTTGGGAAGATGGCAATCCCCAAGCTCGTGCTGACATGAACCTCCCGGCCCAGAATTGAGAATGGCTCCTGTGCCGCGGCTATGAGTTTTCGCGCAACGATTGCGGCATGCTCCGGTGCCTTGAGGTCGGGCAGGATAATGGTGAATTCATCGCCGCCCATGCGCGCGATGGTGTCGCTGGACCGCAGGTTCTCGCGAAGCCGCTGGGCGAATTGCTGGAGCAACGAATCGCCGGACTGGTGGCCGAGCGTATCGTTGATCGACTTGAATCGATCGATGTCCATCGCCAGCAGGCCAACGAGTCGCCCCTCGCGCCGAGACGAGGCCAGGGCCTGATGAAGACGGTCTTCAAACAGAATGCGGTTGGGGAGCCCGGTCAATGAATCATGCTGGACAAGGTGAGCCAGTTGATGGTGGGTTTGATAATGATCCACGACGACGGTGCAAAGCTCGCCGGCTGTCAACATGATGCGGCGCTGGGCGGCTGAGGGGCCGCAGCTTTCCCGGCTGTATATTACGATCAATCCAATTCGCGCGCCATCCTTCTGGAAGATGGGCGTCACCCAGGCCGACTGAAACCCACACGCGCGCGCTTTGTCTACAGCGCTGGCCCAAACGTGCGGCTCAAAGCTCGAACAGAAAACACTGGCACGTTCGGCGCCATGCGTCGCGACCAGAGACGATGCGATTCGCAGGGAATGCTGTTCGACTTCACTTGAAAGCTCTTGGGGTAAATTCGTCGCGTACTGACAAATCGAGCCATCCTGAACGAGAAGTACAGACGCAGAAATGTCCGAAATCTGGTTCTCAATCAGCTCCAGCAGCGCCGTCATGACCTCATGCATCGAGAGCTCTTCGGCGACCATTTCCATCAGCCGCCGGCGATCGTGCTCCATGACCGTAGCGAGCCGCTGGTCGGAAATATCTCGAACCGTGATGACTGCATGAGACGGCATTGAGCTGTTCGACTCAATCACGCTCGCGCAGATCTCGACCCAGATGATCGAGCCGTTGCTTCGAAGGTAATGCTTTTCCAGCAAACAGGTACTCGCGCCGCCGGCGGTGGGCTGGTGATGGTAAGTCTTCAGGCAATCGACGAATTGCTGATCGGCTTCGCGGTCGCGCGGTTCGGACAAATCCTGGAAGCGCATCCTGAGCAAACGTGATTCTTCTTGTCCCAGGATCGCGCACAGGGCCTGATTGACCTGAAGAATCGCCCCGTCGAGGCGCAGCAGGGCCATACCGATGGGCGCTTGCGCGAACGCAAGTTGAAATTGCTCGTGATTGCCGCGTCGGGGCAGTTCCAGGTTGCGCTCTTCATCGAGCGCAGTCGGATCGGCGGCGACAGCCTTCGTCAGGGTATGCATTTGCACCCACGCCTTGTCCGTCTGAGTTTTTTATTGAAAGAGATTTACGTCTGTAGTTGATGTATCGGCCAAATCGGGAGCACTTCTTAGTTTACAGGCCCAAACGAGATGCTAACTTCCGTTGTCGGGGCTCCATTGATGGCCAACGAGGTGCACTCATTCCATTTTATGCTTGTTACGTAGGTTACTGAGGCAGCGTCTTGCCATCGCCACTGTTACCCTCATCAAAGTAAGTCGTGGAGCCGACGGTGGTCAGCTTCAGGTATTGCTGCCAGTGAATAGCTCCAAAATCGTGGCTGGCCCGAATGATCTGCGTGCGAGTGTCCGGTGTTGCGCCATGCCAATTCAGCATTGCCTCGCTCAAAACACGTCCGTCCATCAGCTTAGGTGCTGCGATTCCCAGAATGGACAAAGCAGTGGGCGCAATATCGATGTTTCCCGACGGCGTTTCATCCACGAACCCCTTCCTGAAGTCGGGTCCGATTGCGACCAACGTGTTGTGCATGTCGAACCGGCTCAGGCTCGCGTGATAACCCTGGCCGGGATGAAATTTAATCGCCGAGGACATCAGCAAGCCGGGCACTCCCTTTTGGCTCGTCTGATCATTCCAGCGATTGGACAAGACGACGTCTGGCGCTGCAGGCGTATCGATCCCGATTCGGCTCAGAGGAAAGGTGCCGTCCATCGGGCTGCGCGAGAAGATCACGCCTGCAAAATCGGACCCTTGCAGAAACTCGATCAGACGTCGCGACACTTCCGCATCGTGACCAATCACATAGAAGCAGGTTGATCCGCCCAGCGATACGACCAGCACCTGGCCGCTGGTCGGCGGAGAATGAAACCCTGCCGTCGCATCGAACCCGCCTTTGCGGATGATCTGGACCATGTCCAGCGTTCGCTCGATGGTGGAGAAGCCATGGTCGGAGACGATCATCAGATCGGTTGAATCCAGTGCATTGGCTTTTCGAAGAGCGCCAATCACTGAAGCAAGATTGTCATCATCGCTTCGCAGGGCCGATCGCGCGACAGCCGAGCCGGGGCCACTTCCATGCTGGGCAAAATCCGGCTCGCTCATCCAGAGCATCGTGAATGCCGGAATATCGCCGGCCCAGAGCCGATCAATCAGCACGTGCGTCGTCCAGGCATCCTGATCGCGGTTGGCTGACTTCGTGGCGTCGGCCATGGTAGGAAAGGATGAGCCATTCTGCTCGATTTCGGCAAGATCCTTCTTCGGGTGCGTGCGCCCTTCAAAAAGCAGCACATTGTCCTTCGATGGATCACGGCCTTTTCGCTTTGCGCGATCCAGCAGCAGTGCGACCGGCTTGGTGCCTGCGACCACGGTGCGAAGCCCGGCCTGCTGCACGATTTCCGCCAGGGTCGGCATGCGCAGATAGAGGCCGCCGGTCATGGCGTCGGCATTCTTCACCTCGTTGCGGTCCTGCGTTTCGATTGGGTGCAGAAGCTCGAGTTCGGGCCGATATTCATCGTTGGCCATGATCCCGCTGCGGCGAGGCAGCACGCCTGTGGCCAGTGCGGTTCCATTGACTTCGGTTGAGGAGGGATAGATCGAATGATGATGGGCGAAAACAGTGCCCTTCTGAGCAAGACCAAAGAGCGTCGGCATGTCGGCCTGAGTCACTGAATCGGGACGGAGGCCATCGAACACGATCACAACAACGTGCTTGGCCGCGCCCTTGGGCGATTGTTCGTCGGCCAGAACCATTCGGCTCGGCACAAAAAGCAACGCAGCCAGCATCACGCGGCCAACAATTCGATGACGCCAATTCACCATGGGATTCTCCACAAAGAAGCTGCGATGCTCTCCGCCGGCCAAGAGTATTCGGTTCGCGATCCGTGAAATTCCCGTTAACGTGTGCGATGGCTGAGTGTGAATCGGAAGTGAATCGAACGTACGGGACGTTGACTGAATCGATCAACTTTGAATCATCAGCACATGCGAAACGCGATTTGCGCCATCGTCCTGCTTCTGCTTTGTCCATGCGCTACGGCTTTGGCGTGGAACCCGCCGGGCCATATGGCGATCGCTTCCATTATTTACGATCAGCTTGGTCCCGCGCAGCAAGAAACCTGGGTGAAGGTTCTGCGGTCGCATCCGCGCTTTGCGCAGGATTTCGAGTCGGCGATGCCGCAGAACCTGACCCCCCAGCAGCAGAACCGCTGGATTTTCATGCGGGCGGCGGCGTGGCCGGATCTGGCACGCAGCTTTGATGGCGATGATCAGAAATACAATCACCCGATGTGGCACTACATCGATCTGCCGGTCTTTCTCGATGACACGGCGCGGGGAAAGATCCATCCGCCGGAGCTCAGTGGCGATTATCACAAGGCGCGAAGCGAGCAATCGATGAACGCGGTGCAGGCGATCAACAAGGCGCTGGCTGAGCTTTCAGATCATGCGACGCCGGCATCGCAGAAGGCAATTGATCTGTGTTGGTTCCTCCATCTGGCCGGCGACATTCATCAGCCGCTGCATGGGGCGACGCTTTATTCCGCCGAGCGGTTTCGCGGAATCCTTTTAGGCGATCGGGGCGGAAATGACATTCCGGTTCATGAAAATGAAGGGCTACTGGCGAACTCCAAGAATCCCAATCTGCATGCAATATGGGACAACATTCTGCTTCAAGACGCGTCGTACGATGCGGTAACCGCGCTGGCGGCGGAGGTGGAAAAGGCGCATCCGGCTCAAACTCTATCGACGGCGGCAAAGCAGACTGACCCAATGGAATGGGCGAAGGAAAGTAACCAACTTTCGCAGCAGGATGTGTACACGCCAAAGGTGCGAGAAGTTGTTCTCGCCGGCGAAGCGCATCCGCACGCGCCGCTGCCGCCGGTGCAAATCAGTGCTGAATATCTGAAACGGGCGCGAAGCATCGCACACGAGCGCGCGGCACTGGCTTGCTATCGAGCAACGGCGTTGCTTGCCAAGATTGAGCCGTGAATGAATTTCGATTTCAAATCTCAGATTTCGAATTTCAAATCTTAAATTTCAAATTTGAGATTTCATATTTGGAATCGCGCCTTGGAAATGGCTTCGCCCCGGCAAGCCCCCTCAAAACTGCGACAAAAACCTCACATCATTCTCCACAAAATGTCGAATGTCATCGATCCCGTATTTACGCATGGCGATGCGCTCGATGCCAAATCCAAACGCCCAGCCGGTGTTCTGTTCGGGGTCGATGCCGCAGGCTTTGAAGACATTGGGATGCACCATGCCGCAGCCGCCCAGCTCGATCCAGCGCTGACGATCCTCAAACCACACATCCACTTCCGCGGACGGCTCCGTGAACGGGAAAAAGCTGGGGCGAAATCGGGCGCGGGTTTCCGGTCCGAAATAGGCGTGGATGAACTGCATGATCGCGCTTTTCAGATCGACCATCGTCAGATCCTTGTCCACCGCCAGCGCCTCGAGCTGATGGAACATCGACAGATGCGTGGCATCATGTGTGTCCGGACGATAGACGCGCCCGGGAATCACCACCCTGATCGGCGGCTTCTGCTGCTCCATCACGCGAATCTGCACGGTGCTGGTTTGGGTGCGCAGCAGCCGAAGCGGCTGCGGGCCGGCTGATGGCGCGGCCATCCCGCCAACCAGCGATGGGTCGTTCCACTTCTCCAAATAGAAATTATCGAGTGGATCGCGGGCCGGGTGACTCTCGGGAATGTTCAGCGCGATGAAATTGTGGAACTCATCTTCCACTTCCGGGCCGGCGGCAACCGAAAACCCCATCCGGCCAAACAGCTCCGTCAGCTCATCGACAACCTTCATGAGAATGTGTCGATTCCCCAGTCGCGGCCGCAGGCCCGGCTCCGTCACATCCACATAATCGTGCGCCTGCGTGAGATCAGCCGAGATAGCACCCTGCTTGCGCTCAAACTCGGCGGTGATCTGCTCCTTGGCCTGGTTCAGGCGCTGCCCCAGGGCCGGCTTCTGCTCCTTGGGCGCTTGCCCGAGCAGCTTCATCGCCGATTTCATTTGGCCGTGCGTCCCGAGCCATTTGATGCGGAATTGCTCGAGCGCCTCGGCGGAATTGACCGTCAAAAGCTCGGCAACGGCGTCGGTGACCATCTTCTCGATTTGTTGCAACAGATCGGACATAGTTAACATTCTGTCGGCGGTGCAAAGCGGGTCAAGCGAATCGCTTTCGCAATCAGCGGCCGCTTGGTCCGTCTATACTCATGACAGCCGTCTTACGGGGAACAAGAAATGGACCTTTCCAAGCTCCCAAAACGATCCGCCCCGCCGCCGCAGGCGCCGACGCCTGCCGCTTCACCAGAGCCACCGCCGCCGCGCGTCGCGCTTGATTACTCGATGGCGGGCGATGGCATCCTTTCTCTTGGCTTTGCCGAAGTTTGGATCGTCGCCATTTTGGCGCTGATTTTTCTTCTGCTCGGGCGGAATTTCGCCGGCTATGAACTGTCTCATCTTACCGGCCATCCCTACCACACAAACGTGACCTGGACCGACGATGCCCATCCGCCCAACACCGAAGTCCCCTATCCGCAGCTCGAGGGATTTGTTTATCTGACCGATTCAGGCGTCTTCTTCTTCGGCATCGTGCTGCTCGCCTACGGAATCGGCCAAGCGTATGTCACGATGAATCTTCCCGGCGCGGCAGCAGTCAGTCTGCTGACGTTTTTTATTGCTCTCGCGGGCACGCTTTACAACCTGGGTGTTTCCGTGAAGCTTTTCAGCGCCGGGGTGCTACCACTGATGTCGATCCTGGCTTTTGGGCTGGGCGCTTATCTGGCGTTCCATCAGCTCTCGACCTTCAAAGCGATCCGCATTCGACAGGCCGCCCTCAGTTCGGCATCAATTCCCGCGCAGTAACTTCTGGCGGAATTCAGTCAATGCATGATTGATGGTGCGCTCCAGATGCGCTACTTCATCTGGCTTGGGTTCGCGCTGAAGGTGCACGCCAACTTCGAAATCTCCGTCCTTAAGTTCGACATCTAATCGCGACAGCAAATCGGCTGGCAATCGCGCCATCACAAAATCCTGAAAGGCCTGCGCGATGGCAGCACTCGTGTCGCCACAACCGCAACCGCCACCGGTTTCGATGGCGCGAAGATGGCTTGCAGCGGTGATCGAATCCGGATCGGTTGGCGGAAGCTTCGTCTGCCCTTCTTTCAGGAGCGGTTGCGCTCCGTCAAGACGATTCTGATGCTGAAGAAAAATGCCCAGCGCAATCAGCGCCCGGCCAATCAACTCCGAATTGCTGCTTTGCCGCGCTTCATCAACCGCATCCTTCAGCATCTTCTCCGCATCGGCTGACCTTCCCATCTCCGACAAGAGCAAACCGTAATTCCGATGAATTTGCGAGGCCAGCCCGCGATCACCCAACTTCAAAGCTCGATCCGCCGCGTCGCGATAAATCGACAGCGCCTGCTCATTGTCCCCGGCATCGCTGTGCGCCAGCGCCAGACCAAGCAGCCCATTGATCACCTCGCGCGGCTTCCCCTGCCTTTCGAAAATGGCAATGACCTTTTGAATCGCAGAGATTCGAGCGGCAGGGTCGCTGTCTTTACCAGCATTGCGCTCGACGTTGGAAATCGAAATCAGCACATTCAGCACGCTCGAATGCGCATCGCCAAGCTTCGCGATCAGCGGATCGACCAGCTCTTGCAGCATCTGGCTGGCCCATCGCGGATTGTCACTCCGCGCAGCGCGATCAACCGCGCGTGCAGCCACATCCTGCGCAAATTCCGTCGGCAGCTTTTCCAAAATGGCAAACGGTGCTTCGCCCTTCCCCAGCGCCTTCATCACCAGCGCCCGCAGAACCACCGCCCCGGACAGTCGCGGATGACCATTTCGCCCGAAGTTCCACACCACTTCCTGCACCATGTCCATGGCGGTATCGATGCGCCCCGTCCGCAGCATCAACTCCGCCAGTGGCTCCAGTCCAAACGCATAGCCCGGATGCTCCCGGCCATAAAAGCTTTCCCGTCCTTTGAGCCCATCGAAAAGAACTTTCTCCGCTTCATCGAGCCGGCCGACGCGGTCAAGGAGCTGGCCGAGCGTCATCAGATTCGTCAGCCGATCGCGCATCAGCGGCTCAGTATCGGTCGGCCCCTTGCAGGCCTCCTGATATGCGTTGATCGCGCGATCGAGCTGGCCGGTCATGGTGAGGACT
>JACZCU010003916.1_pt1 | contig 16332 bp, 13 predicted proteins | sample 8641851 | NCBI WGS metagenome assembly JACZCU01 (sample SAMN15324605, study PRJNA640507) | soil metagenome | isolation source: monocropping sugarcane control | place: China: Luxin town, Laibin City, Guangxi Province | collected 2019-07-25 | depth 10cm m | reverse complement strand
TCTTCTCTAGAAAAGAAGGGAATATTTTGTCATGACGACACGATCGTACGAGCACGTTGACCAGGCAGTCGAGCAAGCTACGCCCACAATCAAACGTATCGCTAACGAAGTGTGGCAGCTCTCCGAGCTCTCGCTCCAGGAGGTCAAGTCGGCGCAACTGCTTATGGATATTTTGCAGGAACAAGGCTTCACCATAACGAGCAAGGGTACAGCTGGAGTACCAACCGCTTTCATCGCGGAATATGGCTCAGGGACGCCCATTCTAGGCCTCCTGGCCGAATATGATGCGTTACCCGGTCTCGGAAACGAAGCCGTACCGTATCGAGAGCCGCGTAAGGATCAAATCACCAGCGGTCACGGCTGTGGTCACAACCTCCTTGGAGCAGGATGTATCGGGGCGGCAATCGCGCTGAAGAATTTGATGACTGAGCAAAAGATCCCAGGCACTATTCGTCTGTATGGTTGCGCAGCCGAAGAGACAGAAGGAGCCAAGGTCTACATGGCTCGCGCGGGGTTGTTCAAGGATCTTGACGCTGCTCTGCATTGGCACCCCGGTCCTTTTGCCCAGGTCAGCAACTACCGGTCAACGGCCGTCGACCAGATGAAGATCGAGTTCTTCGGGAAAAGCGCACATGCTGGAGGGAGTCCCTGGCTTGGACGGAGCGCTGTTCATGCAGCAGAACTCTGCGCCCATGGCATCAATCTGATGCGCGAACATGTTGAGCCGACCGCGCGGCTTCATTACATCTACGAGAGCGCTGGCTTGGCCCCGAATGTCGTGCCTGATTATGCCAGGCTTTGCTTGTACATACGTGACAGCGATCGCGCGCATGTCGAGGCCTCTACTGCCTGGGTGAAGCAGATAGCCGAGGGCGCTGCTCTCGCGACTCAGACCACCGCCAAGGTCGTGGTCTATACCGGACTCTATGACCTCTTACCGAACCGTCCCCTGGCCGCGCGCATGCAAGTCCATCTGGAACGCGTAGGTGTCCCTGCCTATTCCGCAGAGGAACAAGCATTCGCAAGAGAGATACAGCAGAGCTTCGGCGTTGAGCCTAAGGGGATGACTTCAGAAACACGGCCTCTTATTGATGAAAACACCTTGATGGGTTTTTCGACAGATGTTGGTGATGTCAGTTGGAATGTGCCGACTATGGGCTGTGGTATGCCCACCATGCCCCTTGGGGTTGCTGTGCATACCTGGGCAGCTACAGCGTGCCACGGCATGAGCCTCGGGTTGAAAGGGGCGCTTCAGGCAGCCAGGGTGCTAGCCTGGACAGGTATCGATATCATGACCGATGCGGAGTTACGCCAGGCTGCCCGCTCTGACTTTGAACGGCGCGTCAGTGAAAAGCCCTATGTCTCGCCACTCTCGCCCGAAATGAAACATCCCCTGGGTCTTCCTGAATGGCTCAGTAGAGATGCTCTGCAGGATGGCGCGAACCAGGATTCGTAGCATCATAGTGGAACCGACGAGAATGGAGTTCATCTATGCCATCCAGGCCACGCCCCGATCATCTTGGAGTGGAACATGCGGCGCGCTTTCGCGATCAAAGCGTCGTCGATGCCTATCATTACAGGACGCCCTATCCTGAGGAAACATTTGACATTCTTATCAGTCTTATCACCGATAAGCCACGCGCCGTCCTCGACGTTGGCAGCGGCAGCGGTGATATTGCTCGTAGGCTGGTTGACCATGTTGAGCGCGTCGATGCTGTTGATTTCTCGCTACCGATGATCGAGAAGGGCAAGACGTTGCCCAAAGGTAACCATCCGCGTTTGCGCTGGAGCTATGGTCCGGCGGAGGAAGCGCAGCTTGATCCTCCCTACGCGCTGATTACCGCCGGGCAGAGCATTCACTGGATGGACTGGGACATTGTGCTGCCGCGTTTCCGTGCGGCGCTCACTCCTCATGGCTATTTCGCACTAGTAGGCATCGAAGGTAATTTGCCCTGGGATGATGAAATCCGCCCGATTATCAAACGGTACTCTACCAATCCGCGCTACCAGCCAGTCGATTTAATCGCAGAATGGAAAGCGCGAAATTTGTTTGAAAAGGTAGGTGTGAAAGTAACTGCTCCAGTGTATTTCGCTCAGCCGCTGGATGCATATATCGAATCATTTCATGGGCGCAGTAGTCTTTCGCGTGAACATATGGGCAGCGAGGCGGCAGTCGCCTTCGATGACGAGGTACGCAAGGTCGTAATCAAGTATCTCGCGGATGAGGTGGTCGGCGGCGAAATATATGCTACCGTTGTATGGGGAAGACCAGTGTAGAATACTGTCAGGGTTTCACGCTAGTCACGAGCGTGCGTAGCAAGAATGGAAAACATCTTTTGACTGTAGAGAATGAACAGGCAGTGCAGTTCTTCGAATCAGAAGAAGACAAGTGCTGGATTTTGACAACGCATCGAACCGCGTATGTCCTGGGATTAGCTGCGAATGGGCGCCTGCAACATCGCTACTGGGGAGAGCGATTACCTTACCCCTCGGACTATCCGGGCATGGGAAAGTTCAAGGCAAGCCATATGCTAGACGACCGCATGCTTTCTTCAGACGAGTATCCGGCCTGGGGCGGCTTCCTGTACACGGAACCATGCCTTAAGGTGACTTTCGCCGACGGTGTACGTAATGTAGTCCTCGTTTACAGTCATCAGCGCCAGGAGAGCGGGCCTGAGGGCCTTCCTGTTTTGGTTATCACGCTTAGGGACACCTACTATCCCGTTGAGGTTGATTTGCATTACAAAGTAGTGCCCCAGTATGATCTCATCCAACGCTGGGCTGTCATACGCAACACCGGCCAGACGTGGCTGGATTTAGAGGCCGTGCTTTCCGCGGCCTGGCAACTACCTACCCTGCATGAAGGCTTCTATCGGCTGACCCACTTGAGCGGACGCTGGAATAGCGAAACCCAGGTGCGACGCACCGTGCTGAGCGATGGTCGCAAGACGCTGGAGAGTCGTCGAGGGCTGACGAGTGCCGAGGCGAATCCTTTCTTTGCCATTGACATTCAGTCCCCAAACGGAACCGGAGCAAGTGAAGAGGCAGGACAGGTCTGGTTTGGCGCACTGGGTTGGAGTGGCAACTGGAAGATTACCGTGGATCACGTCAGTGATCCGGTACGGGCATATGTAGCAGGAGGTATCAACGATTTTGACTTTCGCTGGCGGCTCAAGCCAGGCGAAAAATTTGTGACGCCGCCCTTTATCGGGGGATACACGGCGCAAGGCTTTGGTCAGGCCAGCCGCAATTTACACATGTACCAGCTTGACTATCTTCTGCCGCGTTCCCATGCCCAACAATTACGCCAGGTGCTGTACAATAGTTGGGAGGCAGTATTTTTCGACGTTACTGAGGAGAAGCAGCTCCAACTGGTGGAGCGTGCCGCACAGTTGGGGGTCGAACTTTTTGTCATTGATGACGGCTGGTTTGGCCAGCGACACCACGACCGGGCCGGACTTGGTGATTGGTATGTTAACCCTGAAAAATTCCCGCGGGGTCTCGACCCCTTGATAGCGCGGGTACATGAGCGAGGAATGAATTTCGGTATCTGGGCCGAGCCGGAAATGGTCAATCCGGATAGTGATCTCTACCGAGCACATCCCGACTGGGTCTACAATTTTCCTCATCGAAGCCGTAGTGAGCGTCGCAACCAGCTCATGCTGAATCTGGCCCAACCTGAGGTGGCCGCTCACATCTATACCTGGCTAGATAACTTCCTATCAGAGCACCGCATAGACTTTATCAAATGGGACTTCAACCGGCCAATCAGCGAACCAGGTTGGCCTGATGCTCCCGTGGAGCACCATCGTGAGGTCTATGTACGCCATGTGCAAGCCTTCTACGATATTGTCGAGCGGCTGCGTTCCAGGCATCCAACTGTTGTCTGGGAAGTATGCGCTGGAGGCGGTGGACGTGCAGATCTCGGCGCATTAGCTCGTTTCGATCAGTGCTGGGTGAGCGACAACACCGATCCATTCGATCGGCTCAAGATTCAAGAAGGGTATTCGCTAGCCTATGCTCCTAAGAGTATGATGGCCTGGGTGAGTAATTCGCCTACCTCCCAACATATCAACAACGAAGCGCTGCGTCTCAGGTACCGTTTCCATTCCGCGATGACCGGCTCGCTGGGCTTGGGCGAGGATTTGAGCAAATATACCGAGGAGCAGATGGCTGAAGCAGCCGCACTGGTAGCCGAATACAAGATAATCCGGCACATTGTGCAGGAAGGCTTACTTTACCGGCTCATATCGCCGCGTGCCAGTGATCTCGCAGCAGTGCAATACGTCAGCCGTGACCAGCGGGAGTCGGTGGTGTTCGTCTTTCTCCACGCGCAACACTACTGGCGAGCGGCACCTTGCATCTACCCGCGCGGTCTTGATCCGACACGTCACTACCACATCGAAGGGAGCAGGGATGCAGCTACACCTATGAGTGGCCAAAGCCTCATGAATGTAGGGCTTCAGCCACACCTGGAAGGTCACTTTGGAAGCGCGCTCATCAAACTCAAGATGGTTGATGAGCAGGGATGATAGACAACATGTGCGATCTATCGGTATTCTATCTATCTGATTATTCTGAAGCTATATCATAAAAAGTGTAACATTTTTCTACCAACCTCCGTTACTTATGTAGAAGAATGTCTAGAGAGCGACATACTTATGCCCGAGAAAAGTATTAGCATTCATCCACGACCACAGCTTACACGCGCCCGCTGGATAGACCTTGGAGGTCCCTGGAGCTTCGCCTATGATGATGCTGGACGAGGTTTCGACGAGCGCTGGCAAGAACGCCAGGATATCTACTCACGTACCATCGAAGTACCTTTCCCGCCAGAGTCACCCGCAAGCGGTATTGGGGATACTAGCTTTCATTCCATCTTGTGGTACCGGCGCACGTTTCAGGTACCTTCCGAGGATAAGGGCAAGCGACTACTACTGCACTGTGGTGCAGTGGACTACCGTGCGCATGTATGGGTAAACGGTCAACTTGTCGTCACACACGAAGGTGGACAAACACCCTTCTGTGCCGATATCACAACCGCCTTGCGTACAGATGAAGATCAGGTCATTGTTATTCGTGCTGAGGATGCCCCGCTGGACTTGGCACAGCCTCGTGGCAAACAGGACTGGCAGGAGGAGCCTCACAGCATCTGGTACCAGCGCACAACAGGTATCTGGCAGCAAATCTGGCTTGAGGCGGTTGCCTCTACTCATATCACACAAGTACGCTGGACTCCCGATCTCGACCGGGGCGTGCTCGGCTTCGTTGTGGCACTCCAACGACCGGAGGAGCTATCATTCCTGCATCTGCGCGTGCAACTTAGCTTGCATGATATGACATTAGCCGACGACACGTATTTGGTACAGGGAACGGAGGTACAACGGCACATTGCTCTTGATCGTGCAGGGATGATGAACGGAGAGAGAATGCTCTGGTCGCCTGAACACCCCAATCTCGTTCACGCGACACTCACCGTTCTTGTGGGTGATGAGATCGTTGATGAGGTGCAGAGCTATGTCGGACTACGCAGCGTCGGCGTTGATAATGGACACTTCCTGCTCAATGGACGTCCCTATTATCTGCGTTTTGCGCTGGAGCAAGGTTACTGGCCACAATCACACCTGGCTGCTCCAAGCGGAGAAGCATTGCGCCGCGAGGTGGAACTGGCTAAGGAATTGGGCTTCAACGGCGTACGTATCCATCAGAGGGTCGCAGATCCGCGCTTCCTCTACTGGTGTGATTGCCTCGGCCTGTTGGTCTGGGGTGAGATGGCTAATGCCTACATTTTCTCTCCTACTGCCGTGGAGCGGTTGACACGCGAATGGTTAGAGGTGCTTGCTCGTGACTATAGCCATCCCAGCATCGTCGTATGGGTACCGCTCAATGAGAGTTGGGGCGTGCCTGATGTGGCGCGTGATTCTACGCAACGTCACTACGTCCAGACGCTCTATTACATGACCAAAGCCCTTGATCCTACACGTCCAGTCATTGGCAACGATGGCTGGGAGCATGTCGTCAGCGACATCTATAGTATTCATGACTACTCCTTTGCAGGGACCGTCTTGCGTGAGCGCTATGGTAGTCTGGAGGCAGCGAAACGGACACTGCAGGAGGTACAACCGGGTCACCGCCTCCTGGAACTACCCGGTTATCATTATACAAATCAACCAATCATGTTGACCGAGTTTGGCGGAATCAGCCATCGACCCAAGTCGGATGCTCCGTGGTTCGGTTACGGTACTGTGACAGACCACGATGCTTTCTTGTCCAAATATCGCGAGTTGGTCGATGCCATCCTGGATAGTCCTGCCATCGCAGGCTTCTGCTACACTCAGTTGACCGACACCGCTCAGGAGACAAACGGATTACTAACAGCGGATCGTGAACCGAAACTCGATCCAGCAGCTGTGCGCGCGATCACAGAGCGTCCTTCTGCATCTGTCCCTGGTGATGTAATTCGCTATATGCAGAAGATCCAGGATAGCACTCCCTAAAAAGTCATTTGTGTTGTGGCTTCTCAATCGGCATATTTGGTATCGCGGGTTCCTACTACCTCAACGCGATCAGCTACGTGGCTGTTATTATCCCGCTGATATTGATACACCCCATGCGGAAGCGGTACATCACCCGCCAGCAAGGTATGTGGCAGGACTTACGTGAGGGTTTGAGTTATGTCAAGAAGCGTCCAACATTACAGGTGATTTTGTTGCTACAATTTATGATTGCATTTCTCGTATTCCCGTATACTATACTCCTGCCAATCTTCGCACGCGATATCTTTCATATAGGGGCACCGGGTTTGGGCGTGCTGAACTCGGCATCTGGTGTCGGTGCGCTGTTAGGAGCTATCCTCCTGGTGATACTGAGCCAGCGTCTAGAGCGAGGAAAATCTCTGCTCGTGATGTTGTGTGTTCTGGGCGGCTTTGCCAGCCTCGCCTTTGCTATGGTCAACATTTTGAACGTTGCCATTTTGATCCTGATCGCACTAGGTACCTGTACCGTGATGTCGATGACCTCCACAAACACTGCGCTGCAAATACTGACGCCGGAAGAGATGCGAGGGCGAATACTGAGTATCTGGGTGATGACAGCATTGGGCCTGGCACCTTTTGGGAATCTACTAGCCGGTTGGGTTGCGCAATCGCTTGGTGCCCCTTCCACGCTGGCCATCGGCGGCAGCCTATGCGCTGCCGGAGCATTGTTCATTGCGGTAATCAGCAAAGGACGTAGGTCAAGCACTATGCGGCTAATTTCGTGCGAACGCAATATATCATGATGTGGCTCCCTCATTTGCACTGCCATGCCTGCTGTCGCACTTCCAGGGGAGAAAGACCAGCCGCTTGTCGCACGCGCCGCGAGAAATGGTAGCTCGTCCGAAAGCCGCAGCGATGCGCAATCTCGCCCACGCCAAGTCCGGTCTGTCTCAGGGATTCGATGCCCTGTGCCACGCGCCGCTCCCAGAGATAGGTCATGGGCGTTGTGTTCAACTGCTGCCGGAACAAGCGAATGAGATGCGCCGGGCTGACCGCCGCCGCCATGGCGATCATATCAAGCGTAAGCGGCTCACCTAAATGCGCATGGATGAACCGGCGCGCATTCTCGATTGCTGGGTCCGCTGGCGTCGTTGCGCCGTTCATAAGTAATTCGCCTTCACCGATGTAGCGCCAGATCATCTGTACGGCAAGGGTTCTTAGCAGAGTATCAACGGTCGAAAGCGGGGAGTTTCTCAATGCCAGCGCTTCACGTATAAGATCGGTCATAGCCGGAGTGAGTTGTAGCGGCCATGGCAGGCGGGCCAGGCGGGCAAGCAGCGTCTCTGAAAGCTGCGGGCTAAAGATGTGAAGCCAGCTATGCCAGCTCTCGCATTCCTCCGCAAACACGAAACGCTCTTCATGTCCGGGAAAAAGCACACACACTGTGCCGGCGGAAGTGGCGCGTGGCACACCGTCAATCCAGACCATCATGTGCCCGGAGTGGAGCATGATTAGTTGGAGGTTACGCTGCAGACGAGGGCCGAAGGCGCCACCCGGTGGGTAGATTACCTCGCCAACGCTCACCTTTTCAGGCCAGAAGCATTTGTCATCAACCATCGCGTGGATCTTTCACAGGTATCAAGGGGTACCTCTATATGTATATTTTTGCCGGGATGTTTCTGTGGAGATAGCCGCTGCCGCACATTGCAGACACATTCAACCAATTTCAGCTATCGCTCTCCCTTTATTCTAATGTTATCATTATAGGCAAGGAGTGGATTTCCGGTGAATGGGAGGAAAAAGTGGCATCCAGAGCTTGCCGAGCCAGAAGTTGCACTGCCACAACATATAGCGTGGCTCAAGAGCGTTTTATAGCCACACAAATTGTGTGATATCAGAGAAGAGGAGGAAAAAGTGTCTCAAATCAAAGGACCAGCGATATTTTTAGCACAGTTTGCTCAGGATGTTCCACCATATAACACCCTTCCCGCAATCACACAGTGGGTGAAGGACCTGGGCTATATAGGTGTACAAATCCCAGGCTGGGATAGCCATTTTATTGACCTGGACAAAGCAGCCGCGTCAAAGCAGTACTGCGACGACCTGAAGGGACAAACCAATGGATTGGAGATCACAGAGATCGCGACCCATCTCACCGGTCAACTTGTCGCAGTAAATCCGGCATTCGACACCCTATTCGATAGTTTCGCTCCCCCTGCATTGCGTAATAATCCCAGAGCGCGCACTGAGTGGGCAATCGATCAGATGACCAGGGCCATTAAGGCGTCGAGAAACCTGGGCCTGAACGTCCTCCCCACATTTTCTGGCGCGTTGCTCTGGCATACAATGTATCCCTTTCCCCAGCGACCTCCAGGGCTGGTCGATATGGGCTTCAAAGAACTGGCGAAGAAGTGGCAGCCGCTGTTGAACGTAGCGGATGAGCATGGTGTCGACATAGCCTTTGAAATCCACCCGGGAGAGGACCTGCACGATGGAGTAACTTTTGAGCGCTTCCTGACAGCCACCGGAAACCATCCCCGTGTGCACATCCTCTACGACCCATCCCACTTCGTTTTACAGCAACTGGACTACATTGGCTACATCGATGTCTACAAAGATCATATCAAAGCGTTCCACGTGAAAGACGCCGAATACCACCCCTCCGCCAGGTCGGGTGTCTACGGCGGCTACCAGGACTGGATAGACCGCCCCGGTCGCTTCCGCAGCGTGGGAGATGGACAGGTTGACTTCAAGCGGGTTTTCTCACAACTGACACAGGTCGGCTATACAGGCTGGGCAGTGCTCGAATGGGAATGCTGCATCAAAGACTCCGTGCAAGGAGCCACCGAGGGTGCCCCTTTCATTAAGAGTATGCTCATCGACGTCCCCACCAGAGCCTTCGATGATTTCGCCGGTGGCGGCACGGACGAAGCGACAGATCGCCGCATTCTTGGTATAAACGAATAGAGGAAGACCAGCAGTGTCTTGATAAAACATGCGTGAGCGATGCTTCGCAGCTAATGCTGCGTATGCACAGGCATGGAAGGAAGTAAATTATGAGTCGAGATGTATCTGTATCGAATCGAAAATTACGCGCTGGTATTGTCGGTGGAGGCCAGGGATCTTTTATTGGAGCCGTGCATCACGTAGCCGTCGAGCTGGACGGCCAGGCAGAGGTCGTAGCTGGTGCGATGTCCACCGATCCCCAGAGAGCCGCTGCTTCCGCCAAAGCCTGGTACCTCGATCGTTCGTACGACGACTTCACGGCAATGGCGAAAGCTGAAGCTGGGCGAGCCGATGGAATCGACTTTGTCATTATCGCGACGCCGAACCACATGCACTTTCCTGTCGCAAAAGCCTTCCTGGAACAAGGCATATCTGTGGTTTCGGATAAGCCCATGACCTTCAGCCTGGAAGAAGCCCAGGAGTTGGTGAAGATCGTCGAACGCAGTAACCTTGTCTATGCATTGACGCACAACTATACCGGCTATCCCGCCGTACGCCAGGCACGTTACATGGTACGCCACGGCGAACTCGGCGACATCAGGAAAGTCCTGGTAGAGTATATCCAGGACTGGCTTATGACGCCGGAGGAGAAGGCCGGGAATAAGCAGGCTGCCTGGCGCACCGACCCTACGAAATCAGGCATCGCAGGATGCGTGGGCGACATCGGCACTCACGCTGAGAACTTGCTTGAGTTCATTACTGGCATGAAGATCGCGTCACTGTGCGCCGACCTGAGCACCTTCGTTGAGGGCAGAGTGCTCGATGATGATGCGAATATGCTGCTGCGCCTGGAAAACGGCGGTAAAGGAGTTCTTACCTGTTCCCAGGTAGCGGCCGGTGAGGAGAATGCGCTCAGTATCCGCATCTATGGCAGCAAGGCAGCGTTGGAATGGCACCAGATGGAGCCAAATACATTGATCTTCAAAGAACCAAAGCAGCCAGGACAAATACTGCGGACAGGGCAACCCTACATGAGCGAAGAGGCCAAACAGTTAACGCGCCTGCCAGCGGGACATCCCGAGGGCTTCTTTGAGGCATTCGCCAACATTTACAAACTGGTGATCGCAGACATTCGTAGGGTTCAAGAAGGTCAACAGCCTCAGGGTGGCTACCCCAACGTGTACGATGGGCTGAGAGGCATACAATTTGTATATAAGGCTGTTGAAAGCTCAAAGAAGGGAAGTGTCTGGATAGATATGTAAACATCGTACATAACTAAACCCGACGTACATATTTTTCTGCATCCTCACAGCCTGCGGCAGTTCGCAGTGTTGTTGTGTCGCTGCAGCCCTGGCAGCCTGCAGCGACACAACAAGTGGCACGCTGCCGAAGGCGGCAGAAAAACGTGCACTTGGGGTTAACTGAGGTATGCCAGGCTTGCAGCGAGCTGCTGCTCCTCATAGGCGATGATCGCCTCTACTGGCTCCTCTCGTTCAAAGGGTGTTCGCCAGTCTTCTCCTGCTGTCCTGGCATTAGCTTGCACGAAGCGCCACACGCGGGCGAGCTGGGCCGCCGTACGAGGAGGATACTCGGGCCAATAATCATCGGCCAGCACCCGGATGTGGCGGGCCTTCAATGCGCCGAGTTCGATTGACATGGTCACGTCTGGGCAAGTTTCCGCCAGGATGTCAAACAACGCAGGAAAGTTGATTACGCCCTGCCCCAGCGGACAGCGGACAAGACGATATCCTTCCTCGCTCAGGTAGATCCAGTAGTCCTTGAGATGCACATTTTTCAGGTAGGGAGCTACTCGCCTGGCAAAGTCCAGGGGTTCTTCCGCCGTCGCCAGGGGATTGCCTGTGTCCAACGTGATGCCAAAGCGCAGTGAGCCTATAGACTCGCACAGCCAAAGCAGTTCTTCGGACGCCAGGTCCTGGTGGTTCTCCACGGCAAGGTTCACCCCGACCCGCTCTGCGATGGTCGTTGCCTCCCGGAATCCGGACAGGACCTCCTGGAGAAACGACTGCCAGCGACCGGCCAGAGGTCGCCGGTCACCCCCGATCTTCGCGCCCCCTACTGCCGTGCGCACCGTGCCTGCTCCCAGATGTGCGCCCAGTTCGAGAGCTTCCCCGAGTTTGTCGGGAGCGTAGCCACCACTCGCAAGCGTGATGAACAATCCATGTTTCCGTGCATACTGTGCCACGTCCTCCACGTCCTCACCCTGCAACAGGGAAGCAGGCAGTTCAACACCTTCCAGACCAGCAGCAAGGGCCTGGTCCATCAGTTGCCTTGGTCCAATCAGAGGGCGTGAGGACTCCGGATGGATGCCCATGCTAAAAACGGTGCCATAGACGGCAAGGCCAATGCGCATTCATGATCTTCCTTTCTCTAAGGCCATCTGGAATTTGTCATGCATCGTAATGCCTCACACAAGACGGGTGTCATATCCATACTCACTCGGCTGTCCAGCCGCCGTCGACGACCAGAGCGGCACCAGTCATAAAGCTGGACGCATCCGAGGCAAGGAAAATGATCACCGGCCCAAGTTCCTCTGGACGACCCCAGCGACCTAATGGTATGTGATTGAGGAACATCTGATTCGCCTGCGGATTGTTCATCACGGGAATGTTCAGTTCGGTTGCGAATGGGCCGGGGCACAGCGCATTGACATTAATGTTGTAAGGAGCCCACTCCAGTGCCAATACTTTCGTTAATTGAATAACGCCTCCCTTACTGGAGCAATAGGCGCTGCGCTCAGGCAAGGCCGTTAGGGCCAGCATGGAAGCAAGATTGATTACCCGGCCATAGCGCTGCTTCTTCATATAAGGAGCCACAGCCCGGGCGCAAAGGAAAGGCGCTTTCAGGTTGGTATCCTGAACCAGGTCCCAACTGGCTTCGTCAAATTCCTCAACGGGCTTGCGGATGTTGATGCCCGCGTTGTTAACCAGGATATCAATGCGTCCAAATGCCTGTATAACCGCCTGGACCATGGCTTCGACCTGCTGGGAGTCGGTCACATCGACCGTAAGGCCCAGCGTCCGTCGCCCTGTCGCCTCTGCGATAGCGGCAGCGCTCTTCTGTGCCTTCTCATCCTGGCGGCTGGTCACTACGACATTAGCGCCAGCTTCGGCAAGTGCCTGAGCCATAACAAATCCTAAGCCGCGATTCCCCCCGGTGATCAATGCGACGCGACCATCTAGCTTGAACGTATCGAGGTACATAACGCTCCTTTCGTATCAAGACCTACCGGTTCTCGACGTTCTGAGACTCCCCGCCTTAAAAGAGCGAGGGTTCTTGTTCCTCACCCAATGCTTCGTGTTCATCAAGAAGACGAACACGCTCTTGTTGGGGGCTCGCAAGACTTTTGAGCCGACGCGCTCCGGCACGAGTCAAACCCATGCTTTGGGGGAAGGACTCCCCCGCACGCGCACGTTCTTGTAGGCGCTCCATCGCGGCTCGCAGGCGCAGTTCCGCACCTTCCCATGCTTCATGGGCGATGGAGGGAATGAGTTCTTTCGGATTAAGGTAGGCAAGCAAACAGGCCGAGTACACATCGCGTTGGACGGGACCTATCCCACACGCACACACGTGCCACCGCTCAGATAACGCTTTCTTTGTATAGGTTTGACAACCATGACAGTACTGGGAGAGTTTGCTCTGGTACGTTGGGACTTCGATCAGGGTGCCGCCAGTCTTTGCAACTATGCGTCTCACATGGTCTATGAGCATCCCTGGGGCGCGCAGTCCCACACTCTTGCCGTACACTTTTTGCCAGCCTTTGAATGAGGTCTTCTCGATATGGATCTGATTGCCCATCCGCACAATGTCATGGGCTAGCTTTCCATGCACACTTTTCCGCTGGGCGGCGAGTTTGCGTTCGTGTGTGGCGTGTTGACGGCGCGTGGCAAGGGAGCGTTTGCTTTCGCGCCAGTGCAGGCGACGTTTGCCATGCTTTTTGACCCGTCCGTTGGCATCGTAGTGCTCGGGGTTATTGGCACGTCGTTGCCATTCCATGTGTCGTTGCAAGCGGCGTTTGTGACGAATATTCGGGGCCAGTTCCTCGCCCAATGGCTTGAACGTCACTGCCCCTTCACGAGGCACAATGGCCAGCGTGGAGGGGCCAATGTCTAGCCCGATCGTGTCAGTCCCAACGGCATGCTTGGGTTTCTGGTAGGCGCTCCCCTGCAGGATCAACTGCACGGAGTAGCGATGGCCTTCACTATCTGCTCCTTGCGCACGAGGGCTTGAGGCAGTTCGACGCACGAGACGAGCATACTTGATCTGGTGTCCGAGCCCATGATGCACCACCGGGTCGTTCCAATCGATCAACGCGGGAATGTGGTCGTCCCCCCAGACCAGCCAGCCTTGGTTCCCCTCTTGAGGCTCTTGCAACACAAAGCGCATTCCCGTATCGTTGCGCTTGCCTTCCACACTATCGAGCCCGCGCCCTTTGCTCTTAAACCGCACCTTCTTGGCTTGTCCGAGACACACGCGATTCACAGCCTGATAGGCACGGGTGGCCAGCGTTTGCGCCATCGTGGAATCCAGATGATCCGCGAGCCAGGTACAACGTGCCGTTTTGGCATAGGTGTGGAGAGCATATGCGGAAAAGCCGTGGTGTTGGCGCAGGCGGGAGAAGGCGGCGGTGCGCTCCTGCTTGTGTGTGCGGGGGAGGTGGTGTACTGCCTGCCACGCGGGATCGCAGCGCATCCGCTGCAAGCGGTGCAATGCCTCACCCAGCAGGGCATTGTACAATTGCCGCGCAACTTCCAAGTGGGCACGGAGACGTTTGGCCTGCCCATTGCCTACGGCAAGCGGCAATTCGAGCAGAAACGTTGGCGTGTGGCTCTTGTGCATGTCGGCTGATGACTCCTTGCTTGAACGGGTGTTCGGAGTATAGCAAAACGAAAAGCCCGTGTCAATCCTATTGTGAAGCAATGAAGTAAGCGTCGCTTCAGACGGATTCACCGGCCAATCGGAAGAGACCTCGTGAAAACGGACAACCACCTGGGATCAGGTCTCCTTTCCTACATGACGCGTACTGCTAGCGCTTCCCTTCCCACACCCCAGACAAGGAGGAGCCATTCATCTCCGCCATGAATGACTCTGTTGGGAAATTTTGTCCAGACAACTCGTCAAGTAAAAGCGATGGTGGTACAGTAAGAGGAAACACGAGCCCGGAAGGGCACTGAGCAGAAGATGAGATGCGAAAAGGAGAAGAGCTGATGTCGATGCAGCCCAGGCAACTCGAACCTGTTCCCGAAACGACCAGCTGTACTGCTCGTCGGGCGTTTCCCAAAGGGACATTGGCGATGGTCTTACGAGATGAGTTGGAAAGTATCTCTACCGATGAGATGTTTGCAGACCTCTTCCCCAAACGAGGGCGCCCTGCGGAGGCACCGTGGCGTTTGGCGGTGGTCACCGTCCTGCAAACGATTGAGCATCTGACGGATCGTCAAGCCGCAGAAGCCGTGCGGGCGCGCATTGATTGGAAATACGCTTTAAGCCTGCCTTTAGACGATGAAGGATGTGACTTCTCGATTTTAAGCGACTTTCGGCACCGACTCATCGATGCCCATGCCGAAACCCTCATCCTCGAACCGATTCTGACGGTGAGCAGGGAACGGGGCTGGCGGAACCGCTGGAGGCAAGCAACGCACGAATGCGACAGCGGTGTTGGCCGCCGTGCGAGCCCTCAACAGGCAGGACCAGTGTGGGCGAGAGCATGCGCGCGGCCCTCAACGATCTGGCGAAGGAGGACCCAGAGTGGGTGCTCGCGCATCTGGCCCCCGACTGGTTCGACCGCTCTGTCCACCGCTTTGAGATGACGCGCTTTCCCAAGCAAGAGAGCAAACAAAAGGCCCTGCGGAGCCAGGTTGGAGAGGATGTGGCACGGCTGTTAGATGGTGTAGACCTCCAAGAGACTCCCTCCTCTCTGGGCCAATTGCCCTCCGTCACACGGCTCCGACAGGTCTTTGATCAGCATTACGAGCGTGGACAGACAGGGGTACGATGGCGCGATGGACCCGCGGTGAATAATGAGGATCGGATCGTTTCACCCTACGATGAACAGGCACGCTCTGCCCGCAAACGCGAACTGGTCTGGTTAGGATACAAAGTGCATCTGACAGAGACCTGTGATCAAGATCCGCACGTGCCTCACCTGATTGTCCAGGTTCACACAGTCCCAGCGACCACTCCTGACAGCGTGTCAGTGGAACCAATCCTGGAGGACCTACGAGAACGCGAGGTGGCCCCTTCGATGGTGTTGGTGGATCAAGGCTACACGAGCGCCACATCTCTGGTCGAGCAAGCCAAACAAGGAACACAGATCGTCGGTCCGCTCCAAGAGTCAACCAGTTGGCAGGCGCAAGCCAGAGAAGGCTATGGACTGTACGACTTTGAAGTGGATTGGCAGCAGCAGAGCGTGCGTTGTCCTCAAGGACACCTGAGTCAACGGTGGGCTCCCTTTATTGATCGACATGGCACGGAAAAAATTGAAGTCCGCTTTCCTGCCAAGACGTGTCAGGAATGCGTTGCACGGGCGCACTGTACCACTGGCGCCAAGGGACGTATTCTCAAGCTCCTGCCTCAGGAAGCCTACCAGGCGCTGGAGAGCCGCCGACAGGAACAACATACTGCCGCATTCCAGCAAGCATATGCTCTACGTGCTGGTATCGAAGGGACGATTGCACAAGGAGTGCGTCGGACCAGGATGAGACGGAGTCCCTATCGCGGGGAGCGGAAGACACATCTGCATCATGTGCAGATTGCGGCTGGGCTCAATGTGCTCCGCATCGTCACACATCTTTATGCACAAGCTCAAGGCAAGCCTTCGCGCCCTGAACGTCGAGCCACCCCCTTTGCTCGTCTCAAGGAGGTGGCTCGAGTGTGACGTTCAGATGTCTGG
>JACZCU010358983.1_pt1 | contig 16371 bp, 13 predicted proteins | sample 8641851 | NCBI WGS metagenome assembly JACZCU01 (sample SAMN15324605, study PRJNA640507) | soil metagenome | isolation source: monocropping sugarcane control | place: China: Luxin town, Laibin City, Guangxi Province | collected 2019-07-25 | depth 10cm m | reverse complement strand
TTGCATCGCGACGACCGCACCGACGGAGCGGCCGTACGTGCCTCAGCGAAGCACCCAGCGCATCCGGCCGTGCCGGCCTCCGTTTGCATCGCGACGACCGCACCGAACGGAGTGGCCGTACGTGCCTCAGCGAAGCAACGAGCGCAGCCGGCCGTGCCGGCTGGAAGCCGACGCTACGTTGCATTGTTCGTTTCACACAATGCTCCGACGCTTCGTTCTCGTTCTGCTGATCGCCGTTCCTGCGCTCGCGTCGAGCCGTTACGTCAGCGACCGGCAGGGCGCGCCCATCGCGTGGCAGCCGTGGAACGCCACCACCCTCGCGCGCGCGACCAAAGAGAATCGCCCCATCTTTCTCTCCGTCTGCTTCGCTGCATCGAACGAGTGCTATCGCATGCATCGCGAAGCATTCCTCGTCGGCGAGACCGCCGAGACGATGAATGCCTACTTCGTCCCGGTGCTCCTCGATCCCATCGAACATCCCGAGATCGCCGAGTCGTATCAAACCATCCTGCGATCGATGACCGGCAAGCGCGGCTATCCCGCGAACTTCATCCTCGCGCCGACGCTCGAGCCATTCGTCGCCGCGGGATACCTCGAAGCCGGCGACCTCAGTCGCATCCTCATCATCAACGCCAATCGCTGGGCCAACGAACGTGCCGCGGTCATCAGCGAAGCGAAAGCGAATGTGATGAAAGCCCGCGAGCTCGCGGAGAAACGCGCGCCGCTGCCCGTCGACGAGAAAACGATGGAAGCCGTCGTCGACGACATTGCGAAACGTTACGACGCGACGAACGGCGACTTCGATGCTGCACCGCCGCGACGTCCGCATCCGATGCTGCTCTCGTTTCTGCTGCGCTACTCCGCGCGCACGAGACACGAAGGCATTCGCGGTGTTGCGATCGAGACGCTGCGCAAACTCGCCGTCGCACCGATTCGCGATCAACTCGGCGGCGGATTTCATCGCGCGGCGCGCGATGCCGCGTGGCGCGATCCGTACTTTGAAAAACTTCTCACCGATCAGGCGCTGCTCGCGCTCGCGTACACCGACGCCGCGCAGCTCACGAACGATCCCGAGCTCTCGTACGTCGCGCGCTCCACACTCGACTACGCCGCGTCCGATCTGCGCAATCCGCGCGGCGGCAGCTTCGACTCCGCGCAGGACGCGTTCAACCTCGTGCCGGGACAAGGACCCGAAGCGGTCAACGGTGATTTCTATTTGTGGACGACGGACGAGATCACGCGTCTCGTCGGACGTGATGACGCGCTGAAACTCTTTCGCGTCTACGGCATCGCCGAAGGGAAGAAGAACCTGCCGGTTCTGCAGGACGCGCGCTTCTTTCACGAGACGTACGACGAGCTCGCGGCCCCGATTGGAAAGATGTTGTCGGTGCGACAGAAACGTCCGGAGCCGTTTCGCGAATTCACCGGTGTCGCCGGATGGAACGGGTTGATGATCTCCGCGTTCGCGCGCGGTGCTGCCGCGTTCGATGCCGGTCGTTATCTCGATGCCGCGAAGTCCGCGGCGCTCGCGCTCACATCGAAACTCTGGAACGCGCAGAAGAGAACGCTCTATCGCACTGACGCCGCGGCCACGCCGCAGCTCGAAGCGGTGAGTGAAGACTACGCGTTCGTGATTCAGGGACTGCTCGACCTCTTCGACATCTCGTATGAAACGAAGTGGCTCGATCTCGCCGTGGCGATGCAGCGTCGTCAGGACGAGTTGTTCTGGGATGCATCGCAAGGTCACTACGCGACGGGATCGAGCGTGCCGCAGTCGCTGCGCGGACTGCTCGTCGAAACCGACGACGAAACGCCGTCGGTGAATGCGACGTCGGCGGTGAATCTGCTTCGACTCGCGGCGCTCACGGGCGATGCAACGTGGCGCTCGCGCCCCGCGACGATTTTCGAATCGTTCGGCGGACGACTAAAAACGAACGGCTCCGACTACGCGCAACTCGCCGCGGCATACGAGATGTCGCTCATCACTCCGCGGATCGTCGTCGTCACCGGCGACACGCGCAAGCCCGAAACCGCCGATGCCCTGCGCACGATTCATTCGCGCTGGGAACCGATGCGCGCAACGCTGTTTCTTCCAGTCAAAGGAACCGCGCGCGATCTCATGACCCGCGCACTGCCGTTCACCGTTGCACTGCAATCGGATCCGGAGCAGGTGATTGTGTATGAGTGTGCGAAAGGGGAGTGCCGGAAGAGGTAGTCGGTTGTCGGTAGTCGGTAGTCGGGAGAACCGCTCCGCCAAGAAACCTCGTGCTTGGGTGGTGGCCTCCCGACTCCCGACTACTGACTACCGACTACAATTCTGATGATGCGCCCGGCCAATGCCGTCGTTGCGGTCGTCGACGACGAGGACAACATTCGTGAGACCGTCGCCTTCGCGTTGCGTCGCGAGGGATATCCCGTCGAGTTGTATGCAAACGGCCGTGAGGCATGGCGCGCGTTTCAGCAGAAACTGCCCGGCCTCGTGATCCTCGACATCATCATGCCGGAGATGGATGGCCTCGAGCTGTGTCGCAAGATTCGCTCGATGTCGGAGTCGACGCCGATCATCTTTCTCACCTCGCGCGACGAAGAGCTCGATCGCGTCCTCGGCCTCGAGATCGGCGCCGACGATTACCTCTGCAAGCCCTTCTCGATGCGCGAGCTGCTCGCACGTGTGAAAGTCCTCTTTCGCCGCGCGGCGATCGATCACGGCGCAACGCGTCCCGCTGCCGATGCGCCGGTGCGACACGGCGATCTCGAGCTCGATCTGCAACGCTACTCCGTGCGCTGGAGAGGCACGCCGCTCACGCTCACGGTCACCGAGTTCATGATGCTGCACGCGCTCGTGCGCTATCCCGGTCACGTGAAAACGCGCAAGCAGTTGCATCAGGACGGCTATCCGCACGACGCGTACGTCAGTGATCGCACGATCGACAGTCACATCAAACGGGTGCGCCGTAAATTCGAAGACGCGGATGCGATGTTCGATCGCATCGAGACCGTTTACGGTCTCGGCTATCGATGGAAGGAGTAGGGCGGAATTGAAAATTGAAAATGCAAAATTGAAATCGCAAACTCGGCGTCACGCCGTTTTCAATTTTCAATTTTCAATTTTCAATTCGTCACCAGGCGCATGAAGCTGCGCTCTTTCTCCCGCCTCGGCGTTCGTCTTCTCGCGTTTAACATCATCCTCGTCTTCCTGCCGATCGGCGGCGTGCTCTTTCTCGACCAGTACGAGAAGACGCTCGAGACCGCGGAGACGCGCGATCTCACCCATCGCGCGCGATTGCTCGCCGCATCGATCGCGCAACACGGCGCACTCGATGCCGACGCATTCGAAGACATCATTCGCCGCGCGAAGATCGATGATCTGCGCGTGCGACTCATCGATGCGCGTGGCGACGTCGTTGCGGACTCGCGCGAGATCGTGCGTCCCGCGCCGCAGAAACCGCCGCGCACCGATCGTCAGAACGTGCTCTATCGCATCGGCGCATGGATCGTGCGTCCGATCCTGCGTTTCGTGCGCGCGCCCGAAGAACCGCTCGAAGCAGACTTTTACGAAAACGCGATGCGACTCAGCGGACCGGAGATCGCATCCGTGCTGCGCGGCCGCGATACGTTCGAAAAGAAAATCGCGAACGAGCAACGCAGCGTGACGTTGTATCGCATGACGCCGGTCGTTGTCGGCGGCTGGACCATCGGTGCAATCGTCGCGTCGAAGAGCACCTACACGATCCTGCAGGATCTCTACGTCGTGCGCTTGCGCGTGATGCGCATCTTCATCGCGTCACTCGTCGTCGGCATACTCGTCTCGATCTTCTTCACGACGACGATCGTTGGCCCGCTGCGGCAGTTGCGCATGGACGCGCGATCCGTGCTCGATCGTCGCGGACGACTCGGATCCCGTCACTTCAAAGGCTCGAATCGTCTCGATGAGATCGGCGAGCTCTCGCGCGCGCTCGAACGCATCATGCGCAGACTCGATGCGCACGTCGCGTTCGTCGAAGCGTTCGCGAGCGACGTTGTGCACGAGCTCAAGAACCCGCTCGCATCAATTCGCAATGCGAACGAGATGATCGCGGACGTCAGCGATCCCGCCGATCGCCGCCGCTTCGTCTACGTCATCGAACAGGAAGTCGCGCGCATGGAGCGCTTACTGTCCGGCGTGCGCGAGATCTCGATGATCGATTCGCGTCTCGTGCGCGAACAGCCGATGCCTGTCGATCTCGGTGCGTTGTTGATGCAGATCGTCGAAGGCTTTCGTGCGCGCGAAGGATCGCGTGTTCGTTTCGACTTACAACTCGCCGACGGTGCATTGATGGTCGAAGCGTCGGAAGATCGATTGACGCAGGTCTTCGAAAACCTGCTCGACAACGCGCTGAGCTTCTCGCCGCCGGGAGGGACGATCCGTGTCGACGTCACGCTCGATGGCAACGCGATCGTCACGCGAGTTGCGGACATGGGACCGGGAATCGCGGACGCGAATCTCGCGCGCATCTTCGATCGCTTTTTCACGCAACGGCCCGATGCGTCACGCGTTGGTCACACTGGATTGGGACTGGCGATCGTTCGCGCAATTGTTGAAGCGTACGGAGGCAGCATCGTGGCGGCGAACGGAGAGCGAGGCGCGGTCTTTACGATTCGACTCCCGCGCAAATGAACTTGCGTGGTGGTGGTGCGACCGTTGTGAGCCTGTCGTAACGCTGCGCGTGAATGCATCGCGAAACCGATGATTTCCCTAACTGACCTAAGGGATTCCTCACGGAAATCCGGCAGATTTGTAGTTGCCAGCCTGAGGCGAGCGGGTAATATGGTGTTGCGCCGAACCACATCTGCGTCGATGCGGCAAGGCGTCCCAAAGTTCGGTCCAACGCAACACAGTATTAAGCGAGAGGACAGAGGCATTGCCTGAGGCACCGCCGTTGGGTGAGTACGGCCTTAGGCAGGTAAGGAAAGATAGACTTCGACCGGAGAAGGAAGTACACTCACCATGGCTGTTCTTCCGGTCATTTCAATGCAAACAGGAGAGAGTGTGAGTCCTGCAAAGAGCAATCGCGGTCGTCCCATTGTCCACACCGAGCCCTGGGCGAAGATCACGGTCGTACTGCTCGACCGTCACGTCGCCTATCTCGATCGCCTCGCCATCGACATTCGTTTGAAGCATGGCAAAGCGATCAGCAGGGCCGAGATCATCCGCGGCCTGATCGAGGCGGCTTTCCAGAGTGGAACCGACCTGTCTCAGGCTGATTCGATCGACTCGATCGTAGAGCTCCTGACGAGCTCGAAGAAAAAAGTCGCTCGTTAGGCCGCGAACTACGGCACCGGGCTGAAGTCGACTTCCCGCCGAGCCTTCCAGCGGCGAGACGGGCAATTTCTTCTTCACTGCAGGCATCCGTCAGGTCGATCCCGCTCTCTTCCACTCGGTCCAGGAGTGTACGAATCAAGTGGGGTAACCCGAACGAAGCCGGCATGTCCGGATTCATTTCATGGGCAAGCTGCCCGAGGTAGTCCAGGTGTTTTCCCGAAAGGACGATCGTTTCCATCTCCTGGGCCGATCGTCCTTCCTGTGTAGGTGGCATGAGGTGCATTCAGGACAGCTCCGAATTAGGAGTGACTGGCGCGACCAAATCCCTACCCTGAAGTTCGAAGATTTTTTGAGGGCCGCCGCAAGGCGGCCCTTTTTTCAAGCACTTACGGTTTCTCCGCCTCGCCGCCATCGCGACGCGGGGTCGGATTGTGATCGGGTGAACTGAAGCGACCCGCCGCCCCGCCGCTCGACGATCCCGAGTTTTGCAGGTCGCTCGCGCCTTCGGCGCCGAGCGCTTCGCTTTGTACGGACTTGTCGCGGCCGCCGGAAATGTCATCCTCGTGCGGCCGATACTCTTTGATTGTCCCTTCGCGGTTTGCCATAGTGACCTCCACCCGCAAACGGAGCGATGCCCATGCCATGGCATCGAGCTTGGAACCGCGCACCTCGTGAGTACTCAGCAATACGACGCAGTGATCGTCGGCTCCGGACCGAATGGTCTCAGCGCGGGTATCGTGCTCGCGCAAGTCGGTCTCTCCGTGCTCGTTCTCGAAGCGAAGCAAACGATCGGCGGCGGCGCGCGCACGGAACAGGTCACGCTGCCCGGGTTTCATCACGACATCTGTTCGGCGATTCACCCGATGAGCGTCGTGTCGCCGTTCCTGCGCACGTTGCCGCTCGCGGACTTTGGTTTGGAATGGGCGTATTCGCCGGCCGCGATCGCGCATCCACTCGATGACGGCACCGCGGCGACGCTCGAGCTTTCACACGATGCGACGGCCGCGCGACTCGGCGAGGACGCGACGGCGTATCGCGATCTCATGAAGCCATTCGCGTCGAAAGCCGGAATGCTGTTCGACGAGATTCTCAAACCGATTCTGCCGTTGCCTCCACCCAGGCATCCCTTCCTTCTCGCACACTTCGGTCTCCTCGGGCTGCAATCCGCGACGCGGCTCGCGAAGCGATTCAAGACGAAGCACGCGCGCGCACTGCTCGCCGGCGCCGCGGCGCATTCGTTTCTGCCGCTCGAGCGGATTGGATCGGCGTCGTTCGGACTTGCGCTGATTCTCGCGGGACACGCGACCGGCTGGCCTGCGGCGAAAGGCGGCTCGATCTCGATCATCAACGCAATGGCGCGCATGCTCGAGCAACTCGGCGGCGAGATCCGCACGCATCACGAAGTGCGCTCACTGCGCGATGTGCCGTCGTCGCGCTTCGTGTTCTTCGACGTCACGCCGCGTCAGCTCGCGCGCATCGCCGGTGATGCATTGCCATCCGGCTATATGAAAAAACTCCGCGCGTTTCGTTACGGCCCGGGCGTGTGCAAGATCGATCTCGCACTCGACGGCCCGATCCCGTGGAAATCCGCGGAGTGCGCGCGCAGTGCAACGGTGCATGTCGGCGGGACGCTCGAAGAGATCGCGGCGCACGAGCACGCGGTGTTCAACGGACGCATGACGGAGAAGCCGTTCGTGCTCGTCGCGCAACAGAGCATGTTCGATGCGACGCGCGCGCCGGAGGGGAAGCACACGGGCTGGGCGTATTGCCACGTGCCGCACGGTTGGGATGGCGATGCGACGGAGTGGATCGAGCAGCAGATCGAACGCTTCGCGCCGGGATTTCGCGATCGCATTCTCGCGCGTCACACGATTCGCGCATCGCAATACGAGCAGCACAATCCGAACATGATCGGCGGCGACATCGGCGGCGGTGCGAACGTGATGAAGCAGTTTCTCGCGCGACCGTTTCCGAAACTCGATCCGTATTCGACGCCGAATCCGCGCATCTTTCTTTGTTCGAGCTCGACGCCGCCGGGCGGCGGAGTGCATGCGATGTGCGGATATTGGGCAGCGAAGAGTGCGTTGAAGCGACTCTAGCGTTCGGCGCGCAGTTCTTCGCGCTTGCGCTCCTGCACCATGTTCCGCACGCGTTCATCGACGCGCTTCGCGTCTTCGTCGGACAGTGTTTCTTTTTCCTGCTGCACGCCGTCGCTCGTGCCGCCGCTCGCATCGACGATGCGCTGCACGACCGCGCGCCAGTTTGCATCCTGCGCGGGCGCGCCGACGGTCCGCACCGCGAGCCAGTCGAGAAGATTCGCCGCGCGCGTCCAGGTGTCGATTGCGAAGCGCAGCGCGCCATCGGATTCGCTTGTGCGGAATTCGACGATACCCGCGAGTGGATGTCCTTCGATCGTCGCGAAGACGATGTGCGCCGGCTCCGAGACTTCGACGCGCACTTGAAAATTGCCGCGCAGCGGAAGCGCGCCGGTCATCGTGGCGCCTTTCTCGATGCGATCCGGCGCGCCCGGTTCAGCGACGAACTCGATCGGCATGAAGTCGTTCACGTGCTCGCGAAAGTGCGTCATCAGCGATGCGGGCGTGTGTCGCGAGCCGCGAATGTCGGCGTAGAACGTTTTGTGTTGCAACGCGCCGACGCCGTCGTCCGGCCGCAACTCGTTCAACGCGTCCGCGAGTTTGCGCAGACCTTCGTCGAGCGGCGTCGTCGTGATGCCGAGGAGCTGCGCGGCGTCGCGATTGCGGAGAATGTTCTTCTCCTCGAGCATCGTCAGCTTGTTGTCGTCGACCGGAATGTCGGCGAGCAGCGACGTGAGACGCGTGGTCCACTGCGCGAGCGGCATCGGCACCGGAATCGCGACCGGCGAGCGTCCCGTGATCTCGCTGAACTTTGCGACGAGCTCGCGAATGTTCGTGATGTCCGCGCCCGCCGCTTCGAGCGTTTGTCCGGCGAGATCGTCACGCTCGACGATGGTCGCGAGAATCTTCGCGAGATCCTCGTGCCAGATCGGTTGGAACTCTTGCTTGCCGTCATCGATCACCGGGATCGCGGGCAGCGTGCGCACCATCTTCAGAATCGTCGAGATCACTTCGTCGCCGGGCCCGTAGACGTTGCCGGGACGCACGATCGTCCATTGCACATCAGAGGCGCGCACGAGATTTTCGGCGTCACGTTTCGATTGGTGATAGTCCGACTGGCCAACGTCGGCGCCTAACGACGAGACGAACACGAAGCGCTTCACGTTCGCGCGCTTCGCTTCATCGAGCATGTTGCGCGTGCCGCCGACGTTGATGCGTTCGAACGTGGTCTCCGGCGGATTCTCCGTGACGATGCCGGCGATGTGAATGACGACGTCGACATCATCGGCAGCGCCGCGAATCGATTGCGGATTGCCGATGTCGCCGCGCACCGGCTCGACGCCGGGCCACTGTTTCGCGTCGTCCTCGGCATGACGCGACAGCAATCGCACGTGATGACCGCGCGTGATGAGCTCCGGAATCACACCTTCGCCGATGACGCCGGTACCGCCGGTCACGAGGATTCTCATGCTCCGCCATGGAGCATGGCCAGTGCCACTCAGTGCGGCAAACCGAATGCGTAATACAAACCGCACAGCACCGCGAGCACGATCGCGCCCGCGCGTAATTCGCGCGCGCGTCCGCTGAGAAGTTTCATGATCGGATAGAGCACGAGTCCCGCGGTGAGTCCGTTCGCGATGTTGAACGTGAAGACCATGACGACGACGGTGGTGAACGCGGGCACGAGCTCCGTCAGGTCATCGAAATCGATCTTCGCCACGGCGCCTAACATCAACATCCCGACGATGAGCAACGCCGGTGCATACGCGTACTGCAGTGATTGCAACGGCTCTAACAGCGGAATGAAGAACAAGGAGAGTGCGAAGAGACTCGCGGTGACGACGGACGCGAGTCCGGTGCGCGCGCCTTCGCGAATGCCGGTCGAGGATTCGATGTACGCGCCGCTCGTCGACGTGCCGACGAGTCCACTGAACATGCACGAGAGCGCATCGACGAGCATCGGTTTGCGGAGGTCGCCTTTGTTGCCGGTGGCGGTGTCGAGCGCGACGAGTGTGCCGAGAGTGTCGAGGAGCGACATGAGAAACAGCGTGAGCAGAATCGGCAGGAAGCTGAGTCGCAGTACCGATCTCACGTCGAGCTGCAGTGCGATCGCGCGGAGGTTGTAATCGCCGGTGAAGGGGAGCGCCATCACGCTCGATGGTGGTTTGCCTTCGCCTGACAGCAGTCCTGCGATCGCGGTGATGACGATGCCGATGAGAATCGCGCCCGGGATTTTGCGATAGAGCAGTGCGGCAGTGACGACGAATCCGAGGATGGCGAGGAGAACGGTGGTGGCGCGGACGTCGCCGAGTTGTACCGGCACTGCCTGCGCCGGTTTCACGATGCCGGTTTCGAAGAGGCCGATGAACGTGAGAAAGAGTCCGATTCCCGCGGCGAAGCTGTGCTTCATGGAATCGGAGATCGATTCGGCGAGCCATTGGCGGATGCCGAGGAGCGTGATGATGAGGAAAATGACACCGCTGACGAACACCGCCCCGAGTCGCTGCTGCCACGCGATGCCGAACGCCGCGAGGCCGAATGCGATGAACGCGTTCTCGCCCATGTACGGCGCGACCGCGATGGGCCGATTCGCATAAAGCCCCATCAGCAACGTGCCGAAGACCGCGGTGAGGATCGCCGCGACGGTGGACGGTCCGTGCGGAATCCCAGCCGCCGCAAGAATGGCCGGATTCACGACGATGATGTAGGCCATCGACACGAATGTGGTGAGACCGCCGATGAGCTCTGTGCGGAAGGAAGTGCCACGCGCCGCGAGGTTGAACATCGAGCGGCGATTGTAGATGGTTGGCGGTTCGCGCGCCCGCGGCGCGCTGGCGGTTGGAAGTTGGCGGTTCGCGCCTAAACGGCGCGTTGCAATGGTTCGGCGGCAGCGGTGCTCACCGCCAACCGCCAACCATCCCACCGCCAACCCCCGCTACTGCACGTGTATGCCGCTCGCGTCGACGCTGCGAACGCCGTTGACCTGGCGCACTTTGCTCACGATCGCGTCTTTGTCGGACTGCGAATCGACGTGACCGGAGATCCGGACGTTCCCGTTTTCCGTGACGTCGACGTCCATCGCGAATGTCTTGCCCGGCACCGCGGCAGCGATCGCGGAACGGACTTCCACCACCATCGCTTCTTCGTCCGCTTCTTTCGGCAACTGACGATTCAGCGAGCACGCGCTCGCCGCGAGGGCGATGAGCAGTACGGCTAATGTGACGAATGCTGTGTTGCGTTTCATGTCTTCGTTTCAACTCCTTCGACGGGCTGTAGAGCAACGCCCGTACCCGGCGCGAAGAGGGCATTCATATTGCTCTAAATAACCATCGAAATCTTGCCGTGACCCGAAAGGAGACAAGATGAGCAAGACTCTGAAAGAAAACAAGTTATCGAGCAGCCGGCTGGGGCGTGCTCTGCTCGCGGTTTCACTCACTGCATCACTCGCGGCCGCTGGCTGCACCACGAATCGCACTCCCGGTAGTGGAGAGCCGTATCGCGATGGATTTGTGCGTACCGCGCCCACGGGCGGCGTGACTGGTGGCTCCGAAATGCCCGTACCTCCGCCGATGATCTCGTCGTCCTCGGCATCCTCCAATCGCAACGCGTATGTCGGGCCTGATGCGGCCGCCGCAATCATGGCGCAGCGTCAGCCGCAGGTCCGTGTTCTCGGTGCGTCGAATCCGTCCGATGTCGTCGATTCGTCGTCGACGGCCTCGTCCACCGCGCAGCGAAACGCGAATGTGATGTACGAGCCGCAGCGCGTGACTGTGAATTCGTCGATCAACTCGGCACCGGTTCCGGCGATCGTTGATGTTGGTGACCCGACGATCATCACGTCGGACGGTATCGTGATCGGCACGTCTGGGATGATTTCGAGCTCGACGATCACCAGCACGCCGGCAACGACCGTAACCGGGGCGAGCCCGGCAACACCGACTGCAACGACACTTACGCCGGGTGTGTTTGCCGGAAATTCGACCGCGACGCCGGCCACGACAGGTACCGGCATTGCCTCAGTGACGACAGCGACATCGGGCACTCTGACCACGACGCCTGTGGGCACAGTCGGCGCGACCATTCCGTCTGGTATGACGCCAACGACCACTACGACCAATGCGGGCACGCGCCTGACAGTGCGCCGCACCGGTACGCAAGCTGCCGGCACGGTCCGCGCCCAGCGCAGCAGTGGCGGTCAAATCACCATCACGAATCAGTAATTTCGAGAAACGGCGGGCTAATCAACCCGCCGTTTTCATTGCACGGAGACGTCATGGCGGACATTCGCATCGGCACGTCGGGCTACAGCTATAAGCACTGGATCGGCCGTTATTACCCGGCCGGGATCAAGAACACGGACATGCTCGCGCATTACCTGCGCGATTTCGACACGGTCGAGTTGAACAACACCTTCTATCAATTGCCGAACGAGTCGACGTTCGATGCGTGGCGACAGAAGACTCCTCACAATTTCCTGTTCGCGGTGAAGGGGAGCCGTTTCATTACACACATGATCAAGCTCAAAGACCCGATGCGCGGCCTTACAAACTTTCTGCCGCGCGCGGAGCGATTGCGCGGAAAACTCGGACCCATCCTCTGGCAATTACTTCCGGGGTGGAAGGTGAATCTCGAGCGGCTCGAAGAATTTCTTCAGGCGCTTCCGAAGCAGCACCGCTATACATTCGAATTACGCAATGAAACGTGGATGCATGACGACGTTCTCAGTCTCTTACGTAAATACGATGCCGCGTTTTGTATTTACGAGCTCGCCGGGTATCAATCGCCGATCGAATTAACCACGAACTGGACATACATTCGCCTGCACGGCCCGACGTCGTTCAAATACCAGGGCAGCTACAGTGATGAGCAGCTCGCGGAGTGGGCCGATCGCATCCGCACGTGGAGCCGCAAACTCGACGCGATCTACGTTTACTTCGACAACGATGACTCCGCGTACGCGGTGAATAATGCGCTGACGCTCAAGAAGATGTTAGGCCGGCTCGCACAACGACGTGCCGCGTAATTGCCTTCGCTGGACCGGACCAGCCGTACGTGCATCGAGCGAAGCAACTACTGCAGTCGGCTATGCCGGCCGGTGGTGGCGCGAATCTTTCGTGCTACTGCATCTTCCAATACGCGAATCGGCATGGAACCGCTGCCGATGACCCATTCGTGAAACGCGCGAATGTCGAACTGATCGCCGAGCTCGCGCTCTGTGCGTTTGCGTAATTCCATGATGCGCAGACTGCCGATCTTGTACGCGAGGGCCTGAGCGGGGATATCGACCGCGTAGCGCAGAGTTTCGGTCGCAATTTCGGTTTCGCCGAGGAGCGTGTGATCGCGCATGTAGTCGATTGCGCGCTGGCGCGACCAGCCGAGGTGATTCATGCCGGTGTCGACGACCACGCGGACGGACAACATCTTGTCCATCATCAGACGGCCATAGAGATCGTAGAGATCATCATCATAGAGACCCATCTCGCGCGCGAGACTTGCCGAATATTCACCCCAGCCTTCAACGAACGCCGTCTGATACGTCTTACGACGGAACATTGGAATCGATTCATTCTCGATTTGCCGCGCGATCTGAAAATGATGACCCGGTGCGAGCTCGTGCGCCATTAACGCCGCGGCAAACAATAGATTGCGCTCATTGAGTTTCGAACCGTTGTAGAGATAGTGCCCTTTCGGTTCCGCCTTGGTCGGTGCCTGGTAATAACCGAACGTCATCGCCGGCTCGAGTGCCGGGGAGAGCCGTCGCACGCCGTAAGGCGCGCTCGGTTGTCTCGCGAAATAGCGATCGAGCCGCGGCTGAATTTTTGCGATGAATTTCGTCAGACGCTCGCCGATTTCCTCCGGCGTATTGGCAAAGAATCGCGGATCGGTGCGTAAACGCTGTTGAAACTCCTCGCGAGTTCCGGTGAATCCCAGCTTTGCGCGAACCTCCGCCATCTCCTCATCAATGCGCGCAACTTCGCTTAGCCCGAGCTGGTGAATTTCCTCCGGTGTCAGATCGAGCGTCGTGTGTTTCCGCACGAGCCAGCGATACGCCTCGGTACCGCCAGGATATTGTTTCAATCCCACTGCATCCGGCGCGGCGGCCTCGTAATTCGCATCGAATACCGCATTGAGACGCGCGAATGCCGGATCGATCTTCGTCGCAATCAACTCACGAACCCGCTCGGTGCGTGCGAGCGGCGCGCTGGTAAGCAGCGTTCTCGCAATCGCGATCTCCGCTTTCGGCAGTAAAACACCGCGACGCTGTTGCTCCTGCACAATCTCGGTAATGCGATCGAGAAATCGTGGATATTGCTCCAGTACGCGCGCGTAATTCGCGACGTCCTCGTCTGTCGTGAGTGGCATTGTCGCCAATACCGCATTGACGGTGCGGATCGGCGACGAATAGGGCGTTACCGGAAATCGCAGATAGAAATGCGGCAGACCGTCGATCGCATCCTGCTGTGCATCCGTAAGAATCGCGAGCGTAATCAGCTCGTCATCACTTAGGCGACTCGCGTCGATGCGCGCGATGCGATGCAGCATCCCTCGTGCGAACTCCGCATCGCGCCGCGCTTGCGCGTAAGACGGATCCGGCAACTGCTCGATCGGCAGTCCGAGCTCCGATCGCGCGGACACATTCCTTGTGAGCGAATGCTGCCATTGCGTATCGGCGAGTTGTGCGAGTTGCTGGGAGGGAGTGGTGCTCGCGCAGGCGCAGGCGGCGAGCGCGACGAGAAGAACTGCTGTGCGGCGCATGCGAAATCATCGCATGCGCCGCAATCGAAGCAGTCTTATCTGCGGTTGCCGCCGCCGAAGATGCGCAGCAGGAAGAGGAAGAGGTTGATGAAATCGAGGTAAAGCTGCAATGCGCCATAGACCGCGAGGTTTTCGCGGAGCTGCGGTGCCGTCGCATACGCCTTCAGCTTCTGATTGTCATACGCCGTCAGGCCGAGGAACACGAAGACGCCGATGATTGAGATGGCCCAGTCCAGCGCGGGAGACTTCAGAAAGAAATTAACGATGGAGCAAATCACCAGACCGATCAGGCCCATGAAGAAGAACGAGCCCCACGATGTGAGATCGCGCTTCGTCACGAGACCGTAGACGCTCATCGCGCCGAACATGCCCGCGGAGACGACGAACGCCTGGACGATCGTGCCGGTCGTGTACAAAAAGAATATCGCGCTCAGCGATAAACCGTTGAGCAGCGCGAACACGAGAAATGACGCAGCGGCTGCGCCTGCTGACATTCGCGTAAGGCGCGCGCTGAGATAGAAGACGAGGCCGAGCTCGGCGGCGAACAGGACCCACGGCATCATGCGGTTGCCGAAGATGAGCTGCTTCATCGACGGTGAATTGACCACCCACATCGACGCGAGTGCCGTCAACAGCAGGCCGCCGGCCATCCATGCATAGACCGAACGAATGAACGCGCGCTCACGCGCGACCGCGTCCGTGCCGGTGCTGATCCATGCGGGCTGTTGTTGGGGTTGATACGGATACTGGCTCATTGAGAGTCCTCCAAGTTAGCGTCAGTCTAACGCCGGCACGGCCGGCAGCGTATGTTGGCCAAGCCTCGGGCCGCCTGTACTACGTTAGCCACCGTTCGCCATCGACTTTCCGACATTTCTAACAGCGCGATACGCCGGGCGTAGTCCTTGCAGCCTCGGAATTTACAATGCTAGACTCAGGTTTCGATTGGCAGTCAAACTTGATAACAAGTTGCTCACATTTGTAATGAGCGATCGAAGTTATAGAAGGAGAACCACTTATGTCAAAGATCATCGGCATTGACCTCGGTACGACGAACTCGGTCGTCGCGGTCATGGAAGGCAACGAGCCGAAGGTCATTGTGAACGCGGAAGGCAGCCGCATCACGCCTTCGGTCGTCGGCTTCGCCAAAAATGGCGAGCGCCTCGTCGGCCAGGTCGCCAAACGTCAGGCGGTCACGAACCCTGAGAACACCGTCTTCTCCATCAAGCGCTTCATGGGCCGCCGGTTCAATGAAGTCAATGAAGAGATGAAGATGGTTCCGTACAAAGTCACGCAGGCGTCCAACGGCGACGCGCGCGTCGAAGTCCAGAGCAAGCTTTACTCGCCGCCTGAGATCTCCGCGATGATCCTGCAGAAACTCAAGCAGGCCGCGGAAGACTACCTCGGCGAGAAAGTCGATCGCGCGGTCATCACCGTGCCGGCGTACTTCAATGACTCGCAGCGCCAGGCCACGAAAGACGCGGGCGAGATCGCCGGCCTCAAAGTCGAGCGCCTCGTCAACGAGCCCACCGCGGCCGCGCTCGCGTACGGTCTCGATAAGAAAACCAACGAAACCATCGCGGTCTACGACTTCGGTGGCGGTACGTTCGACATCTCCGTGCTCGAAGTCGGCGAAGGCGTCGTCGAAGTGAAGTCGACCAACGGTGACACGCACCTCGGCGGCGACAACATCGACCAGCGCCTCATCGACTGGATCATCGACGAGTTCAAGAAAGATCAGGGCATCGATCTGTCGAAAGACAAGATGGCTCTGCAGCGACTCAAGGAAGCGGCCGAGAAAGCGAAGATCGAGCTTTCGTCGACCATGTCCACCGACGTCAACCTGCCGTTCATCACGGCCGATGCGTCGGGACCGAAGCACCTCAACCTCTCGCTCACGCGTGCGAAGTTCGAGCAGCTCATCGGCGACATCGTGCAGCGCACGATGGGACCGGTGAAGCAGGCGCTCGCGGATGCGGGACTCGATCCGAAGAAGATCGATGAAGTCGTGCTCGTCGGCGGTTCGACGCGCATTCCGATGGTGCAGCAGGCCGTGAAGGATTTCTTCGGCAAGGATCCGCACAAAGGTGTGAATCCCGACGAAGTCGTCGCGGTCGGCGCGGCAGTGCAGGGCGGCGTGCTTGGCGGCGACGTCAAAGACGTGCTTCTGCTCGACGTCACTCCGCTCTCGCTCGGCATCGAGACGCTCGGCGGCGTGAT
>JACZCU010049523.1_pt1 | contig 16401 bp, 17 predicted proteins | sample 8641851 | NCBI WGS metagenome assembly JACZCU01 (sample SAMN15324605, study PRJNA640507) | soil metagenome | isolation source: monocropping sugarcane control | place: China: Luxin town, Laibin City, Guangxi Province | collected 2019-07-25 | depth 10cm m | reverse complement strand
TTGGTCTGGTACGCGATCTCTTCGACGATCGAGATCTTCTGCGCGATCGACTTCATGGCGTCGACGGTCTCCCGGACGGCGCTGCCGCTCTCCTCGGCGTCGCGCGGTCCCTTCATCGCCATCGCCTCGGTCTGGCGGCTGGTGTCGGCGGGCTGCGAGGTCGACGCGTTCATCTGCTCGAGGCTCGCGGTGGTCTCCTGGACCGCGGCGGCCTGCTGGCTGTTGCCCGCGGAGACCGATTGCGCGGTGGACGACACCTGGCCTGCCGCGGTGGCGAGCGAGGTCGCCGCCGAGCGCACCTCGCCGATGATCTCGACGAGGCGGGAGATCATCTTCGAGAGCGAGATGCCGAGGGCGTCGCGATCGGAGCGCGGCGCGACCGTGACGCCGAGGTTGCCTTCGGCGATGTTCGACGCGGCGGACACCATGCGGCTGTTCGACTCGATCATCCGGCCCATGGAGGCGAGGAGCTGGGACGTCTCGTCTTTCCCAATCACCTCGATCCGCTGTTCGCTGTCTCCCTCGGCGAGCTTTTCCGCGATCGCGACGACGGTGGCGATCGGCGCCGTGATGCTTCGGGTGATGGCGGTGGCGATGATGAGCGCGACCAGCAGCGCCAGGCCGGTGACGATGAGCATGATGGTGCGGGCGCTCGCGCCGGTGGCGACGATGACCTTCTTCTTGTCCTGGACGTTCTGCCCCGCGACGTCGTCGAGCGACTGCACCGAATCCTCGACGCGATGGATCTCTTCCTTGACGGGGATCATCTCTTTGTTGGCGTCCGCGGGCGTTTTGATCTCGCCGGCGGAGATGCGCTTGACCACGGCCTGGAAGCCGTTGACGTAGACGCCGACGTCGGCGCGCGTGGCGCGGATGAGGTCCTGCTGTTTCGGGTCGGTGATGAGGCGCTCGAGGCCGGAGAGGTTGTCTTCGTTCGACCGCCGCGCCTTTTCCCACTTGCCGAGGTACTCGGTCTCTTTCTCGTGGTCGCCGATGTTGAGGAAGTAGTCCTTCTCGAACCGGCGCATGTCGAGAACGGAGATGTTCACGTCGTTCGCGAACGCGGAGATGGCGACGTCGACGTTCATCGCCTTCATGGCGGCGTCGACGGAGGTGCCGAGGCCCCACTGGCCGGTGAAGGCAACGATCGCGACGAACGCGAGGAGGATGCCGAAGCCGGCGAAGAGTCGTTTGCCGATGGTGATCTGCTGCAACATGGTTCTGTCCTTTTCTGTCTTCTCAGACTTCGACCGCGGTGACTTCGTCGACCGCTTCGTTGACTTGCTGAAGGGTTTGCTGGATCTCGACCGGCGAGAGGACGCGGTCGATGTCGAGGATGAGCGCGAGCCGGCCGTCGAGCTTGCCCATGCCGGTCAAGTAGTCGACGCGGACGCCGGTGCCGAACGACGGCGGCGGCTCGATGGCGCCGTCGGCGATGTCGACCCCCTGGGAGACGGCGGTCGCGACGATGCCGATGGTCAGCAGCTCGTCCTGCGGCTTGGTCTCGACGACGACGATGCAGGTGGTGCGCGTCGGTGCCGTCTCTTCGTTCCCGAATTTCGCGGAGAGGTCGACGACCGGCAGCACCGCGCCGCGGAGGTTGATGACGCCGCGAACGTGCGCGGGCGTCGCCGGCACGCGCGTGACGTGCTCGTACTCGATGATCTCTTTCACCCGCAGGATTTCGACGGCGTACTCCTCGTCGCGGATGAAGAAGGTGAGGTATTGGTTCATGCGTGCTCCCGTTCTTGTTCGAGGTTGCGAAGGATGGCCGGGGTGTCGAGGATCAACGCCACCTGCCCGTTGCCGAGGATGGATGAGCCGGCGATGCCGGAGACTTCGCCGAAGTAGTTGCCGAGAGGTTTGATGACCGCCTGCCCGCTGCCGTGCAGCTCGTCGACGACGAGGCCCGCCTTCGCGGAGCCGTGGCGCACGACGAGGACGTTTTCGCGGAAGTTGTCCGTCGATTCGAGCGCGAAGATCTTTCGCAGGCGGACGTAGGGGACGACCTCTTCGCGGAGGAGCAGGACGCCTGAGGGGTCGTCGCCGCGCTTCTCTTCCGGGAGCTCGATGCATTCGACGACGTGGTCCATCGGGACGATGAAGCTCTCGGTCGCGGCGGTGACGCGGAAGCCGTCGATGACGGCGAGCGTGAGAGGGATCCGGATCAGGAAGGTGGTACCAACGCCGATGGTGGTCTTGACGTCGATCGTGCCGCGCAGCGATTCCACGGCGCGGCGGACGACGTCCATGCCGACGCCCCGGCCGGAGAGATCCGTGACGGTTTCGGACGTCGAGAAGCCGGGCTCGAAGATCTTGTCGAGGCGGTCGCCGTCGACGCGGATGCCAGCGCCGTCGTCGGAGACGCGGATGACGATCGAGCCCGCCTCGTGATGCGCGGCGAGGGTGATCGTGCCGGCGGCGAGTTTGCCGTTCGCGATCCGCTGCCCCGGCGTTTCGATGCCGTGGTCGATCGCGTTGCGGATCATGTGCGTCAGCGGATCGCGCAGCATCTCGACGGCGGTGGTGTCGACTTCGACGTCGTCGCCGATCGTGAGTAGCTGCGCGGCCTTGCCGTGCGTTGCCGCCGTATCGCGCACGACGCGCGTATACGAACGGAAGAGCGGCCCGACCGGGACCATGCGCGCGCGCATGATCAGTTCCTGCAGCTCGGTCTCGAGGAGCGTCAGTTGCCGCTCCACTTCGATGACGGCCTCGTAGTCGGCGCCGGCGAGGAGCTGCTGCACGCGTCCGCGGGCGATGGCGATCTCGCCGGTGAGGTCGAGCATCCGGTCGAGCTTCTCCGAGGCGACGCGGAGCGACCGTGCGGCGGTGCGCTGCGCGCCGCCGGCGGACGGCGCCGCGATCAGGCGGCGGAAGGTGTCGATGCCCGAGAGGAGGAGCGTGACGACGGCCGGATCGGCCTGCATGGCGTTCTCGTGGATCCGCTCCAGCAGCTCCTCGTACGCGTGGGCGAATGTGGTGACGCTGGTGAGGCCGACGCACGAGGCGTTGCCCTTGATCGTGTGCGCGCGGCGGAGGAGCTCCTGCTTGACCTCCGCGTCGTCGGGCGCGACTTCCAGCGCCAGCAGGCCGTTCTCGAGGGCCGCGATGTCTTCGGCCGCTTCCTCGACGAACGTCGCCATCAGCTCGTTCAGATTCAGATCGATTTGAGACATGCGGTTCCTTCGTCGGTGCGGTAGATGACCTTGCGGCCGCGGTTACCGCCGGTGTCGATCTCGATGACGTCGATTCCGGCGTGAGCGAGGAAGTCGAGCGCCAGCTCGACGTTCTTCTGGCCGAGCGATGCGCCCGATTTGAATTCGTGGAACATGGAGGCGCCGCCGAAGACGCGCGCCTGGATGAACGGCAGCCGCGCGCCGGCGTTACGGACGCCGCTCAACAGCTCCTTCATGGCGACGTCGCCGAAGCGCGGCGAGGACGTCGTGCGGCCGGCGCCGAGCGGCAGCATGAAGTGGTTGATGCCGCCGATCCGCTTCGTCGTGTCGAAGAGGCAGACGGCGACGCACGAGCCGAGGATCGTCGTCACCTGCATCGGCTCGGTGGCAATGACCAGGTGACCCGGCTGCAGGAAGCGCGAGGCGATGCGTGGCTCCTCGGCTGGCATGGCGCTCACGAGACCACCACGAGACGCGAGGTCGCGCGCGTGCAGTAGAGCGCCGTCGCGGCGTGCGACCCGAGGAGGTCGAAGAGCTCGAGATCGATCGGCTCGAAGCCGTTCTTCTGCGGCAGGAGTTGGAAGATGCCGATGACGCCGATGACGGTGTCGTCGAGCTTGAGCGGGATGCAGGCGCTGAGCGACTCCTGCGAGCCGCCGCCGATGATGTCCGCCTCGCCCGCGACGTAGCGCTGGCCGGTCTCGGCGACGAGTCCGATGAGTCCTCCCTCGCCGTCGAGCTTCACGCGATCCCACTGCTGCGGATCGATCCCGAACGAGTCGAGGAGCGTGAGGTTCTCGCCGGTGATCTCCCAGATCCCGAGCTCCTCGGAGCCGATCAGGTTGATGATGACTTCCTTGATCGCCCCGAGAACGCGATCGCGATCGAGCGTTCCGTGCAACTGGTACGTCGCGACGTAGAGGTTCGCGAGGTTGGTGTTTTGCTGTTCGACGTCGACGTACCGCGCGGAGAAGTCGGCGAGCGTCTGGTTCAGCCGCGTGATCTCTTCGAGCAGCGACTGGACGTACTCGCGGGTGTTGCTCGCGACTTTGTCGACGTAGGGTCGTCCTTCATGCAATTTCATTGTTCGCTCGCTCCTAGCTCGCGGCCGCCAGGCCGAGGATGTTGCTCAGCTTCGTGAGCAGCTCGAGACCGTTGATCGGCTTGGTGACGTAGTCGGTGCAGCCGTTTTGGTACGCGGTCTCCATGTTTTTCTCTTCGCCGCGCGTGGTGACCATGATGATGGGGATGTGCGCGGTCGCTTCGTCGTTGCGGATGGCGGCGCAGGCGGAGAGGCCGTCGAGGTTCGGCATCATGACGTCGAGGAGGATGACGTCGGGCTGTTCGCTCTTCGCCTTGGCGACACCTTCGACGCCGTCGCGTGCCGTGACGATTTCGTAGGGTCCTTTGGAGAGGATCATCTTCTCCATGAGGATCACGGTGCTCGAGTCGTCGACGAGCAGGATTTTCTTTCTCATCAGTTGATCCCTTTCTGTGATTCGAGATAAACGGTTTGAGCGAGCTCGCTCGCCGGCATGGCGGGAGCGAAGAGGAAGCCCTGGACGATGTTGATCCCGAGGCCGGTGACGATCTCGAGGTCCTCCTCGTGCTCGATTCCTTCGACGATCGGCTTTGCGCCGATGGCGTTCGCGAGCGAGGCGATGGAGGCGATGACGGAGGCGCGCACGGGGTCGCGCGAGCAGCCGTCGGCGATGTAGCGGTCGACTTTGAGGTGATCGGGACGGCAGTCGACGATCATGCGGAAGTTGGAGGCGCCGACGCCGAGGTCGTCGACGGCGATGCGGACGCCGGCGTCGCGGAGCGTGGCGAGCGTCGACTGGAAGCTCTCCATCGTCCACGGCGCGCGGTGCTCGACGATCTCGAGCATGAGCCGCTCCGGCTCGATCTCGTACGACTCGGCGGCGTCGAGGAAGTGCTCGGCGAAGTGCGGGACGTTGCCGAGCGTCGAGCCGTGGACGTTCATCGAGATGCGCGGGTTGCCCGGCAGGGTGGCCGCCGACGCGAGCGCCTCGGCGATGCAGATGGAGTCGACCTGTGACTCTTCGCCTTTGCGGCGCGCGTATTCGAAGAGGACGTCGGCGCGCTCGAGGTTCGATCCGCGCGGACCGCGGGCCAGCGCTTCGAGTGCGTAGAGCCGAGGGCGTCCGGTGCCCACGCAGAGCATCGGCTGAAAATCGACGCGAATCGCTCCGGGGCGTTTGAGGGTATCGATCAATGTCATACGGGTTGTTCCAGAAGCTGTGCGACCGTTTTCGCGATCGACGGAAGTGGGTGTGGTTTCTTCAGAAGGGCGTGCACGCCACGCCGGCGCGCTTCACTTTCGATCTCCGGCGTGGCGTGGGCGGTGAGGAGAATCAGGCGGGCAGTGGGGCAGTGGAGGCGGATGAAGCGGATGATTTCGAGGCCTTCCGTCGATCCTTTGCCGTTCAGTGATAGATCGATGATCACTGCGTCGTAGTTGCAGCAGGACGCGAGCGCTTCTGCTTCTTCGAGCTCGCGCGCGCACTGCACGGCGAAGCCGGCGCGCCGGAAGAATTTTTCGAGGGCGAAGAGGATCCCCTCTTCGTTGTCGATGATGAGCAGCCTTTTGTTCACGGGCCGCTCTTAGAGCAACCGGACTGCCACGCGTGCCAGTGTCACAACGCGTTGTGATGGCAGGACTTAGCGAGTTGTGAACGGGCGGTAAACGACGGCGCGTTTCAGAAGTAGCACGTCAATTTCTAATTTTAGAAATGTCGATGCCGTGCTTTCGCGCCTTGTAGTAGACGGCGCTGCGCGACACGCCGAGGCGCTCGGCGACGCGGTCGATGGCGCCGTTCTCTTCGCGCAGCACCTGCTCGATGTAGTCGCGTTCGACCTCTTCGAGAGTGCCGCTGCGCGCTTGCGTAGATTGCACCGGCGACGACATTTCGATCGGCATGACGAGTTGCTCGGCCTCGATGACGTCGCCGTGGCTGCGGAGAAGCGCGCGCTCGAGGACGTTGCGCAGCTCGCGGATGTTGCCGGGCCAGTCGTAGCGGGAGAGGATCCGTTCCGCCGTCGCGCTGATCGAGACCGATCGCTGGCCGAGGTCGCGCGCGAGGCCTTCGAGGATGGTGCTCGCAAGGAGGGGGATGTCGTCGCGACGCTCGCGCAACGCGGGCACGGTCAGCTCGAGTGTGCTGATACGGTAGTAGAGATCGCGGCGGAAGCGCTGCTCTTCGACGAGGGAGCGGAGGTCGTGATGCGTCGCGGCGATCAGGCGGATGTCGACGCTGCGGTCTTTCACGTCGCCGAGACGGCGGAAGCGTTTTTCTTCGAGAACCTTGAGGAGGCTCGCCTGCACCTGCAGGTCCATGTCGCCGATCTCGTCGAGAAAGACGGTGCCGCGATTGGCAGCTTCGAGGAGCCCCTGCTTGGTCGCCGTTGCGCCGGTGAACGCGCCTTTCTCGTGTCCGAACAGCTCCGTCTCGAGGAACTCACGCGAGATGCCGGCGCAATTGAGATCGACGAATGCTTCGCCGGCGCGGCGGCTGTTCGCGTGAATCCAGCGGGCGAGGACGGTCTTCCCGGTTCCCGTTTCGCCGTGCACCAGGACCGGGCTGTCGGTGCGGAGAACGGCGTCCGTCTTCTCGCGGAGGTCGCGGATGGCGTCGCTGCCGCCGAGGAATGGGTCGACGCGGTTGCGCGCGTCGCTCTTCGCGGCTCCGACGAGCGCCTGCTGACGATTGCGGCAGTTCTCGAGGATCCGCTCGATGACGACGAGCAGCGTGTCGAGCTGCACCGGTTTGGTGAGGAACTGCTCCGCGCCGAGCTTCACTGCCTCGACGGCGGCGTCGATTGAGGCGTATGCGGTGAGCACGATGAGGGGGGAGTTTCCGATCGAGCGGAACTCGGGGATGAGGTCGAGTGCGGTGCCGTCGGGGAGGCGGAAGTCGAGGATCGTGATGTCGGGCCGGAAGAGCCGGAATCGCGTGCGCGCGGTGACGCAGTCGCTCGCTTCCTCTACGTCAAAATCGTGAGACTTGAGGAAGCGCCGCACGCCGAAGCGCGGACCTTCTTCGTCATCAACGAGTAACACGCGGTTTCGAAGCATCAGGCGTATATTGAATCGATCCCTGAGATTCTAATGGTGATCCGCCGCCGCGCCTCTCTATTGGGCATTGCAGTGATGGCAATGCTGTCGCTCGCCCCCTCCCAGCCCGTAATGCGGTACGTCTACGACGGGCCGGAGTCGGCGCGCGACGTCCGCTATCAGTATCACTGGGAAATTCTCCGAACCGCACTGGAGAAGACGCGGCCGAAGTGGGGCGACTATCTGATGGTTGCATCGGAGCCGATGACGGAGCAGCGGCAGCGGCTCGAGCTGGTGAACGCCACCGGCGACTTGAACGTCATGTATCTCAGCACCACGCCCGAGTTCGAGCGGAAGCTGATCGGCATTCACATCCCGGTCGACAAGAACCTCGGCGGGTATTGTGTATTCCTCATCCGCGACGGCGAGCAGGCGCGCTTCGCGAACGTCCGCACGCTCGACGATCTCCGCAAGTTCTCTTATGGCCTCGGCCTCGGTTGGATCGACGTCGGAATCCTCCGCGCGAGCGGTTTCGACGTGGTCACCGGGTCGAGTTACGACGGCTTGTTCGGGATGCTCGAGCAGAAACGCTTCGACATCTTCCTGCGCGCCGCAACCGAGGTGCTCGACGAGTACGAGAAACAGAAGGGGAAGGAGAACCGGCTGGCGATCGAGCAGTCGATCGTCTTCTACTACCCGCTGCCGATGTACTTCTGGTTTCCGAAGACGGAGGAGGGGCGGCGTCTCGCCGCGCGCGCGGAAGAGGGGATGCGGATGATGATCGCCGACGGCACATACGACCAGATCTTCGACCGCTATCAGCGGCACAAGATCGAAGCGCTGCGCCTGAAGGAGCGCAAGCTGTTCGCGATACCGAACCCGAACGTCGGCCCGGAGACGCCGTTCGCCGACAAGAAGTTGTGGTTCGATCCGCAGACGTATCGATGATGGAGTGGCGCAGGTATTCGCTTGCGACGGTGGTGGCCGCGTTGCTGGTGGCAGCGACGACGGTGCTCCTCGGCGGGTACTTTGTCTTCGATTACTTCCAGGAGGCGAAGCGCCAACGCGCGAATCTCGAGACGCTCACCGAGATTCAGATGAAGGAGACGTGCGTCGCGCTCGCCGTTCCGGTGTGGAACATCGACGCGGCACAAATCGAAAAGATCATCGAGGCGATGGCGCGTCCGAAGTCGATCTATGCGATCCGCGTCGACGCGGCGGGCAAGACCTACGGACGGATCCGGAATCGCTTTTGGGAGCTCGTCCCGTGGGACGGGAAGGTCGAGCCGGCCGGGATGGTCCTGCATCAGAAGCCGGTGACGCTCGACGATCGCGAGATCGGCGTGCTGCGCATGTACGTCTCGCTCGACCGAGTCTTGTACAGCGACCTTCGCGACCTGCGCATGCGGCTGATCGCGACGGTCATCGTCGTGGACGTGCTACTGGTCCTCTGCGTCTATCTGCTGCTGTCGCTGACGGTGCTTCGTCCCGTGCGCGCCATCGAACGGTATGCGATGGCGGTGAGCCACGGCGGGCATTACGACCATCCGGTCGTGCCTGTCGCTTCGGCGGAGCTCGACAGCCTCTGCCACTCGATCGAGACGATGGTGAAGCTCCTCGACGAGCGGTACGTGGAACTGCAGACGGAGATGGCGCGGCGCGCCGAGAGCGAAGACCGTTTCGTGTCGATCTTCGAGTCGGTGAATGACGCGATCATCGTGCAGGAAGTCGAGACGACCGCGGTGATCGACGCCAACCGGATGGCCTGCGAGATGTTCGGCTATTCGCACGAGGAGATGATGACGCTGCACTCGCGCGATCTCAGCTCCGGTGAAGGGGAGTACACCGAGGAGCACGTTCGGGAGCTGTTCCGCTCGGGAGTCCCGATCGATCTGCTGGAATGGCAATGCCGGACTCGCGACGGACGTCTGTTCTGGACGGAGGCGAGCCTCCGGGTGGCAAACGTGGCGGGAGAGCCGCGGGCGATCGTCGCGGCGCGCGACATCACGCAGCGCAAGGAGATGCAGGAGGCGCTCCGCCGCAGCGAACGGATGTCGGCAGTCGGCTCGCTGGTCGCGGGCGTCGCACATGAGGTGCGGAACCCGCTCTTCGGGATCGCGGCGACGCTCGACGCGTTCGAGGCGGAGTTCGGCGTCACCGAGGAGACGAAGGACTATCTCAGCACGCTGCGGAACGACGTTTCGCGGCTCACGCGGCTGATGAATGACCTGCTCGAGTTCGGCCGGCCGCAGGACGTCATCCGGCACGTCCAGTCGATCGAGCCGCTGATCGCGGAGGCGGTGCGGGTGTGCGCGCCGAAAGCGCGCGAGAAACAGGTCGCGATCCGGCAGGAGGTCGCGCCTTCGCTCCCGCGCGTCTCCGTCGACGCCGACCGGATGCTGCAGGTCTTCAAGAACGTGGTCGAGAACGCGATCGACTACTCCAAGAGCGGCGACGCGGTGGAGATCCGCGCGGAGCGTGACGGCGGCGGAACGATCGTCTGCAACGTCACCGACTCCGGCCCGGGCTTTCGCACGGAAGACCTCCCGCACGTTTTCGAGCCGTTCTTCACGCGCCGCCGCGGCGGCAGCGGGTTAGGCCTCGCGATCGTGCAGAAGATCGTCGCCGAGCACGGCGGCAAGGTGATGGCCCTGAACCGCGCAACCGGCGGCGCCAGAATCGAGATCCGGATCCCGGCGGCGTAGCGCCTACACCCACTCGTTCTTGCGCGCGATCGGGAACATCACCAGCGCGACTCCCACGACGGTCATCAGCAGCGCTCCCGGCACGAAGTAGGGATAGAGCATCAGGAGCACTCCGCAGACGAGGAATGACGCGTCGTAGCTCTTCCTGCCGTAGAAAAAGTAGACCCCTCCGACGGAGCTGAAGAGGATGCCGAGGAAGAAGGTCACGTCTTTATCGTACGTCTGGGCCAACCGAAGCGTTTCAGATCGATGGTGCCACGGAGATCGAATTCGACGCCTTCGGCCTCGAGCAGCAGCCGCTGCAGCTCGTGCGAGTCGCCGCGGCTGCGCGGACTGATTTCGCCGCGCGCGTTGACGACGCGGTGCCATGGGACGTTCGATCCGCTCGGAAGATCGTGCATGGCGTAGCCGACCTGGCGCGCGTGGCCTTCGAGGCCGGCCATCTCGGCGATCGCTCCGTAGGTCGTCACGCGGCCCTTCGGCACCTTTCTGACCGCGGCGTAGATTCTTTGACGATTTGCGTTCACAGCTGGCAAACTGCACAATATTTGGTCGCCCCGGACGAAACAACTGGTTGAAACATCTGATGTGTAGGGAGTGTTGAGGAGTCCGTCATGCCCAGAGCCATCGCCACCGCGCAGATCGCCTTCGGTCTCGTTTCCATCCCGGTGAAGCTGTTCTCGGCCGCTGAGTCATCCGAGCGCATCAGCTTCAACATGATCCATCAGGAGTGCGGCAGCCGGATCCAGCAGCAGCTCTTCTGCCCCAAGGACGAACGGACGATCGACCGCACGGAGACCGTCAAAGGCTACGAGTTCGCGAAAGGGCAGTACGTCCTCTTCAACGAGGAAGAGCTGAAGGCGCTCGAGGAGAAGGCGACGCAGGCGATCGAGATCAGCGAGTTCCTGCCGAGCACGACGATCGATCCGATCTACTTCTCGAAGTCGTACTACCTCGCGCCCGATAAAGGCGGCGACCGGGCGTACGCGCTTCTCACGAAAGCGCTCGAAGAGACGGGCCGCTGGGCGCTGGCGCGGTACTCGGCGCGCGGCAAGGGCTACCTCGTCGTCGTCCGGCCGCTCGGCAAGGGTCTCGTGATGCAGCAGCTCTATTACGCGAATGAGGTCCGCACGATCGACGAGCTCGACCTGGGTGAGCCGATCGTCAAGGACAACGAGCTGAAGATGGCCGTGCAGCTCGCCGAAATGGGAGCCGCCGAGGAGTTCCATCCGGAGAACTACCGCGACGAGGTGGCAGACCGCGTCCGTGCGCTCATTCAGAAGAAGATCGACGGCGAGGAGATCACCGCCAGCGACGTCGAGGAGCCGCGTGCGCAGGTCATCGACCTCATGGAAGCGCTCAAGGCGAGCCTCGCCGGCCGCCCGCCGCGCGCCGCTTCGGCACCGTCCACCGCGAAGGCGAAGATGCCGATCAAGGCGGAAGCGAAGCGGAAACCGGCGAAGCCGGCGTCGCGGAAGGCCGCGGCGGCGTCAAAGGCACGCGCCCGGTAAGCGTCGCCGCCGAGCTCAGGCATCATCCCTGCACTGATGGGATCGTCAGGTGCAGGAGGTTGTCATGCCAGGACTGATTTGGTTTCTCCTCGTCGGCTTGATCGCTGGCTGGCTCGCGTCGATCGTGATGAAGAGCCGCGGTGGTCTGCTCTGGGACCTCGTGATCGGCGTGATCGGCGCGCTGCTCGGCGGCTGGCTGTTCGGAGTTCTCGGAATTGGCGCCGGCGGCGGACTGATCGGCTCCATCATCGTCGCGTTCGTCGGTGCGATCGTGCTGATCCTGATCCTGCGCGCGATCCGGCGCGTCTGAACCCGCCGGGTTAAAATCCCGGTACATGTCCTACTCCGTCCGCGAGGTCGCGGCGATGCTCGGGCTGACGCCCGCGCAGGTTCGTTCCTACGCTTCCCAGGGGTTTCTCAATCCGGAGCGCGGCGAGCGCGGCGAGCTGCGGTTCGGCTTTCACGACCTGATCCTCCTGCGCACCGCCAACGAGCTGTCGACCGCGAAGATCCCGCAGCGCAAGGTGCGCCGCGCGCTCGAGAAGCTGCGCGAACAGCTTCCGGCGGGGCAGTCGCTCACCGGGGTGCGGATCGCGGCCGATGGGGAGCGCGTCGTCGTCCGCGACGGCAGCGTGGTCTGGAACCCGGAGTCGGGACAGTCGTTGTTCGACTTTCCCGTTTCCGAACTCGAGCCGGCGAGCAATATGACGCCGTTCTTCCCCCGCGCCGAGCGCGAAGACGAGCGCAGTGCGGAGGACTGGTACGACATCGGATGCGAGCTCGAGGACGTCTCGATCGACGAGGCGAAGGCGGCATACGACCGCTCGCTGGCGCTTGATCCGAACCACGCCGACGCTTGCGTGAACCTCGGCCGCATTCTGCACGAGGAGCGCGCGCCGCAGGCGGCCGAGGCGCTGTATCGAAGGGCGCTGGAGTCGGATCCACAGCATCCGATCGCCGCGTTCAACCTCGGCGTCGCTCTCGAGGACCTCGGCCGTTGGGCGGACGCCGTGAACGCGTACCGACGCGCGCTCGTTCTCGATCCCGCCAACGCCGACGCGCACTACAACCTGGCCGGACTGCTGGAGAAGCGCGGTGACAGAACGGGAGCGATGAAGCATCTGATGGTGTACCGCCAGCTCATGAAGTGACACAATCGTTCTCCAGCGTGTCCACGGTCGCACCGCTTCCGAAAGAGCGCCTTCTCGCCCTCGACGTCTTCCGCGGCATGACGGTCGCGGGGATGCTCCTCGTGAATGATCCCGGCTCGTGGTCGGCGATCTATCCGCCGCTGGAGCATGCCGAGTGGCACGGCTGGACGCCGACCGATCTCGTCTTCCCGTTCTTCCTCTTCATCGTCGGCGTCACGACGTATCTGTCGAAGAAGGAGCCGAAGCGGATCCTGCGGCGGGGCGGCCTGATCATCCTGTTCGGTCTGCTGCTGAACGCGTTCCCCTTCTTCTGGTGGGGACACATCGCGGGCAATCCTGATCCGACGTTCCTGCAGCGCATTGCGTGGCGCTTTGCGCACCTCCGATTCCTCGGAGTGCTGCAGCGCATCGGCATCGTCTACATCTGCGCCGCCTTGATCGCGACGTATGCGAAGACGCGGAAGCAGCTCATCGTCATCGCCTCGGCGATCCTCATCGGCTACTGGCTGATCATGACGCTGGTCCCGGTCCCCGGCAGCGGCGGCGTTCTCGGCATCGACACGCTCGACCAGCCCGACAAGACGCTCTCGGCGTGGGTCGACCGCGCCGTGCTGACGACGAACCACACGTGGGTGAGCACGAAGACGTGGGACCCCGAGGGACCGCTGTCGACGCTGCCGGCGATCGCGACGTGCCTGCTCGGGATCATTGCGGCGGAGTGGATCGTCGACAAGAAGCGGCCGCTGCTGGAGCGCGTGGCAGGACTCTTCGGCGGCGGATGTCTCGCGATGCTCGCGGGCGATTTCTGGAGTTGGGTGTTCCCGATCAACAAGAACCTCTGGACGAGCTCGTATGTGGTCTTCACGGCCGGCTTCGCGTGCGTGGTGCTGGCGACCTGCCTCTGGATGATCGACGTCAACAACTGGCGGCGCTGGACGAAACCGTTCGTGGTCTACGGGGTGAACCCGCTGATCGCGTTCGTCGGATCGGGCCTGATGGCGCGGACGATCGACTCGCTGTGGAAGATCAACTACGACGGAAAGCCGGTCTCAGTCCACCAGCTCACGTACCAGCTCGCCTTCGAGCCGTTTTTCCCAGCCAAGTTCGCCTCGCTGCTCTGGGGCATCTGTTTCGTTTTGTTCTGGGCTTTGATCCTCGGCCTGCTTTACAGACGGAATATCATCATCCGCGTATGAAACGGACCGTCTTCGCCGCCCTCTCGCTCCTCATCGCGTTCGCCGCTTTCGGCGACAACTCGAAGTCGTTCGACGCGACCTACGTCGCGACCATCGGCTCCATTCCGGACGGCGTGCAGAAGCTGACGGTCTGGATCCCGCTGCCGGTCTCGCGGGGCGCGCAGACGGTCAGCGACGTGAAGATCGAATCGCCGTACAAGTGGGAGAAGCACGTCGACAAGGAGTTCGGCAACCACTACGCGACGACGACGATCGAAAACCCGAAGCCGGGCGATCTGACGGTCAAGGTCCATTTCACGGCGACGCGTCGCGAAGAGACGATGGCTCATCCGTTCGAGACGAGCGCACAGAAGGCCGACCTCGACCGCGCGCTGCAGGCGAACAAGCTCGTGACGCTCTCGCCGCGCGTCCGCGAGCTTGCCGATACGATCACAGCCGGGAAGACGACGCCGATCGAACAGGCGAAGGCGATCTACGACTACCTCGTCACGAATATGACGTACGACAAGGTGGCGCCGGGATGGGGCCACGGCGATACGGAACGCGCGTGCGACATCAAGAAGGGGAACTGCACCGACTTCCACTCGCTCTTCATTTCGCTGGCGCGCGCGAAGGGGATCCCGGCGCGTTTCGTGATCGGCTTCCCGCTCACCGCGGCCGACGGACAGGTGAAGGGCTATCACTGCTGGGCCGAGTTCTACGTGAAGGGGCGCGGCTGGATTCCGGTCGACGCGTCCGACGGCTCGAAGCTGACCGACGTGAAGGCGCGGGAGTATCTGTTTGGCAACCTCGATCCGGCGCGCGTGCAGTTCACGGTCGGCCGCGACCTGCAGCTGACGCCGCGCACGAGCCAGCCGCTGAACTTCTTCATCTACCCGCACGCGGAAGCGAACGGCGTCGAGATCGGCACGCCGCTGATCTCGCTGCAGTTCACTCCTCGATAGCCCAGACGTCGCCGCCGTGCGGCTGGAATCGGTCGAAGAGGATGGCGCTGCCGTCGGGGGACCAGAGCGGGTAGTCGATCCGGACGTCGGGGTCGTCGAATTCGAACACCTTGCGCGGCTCGCCGCCATGGATCGGCGAGACCCAGAGCGTGCGATGCCCGAGGACGTCCATGATGAGGGAGTGATCGGGGGAGAACGACATGTGCGCGCCGCCGATCACTTCGGGCAACGGCTCGGGATCGCCGCCGGGGGCCGGCACGCGCATCGTCGCCTTCGCAGCGGGACAACGAAAGACAACATGTTGACCATCTGCCGACCAGCGCAGGAAATGGCCGCTCACGCCGACGTTCGTCAGTTGACGTACCTCGCGGCCGTCGCGGTTCATCATGAAGACCTCGAGCCGGCCGTCGCGATCGGACTGGAACGCGATCCGTTTGCCGTCGGGTGAGAAGAAGGGATTGATGTTGATTCCTTCGCCGCGGGTGAGGCGCGAGAGCGACGCGTCTTCGAAGTCGTAGCGCCAGATGTCCATCGCGCCGGCGCGTCCGGAGAAGAACACGAGCGACGACGCGTCGGGCGACCAGTTCGGCTGGTAGTCGCCTCCGCCGCCGCGCGTGAGCTGCTTCGTCCTGCCGTCGGCGACGGTGAGGAGCCAGAGGTTCATCTCGCCGCCGCGATCGGATCCAAACGCGATCCGCTCGCCGTCGGGCGACCACGCGCCGCGCGTGGTCTCTCGCGACCCGGCCAGGATCTGCTCCGGCTCTCCGGCCGCGGCGCCGGTGGCTGGATCGACCGGCAGCTTCCACAGCTCGGCGTTCTGCTTCAGGATCGAGAAGACGAGCCGGCCGTCGCTTCGCGGGATGTCGAGGTCGATGTCCTGTCCGGCTCCGGCGGTGATCTGTTCCATCGGACCGGCGGGCGATCCGTCGAGGTCGGCCGGAATGCGCCAGATGTTGATGCCGCCTCCGCGGTAGGACGACAGAAAGATCGAGCCGCCGTCGAACGACCAGACCGGATGGATGTCGATGACGAAGTCGTTCGTCACCCACTTCATCGCGCGCGAGGTGGTGTCGATGACACGAACGTCCGACTTCGTTCCCTCGATGTTCTGAAAGACGACGTGTCTCCCGTCCGGCGACCACCTCGGCCGGACGTGCGCGATCGCCTCGGAATCGTCGCTCGTGAGCTGCTGCGCGTTCCGGCCCCGCGCGTCGGCAATCCAGATGCGCCGAGGACCGCTCCATGAGGCGTCGAACGCGATCCGCGATCCATCGGGCGACCAGGCGGGATTGAAGGCGTCGTCGATGAGGCGCGACTCCTTGCCGCCGGCGAGGTCGATCATCCAAATCGCGCCGTTGTGGTAGCGGCCGAAGACGTCCGACGGCTCCAGCCGCGCGTTGCGGTCGGTCGAGCGGACGAAGGGCAGCGATGTGCCGTCCGGCGACCACGCCGGCTGGATGTCATCGTAGTCGCCGCGCGTCAGCGTCCTCTCGCTGCTCTCCGCTGGGTCGGCGACGATCAGCCGCCGCACGCGGCCGATCTCGCGGCTGAAGACGAGCTGCTTGCCGTCGGGCGAAAGCGCCGGAAATTGCTCGATGGCGCGCGCGAACGTGAGCTGTACGAGCTTTTTGAAGTGGCGT
>JACZCU010158860.1_pt1 | contig 16409 bp, 20 predicted proteins | sample 8641851 | NCBI WGS metagenome assembly JACZCU01 (sample SAMN15324605, study PRJNA640507) | soil metagenome | isolation source: monocropping sugarcane control | place: China: Luxin town, Laibin City, Guangxi Province | collected 2019-07-25 | depth 10cm m | reverse complement strand
TCTTCGGCCTCATTCCAGAAGAGATCATTCCTATTACTCGACCGGCGCTCTAGAAGTTACGAAAGCCATGTTCAACTATATGGCCACTTCTCCTGCCTGGACTGGAGCACGACCTCCTCGCTTTCTTATCTGGGAGGAGGATATTCCATCGCAGCCAGAGACTCTTCCACGCCCCATTCCTCCAGAGGTTCTTGATCAGCTTGATGCATTGCTCGAAAAAGCTGTCGAAGCCATGAAACAGGGAGAGACTTGTGCCATTCTGTTCCCAATGCTCTGGGACGCCATCCATATTTTGAGACACACTGGCATGCGAGCCGAAGACCTTGCCCATCTCAAAGCACCTGATGATCATGGCCGTAATGGGTGCCTGGATCAGGACCCAGATGGGGACTGGTGGATTCGCCTTCGCCATGATGTCAGCAAAATGAACAGAGACCATCGCATTCCGACAAAAACGAGCGACGGGGTGATCGAAGCTGTGCGCCGTCAACAGGCACGTATCACAGGGATTGTTGATCATTTTGACGAACAGTATCTCTTCCGCTACGAGAAAGGAGTGCTCTCCTATGAAGCGATCAGATACGCACTCAAAAAACTGGCTCGCTATCTTTCCTATGAAGAAAAATCATATGTCATTGCTCCTCACCAATTCCGTCATTCGATAGCGACCGATATGATCGAAGCTGGAGTAGATATCTACACGGTCAAGGAGTTTCTCGGACATCGTAGTCTGGCGATGACAGAAAAATATGTGAAGGTCTATCTGAGCAGTCTCAAGGCGAAGTATGATGCATATCGTGTAAAGAAACAGCAGACGTACGCCTCTGAAATGATAGCAAATCAAGTCCAGGTGACGCAGGTCGAGGGCGATGTTGATGGTGGTTGGGTAGAGGGGAAGGTAGGCAAACTCTACCTTTCACCTTTACCGGACGGAGCAGGCAATTGTGCCCATCTGCCCATGCATGACCCCTGTCCAGACGTTCCCCATTGTCCCACCTGTCCCAAGCTCAGAGCTACGAAACGCCATTTGCCAATGTGGGAAAACAAGGTCAAGAATCTGCGGCTGACCGTAGAGGCGCTGCGAGCAAATCCCCTCTACGAACGCGCACGGCAGAAACATGAACAGGAACTCCGCCACGCCGAGAAGGTGGTCGAAACGATCAAACGAGAGGGATTTTGGGATGGACGCATCCACAACACAAAAACGAACCCGAGCTGAGCAGTGCAAGCACAATGCGCAGGCAAAGTCAGAACAGAAGCGGCGAACGGCCTTTGAAGCCCTGGGCCTGCTTCAGCAAGAGGGTAAACCGGTCACGAAAGCAGCGGTCGCCAAACGTGCTGGTGTCTCTGTAGTCTTTCTACGGAGCCATCCAGACCTTGCACAAGCCATCGAAGAAGCGGAACAGGTCCGACTACACACACCCACAGCATCGTCCCCAGGTCAAGCCAAAGACCAGGTGATTGCAGCGTTACGCAGACGACTCGATGAGATGAAACATATGCTTGAGAAAAAGGAGAGTGAACTGCGCCAAAAACAACGGGAGATCGATACACTTTATGGCAAGCTGGCAGCGGCAAGTCAGCTTCCTCATCAACAAGGGAGAAACCAGGAACGATGAGCGCTCTTCTTGCATGGATAGGGGCGCTTTTTGGCGGAGGTGTCCTTGTCGGATGTCTGAAACAGTATTTTCGGCACCTCTATCGAGAGGTGGAGCGGCGCTGTACGACTGATTATTATCTTCATGGCTGTTTTCTCTGGGTGATCTGGCGTGGCCCGCTGTTAAACCACGCAGGCCACCACATCCACAAACGCTGGCGTCGCTATCGTCCATTACACTTGTCGGTCCGGGGGCCGAGTGAAGACTATCCCAACTGGCGAATCGATTTTGCCTGGAAGATTGGCTCAATGGATTACGCCTGGAACTATCATCCCCCACAGCCCCCTAAGCCTATTCAAAGCTTTAGAGATGTCCGAGCTATCCTTCAACGGGAGACGCTCTGCCCCCTTTGGTTAGGTCGGAGACACGCAACGCAAGACTCGTTTCAACCACATTGAAGTGCGGAAGAAACCCCTTGCTCCTTCTTTTATCTGTAAATTACAAAATTCTGTATCGTCATTTTGTGATCGCTCTATGTCGTAAAACACATGTTCTTTTTGCCTTCAATGCTGACCGTAAGCTGGTAGCAGGGCTGTTGCAAGATTGGGAATAGGCTGAGCTTAGCAGAAATGCAGAGGGCGGCGAGCTCTCTGCCGGGCGCGGGGTGTCCCCGTAAAGACCTCTTTTTCCCTTTTTGCCTGCCGCCACAGACGGCGAGAATGATCTTGCAACAGCCCTGGCGGTTTCCCCAGCAAACCCTTGCATTCTCCCAAGAAAAGTGATATCATATAGATATCACTTAGATATCACTTTTCTTGGGAGGGCACCATGAGTGAACAGGAGCACCCCACCTCGGTGGTCGAGCCGGTCGGCCGTCAAGGGGCGAGAGTGGAGATCCAGCAGCGGCAGGCAGCCATGATCACCGGTTGGCTGGGAGTGGCCGTATTGTTCGGGCTGGCGGCAGCGACCTATGCTGCCATTCAGACGCAGGCGGGAGGCTGGATGATCAGCCTGCCCATCATCGCCTTCTGCCTGGTTGCGAGCTCGATCGTGATCGTCCCGCCTGGCCAGAGCCGGGTCGTGCAATTCTTCGGCACCTATGTGGGCACCGTCCGCCGGCCGGGGTTCTGGTGTGTGTGGCCGCTGGCGGTCCGCCGCGCCGTGAGCATCCGGGTGCGCAACTTCGAGACCAACCGCCTCAAGGTCAACGACGCCGACGGCAACCCGGTCGAGATCGCCGCCATCGTGGTCTGGCAGGTCGCCGACACGGCCAGGGCGGTCTACGGAGTGGACGACTACCCGGCCTTCGTGTCGATCCAGTCAGAGTCAGCGCTCCGTCATGTCGCCATGGGTCATCCCTACGAGGACACCCGGGGCGACGGAACCTCACTGCGCGGCTCAACCGACGCAGTCGCTGACCAACTGGCCAGAGAGGTCGCCGAGCGAGTGGCCATCGCGGGCGTCGAGGTGGTGGAGGTTCGGATCAGCCACCTCGCTTACGCCGCCGAGATCGCCCAGGCGATGCTGCGTCGCCAGCAGGCCAACGCCGTGGTTGCCGCGCGGTCGCAGATCGTCGAGGGTGCGGTGGGCATGGTGGAGATGGCTCTCAGCCGGCTGACCGAGAAGGGCGTCGTGGAACTCGACGAGGAGCGCACCGCCAGCATGGTTAGCAACCTGATGGTGGTGCTTTGCGGAGACCAGCCGCCCTCTCCGGTCGTCAATGCGGGAACCCTCTATTCATGAGCAGGGACCGCAAGCCTATCCTGCTCCGCCTCGATCCGGTCGTGCATGACGCGCTGAGTCGGTGGGCGTCGGATGAGTTCCGCAGCCTCAACGCACAGATCGAGCTGCTGTTGCGGCAAGCCCTGACCGATGCGGGCAGGATGCCCAGGAATGCTGCCCCCTTGCCGCGCCGAGGTCGGCCACTGGCCGCCGATAGCGAGCACTCGGGGGAGGAGGGAGATTCGGCACTATGAACGCAGCGGAAGTTGTGACGGTTCAACACCTCGTCAAGAGGTACGGAAACCTGCTTGTTGTCAACGACGTCTCCTTTTCCATACGTGAAGGAGAGATTTTTGGAATCATCGGACCCAACGGCGCTGGCAAAACGACCAGTGTGGAGTGCATCTCCGGGCTGCGCGCTCCCGATGCGGGATCAATCAGCGTGTACGGGCTTTCTCCGCAGAAGGACAGAAACAAGGTCAGAGAGTTGGTCGGTGTCCAGTTGCAGGAGAGCGCCCTGCCTCCACGGTTCAGGGTGGGAGAGGCAGTGAGGCTCTTCGCCTCGTTCTACTCGAACCCGCTGGATCCGGACGAGTTGCTCGAGTCACTCGGCATCAAGCAGTTCGAGAACTCCGCGTTCAAAAGCCTTTTTGGCGGCCAGAAACAGAGGCTCTCTATCGCGCTGGCTCTGGTGGGCAACCCGAAGCTCGCCATTCTCGACGAGCTGACCACGGGACTTGATCCTGAGGCCAGGCGTGAAACCTGGAGCCTCATCGAACGCATGCGAGACCGTGGCGTGACGGTGATCCTGGTGACTCACTTCATGGATGAGGCAGAGAAACTGTGTGATCGCCTCGCGCTCATAAACCATGGGACGGTCAGGGCGCTCGACACGCCAGAAGCGATCGCGGCGCAAGCGGGAGGGAGCAGAGTCCGCTTCATCTCATCTCAACCGGTTGATGAGCAGACCCTGCGAGCGATACCCGGTGTGAACGCCATCGAGCGGAAGCAGAGGTACGTCACCGTCACCGGGACAGGCAATCTCGCGCCAGCGGTCATCAATGCGCTGGCAGCGCTCGGAGTTCGAGTATCAGATGTGGAGGCACAGGCTGGGAACCTTGAGGATGCCTTCCTCAAGCTGACGAAAGATGACGCCTCCCTCAACAGTGGAGGTATTGAGACATGACTGGTTCGCGCTTCAGAGAGTCGACGAGTCACAGGTCGGGGGTTCGCTTCGCCGAACTGCTCAAGGTCCAGGCCAGGCTCGCCTTGCGAGAACCCTATGGCCTTCTGGGCGGGATTGCCCTCCCAGTAGTCCTGCTGGCCGTGTTCGGATTCATCGGACGGCAAGTGCCAGGAAACGTTGGCGACACCGGCCTGACGATCATCGATCTTTGGACCCCAACCATCCTGGTTTTCGCGTTCCTCTATATCGCGGTTTCCCTGCCGACCACGCTGGTCAGAGATCGTGAGATCGGCTGGCTGAGAAGGGTTTCCACCACACCGCTGCATCCATCCATGCTGCTTGCGGCGCAGCTGATCATCGACCTGGTGCTTGCTGCGGCGGCAGTCCTGATCATCATCCTGGGTGGTGCGCTCGTGTTCGGGGCATCACTCCACGTGCAGATTCTGCCTTTTGTGATTTCGCTCCTACTCTCGATCGCCGAGATCTTCGCGCTTGGCCTGATGCTGGTGGCCCTGCTGCCATCACAGACGGTCGCGAGTGCCGTCAGCGGGGGAGTGATCTTCGTGTTGATGTTCCTTTCGGGTCTGTGGGTTCAACCGGCACAGGTGGGCGACCCCTTGCGGACGATCATGTATTACTCGCCGAGCGGCGCGGCGGCAAGGGCCCTGCTCGATGCGGTCTTCACCAGCAGCCCTTCATATGCGGCGCTGCTTACCATGGCCATCTACACGGTCATGTTCGGATTCATAGCGATTCGCTCTTTCCGCTGGGAGTAGCTCACTGGCACGCCCAGGGGATATCAAGGACAAGGGCCAGATCTTCCTTCAGCCCTTTCCTTGCAAGGTGCTCTGGCGAAAGGCTATCAGCTGCTAGAGCAAAAGGCTCTCTTACGGACAGAGCGAGAAGATCTCAGGCGTCTTCTCAGGAGGAGATGACAATGACACATGATGTAAACTGGAGCTCCTATGCTGGGAGTAGCTCTTATATCCTGGCGGGTGTGTTGCTCCTCGCCACGGTCGTTTTGATGTATGTTGGTGTGCGTTTTCGGCAAGGGAAGCCCGGGGTCCGACCGGGGAAGTTTCTCGGCGCGCTGCTCATCAGCAGCTTTGTCTTCGCGATTCTGGCCTTTCTGACGGCCGTTACGGCCTACGGTCTGGCTGACGTACAGCAGGGGATCAATTTCACGTCCACAGATCCTATTACCCCTGTCACTCTGACTGCGGCCATCGTGACCTTTTTTGTCATCCTGTACCTGACGCACAAAAGTGGGGCCAGAGCTGCCATTGGAAGCGCCATCGTTGGCACCATCGCAGCGCCGCTGATCTTTGAGCTGCCCTTCGATCTCATCGTGATGTGGCAGACGTTTCCTCCATCTCCGCCAACCCTGTACACTCCGCTCTTCTTTTTCCCGCTTTTTCTCGTAGAGATCCTGAGCTTCGCCCTGCTCACCCTTTCCCCGGTCATGAGGCTCTCGAAGGTCACCTTCTTACTGTTAGCCGGGATGTTCTTCGTCTTCGCCGTCTGGGCTCTGGCTGGCTTCGCCTATCCCTCCACGCCTTTTCCGATTGCCATGAACATGCTCTCCAAGATCATGGCCTTTGCGGTAGCCATCTCGCTCTTTTTGCGCGACAGGGAGAAGCTTGTTCTTCCAGCTCGTCCTCGCGAGGTCACATCCTCGCAGGGAGAGAAGTCGAGTGAGGCTGCTCCCATCTCGTCCTAGAGCGGTACCAGGGTTGCTTTTCCAAAAAGGAAACCGACTGGTTCGCCTTCTTGCCACACAGCGCCCACCTGTGGTACGAGAGTGCCATGCTCAAGGGAGAATCACACGTTGCAACTGAGCAAACAAGAGTCTTCTGCTGGAATGACCACCTTTTGGCGCGCTGGAGCCTATTTTGAGCTTGTTGGCAATCATGACACAAGCATCTGTCGAACATTATTACGATACAGAATTTTGTAATTTACATTTTATCTTCAAATGAGTATCCTGGGAGAAGACGTTTTTTCAGGAGATAACAACGATTGGCCCGCGTAGGAAGCAGGGCCAGCGTTTTTCTCTCCTAAGAACAGAATGGGAGCGGTGTTCCGCAACCCATTGCTCCATTCTGCGCGCGTGTTGGGCACGCGTCTCGTCGGGAAGCGCCTCCCAGGCTTCCATCTTGTGGGGCTTCCCGCAAAAGAGCAACAGGTATTTCATTGTCGGCTTCCTCCTTCAGCAAGAATCGCCCTTTGTGAGAAGAACCCCATCCTCTTTTTCACAGTACGGGAGGCCCGGAGACAGATGAGCTGACGACGGTTCTGACCGTCGCAAGTTCGTTGAGGAAGGCTCGAAGCGCTCACGGCCAAGCGCACGCTCAATGCGCGCCTGCACTTCTTCCCACAGCGGCCATGCCTGTCTGAGAGCCTGGTGCCCCTCGTCGGTCAAATGCACCAGGCGCATCCGCTGATCTTTCCCTTTCCAGCTTTGAACCAGGCGCTGCTTGATCAGCAGGTCCAGGTTGCGGGTGAGGGTCGTGCGGTCCATATCCATCAACTCGGCCAGGCGAGTGATCGTGACCGGTGCCACCTGGGCTAGGGTGCCAAGCAGTCCACATTGGGGAGCAGAAAGTCCACTTGGCGCCAGCACCTCATCAGAGAACCGAGTGAGCACCCGATCAGTTCGCCGCAGAGCGAAAACAATCCAGCAGTCTGCTGCGCTCGTCTCCCCCCGGTCGCCCATCATTGCCTCCCTCTTCATAGGTGGTTCACAGCTTTATCGGCCATCCTCTCCTGGACCAGGGCGAGACAGACAGAGTGCTCACGGACGAGCTTCATGCGCGCGCGTAGAACGCACGAAGCTGGCCCACAACAGCTGGGACCTGCTCACATGGAACCTGGAATAACGTGAGAGAGGTGGATGTTCGTTCAACCTGCCGACACAAAAGCAACAGGTTGCCTATCCAATCATCGTGAGAAGTGAGGTCGGGGCAATACACATCCCAGACCCCCTCTGGTTCGAGACTCCCCGCGTCCAGGCGGACCTGCTGTTCCAGATCAGTTTGCCGAGCGGGCAGGACCGTCAGCACGGGGAGGCCACGTGCCTGGCACCACAACGTAGAAGCCAGGGTCACTGGCTGTTGGTCGTCTGTCTTCTCATCGGAACACATCACGTGTGCTCGTTCAATCGCTTCAGCAAGCAGGCCAAGGTGTTCCGGGGGAAAGGCCGCACTCACTTGCCTGTAGCGTTTTTCTGCCTGCGCTCTCGCTCGTATCAAGAGCCCGTGCTGCTGCTCATGCCAGGTCAGCAGGGTCTCGGTGGTGATGGGGTGCATCGCGTTTGCTCTTTCTCTTGCATGAGGGGAGAATCCTCGGGAAAAGCCGTTGGACCGTGTTCCTTTCTCTCGTGGCGTTGAAGCGAAGAGAGGCTTTCCTGCGTGTGTTTCTCTAGATCAGGCTCTTAAGAAAGGTCCGTGGAAACACACGCGGGAAACTGCCAGTGAACACGAGCCATCGGCTCGTTACGACGTTCCTAGACGATTGGAGGGGTTCCAGGAGTGCCTTTGCCCATTTCCAGGTAGGACTGTAAGCTGCTCAGGAAGTAGGCCCAGTTCCCGCGTGTCTGTTCAAATGCCTCATCCTTCTTTATGAACCCCTCATGCGTGAAGATCACTTTTGTGCCGCCTCCGACCGGCTCAAGTTGCCAGATGACGCTGGTCCCGGCCCATTGGGGCGGGCCCAGCCGGGAAATCCAGCGCACTTTCTTGTCCTGGTCCAGTTCAGCCACCTCAAACTGAAGGACACCCGCAGGTGGGCGAAAGCGAAATTCCCCTAAAGATCCCACCTCTGGTTGGATGTGCGCCTCGTCGGCCCACCACTTTTCGATTTCGCCAGGTTCGGTTATAGCTCCCCAGACACGCTGGGGGACGGCTTCGATCATACGTTCCTCGATGATAGCTGACATGATTGTTCCTTTCTCCTTCCATGTCGCCACGGCGACACTACATAGCCAATAGATTAAGTAGCATGCACGTTAGGATTGACACTTGGTCTCGCCATCACTACGGACTCATCGTCATCGGCGCGCTCTCCTCACCCTTCTCGCCGCACTTTTTGGCAGCACGGGCCTCTTCCAGAGCGGGGTCGCGACCAACGAAGATGGTAGCAATCGCGCAGACGGCGCAGGCAATGAGGGCGAAGAAGAAGGTGTCATTCATGCCCAGGGTCAGGGTCTGTTGTCCAATGCAGGCATGCAGAGCGACGAGCTGGAGATGCTGGCCGACCTGCGCTGCACAGGTGGCGGTCGCGTCCTTAAGGTGCGTCGTCGCCTGCCCGGTGAGGTAGCTGGTGAAGACAGCCACCCCGACCGCGCTAAAGACGGTCGTCGTCGAGTTCCTCAGCGAGGTCGCCCTGGCCATCTCCGGGTTGCTGACGACCGAGACCGAGAGCGTTTGCAACGCTTGGATAAAGAGCCCCAGGCCCAGGCCGCGCACGATCAGCCAGAGTTGCACATCGGCGCCGGTGGTGGTGACGGTCAGGCGCGTGAAGCCGATCATGGAAACCGTGACGAGCATGGCTCCGATCACCGCGAAGACACGCGGCCCGACCCGATTGTAGAGCCCCCCGCTGATCGCCAGCCCGACAGCCATGGCCAGACCTTGTGTGATCACGATCTCGCCGGTCGTGAGGGCAGACACCTGTTCCACGCGCTCGAAGAAGACCGGCACGAGGAACAGGCTGGCGAAGAACACCGCCGAAGAAACCCAGATCAGCACATTTGCGATCGTGAAGGTAGAGCTGCGGAACAAGCGCAGATCCAGCACCGGATCGGTGACGCGCAGTTCGACCAGGACAAAGGCGACGAGCAGGACACTCCCGGCGATCAGCGAGGCGATGACGGCGGGAGTCCCCCAGCCAGCGGAGCCGGCAAGTGTAATGCCGTACACCAGCACCGTGAAGCTCGCCATGGCCAGCACCAGTCCGAGCCAATCAAACCGCTGGGTATCCGGCCGCCTGTCGAGGCCCTCTGCCGCCTGTTCCTCCGCCTTGCCGCGCAGCACGAGCAGCGCCAGCAGAAACGCGGCGACCCCGATCGGCAGGTTGATCAGAAAAATCGCGTTCCAGCTGGCTGCGGTGGCCAGGTACCCTCCCAGGGTCGGACCAAAGGCCGGTCCCAGCAGGATGGGGATCATGAGCACGGCTATCGCTCTGGCACGCTCGGTGGGGCCAAACAGGCGAAAGATGATCGCCATCCCCACCGGGAGCAGTGCTCCCCCACCGATGCCCTGGAAGATGCGGAAGGCGATCAAGGCCGGAACGCTGGGAGCGAACGCACACAGCGCCGACCCCAGGGTAAAGAGGCCCAATGCGAGCAGAAAGATCGTTTTTGAGCCGATCCGATCGCTGAGATAGCCGGTAATCGGGATGACTGCCGCATTGGCCAGCAGGTAGCCCGTCCCGATCCAGGTACTGGTTTGATACTCAGCATGGAGCGCTGTGGCGATCTGCGGCAGCACCACGCTCACAATGGTGACATCCAGCAGTGACATCAGCAGGCCAAGTCCAATCACCAGCGTGGCCCGCCATCGGTATGTGAAATGCATCTGTTTCCTCCATCTTTCCTACGTAGAGCGATCTGACGTGACGGAGGGAGGGGTGCCGGGAGTACCTTGCCCCGTTTCCAGGTAGGACTTCAGACTGGCCAGGAAGTAGTTCCAATTCCCACGCGTCTGTTCATAGACCTCATCTTTCTTCGCGAACTCCTCGTGCCTGAAGGCCAGCATTGTTCCGTTGTGGTGCGGCGTGAACTGCCAGGTCACGCTGGTTCCGGCCCATTGCGCCACGGAGCCGAACCTGTAAACCCAGCGTACCTTCTTGTTCCGCTCCAGTTCGGCCACCTCAAAGCGGAGAACAAAATCTCCCCACTCTCCAAAGCGAAACTCAGCCAGAGAGCCTACCTCCGCTGTGACATTCAGATCGTTGGTCCACCAGTGACCTATTTCATCCGGCTGCGTCAGGGCATCCCAGACACACTCTGGAGCTGACTCTATGGTCAATTCTTTGACAATCGCTACCATCGTTGTTCCTTTCTTTTTCAACTGGTCTGGCTCGTCTTCTTCAGCAAGCTGGCAAGCTCTTGTATCTTCTCGCTCTCAAAGAGAGGCTCTCGTTTTACCGTTTCAGAGCGAGAAAAGCTACGTTGATGCTTTCACACTCCTCGTCAGTCATGCGCCAGTCCAGCGATGCGAGATTCTCACTGAGTTGACGGGGGTTTTTCGCGCCAGGAATCGGAATAACATGAGGATCCGTTGTTGACAACCAGTTGAGAGCAACTTGAACAGTAGAACACTTGTGATGACGTGCAACATCATCCAGAGCCTGAAAAAGTGGTTCAAGATTGCCGAGGATGGGAGGTTTTGTAAGGATACGATGGATCATTCCGCGATGGGCTCCTTTTCCGTTCGTTGAGTCCAACTGAAAGTTGCCGAACATCGCATCCAAGAAGCGAAAGGCAATTCTATTAGCCCGGGCAAGTTGATTCTGACCACTACGATATTTCCCGGTAAGAATCCCTTGCGCAAGTGGATGGTAGGCAATGAGTGAAATGTTAAGCTCTCGGCAGGTATCAAGAACACCGTTTTCCATCATCAATCGATTGAAAACATTGAAGGATACCTGATTGGATGCGAGTGGGATCCCGCGTTTTGCCAGACTGCTATGTATCGTCCTCAGAAGCACGGTATTGAAATTGCTGACTCCAACTGCCCGTACTTTGCCCATTTTCACTGCCCTAGCAAGCACTTCCGCATACTCATCAATGTCATTTGCTGGGGGAGGGAAATGAATTTGATACAGGTCAATCCTCTCCACACCCAGGCGCTCAAGGCTTGCGTCAAGTGCTTGAAGCAGTGAGGTGTGGGTGGATCGACGGAAAGGTATGAGGAACATAGCATTCTCAAACTTCGTGGCAATGAATACTGGCCGCCCATCCCGCTTGCGGAAGCGTCCAATCAATCTTTCCGATTCACCTCGACCGTAATCAGGCGCTGTATCGAAATAATTGAAACCCGCATCGATACTGGCACGGTAAGTCGCATACAGGTCGTCCTCGCTATATTTTTTTCCGTATCCCTGAAGAGCATCTCCCCAGGTACCAGCTCCAACCCCAAGTGCGGGCACCGAAATACCAGTAGCGCCAAGGGTTCTTCTTTCCAATCCCATCGCCATTGCGAGTACCTCCTGTAAAGATTATTCCTTGTTCGTTCTCTGTTCAATATCCAACAGATCAAGGTCAGAGGGAAAACGCTGGGGAAAATGTCGGGACCTCACTTACTGCTTCTGCATCGTCCCATTGAACTGGAAACCCACATCAATGCTCACCCAATGAATCTGTGTGTTGTTGTTCGACAGGCTCAACCGCCGGTTGAGCGTGCGGCCGCCGGGGAGCGTGATCGTCTCCATCCCCATGCCGGTTTCCGGATCAATGCTGTAGATGCCACTGGCTTTGATCAAACCCGAGGGCTTGCCACCGATAGTCGCCTCGCCAAACGCGGGGTCGATGTGGCCCTCTCCATCAAACGTGTACTGAAACCACATGGTGATGGGCAGACTGATGCCTGGATCACCGCCGATAAATGACGCCGGCACTGTTCCGGTCGCAGTCCCGACGAACGTGCCTTGCAGCGAGTTATTGCTCCAAGGACCTTTCCCCGCAGACCCAACGAGAGGGCTTTGCTTTTCCAATACAACCGCTTCTTCCGCTGAATGTGTCTCCATCTGTACCTTCCTTCTCTTGCTTATCGCCACCCTGCTCGCGACGATCTCGCCAGAGCTGCATATCCTGCTTTTTGTCGGCGGATCGAACTGCCTGATTGGCCAGGCCATGCGATCCGTCGGCCCAAGTTCATTCGCGAGGCTTCTCGAGCGACTGCACTCAACAGGACGGCCTTACGCTTCAGTGTCCCGCCAGGCGCGCGACGACTGGTGCCATCTGCTCAGCATTGGTGATGGTCGTCGTAATATAGGAGATGTTGTAGCGCTCCCGCATCTCCACAAGTTGCTCGCAGATCTGGTCTTCGGAGCCCACCAGGTTGTGCATGGTTGCGAGCAATGCCTCCGCGCCCACCTCAAAAAGGGCGGCGACCGGCTTCACCGCTTCCAGGCGATCCTTTTCTGTCAACACTATGGTCAGGATGGGGAGACTCAGCTCGAGTTCTTCAAATCGCGAGCCTGCTGCTTCGCGCACCCAGGCGACCCTTCGAGCTATTCCGATCTGATCTGCCCCTCCCAGATCGAACTCTCCGTTCGGCAAAGCCCGGGGCACAATGCCAACGATATCGGCGTGACGAGCGGCCGCCGAGAGCATGAGCTTTCCACCGCCTCCCATGTAGAGCGGCGGGCGCGGCCGCCGAAGCGGCTGTGGCAGACGCAAGCCCTGGATGTTATAATAGTGACCGCTGAACGTCAGCGGCTCTTCACGGAAGAGTCCGGTAATCACCTGGACAGACTCTTCCAGGCGAGCAATGCGTTCTTGCGCGCTGGCAAAGGGAATCCCTGCCTGCGCATACTCCCCCGCGAAATAGCCCGCGCCGATGCCCAGCTCAAAACGCCCGCCCGAGAGCACATCCAGAGTCGCAGCCTCGCGTGCCAGGGGAACAGGATGCCAGAAACCGTTGCTAAAGACATTGCTGCCAATGCGCAGCGTCGTCGTGGCTGAAGCAACGGCCTGAAGCGCCGCGATCGGGCTGAACTCCCAGTACACATGGTCAGATGCCAAAAAAGACCCGTAGCCAAGTTCCTCGGCCTTTTTCGCCTGTGCGATCCACTCTTCCCGCGATTGCGCTTTCCCGATGAGTCCGAAACGGAACGGTTTGCGTGCCATCTCCTGTCCTCCTTCATCCAGAGCATGTTACGAACAGCAAGGGGTGGTGTTTTCATCTGTGTTCATCGTGTTGACCTCTTCCCCCATCCCCAGAGCGGGATGGGTCTTCTCGCGCCCGAACTGGCATCGTTCTTCCTTGCTGTTTGCACGTCGCCAGGCGACTATACTTAACCTATAGGTTAAGTATTGCAGGCGTGGAGAACGCTGTCAAGAGGGCGTTTCGCCTCCAAAACGTCGGCTCTCCCTGATGCTCGCGCTTGGGCCCCTGCAAGCGAGGACAGGTTGGTGAGCGGGCGGTAAACAGGCCAATTAAGGGCCTCCTGGGGGAGTCTTCTGACGCATCTGCTCGCCTGATGGGCGCGCGAAGCCTGACCGATGACACTACACCTTGCCTTCATAATTAGTGATGATGACCAGTTCGTTGGTAATCTTCTCGTGTTCATCAATCATATAGTGCCGAGCAGCAAGAAGAGTAATGGGTTCTTGTGTCGGCAGCGTTCCCTTGACACTCACGGTAATTAAGGCTTGATGATCGTCTCCGATACTATGGATGACTTGAAGGCTTCCGGGAATGAGTGTATTCCCAGACGTTAAAGCCTTCATGAACGCTTCAACCCCATGCCCTTCTGAGGGATTGGGGAAGCCTGGAACGGAGGTGATGAGCATAAAATGGACATCCTCAGCCAATAAACTTCTCGCCGTGTCATAATCGTGGTTACTAAAGGCTTGCACATGCTGAATGGCAATCTCTACCGCTTTTGATGGTGAAGAATCCTCGTTCATGGTGCGGTGGTCCTTTCTGCTGGCACGTCGCCAGGCGACTATACTTAACCTATAGGTTAAGTATAGTGGAAAAGGGGACCATTGTCAAGGGGTGCCTTGCCACCAGATCTTCCTCTGTTGCTCAGCCTGTGGTCTGCCCCTCTCGAGCCGGAGTTTGACAGGCGTCACCAGTCGAGATGGGGAGAGGAGAGCACCGCGGCCAGCGCATCGAACACGGAGGTCCAGCCACCTTCCGCCACCGCATGTCGCTCAGGAGTAACGAGGTGTTCGTGGGTCAGTACCAGTTCCGTCACCGCACCCTGCTCAAGAAAGTCCAGGGTGACGACAGTTTCCTGGCCCGGTGCCGCACCGGCTGACCAGGTAAAGACCAGTTTTTCGGGGGGAACGATCTGCAGGTAAGTGCCGACGATGGAACCGCCGTTCTCTAACTTGAAATAGAAAGACCCACCTACCCGCGCGTCGAGCGACTGCACGGCCATGCGCATGCCTCTGGGTCGCAACCACTGTTCCAACGCCCCAGGCGTGATCCAGGCGCGGAACACGCGCTCGCGTGAGGCCTCGAACGTCCGGCGCAGCACGAGGGTAGTGCTACTCTGAGGTGCTGGAGTGATCATCATTATCTTTCTCCTCTTCTGATGAGATGCTGGAGTGATCATCGGTATCTTGCTCCTCTTCTGAGGTCACATGCAGGTAGGTGTCCAGCGAGTCCAATTGTACTTCCCAGAAGTGCCGGTAGTGTTCGAGCCAGGCGGCTGCCTCTTTCAGGGGACGAGCAGCCAGGCGAAAGCGGTGCGTTCGCCCGTCCTTGCGGTGCCGGATCAACTCCGCGTGCTCCAGCACGCGTAAATGCTTGGAGATCGCCGGCACCGAGATCGAGAAGGGCCGCGCCAGTTCCGTTCCCGAAGCCTCCCCGTGCGCCAGGCGTGCTAAGATGGCCCGGCGCGTGGGGTCAGCGAGCGCGAAAAAGACCGTCGTCAGTTGTTCTGGCGAATCATTAACCATGCAGTTAAGTATACAAAGATCGTGAAGCGATGTCAAGGGCATTTTTTTCGCGCCGGTTGCATGGACCAGAGAGGTGCGGAAGTTCCCTGGCACAGGACGGGATACTTGTCCTGTCGCTTGCTCCTGCTCCTCTCCATGCCCACCAAACGAACCAGCCTGTTGAAAAAGCCTCACAATGGTGGTAGAACTGAAGCGATAAGGCAAGTTAGGAGAGAGAGCTATCACCATGATGGGAAAGAAAGAGCGGAGCTTTGCTCAAGTGATTCATGCATCCCTGGAAGAACTGGTTCCAGCCGACCATTTCTATCGGCATCTGGAGCACATACTAGATCTTTCGTTTGTGCGAGAATTTGTCCAGGAAACCTATGCCAATAAGGGACGCCCTTCGATTGATCCGGTGGTCTTCTTCAAGCTGCACCTGGTCATGTTCTTTGAAGATATTCGCTCCGAGCGGTTGCTCATGCGCCTGGTGGCAGACCGGCTCAGCGTGCGATGGTACCTGGGCTATGATCTGGACGACCCCTTACCTGATCATTCGAGCTTGAGTCGTATCCGAACGCGCTATGGTCTCGACGTTTTTCGCCGCTTTTTCGATGCCATTCTTGACCAATGTCAGCAGGCTAAATTAATCTGGGGAAAAGAACTCTATATCGACGCGACGAAAGTGGATGCCAATGCCTCTGTGGATTCTCTGACCACCCGTTTTGCGGTCGAAGCGCGGGAAGCTCTCCAAAGACACTTGAAGGAGCTTTTCCAAGAAGAGAACGAGCAACAAATACCGGTGCCCGACCCCTCTGCTCTGGAAGCCGCTCCCCAACCTACCCCTCTCCCAATTGTCCTCCCTGAAAAAGCGCAAGAAACGCTCTTGGCAGAACAGGCTTCTCGCCATGATTGGTATGCCAAAGGAGGCGAGCAACAACGCGAGGTGCGAGGTCTCTATCAACGTCGCTCTGATCAAAGGGCCAGCACTACTGATCCCGATGCAACTCCCATGCGGCATGCTGGGGGGCCAGTTCATCTTGGTTATCAAACTCACTATGTCGTCGATGGGGGAAAGCCGCGCATCATCCTTGCGGCGCTGGTGACACCTGCGGAGGTCCTGGAGACTCAACCTATGCTCGACCTGCTCTGGCATGTGCGCTTCCGTTGGCACCTCAGGCACAAACAGGTGACTGGCGACACCAAATATGGAACCCTTGAGAATAGGGTCTGCCCACGCGCTGCGCAACGAGCCGTCTCTCACAAGTGAAGTGGCTTCAGATCG
>JACZCU010036467.1_pt1 | contig 16433 bp, 13 predicted proteins | sample 8641851 | NCBI WGS metagenome assembly JACZCU01 (sample SAMN15324605, study PRJNA640507) | soil metagenome | isolation source: monocropping sugarcane control | place: China: Luxin town, Laibin City, Guangxi Province | collected 2019-07-25 | depth 10cm m | reverse complement strand
GTCGGCAGCCGGTTGTCGGGAGACCACCGCCCTCCCCCGATCGTTCTTCCGACAACTGACTACCGACAACCGACGATCGACATGAACCGTCGCACCAACCGTATCCCTCGCACAGCGATCCTCGACCTCGGCGATTACGAACGTCGTCGCGATGAGATCCGGCCGCGCGCGATTGCCGCGCGGTCGGTGCGTCGTGTCGAGCTTGGGCCGAACGCCACGGTCGCATTCGAGAATCGCGAGACTGTCGCGTATCAGATTCAGGAAATGCTCCGCACCGAACGCATCGCGAAAGATGCGGAGGTCGAGCATGAGATCGAGACGTACTCCGATCTCCTTCCATCGAGCGATGAGCTTTCGGCGACGATGATGTTCGAGTTCACATCGCCCGACACTCGCGCGCTGCATCTCCACGAGCTCGTCGGATTCGAAGAGCATTTGCGACTCGAATTCGATGGCGCGGGTGCGGCGAAGGCGTTCTTCGACCGGCGCCAGCTCGACGCCGATCGCATCAGCGCCGTGCAGTTCGTGCGCTTCGCAATCAACGACGCGCAACGCGATGCGCTTGCATCCGGCGCGCGCGTGATGCTCGTCGCCGATCATCCGAAGTATGCGCACGCCGCGGAGTTGAAGCTCGAGACCGCGCGTGCGCTCGCCAGCGATTTGCAGGAGGCGTGATGCTGTACGACATCCGCGATCCGAAGTACTGGGATGAAGCGGACCTCGAGAAAGAGATGCGCCGCGTCTACGACGTCTGCCATCTCTGCCGCATGTGCTTCAGCTACTGCCCGTCGTTCCCGTCGCTGTTCGACGCGATCGATCGTCACGAAGCCGCGGGCCGCGGCGAGACCGATGCGTTGACGAAAGACGAGATGCAGGAGGTCGTCGATCTCTGCTGGCAGTGCAAGCTCTGCTACGTCAAATGTCCGTACACGCCGCCGCACAAATTCGCGGTTGATTTTCCGCGATTGCTGATGCGCGCGAAGTTAGTGAAGACGAAGCGTGACGGTCTTCGCTTCCGCGAGCGCGTGCTCGGCGATCCCGATCGTCTCGGACGTTTGTCGAGCGGCCAGTTCGCGATGCTGGCGAATTGGGCGAATCGTCGTCCCGCACTCCGCCGCGCGCTCGAAAACCTCCTCGGCATTCATCGCGATCGACGGTTGCCGTCGTACGCGAAGACGACATTCGCGAAGTGGAATCGTCGTCGCACGAATCGACGCGCGGACGGCGCGAAGGTCGCGCTGTTCGCGACGTGTTCCGTCGATTACAACTTCCCGCAAGTCGGCGTCGCCGCGGTGCAGGTGCTCGAGCACAACGGCAAATGCATCGAGACGCCGAACGTCGTCTGCTGCGGATTGCCCGCTCTCGACGGCGGCGATCTCGAGACCGCAACCGCGAAGATCCAGCGCAACGTCGAGATTCTTCTGCCGCTCGTGCGGCAGGGGATGCCGGTGCTCGTGCTCGCGCCGTCGTGCGGAATGACGATGAAGCAGGAGTGGCCGGAGATCGTTGCGACCGATGAGTGTCGCGAGGTTTCGGCGGCGGTGATGGACCTCGGCGAATTTCTCGCGAAGGAAAAAGCGGCGGGCCGTCTCGATCTGAACTTCGCGAATGCGCAGGGCTCGATCGCGTATCACGTTCCATGTCATCTCCGCGCGCAGAACATCGGCCAGCCGTTCCGCGGCATTCTCGAATCGGTGCCGGACACGAAGGTCGAACCGATCGAGCAATGCAGCGCGTTCGATGGGACGTGGGGGATGAAGAAGGAGTACTACGCGACGTCGCGCAAATGCGCGGGCAAGTTGTGCAGCGCGATCACGCGCGCGGGCGCGGACAAAGTCATTTCCGATTGCATGCTCGCGGGTCTCAACGTCGTCGAAGAGACGGGGCGGCAACCGGTGCATCCGATCGAAGTGCTGCGCGATGCATACGGCATTCAGACGTGACTGAAGAAGATCGCGTAACCGCTCGGGTCGGCGAGGCGGAACTCGCCGCGCGTGGACCAGAACGGATACGTGATCTCGCTCGGCGTCAGGCCGGCTTCGAGTAACTCGGCGCGTTTCGCGGCGACATCATCCACGTAAATCCAGAACATCGCGCCTTGCACCTCGGGATCCACCGGTGGATTCGCCTGGCCGATCATGAGACTCGCGTTGTGACTCTGCAGCCACGCCCAGACCGGCTTCTCGTGTCCGTGCGGCGTGTGCGTGTTGCGGATCTCGAATCCGAGGAGACGATAGAAGGCCGTCGAGGCTTCCATGTCGTTCACGTGGATATAAGCGGTGAGATTGCGAATCGGCGTCATGCGCTGCCGATTATGACGCGCAATCGGCGGACATCATCCATCGCCGGAGGTAGGGAAATCCCGCCGGGAGTCTCTCCTTCAGTATGCCGAAATTACCGAACGTCCTTCTCTTCATGGTCGATGAGCTTCGCTATCCGACTGTCTATGACGGTCCCGAGCTCAAAGCGTGGATGGCCGAGAACCTCGTGGCGCAGCGCGTTTTACGTGAGCGCGGGCTCGAGTTTCATCGTCATTACATTCAATCCGCGGCGTGCGCGCCGAGTCGAACGTCGTTGTTTACCGGGCAATATCCGACGCTTCACGGCGTCTCACAGACCGACGGGATGGGGAAGACGGCGTGGGATCCGGGCATGTCCTGGCTCGATCCGAACACGGTCCCGACGATGGGCGACTGGTTCCGTGCGGCGGGATATCGCACGTATTACAAGGGGAAATGGCACATCTCGCACGCCGATATTCTCGTTCCCGGTACGCATAACTCGTTAATGACCACGCGCGATAACGGACTACCGATTCTCGAGAATGTCGATTTGTATAAATCCGCCGATCGTCTCGATGATTTTGGCTTCAGTGGCTGGATTGGACCGGAGCCGCATGGCGCGTCGAAAGCAAATTCAGGATGGGTGCGCGATCCCGGCTACAAGCACCAGGCGCTGTCATTAATCGACGAATTAGAAGCGGCGGATGACGACCGACCGTTCCTGCTCGTGAATTCCTTCGTCAATCCGCATGACATCGTGTTCTTCGGGTTGATGTGGAGCGCGAAGTTCGGGTTGCCGTATCCGACGCCCGGTGAAGTGCCGCAGATTCCACCGCCGCCAACGGCCAGTGAGGATTTATCGACGAAACCGACCGCACAGAAGAGTTATGTCGATACGTATCCGCAGATGTTCCTGCCGCAACCGACAATCGAGATGTACCGGCGCTTCTACTATTACCTGCAAATCAACGTCGAGAAGTTTATTCATGAGGTTTATTGCCGGTTAGAGCAATCGCGGTTCTTCGAAAATACGATTGTGGTGTTTACGTCCGACCACGGCGAGATGTTAGGCGCACACGGCGGGATGCATCAGAAGTGGTACAACGCGTACGAAGAAACGATTCACGTCCCGCTGATCATTACCAGTCCACTATTCGGGAATACGCCGCGCAGTGAATCGGGATTGACGTCGCACGCCGATCTTACGCCGACGCTTCTGGGTCTATGCAACATCGATGTCGAGCGCGCGGCGATGGAGCTCGCACAATCTCATAGTGAAACACGGCCGCTCGTAGGCCGCGATCTTTCGGGCGTGGTGCGCGGAACCAGTACAGTGCCGAATGATCCTGTGTTCTTTATGACCTACGACGATGTGAGTCAGGGTCTCAGTCAGGAGACCGGACGGCGTCAATGGGATTCCGTTGTGACGCCGAATCAGGTCGAGACGGTTGTGGTGCGTCTTGGCGAAACACTGTGGAAATACACGGAATATACGCAGCAATATCCGACGCCCTATGCGGGTCTCATTACGAATCAGGCGCTGCTGGCGAAACTGCAGCCGACCGATACGACGCCACAGTACGAGATGTATAACCTCACTGGCGATGATCTCGAAGTGTTTAATCTCGCGAACGATCCCGCGTATGCGGATACTCGCGCACAGCTTGCGGCAATCCTCAATGAGCAGCGCGCGCAGAAATGCCTGCAGCCGTTGACGAATGAGGGAACGTATCGCGATGGCGGAGAAGGCAGCGTCGTGATCGACCTGCCGGAAGAATCACACGATCCGTCGATCTTTGCGCAGCTCTAATGCGTCGTGATGCAGCGGCGGAAGTCCGTCGCTGCATCACCGCCGAGACTGCTATACTCCGGCCTTCCTTCCGAAATTCGTCGAGGCAGCGGAGGCAACCGATGGGTCAACTGCAGCTTATTCTCGTAAACAACTCCCCGAATCCCGGCAACATCGTCGTGTTTCAACAACTCGGCAATATGGTTGTGCCGAATCCTCTGGCGTGGTTTTCCAAGTACGTTTATCCCGATACGCAGGTGAGTTTCTCCTGGGACCCGACCGACTATGACTTCGTATGGAGCGGCACCGGACAAATTCAATCCGGCGTCGTGTTCGATGCTTCGCAGGTCGTGCCCGCGAGCCTCACGACCGGAAATCAAATCCGTCTGTCGTATGACTCGGTCAATCACGTTTTCTACTTCAACAATCAGACAGCAGGTCAGCCGTCCGGACAGTTTCTGATTCAAGAGGATTCCTCTCTGCCAGTCAACGCCGCCGCGGTCGGCCTCGGCATGGCCGGTCGCGCGTCGTTTGCACTGCAGGCGCAGCCGAACATGAATATCTCGATTACGCCGCAAATCACGTACTGGGTGACGTTCGGCACGATTCAACAGAGCGAGTTCTTTACGATTGAAACGACACTGCCTCCAGTGGAGATTACGTTCCCATTGAACGTCAATTCGATGACCGTGACGCTCAATGCCGACAATACGTGGACAGTAAAGTCGAATATTCTGATGGCTTAATGGAGTGCGGTGGCTGCGCCACCGCACTCCAAAACTAAGTCGTTGTCGTCGCCGATGTCGCCGTTGTGCTGGTTGCATCCGCCGGCGGCGCGCCGCTCGGCGTCGCAATCGTGACCTTCACTTCTTCACCTTTTGTTCTGTGATCGGTGATTGGACAGTAGAGGGTATAGACGCCCGGTTTGAAATTCACGTCCACTGTGGCCGACTGGCCTGCAGGAATTGCGTCGCCGGCAGCGCGGCTGATGCCTTCGCCTTCGACATAGAGATTGTGAACGTCGGTGCCACGGTTTTCGACCGTGAGAATTGCGGGGCCGGGAGGAATCGCTTGTTCGCGAACGGCGATGCTGCCGTCCTGAATCAGCACGAGCACGGTTGTGCCCGCGACGACGTCCGGCACGAGTGCCGTTCCGCCGGGCGAGCCGGGATGAGTCGCGCTCGCGGTTTCCGTCGTATCCATTGTGTCGGACGCGGCGGTATTGGTCGCGGCTTCGTTGTTCTTACAGGCGCCGAACAACATCAATGAACTGATGAGCAATGCGGTCACTGCGTTCTTCATGGGCGACGTGAGTTGCAAAAGACGGACTCACGAGTCCGCTTTACCGACCTTCACCGCATCGCCGACGACGTCCTGCACGTAAAGCATTTTCGTCGTGACGAGCACGGCCGCGAGCAGCGGCTCGGCGATGAGCATGCCGAGGACGCCGAAGACGACGCCGAGTGCCGACACGGTGACGACCGTGAGTACCGGCGGGATGTCGAGACGTTTTTCGAGCAGCAGTGGCGTGATGATGTTTCCTTCGATTTGCTGCACGCCGAGGTAAAGCAGCGCGACCCACATTGCTTTTTGCGGAGAATCGACGATGGCGATGCCGAGGGCCGGAATCGCACTGACGAATGGTCCGAAGAACGGAATGAACTCGAGCAGACCCGCGAGAATCGCCAGCGCCGCCGCGCCTTTGACGTTCATCAGCGCGAGGCCGACGCCGGTGATGACGCCGATCGCGATCATCGCAATCAGTCGCGCAATGAGCCATTGCCGCAGTGTGTCGCGCAGTGTCGCAAAGACTTCGCGAGCGCGCGCTCGATTGTGTTTCGGCACGAGGTGCAGCAGGCCTTCGCGATAGAGACCGGGCGTTGCGCCGATGTACATCGCGATGAACAACACGATGATCACGCCGCCGGCCGCGGCGAATGTCGAGGAGAGGATCGGGAAGAGAAACTTCGTGGCGTTGCGAAGCTCGCGTCCGAGTTGATGCGTCAGTCCCTGACTTTGTTGCTGCGGCTGGCCGCTGCCGAGAATTGCTTTGGCGGGTGTTTTGTCGAGCCAGCGATCGATTTCCTCGACGGATTTCGGGAGCTCGCGCGAAAGTTCGCGCGTTTGTTCGCGAATGGTCGGCGCCATGAATCCGATGAGGCCCGCGAGCAATCCGATGCCGAGGAGCATCACGAGCGGTGAGGCGATGGCGCGTTTGAGGTGCAGGCGATGTTCGAGCGAGTCGACGGCGCGTGCGACGGCGAGTCCGAGGAGCACGCCGAGAAACGCGACGATGAACACCGCGCGCGCAATCCAGAGGAATTGCAGCGCGATGATCAATCCGAGGACGACGGCGCCCGCGCGTAAGGCGGTTTTCGTGGAGAGTTCCACGAAGGGCACGATCAGCAGTTGTTGTGCCTGTCGGCCGGTACGACCGGCTGCGCTGGTTGCTTCGCTTGGGCACGTGCGGCCGCCGGTACGACCGGCTGCGCTGGTTGCTTCGCTTGGGCACGTACGGCCACTTCGTCGGTGCGGTCATCGCGACGGCCGGCCGGTACGAGCGGCAGCGTTGGTTGCTTCGGTAAGGCACGTACGGACGCTACGTCACTGCTTCCGTTCGATCACGCCATTCATCGCGAGGAACATCCCCGCGAGTTGTTCGCGCGATGAGGGATCCGCGGCGGCGAGTCTGGCCATGATCGAATCGCGCTGCGCGATCCACGTCTGCAGCGTCGCTTTCGTGCGCGGCTGATCGTCGAGCGGATACTTCTCGAGAAACTCGCGGCAGCCATCGAAGAACACTTTCGCCGCCTCGGCCGCGGATGCGTAGTTGTTGCGCATCGCTTCGTGACTGGCGACGCCGAGCTGGCGATGCAATTCGCTGAGATCGTCCGTGCGCGTCAGCATCGCGAGTGATTCATCCGCGCGTTTGCGCTCGAGATGCTCGGGGATGTAGCCCGCGCCATACGCGGCGCAAAGCAGAAGCATCACAAGCACGAAATTGCGGAAGCCGTGGCGCGGCCTCGGAGCGTCGACAGCGGTTTGCATGCATGCAGAGTTTACGCAATCTCGCGCAGCGTTGCCGCGAGCGTCGCGGGATCGACCGGCTTTTCGAGATACGCATCGAACCCGCTCGCCAGCGCGCGTTCGCGATCCTCGGCGCGTCCGAATGCCGTCAGCGCGACCACCGGCAGCTCGAATTTGTGCGCGCGCACGTCGCGCACGAACGCGTAGCCATCCTCGCCCGGCATCGCGATGTCGCACACGATCACATCCGGTACGTCCTCGCGCAGACGCGCACGCGCCGCGCTCGCGGACTCGGCGCTTGTCACGTTCGCACCGCAGCGACGCAGAATCGCCGTGATGACGTCGCGCGTCATGATCTCGTCGTCGACCACCAGCACGTTCATGCCGATGAGAGACGGCAATTCCGCCGGCGTGCGCGTGGGCTCGCGCGATTCCGTTGCGTGGGTTTGCAGAGCGGGGAAGTCGACGACGAACGTCGCGCCTTTGCCTCGGCCTTCGCTTTGCGCGGTGATCTGTCCGCCGTGCAATTCGACGAGATGCCGCACGATCGCAAGGCCGATTCCGATGCCGCCGTGCTTGCGCGTCGACGAACTGTCCTGCTGCCGGAAACGCTCAAAGACGTGCGGAAGGAACTCCCGATCGATGCCCATCCCGCTGTCCTTCACCGCGACCGAAACCGTGTCCGGCGTGGACGAGACGCGCACGATCACGGTGCCGCCGCGATCCGTGAACTTGATCGCATTGGTGAGCAGATTCCAAATGATCTGCTGCAGACGTCCGGCATCGCCGCTCACCGGCTGAACCTGCGGCGGATAGCTCGCCAGGATCTCGACTTCTTTCGCAGCAGCCGCGGGCCGGATGGTTTCAAGCGCCGCTTCGGTGATCTCGCGCAGATCGACGGGCCGTCGATCGAGGCGCATCTTCCCGGCCATGATGCGCGACATGTCGAGGATGTCTTCGATGAGTTGCATCTGTACGGACGCGCTTTTCTCGATCGCGTTCACCGCATCGCGCGAGTCCTGCGGCGACATCCCGAGCTGGAGCATGCGCGCCCATCCGAGAACCGCGGTCATCGGTGTGCGCAACTCGTGCGACAGCGTGGCGAGGAAATCATCCTTCGCGCGATTCGCCGCCTGCGCTTCGCTGTAAAGCCGCGCGTTCTCGACGGCTACGCCGGCGCGACGTGCGAGCTCGTCCGCGAATCCGACATCGGCTTCGTTGAATCGCGACTCGGAACGCACGAGCGTGATCGCGCCGAAGATGTGTCCCTGCGATGCGCGCAGCGGCGTGACGATGTACGAGCGCAGACCGAGCTCGCGCAGCATCTCGTTGTGCGCCTCATCGCGTGCCGCGCGGCGCAGCAACTCCGGCGGAATCTCGCGCATCCAGTCCGTGCGGCCGGTGCGAATCACGCGCGCGACGGTGTCGCTCTCAGGATGCGGCGGATAGCGTCGATGAAATTCGTGCGCGAGCGCGACTTTCGCGGGATCGACATGTGCGACCGCGAGTCTGCGCGTGGCGCCGGATTCATCGACGATGTCGATCGCGCACCAGTCCGCGAGATCGGGGACGACGAGGCGTGCGATGGTCGTGAGCGTGGTCTCGTAGTCGAGTGAGGACGCGAGCAGATCGCTGGCGCGCGCAAGAAAACGAAGGTTGCTTTCGGAGGTCTTGCGATCGTGCACGTCGATCGAGCTGCCGACCCACTCGAGTGGCTCGCCGTGTTCGTCGAGCACCGGAACGGCGGTCGCGGCGAACCAGCGATACGAGCCGTCGGCGGTGCGCAGGCGGTACTCGCAATGGAACGGGCGTCGCGATGCGGTCGCTTCACGCCATGCACGCATGGTGGCTTCGCGATCGTTCGGATGAATCGCATTCGCCCAGCCGCCGTTGAGCACGTCTTCGATCGATTGTCCCGTGATCTCGCGCCATCCCGGAAGGTCGTCGGTCAGCTCGCCATCAGGACGCGCGATCCAAAGCGCCTGTTGTTTCGGCGCGGCGAAGACGAGCGCTTTGTACCGCGCGCGCTCGCGCTGCAGCTCTTCGTACAAGCGCGCGTTGTCGATGGCGACGGCGGCTTGCGCGGCGATGGCTTCGACGATTCGCGCATCGTCCTCGGTGAAGATCGCGGGCTCGCTGTGGCCGAAGAACAGACCGCCGAGGACTTTGCCGGAGCGGGAGAGGACCGGGACGGCGAGGTAACTCACCACGGGCAGATGTCCTTTCGGCATGCCGTGGTACGGCGCGTTGTGTCCGTAGCGCGGATCTTTGCGGATGTCATCGCTGCGCACGGTGGCGGTGCCTTCGAACGTTGGCGCGAAGACGGCGGTGTTGCGCGGCATCGGAAAACGCGAGAACGCGTCGCGCGGCACGCCGGAGATGGTGTAGAGCATGTACGACTCGCCGCTCGCGTCGATGACGTTGTAGAAGAACGCGCCGAATTGCGCGCGCGTCATCTTCGTCGCGGCGTCGGTGACGGTCTGCACGATCCGCTCGAGGTCGAGTTCGGCCGACATCACGCGCGCCGCCTCGGCGAACGGTTCGAAGGGGAATGCAGAAGTCGTCATCACCGGGCCCTACTGCTGAGCCGATGCAGGCCGTGTGCCCCCGGGCCGAGCGCTGGTTGCTTCGCTGAGGCACGTACTGCCACTTCGTCGGTGCGGCCGTCGCGGCGGGGCCGGCACGGGCGGCGCCGCTGGTTGCTCCGCTGAGGCACGTGCGGCCACTTCGTCGGTGCGGGCCGGCACGGCCGGCAGCGCTGGTTGCTTCGCTAAGGCACGTACTGCCACTTCGTCGGGGCGGGCCGGCACGGCCGGCAGCGCTGGTTGCTTCGCTGAGGCACGTACTGCCACTTCGTCGGTGCGCTCGTCGCGGCCGACGACGCTGATTGCTTCGCTGAGGCACGTGCGGCCACTTCGTCGGTGCGGCCGGCACGGCCGAAAGCGCTGATTGCTTCGCGGACGCACATTGCTGTGCGAGGATGCGCGACTCCAAATGCGTGCACTGTTCGTTTTCGCCCATCAGGACGATGAGATCGCGGCTGCGACGCGGATCGTGCATCTCGTGCGATCCGGTGCGGAAGTGAGCGTCGCGTTTCTGACGGATGGAGAAGGCCGCGACGCGCTCTCGGCCGTGCGCGATGAAGAAAGTCGTCGCGTGCTTTCGGCGCTCGGCGTCGATTTGTCGCACGTGCACTTTCTCGGATCGCAACATCGCATCCCGGATGGCCGGCTCGTCGAGCATCTCGATCGGGCACTGCACTTGCTCGATGAATGCATCAGCGGCTCAGTCGATGAAGTGTGGTGTTTGTCGTGGGAAGGCGGACATCACGATCACGATGCGTCGCACCTCGTTGCGCTCGCGTTCGCGAAGAAACGCGGCATCGCGAACGTGTTCGAGGTTCCGCTGTATCAGGGATACAAGTTACGCGGCCCGCTCTTTCAAACACTGAAGCCGTTGGCGGTTGGTGCGCCGTGGACGGGTCGTGTGATCACGATTCGTGAAGGATTGCGCACCGCCGCGCTGTGTCGTTTCTATCGATCGCAACGCAAGACGTGGATCGGGCTGTTGCCGACCGCGCTCGTTCGTCTCGTCCTCGGACATCGCGAATGGACGCGGCGCGCGGATGCCGATCGCGTTCGGCAGAAACCGCATGACGGCGTTCTTTTCTACGAGCGCCGTTTCGGCGTGTCGTGGGAAGAATTCGAGCGACATGCTCGCGTGTTCATCGAGCGGATCTGAGAGAGATCACAGCCCGGGAACCTTCCATGAAGACGACGCTTCGCGCCCTCATTCTCCTTGCCACTGCTCTGCCGTTGTTCGCCGGCACGTTCGAGCGCTTTCCGCTGCCGCGCACCGTGCCTTCGCCCGCGTACGATCTCGCAATCGGCGCGAATGCCATGTGGATGATCGGCGGTTCGGGGCTCGTGAAGACCGATCTCGATGGCAACTTCATCGAGACCACGCCGGACATCGCCGGCGTGCTCGTGACCGATCCGAGCGACGGCAGTCTCTGGTGGACCAACTGGGGCGTGCTCGTTCACGTCGCGCTCGATGGAACGCAGACGCGCTACGCGCTCTCGCACAACAACGCGCCGTACGGCATGACCTTCGGTCCGAACGATTCGGTCTGGATCATCGGCCCGACGTGGCTCACGCGTGTCACACGCGCGGGCGTCGAGACCACCGTCTCGCTGTCGTCATCCGGCGGCTACGGAACGCTGCTCGCCGGTCCCGACGGAAATCTCTGGGCAATCGACTACGACAATGGTGCGGTCGCGAAGATCACGACCGCGGGCGAGGTGACGAAGTACGGAGTCGGGTACTCGCTATCGCACATGGCGTTCGGCCCGAACGGCGATCTCTGGATCGTTTCGCATTCCAACGGCGCGCTGTATCGCATGACGCTCGATGGTGCGTCGTTCCTGCTCTCGAATACTTCCGGTGTCGATTTCACGCGCATTGCGCTCGGCGAGAACGGTGCGTTTTATCTCGCGGATTCGATCGGCATCATTCGCAAATACGAAATCGGAGCCGGCTTCACCGCTACGTATGATGTCGGCGACACACGCATCTTCACGCTGCGTGCGACGAACGATGGTTTGTGGTTTACCGACGAGGGCAAGTATCTCGGCGAGTTGCTGTATGCCGGAACGTCGAGCGCTGAGTTGCTCCTCGCGAACACGCCTGCCATTCGATCGATGACCGCGTCGGGCGATGACTTCTGGTTCGTCGCGTGGAACGTCAACCAGGTCGGTCGCATGACGCAGGCGGGCGTGGTGGATCTTTTCGATTTGCCAACGCCCTACGCGTATCCACAAAGCATCGCGACCGGGCCGGATGGCAATGTCTGGCTGACGGAGCACGACCAGAACAAGATCGCGATGGTCAACGTGTTGACCGAAGCGATCACCGAGTATCCGACGCTCACCGCCGATGCAAGACCTGGCGAGATCGTCCTCGGCTCCGACGGCAAGATGTGGTTCACGACGGAAGTGGGGAAGGTGGGACGCATCTCGCCCGCGGGTGTGGTCACCGAGTTCGTCGTTCCGAACGGTTTTAGTCCGACCTCGATCACGCTCGGTCCTGACGGCAACATCTGGATCACGGCGAATCGCGTCTACAGCATCACGCCGGACGGAGTTTTCACCGACCGCAACATCGGCAGCATCGTCGCGACGTCGATCAGCAATGGTCCGGATTCGAAGCTGTACTTCCGTTCGAGCAACAACGCGTATCGCATCGGTGTCGACGGCAGTCTCCAAAACCTCGGCGTCCTCGACATCGGCGAGCACCGCATCGTCGGTCCCGACGGGTTGCTGTGGTACGCGCAGTTCTCCGCGTTGAAACGTGTGCGCGCCGACTTTCACGTCGAATCGATTCCGGCGCCCGCGGGACACACGTTCGCCGAGGCGCTGGTGAATGGGTCGGATGCGCACGTGTGGGTGGCGGGCGAGGACGCGGTGTATCGCGTCACACTCGATGCCGCGATCAACGCAACCGGAACATCGTTGTGCCTCGATGAAGCCGCCACCGTCAGCGAAGTGATCGCCACGTTCAGCGATCCCGACGCATCGCGGGATGCGACGTACTACACCGCGCGTGTTGCGTGGGATGACTCCTCCGAAATCTGGGAATCGGCAACCGTCGCGCAGACCGCGCCGGGACAGTTCTCCGTCAGCGGCACGCACACGTATCCGTACAACGCGCCGCGCACGGTTCGCGTCGAGATCACCGCGTTGCCGGGGCCGAATCGGATCGGCGGAATGGCATGGGCGACGTCGTCGGCGAATGCGGCCTATCCCATCGAGGTGAATGCGACGTACTCCGGCGCGGCGGCCACGCATTCGATCGCGCTGAGCAATCCCGGCTCGTGCTCGTGGAGCGCATCGAGCAATCGCTCGTGGATCACGGTGCCCGCGACTGGATCCGGAACGACGCTGCAGCTCACGCTCGGCGCGAACGACACCGGCTCGTCGCGCAGCGGTACGGTCACAATCAACGGAACCGCGATCACCGTGACGCAAACGTACGAAGCGCAGACCAGCCTCTACCTCATTACGCCGTGTCGCATCTACGATTCGCGCAACACGAACACGCCGCTTGCGGCCGGCGCGGTGCAGGAGATTGCGGCGAGCGGCAAGTGCGGCATTCCTGTCGGAACACGCGCGATCGTGTCGAACATCACCGTCGTCGCGCCGGCGAGCTCGGGATGGCTCGCGGCCTACAAGGCCGGAACGGTGTGGCCCGGCCACAGCACGATCAATTTCCGCACCGGAAAAACGCGTGCGAACAACTCGCTCATACCGTTATCGAGTGGTGCGTTCAACATCAAGAGCGGCGCGTCGGTCTCCGTGCATTTCATCGTCGACGTAACCGGATACTTCCAATGATTGTGTGGCTATAATCACGCCCGCTTTGCGGGATCTCAAAGTCTTCTCCGGCCGCTCCCATCCGTCTCTCACTGAAGAGATCTGTACGCATCTCGGCGTGGCTCCGGGTCACGTCACGCTGTACAGCTTCTCGGATGGTGAGCATTACGTGCAGATCGACGAGAACGTCCGCGGCGCGGACGTCTTCGTCATTCAGCCGACCTGCCCTCCGTCGGTGAACGATCACCTGATGGAACTGCTGATCATGCTCGATGCGTTCAAGCGCTCCTCGGCGCGACGCATCACCGCGGTGCTGCCGTACTACGGCTACGCGCGGCAGGATCGCAAAGACAAGCCCCGCGTTCCGATCACCGCGAAGCTCGCCGCGGATCTCATCAGCAAAGCGGGCGCGGATCGCGTGCTCACACTCGATCTGCACGCCGCACAGATCCAGGGCTTCTTCAACATCCCGGTGGATCACCTCTTCGCCGCGCCGGTCATCGTCAACTATCTCAAGACGCTGAATCTCGACAACCTCACGATCGTCTCGCCGGACGCGGGCGGCGTGGAGCGTGCGCGCGCGTATGCGAAACGTCTCGGCGCATCGCTCGCGATCATCGACAAGCGTCGCTTTGCGAAGAATCAGACCGAGGTGATGAACATCATCGGCGAGGTCGAAGGGCGCAACGTCTTCATCGTCGACGACATCATCGACACCGCGGGCACGCTCATTCACTCCGCGCAGGCGCTGCGCGACAACGGCGCGAAATCGATTTCTGCCGCGTGCACGCATGCGGTGCTTTCGGGTCCCGCGATCGAGCGCATCAACGCCTCGGATCTCACGCAGGTCATCGCCACGAACAGCATCCCGACGCAGGACAAGGAAGCGGAGTGCTCGAAGCTGAAGACGCTCTCGATCGCCCAACTCCTCGGCGAGGCGATCAACCGCATTCACAACGAGGATTCGGTCTCGAGTTTGTTTGAAATGTAGTAGTTCGGAAGGGGATCCCTCGACTCCGCGCTTCGCGCTCCGCTCGGGATGACAAGGGCGAGCGTGTCATCCCGACCGAGTGAAGCGAGTGGAGGATCCCCCGCCATCAGGAAAACGCGGGAATAACGCCCACTTTTCAGCGATTTACCGCGTTCTGCTAACTAGTCAAAGGAGTCAGCATCATGGCTGAGGTCACATTGGAAGTCACACGCCGCGAGCAGACCGGCAAGGAAATCGCCAAGAAGCTTCGCCGCGACGGAAAAGTCCCGGCGGTGGTTTACGGCGGTCACAAGGAGCCGGTGGCGATCACGGTCGATCGCAAAGCGGTCTCCGAGCTCATTCAGAAGAGCGAGCACGGCGTCCGCTCTGTGTTTCTGCTCAAGATGGCGGGCACGGATCAGCAGCGCCACGCGATGATCAAAGAGATCACGATCGATCCGATGTCGCGCCGCATGGAGCACATCGACTTCGTCCGCGTGGTGATGGACGAGAAGATCAAGGTCACGGTGCCGGTGCATCTCAACGGCACGGCGATCGGCGTGAAGGAAGGCGGCCTGCTCGACTGGCAGGTGCGCGAACTGCACATCGAAACGCTCCCGACGTCGATCCCGGATTCGATCGAAGTCGACGTCACGTCGCTCAACGGTCACGACTACTACCGCATCAAGGACCTGAAGCTGCCGGAAGGCGTGAAGGTTCTCGATGATCCGGAGCGCGTGGTCGTCGGCGTCACGCACGCGAAGGCTGAAGCTGCGGCCGAGGGTGCGGAAGGCGGTCCGGCCGAGCCCGAGGTCATCAAGAAGGGCAAGCCCGAAGACGAGAAGAAGTAACGCGTCGCCGCACGGCCACGTTTCGAACGCCCCGCACTCGCGGGGCGTTTTTGCATGGGAAAGGATTCGTCGCGATGAAGAAAGCCGCTCTCGCCCTCACGCTCTCGCTCGTTTTTGTGGCCGCGTGCAAACGCGGAGAGCAGCCGGCGACGGGAACGGCTGCATCGACGGCCGGGTACGGTAAAGACAAGCCGCAGACGCGCAGCGCGGCGACGTCGACCGCGCCGGTCGGCATCGAAGTCGGTTCGACGATGCCCGAGTACTCGGCGATGTGGCTCGATGGCTCGAAGTTCGAGCTCGCCGCCAAGCGCGACAAAGTCGTGCTGCTGAACATCTGGGCGACGTGGTGCGGCCCGTGCCGTTACGAGATTCCGGAGTTGGAGCGTCTGCACACGCAGTACGCGAGCAAGGGATTCGAGGTCATCGGCGTGAGCGTCGATGAAGGTGGTCCCGACGTCGTGAAGCAGTTCGTCACGGAGCAGAAGATCACGTATCCGATCGCGCTCGATCCTGAGGGGAAGATCGCGAATCTGATGAACACGTCGGTGTTGCCGACGACCGTGCTCATCGGACGAGACGGCAGAATCCTCTGGAAGAAGATGATGGTCGTGACGGAAAACGACGAAGAGCTGAAGAAAGCGATCGAATCGGCGTTGTAGGGACAGTGGATCGGGGGGCTCTCAGCCCGCCCGCGGTTCGACGTCTCCGCGGGCTAAGAGCCCGCCCCTCCACTCAGAGATGCCGTCGATCCGGAGTGTCGCGCGCGATGCGTCTCCTGTCTCGCTGTCTCTGAATCATCGTCGTCACGTTCGCGGCCATGCGGCCGATCAGCAGGCGCATCGGCACGTAAGCGAGCGCCAGCGACACCGCCAGCGCCAAAATCAGTGCAATCCCCAGAACGAGCATCGTCATCAAACTCGGGCCATCCCTTCACCACGGAAAGAGCAAACGGCCTGCCCGCGTTGCGAGGCGTGAGTGGATTTCATCGACATGCCGTCCATCGCGCCGCGGCTGTACGAGCCGCTGCGCGCCGCGTTGCGCGGCGAAGCCGCGGCGTGGCCCGCGCTGACCCATGACGAATCGCACGCGCTCGTCGTGCATGGCGTTGCGCCACTCGTCTACGCGGCGTCGCGGGTCAGCGAG
>JACZCU010044074.1_pt1 | contig 16467 bp, 11 predicted proteins | sample 8641851 | NCBI WGS metagenome assembly JACZCU01 (sample SAMN15324605, study PRJNA640507) | soil metagenome | isolation source: monocropping sugarcane control | place: China: Luxin town, Laibin City, Guangxi Province | collected 2019-07-25 | depth 10cm m | reverse complement strand
CTGCATTTAGCCATAGCATTCCCCATTGCGGGGCGCGCCAGTGAAGCCCCCGCTATTCTCGACCAGGCCGTCGTGAATTTCCCGGCAGAAGGCCTGACGCGAAACGCCAACATGCCCCTCCCCTATCTCCGCGAAGCGGCGGCCGCGAATCAGCTCGAGCCCGAGCTCATTCGCGACGTTCGTCTCTATCTGCAGGACCTGCCCTTCACGCCTGATCGCGTCTTTACCCGCTCTTAATTCGCGTTTCTCTTCTCGATGCTTACGCATCCTGAGGAGAACTGCGCCTGTTTCACTGGGCATTCAGAGCTAAATCTCCGATTAATTGCATTTCTTAACTCCTCAATGCGTACGCATTTGAGGAGAGCTGCGCTTTTTTTTCATTGAGGCTCTAAAGAAGAGCTCCCTCACGTCACCTCGTCATTGAGGGGCCCCTCCCAGACCGCCGGCGACGCCGGCTCCGAGGAGGGAACATGAAGAGAGAGAGCAATACCCGTAGGACCCTAGCTACTGCTGTCGCCATTTTGCTCCTGTTGACCGTCACGCCTCTGTACGGTCGCGCACAGAAGCAGCGGACCCAGGACCCGTATTACGGACAAAGCACGATTGAACGGCTCGTACTATGGGTACAGAGCCGCATTGTGCCGCCCTGGCCGGAACCCGAGCCGGGCACTCCCGACAACGGCGACACCACCGACACAGTTACGACCGATACAACGGACACGACGGAAACAACCCTTACGTCCACTACCACGTAATTGCCGCGCGCAACACACCACCCTCGCCTCGTCCCATTCCGAGGCGGGGGTATTTGTGTGTTAGGCCGGATTGCTGTTAGGCGGTGGCGTGGCGGATGTTGTATTTACGGTCCACTCTCAAGACACCTTCAACCTGACTGAGAGAGCGAATCACGCGCTCGAGGTGTTTGAGGTCCGCGATTTCCAGGACGAGCTCTGTGGTTGCTTTGCCGTCGCCGGTGCGGGTTTCCATTTGGCGGATATTGGTTTTCGAGTTGGAGATCGTGGAGACCACGCGTGCCAAGACGCCCTGGCGATCTTCCATCACCAGTTCCAGTTCCACATGGAATTGGGCCTGACGCTGATCCGCCCATTCCACGGCGATCTCGCGATCGGGGTTAAACATGAGATTGCGCACATTGGGACAATTCGCACTGTGCACGGCCACACCCTTACCGCGCGTCACATAACCCACAATCGGCTCGCCAGGTAATGGATTACAGCATTTCGCGAGGTACGTGAGCAGGTCGTCGTAGCCTTTGACTTTGATCGTCGCGGTTGACGAAGAGAAGGGGAAAATCTTGCGAACGGCTTGTTGCAGGACGCCGGGTTGTTCGATCGGCGCGGAGCCTTTTTCCTTCTGCTCGTCTGTGACGAAGCGCTCGACAATCGAACGCGCGGAGACTTTTCCGTAGCCGACATCGGCATACAAATCATCAAGACGCGGTAATCCGTGATCGGCTAAGACGCCGTCCAGTGCATTTTCGGCGACTAATTTGCGCCACTGCACCTTATAACGCTTCGCCTCGCGCTCAATGAGCTTACGGCCTAACTCAATGGAACGATGTTTCTGCTCCGTATTGAGCCAGTGCCGGATCTTATGCTTCGCGCGCGACGTCGCAACCATATTCAGCCACTCGCGGCTGGGCGTCTGCGTCGGGCCGGTGAGAATCTCGAGAATGTCGCCGTTCTTGAGCTGCGTGCGTAAGGGAACGAGTTTCCCGTTTACGCGCGCGCCGACACAATGATTTCCGACATCCGTATGAATGCGGTATGCAAAATCGAGCGGCGTCGCCCCACGCGGGAACGCAAACACGTCCCCTTTCGGCGTAAACGTATAAACCTCGTCGGGATAAAGGTCGATCTTCAGTGAATTAAGGAAAACTCGCGGATCTTTAATCTCGTGCTGCCACTCGACGAGCTGGCGAAGCCAGAGGAAATTCTTATCGTCCGGATGCGCGCCGACGCGGCCTTCCTTGTATTTCCAGTGCGCCGCAATGCCCTGTTCCGCAATCAGATCCATTTCCCGCGTACGGATCTGCACTTCGAACGGCTGCCCTTTTTCCGCCACTACAGTCGTATGCAGCGACTGATAGAAATTCGGCTTCGGCATCGCAATGTAGTCCTTGATCCGGCCCGGAACAGGACGCCAGAGCTGATGGATGATGCCTAACGCCGCATAACAGTCTTTTACGGACGGCGTAATGATGCGGAACGCGAGATAGTCATAGAGCTGACCGATATCGATGTCCTGACGGCGCATCTTCGACCAGATCGAATACATCGATTTGACGCGGCCGTAGACCTCGCCTTCGATCTCGTTTTCCTTGAGCTTTCGGGTCAATAAGTCACGAATGCGATCGACGACATCGCCGCTGATCGCCATCTTCTCCGTGACCGCTTTATCCAGTTCCTCGTATTCGCGCGCATGGAGATAGCGGAGCGATAAATCCTCGAGCTCCGCTTTGATGGCGCCCATGCCGAGGCGATTCGCGATGGGGGCGTAGATCTCCATCGTTTCCTTGGCGACGGCAATGCGCTTCTCTTCCTGCAGGTATTGCAGCGTGCGCATGTTGTGCAGACGATCCGCGAGCTTGACCAGCACCACGCGCAGATCCGAAACCATCGCCAGCAGCATCTTGCGGAACGTCTCGGCCTGCTGCTCTTCCTTCGACACGTACGCGTAGCGCGAAATCTTCGTCACGCCATCGACGAGCTCGGCCACCTGCTCGCCGAACATTTCCTGCAGCGTTTCCTTCGTCGTCAGCGTGTCTTCAATGACATCGTGCAGCAGGCCGACCGCGATCGACGTTTCATCGAGCCGCATGTCCGCGAGGATGTACGCGACGTTCAGCGGATGAATGAGATACGGCTCACCGGAGCTGCGCACCTGTCCGCGATGTTCGCGCGCGGAGAAGATGTACGCCTTCTGCAGCAACTCCTCGTCGAAGTCGGGTTTGTACTGTTCGACCTTATCGAGGATGTCTTCGAACCGGATCATGGAGTGGCGAGTATAACGGCGCGAACGGGCCCGGCGTTCCCATGCGCACGGCGTGCAGGCACGCGTCGTGCTCCCTCCGCTCAGCCGTAAGCAACCGGACGGCGCGTCGCCGGACCGGGGGCGCGGGAAAGACTTAAAGGAGGTTGTTCGTGTCCAAGCGTCTCTCGAAATCCATTTTGTTTTTTGTGGTCCTGCTCGTTGCGATCGCCGCGGTGCCGGTGTTCGCAGGCCCGGTTCCTTCCAAGACCGCGGTCAATCAGAGCCTCGACTCTCGCGATGCCGACCTGCAGGTCGTTCGCGAAGTCGCCAGCAACGAGGACATCAAGGCCGTCCTCGCGGCAAACGGCTTCACCCAGGCGGAAGTCGATCAGAAGCTCGCGCAGATGTCGCCTCAGGACCTTCATCAGCTCCGCTCGAATCTCGAGCAATTGCAGCCCGCCGGCCTCACCCGTCAGGAATGGATCTGGATCAGCATCGGCGCCATCGCCGCGCTGCTCCTCGTCATCGTTCTGGCCGACTGAGCAACCCCGTGCGGTATTGAAGGACGGGCGGGCTCCGACACGAGCTCGCCCGATTTGCGTGCAATGAAAAAACTGCTGCTTCTCGCTACGGCGCCACTCCTCCTCACCTCGTGCGTGTACTGGACTCCGATGTCGCGCGCGACGTCGAATCAGGCCACGGTCATTCCCGATGTTCCGATGCAGCGCTGGGACATCAAGTCGTGCGGCGCGGGCTCGCTCACGGCGGTGCTGCAACGTCACGGCGACACGCGCACGATGAAGGAGTGGGAAGCAGAGCTCCCGAAAACGCGCGGCGGCGTGATGTCGATCGATCTCGTGCACGCGGCACGCTCGCGCGGCTACGACGCGAATCTCGTCACCGGCTCGCGCGAGATCATCGATGCCGAATTGCGCGCGAACAATCCGGTGATCCTGATGTTGAAAGTGATTCAGGCGCCGGGAAAGAGTTACGACTTTTTCCACTACATCGTGCTCGATGGCTACGATCCCGCGAGGAAGCTCTATCGCACGCAATTCGGCGATGGCCACGCGCGATGGACGACGCTCGAACGTCTCGCGCCGGCATGGAAGTCGACGAAGAACGCGACGATCGTCGTGCACGCGAAGGATCCGAATGCCGACGCGATCAAAATGGCAGTGCAGCTCGAGGAGCAGGGCAAGTTCGCGCTCGCGGCGCAGTCGTATCGCGAGATTCTGCAAAAAGATCCCACCTCTCTCCTCGCCTGGACCAACCTCGGCAACGCCGAAATGCGCATGGGACGCCGCCCGGCCGCGGAGGAAGCATTCCGCAAAGCGCTCGAGCTCGATCCCGAAGCCGCCGACACGCTGAACAATCTCGCGTGGCTTCTGTACGAAGAAAAGCGCATGGATGAAGCGGAGCCGATCGCGCGCCGCGCGGTCGTTGCGCCCGCGCCGGACACGTGGACGCGACTCGACACACTCGCGCGCATCCTTGCCGCGCAAGGCGATTGCGATGAGGCGAAACTGAAGTTCAAACAGGCGCTCGATCAGATTCCGGCGACGCGCACCGATGAGCGCGCGGACATCGAAGCAGCAGCGAGTACCATCGCGTCGTGTTCTCAAAGCGCGCGCACTGGACCGCCGCCGTCAACGAACTGACGCTCGCGAAACGCGGCCGCACGAATCTTCTCGATCTCACCGAAACGAATCCGACGCGCGCGTCGCTTGCCTATCCACTCGATGAGCTGAGCGACGCGCTTGCACGCGCCGCGCGTGCCTCCTACGATCCCGATCCGCGCGGCTTGCGCAGCGCGCGCGAGGCGCTCGCGATGCACCTGCACTGCGATGCCGATGATCTTTTGCTCACGGCATCGACGAGTGAGGCGTACTCGTTTCTCTTCAAACTGCTCACCGATCCCGGCGATGCGCTGCTCACCGCGACGCCGTCGTATCCGCTGCTCGAACATCTCGCGCAGATGGAGCACGTGACGTTGAACACGTTCGCGATGGAGTTTCATCGTCGATGGGAAATTCATGATCTGCCCGTCGATGCAAGGACGCGCGCGATTCTCGTGGTGAATCCGAACAATCCGACGGGCTCGTTCGTCTCGCAGGCGGAGCAGGACGCGCTCGCGCGGTACGAATTACCGATCGTGTCCGACGAAGTGTTCCTCGACTATCCGCTCGAAGGTCGCGGGACGTCGTTCGTGCGCGAAGACGTGCTCACGTTCGCGTTAGGCGGACTCTCGAAATCCGCCGGCCTCCCGCATTTCAAGCTCGGCTGGATTCGCGTGAGCGGTCCCGGCAAACACGAGGCACTCGACGCACTGGAAATGATCGCGGACAACTATCTTTCCGTCGCGACGCCGGTGCAGGTGGCGCTTCCCGAGTTGCTGCGCATCGGCGCGAAGATTCGCGAGGCGATCTCGCAGCGCACGCGAACGAATCTCGCGACGTTGCGCGCGATGCAAAATCCGTCGATCGAGGTTTTGCCGGTCGAAGGTGGATGGTCGGCCGTGTTGCGCGTCCCTCGAATTCGCACCGACGACGAGCTCGCACTGCACTTGCTCGATCGCGGCGTCATCGTGCAGCCGGGATACTTTTTCGATTTCGATCGCGATGGCTATCTCGTCGTCTCGCTGCTGACGAACGAAGAAACGTTTGCAAACGGAGTGGCGATCATCGCGGCTTCTGCATGACGGTTGTCACGGCTGGCGCGTTCACCGCAACGGATGATCGCGTCGTGACGAACGAGCACATTCGCGCGAAGACTCCCGAGTTCCGGCGCATGAACGTCGCGCTGGTGCTCGCGGCGTTCTGCACGTTCGCGCTGATTTACTGCGTGCAACCGCTGCTGCCGATTTTCGCGGACGCATTTCATCTCACACCCGCGGGCAGCAGTCTCGCGCTCTCGACGACATCCGCCACGCTTGGACTGGGGATGCTCGTCGCTGGCGTGTTGGCCGAGGCGTTAGGCAGGAAGAAAGTGATGTTGACGTCGCTGCTTTGCGCCGCGGCATTGACGATCGGAGCTTCGTTCGCGCCGAACTGGACGACGCTGCTCATCCTGCGCACGCTCGCGGGACTCGCGCTTTCGGGCGTGCCCGCGGTGGCGATGGCGTACGTCAGCGAAGAAGTCGATCCACGCTCCGGCGGCTTGGCGATGGGGCTGTACGTCGGCGGCACGGCCTTCGGCGGAATGGTCGGTCGCATTCTCTCGGGCGTCGTCGCCGACCATTCGTCGTGGCGCATCGCGATCGGATTGATCGGCGTGCTCGCATTGATCGCCGCAACGTTGTTCGCGATTCTGCTTCCCCCTTCGCGGCATTTCGTCGCGCGTTCCGTGCATCCGCGCGAAGTGCTCGCACGCATGCGCGATCACTTCACGGACGAAGGACTGCCGTGGCTGTTCCTCTGCGGGTTTCTGGTGATGGGCAGTTTCGTCTCGGTCTACAACTACATCGGCTTTCGCCTGATCGCCGCGCCGTATCGACTCAGCCATACCGCGGTGAGCTCGATCTTCGTGATTTACATCATCGGGATGTACAGCTCCGCGTGGGCGGGACAGCTCGCGGCGCGACGCGGTTCGCGCAATGTGTTGTGGATGATGATGATCGTGATGCTCGCGGGCGTCGCCCTCACCCTTGCCCATCCCCTCCCTCTCATCATCCTCGGCATCGCCACTCTGACCTTCGCATTCTTCGGCGCGCACACGATTCTCAGCGCGTGGATCGGGCGTCGCGCGCTCGAAGCGAAAGCGCTCGCGTCGTCGCTCTATCTGCTTTTCTATTACGCGGGTTCGAGTTTCATGGGCACGTACACGGGCAAGTTGCAAAGCAGCATCGGATGGAACGGCGTGGCCGCGGCGGTGGCTGCTGCATTGACGATCGCATTGACGATCTCCGTTGCGCTGCGCCATCTCGAGCCGCGCATGCCGCCGGAGATGTTTCGTCCCGAGCCTGCATAATGCCGCCCGCAATGAGGCAGCACTGGACGCTCGATCCGAACATCACGTTCCTCAATCACGGCTCCTTCGGCGCGGCGCCGCGCGCGGTGCTCGAGAAGCAAAACGAATATCGCGCGCAGCTCGAACACGAGCCGGTGCGTTTCTTCGTGCGTGAGCTCGAGCCGCTGCTCGATGCCGCGCGCGCGGAGCTCGCGCAATTTCTCCATGCCGATTTCGAGGGACTGGCGTTCGTTCCGAATGCGACGTTCGGCGTGACCTCGGTGCTGCGCTCGCTCGATCTCGACAAGCACGACGAGTTGCTCGTCACGTCGCAGGAGTACAACGCGTCGCGCAATGTGCTCGATTACGTCGCCACGATTGCGGGCGCGAAAGTCGTCGTCGCGGAGATCCCGTTTCCGATCGCGTCACCGGAGATCGTGACCGAGCGTGTGCTGGAGAAAGTCACGAGTCGCACGCGATTGCTGCTCATCGATCACGTCGTATCACAGACAGCCTTGATTTTTCCGATCGAACGCATCGTCAAAGAACTGCGAGAGAAAGGCATCGAGACGCTCGTCGATGGTGCGCACGCGCCGGGATTCCTGCCGCTTGACGTACGCGCGATCGGTGCGGCGTATTACACCGGCAATCTGCACAAGTGGGTTTGTGCGCCGAAAGGCGCGGCATTTCTCTGGACGCGCGAGAATCGCCGCGCGTCGATTCGTCCGGCGGTGATCAGTCACGGCGCGAATTCAATGCGGCGCGATCGCAGTCGGTATCACATTGAATTCGACTGGATCGGCACCTTCGATCCGTCCGCGTGGCTTTGCGTTCCTGATGCGTTGCATTTCATGGCCGAGCTCGTTGAAGGCGGCTGGCCGGAAATCATGCGTCGTAACCGCGCGCTCGCATTGAGCGCCCGCGATTTGTTGTGCAATGCATTACAAATCGATCAGCCTGCTCCGGATGAAATGCTTGGCGCAATGGCGGCGATCCCGTTAGGCGGCGGCGACGCTGAATCGCTACAGAACCAATTGTTGTTCGAGCACAACATCGAAGTGCCGCTGATGCCGTGGCCGTCGCGTCTGCTGCGCATTTCTGCCCAGCTCTACAATCGCATCGACGAGTACGAGGAGCTTGCAAAGGCACTGCTTCTGCACCTACGCCCGGCGTAACTGCAAGGAGGTTGTGCAATGAAGTTCCGTACATTGGCCGCGATGTTCGCGGTGTTCTTGCTTTTGACCGCGGCGTGCAGCAAGGAAAACAAAAACACGTCCGGGTTGCCCGAGACCGAAACGACCGGGACCGCGCAGGCCGTCTCCGAAACGTCGACGGCATCGGCGACGACGACCGGCGCGACCGGCGGCTCGGTCAGTGCGATGTCGAACGAAGATAAGGAATTCGTCAGCAAGGCCGGGATGGGCGGCTTATTCGAAGTGCAGGCCGGAACGCTCGCGCAGCAGAAGGCGCAGAGCGCCGATGTGAAGGCGTTCGGCACGCGCATGGTGACGGATCACTCGAAGGCCAATGAAGAACTGCAACAGCTCGCGACGACGAAAGGTCTCGCGCTGCCGACGGAGTTAGGCGGCGAGCACAAGGCGGCGCTCGAGCATCTGACGTCATTGAACGGCGCGGAGTTCGACAAGGCGTACATGCAGCACATGGTCGAGGATCACGACAAGGACGTAGGCGAGTTCGATAAGGCCTCGACGTCCGCGCAGGATTCGGACGTCAAAGGCTGGGCCGGCAAGACTCTGCCGACGCTCAAGGAGCACCAGCAACTGGCCAAAGAAATCGCGAGAAAAATGAAATAAGAAGTTGAGCTTAAATTCCTACTTTTCCTCCAATGCCGCGAATGCCGTGGGTGGTTTCAATCCCATCCACGGATCATCCAACGGCGTAAGAAACAATTCCTTGTAGACGCGCTGATTGAGCGCGTCTACATCCTCGAACTCGTGGTTTACGAACCACTCGTGAATGCGATAGTGCAGTTCGTATTGATTGAGCACGGTATCGGCGGCGATGGATGTGCGTAATTGATCGAGAGTCGCGTCGTCGATCGTTTGTTTCTTCTTCATCAATTCGAGTGCGGGCTTACTGAACACGACCTGCGCTTTCATCGACTCACTGATCGCGTCCCACATTTCCTGCGGCATTTCGCGCATCGACATTTTCGGATTGAGGCGCGTCAAGACCGGCCCTTCGAGCACGCCTTTCGTGAGTGCTCGTTGTGCGGCCTGATTGGCAGTCGGCCGTTCCGGAACTTCGTACGTCGGCACGATCATCAACCGCTCGCGCGAGCGCATCAGACGATTCAGCGCGCTCGCGTGATAGCTCTCGAGATCGGTCGATGCATTGAGCACGGACCATTCGACGAGCTGCGCGCGAAATGCGGCGGGCGAGACCATGCCCGGCAGCGCGTCTAACACGCGGCCGTTTTCATCGAGTAAGTAGTGAATGCTGTTGCCCGTGATGGTCTGCCTGATCGTGCGGCCATCGCCGAGGTCGATTGTGAGGCGTGGGACCGGGCGGAGGGATTGCCAGTGCAGCACGAAATTCTCGCGCATCAGCGGCGCGATCGTCGGATCGGGATAAAGAATCGTGCGGAAAAACCGGCTGTTCGCGCAGCTCACTTCCTCGTCGAGACGGCCTAACAACCGCAGCGAAATGATCGTCTTCCCGGTGCGTTGCGCTTCCGCCTTCGCCTCGTCCAAATCGGTAAACCAGTGCAAACCCGAATAGCGGCAGTCCTTCTGCGCGCACTCGCGATCGAGCATCGCGTCATCGATCTTCTGGTGATTGAGTTGTGCGGCGACAGACAGCGCGGCGACAAGCGTGAGCAAAGCGGCGATTCGCATGACGTCAACGTGCGTCGCAACGCAAACGTTGTCCGTCTAAGGTCTGTAAAAAGCCGGCAGGAACACGCGAATGCGCGCGCCGCCGCCAGGTCGCGCTTCGGTTCTCAACTCACCGCCATGTCCGCGCACGATGCGATCGACGAGATAGAGACCGAGCCCGAGACCCGCAGGCGCGTTCGTGTCGCGGCCGCGGCGAAATGGACGCGGTGTGCGCGACAGCGTCTCCGGAATCCCGGGACCGCGATCGCTTACGGTAATCGCTACGCCGTTCTCCTCGCGCGCCACTTCGACATCAATGCTGCGCTCCGGAACATCGCGCGAAAACTTTTCGGCGTTGTCGACCAGATTATCGACGACGTGATGCAGCGCATCGGGATCGAACGCAACGTCCGGCAATTCGTCCGCGACGCGTAAGGCCACGGGACAATTCGCCGCTTCGAGTTGCGGACGCAATCGCTCAACGCATTCCTCGACCGCGCGTCCAATCGCTCCGACCTGCGGCTTCAATGAAAATGTTCCGCGCTCCAGCCGCGTCACTTCCAGCACATTCGCAACGACGCGGCCCAACCGCTCCGTTTGCGAGGCGAGCTCGCGCGCATACGTGATTCGTTTTTCTTCTTCGTCTTCTTCTGCAATGAGATCGCTGTACAGACGCAACGACGCGAGTGGCGTGCGTAATTCGTGCGCGGCGGTCGCTGCAAAGCGTGCACGGTCGCGGGCCAGCTTCTCGACGCGCGATAACGTCCAGATGACCCCAATGACGACGAGCAGCAGCACGCCACATACAGCGATGAAATTGCGCGCAAATCGCTGTCGCTCCGCGGTCTGTAATGGCGCGGCGAGCATCGCGTGCCAGCCGGTATTCGCAATCGACGTCCCGTCGTTCTTCGGTGTCACCAACGCACCGTCCACAATGGCGCCGTCTTCTAACTGCGTGAGGAATCCCTGCACGAGCGTGCCGGCCGGCGTTTGCACGGCGCGTAAGGCCAGGAGCGCGCGTCGATCGCCGATCGTGACGGTGCGCCACTCGAGATCGCTCGTCCAGATTTTCACCGGCGTCTCTTCGCGTCGCGGCGTGACCGGTGCTTGTTGTTGAGTCGCGCGCGGCGGCGCTTCCTGCTTGAGTTGCTGGAAGACCGCATTCGACGCGACGTTTTGCTGGAACGCATACGGATCGATCTCCTGCACTTTCGGCTCGGAGAATTTCGAGGCGAGTTTCGGCGCGGGCGGTGGTGCGGGTTTGGCGGCAATGCGCGCTTCGAGTTGTGCGATGCGTTGGGCACTCGCACGTTGTTCGCGCGCATCGTCTTCGACGCGCGTCACTAACGGCGATGCCGCTTCGCGAATCGACTTCGCGGAGTTCGCGAGTAATTCTCGAATGGCGCGTTGCTCGGCCGCATTCTCGGCATTGAGCTCGGTCAAATCTTCATTGAGCGTCGGCAACGACACCTGCGCGCGCGGATCGATCTGAAAATGCGCTGTAATGAGCGGATTACCCGTTCCCGTCGCAAGCGGCGACGGCACAACCGACAAACCTTGCGATGCGCCTTTGGGATCGTGATAGAGGTTTTGATAATGAAACCAGGGCCGCGCGGATTCATTACGACGCAACTCTTCGAGTTGCTGGGTAAGCCGTTCCGCGGCGGTGCGTTCATTGAGTTGCTTCTGTAGTCGCAATTCAGCATCGAGCGCGCGCTGTGCCGTAACCCACCACGCGCCACACAATCCGCCGACGCCAAACAGCAGCACGAGCGTCGCGAGGACAATGCGTCTCATCGCGGTCCCCACGCATAGCCGACGCCTTTGATCGTGACGACGATGCGGGGTTCGGTCGAATTGCGCTCGATCTTCTGGCGCAAATTGGCGATGGTCATGTCGACAGTGCGCGTCTCGATGTCATCGCTCGCACCCCACACGAGTTGCAGTAATTCAGCGCGAGAGACGGCACGTTCGCGATGTCTGTGCAATAACCGCAGAATCCCGACTTCGCGCGGCGTCAATGCAATGGCCTGTTCGCCGCGTCGCGCTTCGCATCGTCCCAGATCGAGCAGACACTCATCGATCTCGACGCGGTCCGCATCCGCTGGCGCGATCGCGGCGCGACGACGCAGCGCGTCAATGCGCGCCAGCAGTTCGTTGATGCCGAACGGTTTCGTCAGGTAATCGTCCGCACCCGCACGCAATCCGCGCACGCGATCATCTTCCGAGCCACGCGCCGTCAAGATCAAAATCGGCAACGCCGGCCGCGCCATTCGCAATCGACGACACACTTCGACGCCATCGAGTTTCGGCAGCGAGAGATCGAGCAACACGAAATCGACGTCGGACTGCGTCCCGCGATCGAGTCCGGACAACCCATCCGCAACTGCATCGACGTCGAAGCCGCGCTTCGCGAGCAACGCGAGCAGCGCATCGCGGAGAGAACGCTCGTCTTCGATGATCAGGATGCGCACGGCGTAATGGTACGCGTGCAGCGATTCGAGACCGACGTACGAAGTCTGTAAAAAGAAAACGCCGCCTTCCGAAAAAGGCGGCGTTTGCGATTGAAACCGTCAGCTCAGAAACCGCAATTCGACGTCGTCACTCCCGTAACCGTCACGTTCGTCGCGAGGTTGGTCCAGATGCACGGGTTGATGAAATCGCCCACGACGGTGCCGCCGGTGATGGTGATCGGGCCCGACGGGGCGCCGTTGGTGTTGTCGAAGCTCAGGTAGCCCTTGCGCACGTCGATGTTCGTGAGCGTGAGGCCGGCCGCGCCGATCGTCACGTTCGACATCGTGATGCCGCCGTTCAATGCCGACGCTGGTGTCGCCGTCATCTTCGCGGTGTTTGCTGCATTCGGCATCGTGAGGTTCGTGACGGCATCGAGTTGCACCGGTCTGCCGGTCGCGGTCGTCACCGTCACCTTGCCGTTCAGCGCGACGTTCGACATGGTCTTGATGTAGAGACCGACCGTCGTGCTCGTGCGCGTGATGGCGATGTCGCTGTTGATCGTGAACGTACCGTTCGGCATCCACGCCGGATTCGAGATCGTGAGCGGGAACAGATGACCGACGTTGTTCGCGATCGTGATCGGCGAGCTCGCATCGATCGTTGCGGTGATCGTACCGACCGTCGAGCTGTCGAAGTCGGAGAAGAGAATGCTCGAATTCGACGTGTCGGTCGACGTGAGTTGGATCGGCGTGTTCGTCACCGTGATCGTGCCGCCGTTCATGCCGAATCCTTCGGAAATCGTGAGATTCGAGTTCGTGACCGTGATGCTGCTGCCGACCTGCGGAATCGCGAAGCCTTGTCCGTTCACCGAAACGATTTGATCGAAGACGTAGTCGCCTGGCGTCGACGTCCAAGACGAGTTCGAGAACAGAATCCAGCTCGCGGTGCGCTCGGCCGCACGCGTGAAGCGCAGGTACTTGACCGTGCCGCCGCCGTAGCCTTTGAAGAACGGGCTCTGCGTGATGACGATGCCGCCGCCGCTGGTATCGGTCGGATCGGGCATGTGCAACGTCGGGATCGTGCCGGTCGAAAGATCCGGCAGCGTCGGCAGCGTACCGACACTCAATGCCGCTTGCGTGATGCCGAGGGTCGTGAGCGAAAGGCCCGCGAGACCCTGACCGAGAACCACATCCCCCGCGCGAATCGCGAGCTGCTTCGTCGCGCCAGTCGTGCCCATGCTGTACGTGCCGGAGCGAATGATGTACGTCGCCGGCGGCGCCGCATTCGTCGTGAAGCCGGATGGAATCGACTTACCCGGAACGTCGAGCGTGTACAGACCAGGACTCGTCACCGCGCTCGCATCGCTGAAGAAAATCAGCGGACCGATGAAGCTCACAGTAGCCGTGCGTTCCGCGCTGCAGTTGCCGAGGGAATCGCAGACGCGCCACTTGAACGATTGAGGCTGAATCGCGCCGCCGCTGTACGCGAGATCGCCCGAACGGAACGTGAACGAACCATCCGCCGCAACATCGACGCGCGCGTTGTTCGGCTTCGACGAGATGAGTACCGACAACGGCAGATCGGGATCCGATGCGCCGGTCAGGAGGTTGTACGACGCCTCACCCGCCACCGCGCCGATCGTGATCGGAATGTTCGCGTACGCATTGAACGAGATGTTGCCGCCCGGCACCGTCGGACCGCCCGTGCTGATCGTGATCGTGAACGACTGCGCGGTCGACGTATCGACGCCGCTGTTCGCCGTGCCGCCTGCATCGCGCACCGTCACGGAGGACGTCGCCGAGCCGCTCTGATTCAACGCGGTCGTGAACGTCAGCGTGCCGGTCGAGGAGATCGCGGGCGCGACGCCGCCGTTTCCGGTATCGAACAGCGATGCGCTGCCGCCGGTCTGCGCGACGGTGTACGTGAACGGCGTCTGACCCGTTTCATTCGGACCCGCGGTCGCCACGGCGAAGTTCGCGATCGAGCGCAGTCCGCCGTTCTCGCCTCCCGCGACCGACGGGCTCGGGATCGAAAGCGTGGGCGCGTCATTGACGCCGGTGATCGTGATGGTGAATGTCTGAATATCGGAAGAATTCACGCCGCCGCCGGTGGTGCCGCCATCGTCGATGGCCTGCACCGTGACGTTCGTCGTACCGAATTGATTCGCTGCCGGCACGAACGACAAGTCGCCCGCGGCATTCACCGTCGGCTGCGTCGAGAAGAGTGCCGGCGTCGCGGCCACCACCGTGAACGCGATGGTCTGTCCTGCATCAGCAGCTGGCCCCGGCGAGATCGCCGTCGCCCACCCCGCGTACGTCGCGAGGCCGGAGTCTTCGAGCACCGTGATGTTGCTTCCCTTCACGAACGACGGCGGGCTGTTCACATTGCCGGCGTTGATCGTGAACGTTTGAATCGCGCTCTGATTCACGCCGCCATTCGCCGTGCCGCCGTTGTCTGACAGACGCACGTCGAGATATGCGAGACCGGTCGTGCCGTTCAGCGTGAACGTGAGCGTGCCGTTCGATGCGATCGCGGGCGTGCCCGTGAAGATGCTTGCGCCGCGCAAAGCCACGGAGAACGTGAGCGTTTGTGCCGACTCATCGGCCGGTCCGGCCGAGATCGACGTCGCCCAGCCGCTCACCGTTTGCAGACCGGTGGTGCCGGATCCGTAGCTCAGATCTGCGCCCTTCACGAACGAAGGCGCGTCGTTCACCGCGTTGACCGTGATCGTCGCGTTCTTCGTCAGCGTGTCGACGCCGCCGTTCGCGGTGCCGCCGTTGTCCTGCGCCTTCACGGTCAGTGTCGACGTGCCGGTGGCATTCGCCGCGAGCGTGTAGGTCAGTCGATTGTTCGAGACGATCGTCGGTGCGACCGCGAACAGAGACGGATTCGTGTAGCTGTCGATCGACATCGTCACGGTCTGCGAGCCTTCGCCTGCTCCCGGACTGATGCTCGTCACCCAGTTCGCCACCGACTGCGCGGCGGCATCTTCGTTCACGCTGAGATTCGTGACGTTGAAGGACGGCGCTTTGTTGATGAACACCGCCGTGATGCGAATCGTGAGATCGATCGTATCCGACACATCGACGCCGCCGTTGTCGGTGCCGCCGTCGTCGACGAGACGCACGGACAGATGCACGGTACCGGTCGATGCGCCGGGACGGAAGCGCAGCGTGCCATTCGAATCGATGTACACACCGGTCGTCGACGCGGTACCGGAGTCGACATCGACGAACGGCAGCAGCAGGTTCGCACCGAGGTAGATCTCGGTTTCGAACGTCAGATTCTGCGTGGCTTCATCGACGGCGGTCACGGGACCGCGGCGAATGTTCGTCGCGAACGGCACGGCGATGACGCCGCTGTTCTGCGCGCCGCTCGCATCGACGGTGATTACATCGAACGTCGGCGCATCGTTGACCGGCGCAACGTTGACCGTCACCGTGGCCGGCGCCGATTCGAGACCGCCGTCATCGATCAGTTTGTACGTGAACGTCATGGTGCCGTTGAAATCGACGGGCGGCTGATAGAAGAACGAACCGTCCTGCATCAGCGCGAGTCCGAGCGAGCCGCACGAATCGGCGGCGTAGCCCGCGCAATTCGGACCGCTCACCAATTGCACGAGCACGATGTTGTTCTCCGCGTCGCTGTCATTCGTCAGCAATCCCGGCGCGCTTGCGGTGAGGTATCCATCTTCACTCATCGAGTACGTGTCATCCGCCGCGACGGGCGGAGAGTTGAGCGCGATCGTGACCGTGGCGGTGTTCGAAACCGCGAAGCCATCCGTCGCGGTGTACGTGAACGTCAGCGTCATCATCGTCGGCGTGACGGCCTTCGTGTACGTAAAGCTGCCATCCGGCTGCAGCGACAGCGTTCCTTCGGCCACATTCGTCACGAGCGTTGCGGTGAGCCCCGGGCTGTCGATATCCGAGTCGTTCGCGAGCACGCCGGGTGCGGCGACGACGAGCGGACCGCCGCCAGTCGGATAGCTGTAGTTGTCGTTCGTCGCAACGGGCGCGTCGTTTTGCGCGTTCACTGTGATCGTGAACGACTGCGCGGCCGACGCGTTCACGTTAGGCGCGACGTTCGAACCGTCATCGGTGAGCACGACGCTGAACGTCGCGCTGCCGTACGCGTTCGCGGCCGGCGTGTACGTGAGCGTCCCGTTCGCTGCGATCGACGGTGCGACGGTGAACGTCAGCGACGGATCGGCCGACGTTTGCGTCACCGTGAACGT
>JACZCU010012686.1_pt1 | contig 16507 bp, 16 predicted proteins | sample 8641851 | NCBI WGS metagenome assembly JACZCU01 (sample SAMN15324605, study PRJNA640507) | soil metagenome | isolation source: monocropping sugarcane control | place: China: Luxin town, Laibin City, Guangxi Province | collected 2019-07-25 | depth 10cm m | reverse complement strand
GTCGGGGACGATCGTCGTGACGCGGCGGAACAGCTCCGCCGCCTTGTCGTACCGGCCGCGCGTGAAGCAGAAGCCGCCGTAAAGCATGGCGATGTTCGTGCTGTTCGGCGCCAGCGTCGAGGCGCGCTCGAACGTGCTCTCCGCGTCGGCGCCGCGTCCCATCGCGGCATACGTCTGCGCGAGACCGGCGAGCGATTCCGCCGATTTCGGATCGAGCTGGATGCTCTTCCCGAAGCTCTTCGCCGCCTCGGCGTACTTGCCGCTGAGGCGCTGCGAGGTGCCGAGGGCGTCGTACGCGTCGGCGAGCGGGGGATCGAGGCGCACGGCGCGGTCGGCGTAGATCGACGCCTCTTCGAGGTACCCGCGCTGGTGCGACAGCAGGTACTTCGACATCAGCGCGCGGCCGAGCATCGCGTTGAGCGGCGCGGAGTCGCGTTCGTCCCTCAGCAACGACTGCAGCGTTTCGATGACGCCGTCGACCGAGCGCTCGTCCTTCACGTGAACGAGCGCGTTCTTCGCTTTCGCAAATGCCGCCTGCGACGCGGGCGACATCGCGCGCGAAGCCGCGACCTTCGGCGGCGCGGCGTTCCGCACATGCAGCGCGTACCACGACGCGCCGCCGAGGAGCGCGATGCCCGCGGCGACCGCCGTCATCGCCCAGACGTTCCGCCGCGCCTTCCGCGGCAGCGGCGGGAGTGTCGACCGCGGCCCGGAGGTCAGCGTCAGCATGTCGCGGATCTCGCGCAAGTCGCGCGCGAGGTCGATCGTCGACCCGTAGCGGTCGTGCGGATCCTTCGAAAGCAGCCGCATCGCGACCCGCTCCAGCTCCGGCGGCACCGCCGGGTTGAGCTGCGACACTGGCGGTACGGCATCGCGGATGATCGCCGCCATCGTCTCGGCGGCCGTCGGCTCGTTGAAGGGACGCCGGCCGGTGAGGAGCTCGAACAGGATCACGCCGAGGGAGAACTGGTCCGTGCGGAAATCGGCATCCAGCCCGCTCGCCTGCTCCGGCGACATGTAACCCACGGTCCCGAACACAGCGCCGGGATGCGTGTGCGGGAGCGTGGTGTCGTTCGGGCTCAGCGGCCGCACCAGCTTCGCCAGCCCGAAGTCGAGGATCTTCACGTGGCCGCTGTTCGAGACGTAGCCGCTCGTCGAGACAATGATGTTCTCCGGCTTCAGATCGCGGTGCACGATCCCGCGGTCGTGCGCCGCGGCGAGGCCGTCGGCGACCTTCGAGATGATGCGGACCGCCTGGTTCAGCGTCACCGGCGCTTTGGCGGCCATCGCGCGGAGGTCCTGTCCCTGGATCAGCTCCATCGCGATGTACGCGAGCTCTCCCTCGAGGCCCACGTCGTAGATCGTGACGATGTTCGGATGGTTCAGCGACGACGCGGCGCGCGCCTCCTGCTCGAAGCGGCGCATGTGCTCGGCGCGCGAGGCGAGCTCCGGGAGGAGGACCTTGATGGCCACCTCACGATCGAGCCGCTTGTCCCGGGCGCGGTAGACCTCGCCCATCCCCCCGCCGCCGATCAGCGCAAGGATCTCGTACGGACCAACGGTCGTTCCGGGCGCGAGATTCAAGAGTGGAGGAAGGATACACCGCAGGGCAGACAGGAATGTCTGCCCTCCACGGTCCGCAGACATTACGTGGAGCGCAGACATTCTTGTCTGCGCCTTATCATTCGCATACCCATGTCCTTCGCCCGCCGCTACATCACGTCGCTCGTCGCGCCGCCCGCGATCGTCACGCTTCCGCTCGCTTTTCTCTTCATCACGCAAGTGGTGCAGTTGACGCTCGGGACGGCGTTCGTCGTGATCGCCCTGCTGCTCGTGCTCGCGGGCGCGACCGCCGCGGCGCTGTTTGCCGCTGTTACGCCGGCCGCGCAATCGGTGGAGGAAGCGGTCGCGCGGAAGCAGGGGGTGTCCGACGCCGTCTCCCAGTGCCTCCAGAAAACGACCACCCTGGCGCTCGTGACGTGGCTCGCGGGCGGTCTCGTGTTCGCCCTCCTCGCGACGTTCATCGTCATGCGCTCGCCGCTCGGCTTCGCGTACTTCGTCGTCGCGGGGCTGATGATTGCGTTCCCGTCGATCGCCTGGAGCTATGGCGCCGGGAAGCATCGCCTCGTCGAATACGCCACCGGCAGCGAGGAGCTTCGCTACACCGGCCGCGAGCTCACCCTCGGCCGGAAGATCGCGATCGTCTTCATGGGATCGCTCCTCATCGCCGCGGCGGTCCTCATCGAACTGATCTCCTCGAAAGTCTCCACGACGCTCGAAGCCCTCGCGATCTCATCGTCGAGCGAGCGTTTCGACCGCGTCTACGACAGCGCGAACGTCATGGCGAAGGTCGACGCGCAGGCGCTCGACACGATGCGCGAATACATCCCGGCCGACTACGCGATCCACCTCATCAGCCGCGACGGAAAGATGATCAGCACCAAAGACCCGCTGACGCCGGACGAGGTGCGCGACATCCTCCGGATCAAGAAGGGCGACAGCACGGCGTTCATCTCGCCGCACGTCTGCCGCTTCGCGCCGCTCAAGGACGGCTCGATCTTCGTCCTCGCGATTCCGTGGACGCCGTACCAGGGCATCCCGCTCCAGATCACGTTCTATACGATCCTCATCGTCCTCTTCACGATGGCCGCATTCGCGGCCGCGGCGTACTTCCTCTCGCGCGACGTCACGCGGCCGCTGCACGACCTGCAGGAGATCGCGGAAGAGATGGCGGTCGGCAAGTTCACGACTGCCGCGCGCGTCTTCTCCGACGACGAGCTCGGGCAACTCGCCGTCAGCTTCGGCGAGACCCGCGCGAACCTCCGCCGCCTCCTCGGCCGCCTCGGCGGCAGCGGCAGCACCATCACGGAAGGAGTCCGCGTCATCACCGGCGGCACCGAATCGCTGCTCGTCCGCGCGCGCGACCAAGCGGAGATCACGGAGAACTCGTCGCTCGCCGTCGAGAACATGCGCGGCGGCATCAGCATGGTCCTCGGCGCGGCCGACGGCGTCACCGACCTGACGCAGGACGCGTCGAGCCGCGCGCTCGAAATGCAAGCCTCGGCCGAGGAGGTCGCGCGCAGCACTGAGTACCTCTTCCAGTCAGTCGAGAAGACGTCGTCGTCGACCACCGAGATGAACGCGTCGATGCGGGAGATGTCGGGCCGCACCGACGTCCTCGCCGGGATCGCCGACGAGGCTCTCTCGTTCGTCAGCGAGATGGACTCGACCATCGAGCAGCTCCGGCAGACCGCGCAGCAGACCGCCGACATCTCGCAGATCGTCGCCATCGACGCACAGGCCGGCGGCGAAGCGGTCAACCGTACCGTCGAAGGCATCAACGCCTCCGAAGAGCTGACCATCCGCACCGCCGAGACGCTCGACGAGTTGCAGCGCAGCGTCGGGCAGATCAGCCAAATCCTCAACGTCATCGAAGAGGTGACCAACCGGACGAACCTCCTCGCACTCAACGCCGCGATCATCGCGGCGCAGGCGGGCGAGCACGGCGCCGGCTTCACCGTCGTCGCCGACGAAATCCGCCAGCTCGCGGAGCGAACGCGCGGCTCGACGAAAGAGATCGCCACCATCATCAAGGCGGTGCAGAACGGCTCGCGCCAGGCGGTGAGCCGCATTCACGAAGGGGTCGACAAGGTGCGCGAGAACGTGGATCTCGCGAAGCGCGCCGCCGTGTCGCTCGAGAAGATCGTCGGGAGCGCCGGCCGGTCGCAGGAGATGGCGACCACGATCTCCCGCGCGCTCGACGACCAGGCAAAGGCGTCAAGGCACCTGCACGAGGTGACGTCGCGCATGTCCGATCACATCGTCGAGATCAACCGCGCCACGCGCGAGCAGGCGCGAGGCACGCAGCTCCTGGCGCAGGAAGCAGAGCGCGTCCGCGAGATCGCGGGTCAGGTGAAGACGGCGACCGACGAGCAGTCGATGGCCGGCCGCGGCATCACCTCCGCCCTCGAGAAAATCGCCGAGGACGCCCGCAACATGCGCGACCTCCTCGACCGCCAGCTCAGCGAGACCGACCGCATTGCGGACGCCTCCCGTACCATGCTCGACATCGCCCAGCAGAACGACGCCATCGCGCGGGAGTTCAACGCCACGGTGCAGAACTTAGTGCGCAGCGGCCAGGAGTTCGAGAGCGAGGTCTCGCGCTTCCGGGGATGACTCGCTCCCGGGTAGCGCAGGCTTCCAGCCTGCGCTCCCCGGCGCAACTACCTCGCAAGGGCAAGGAATACCGCCACGGCACAGAGATAGGCACCGAAGAATGCGCCGACCAGCGCAAGCATCGTTCCGCAGCCACGGACACCCCGGGTCCTGATGAGGTGATATGGAACTGCCACCGGCCACGCGTAGAACACAAACCATCCGTGGTCGATGGATGTGTATATGCCGCGTGCACGACAATCCGAGAGCACCCACCACGAAAAGCCCCACGCGACCGCTAGGTAGTAAAGGAGCACAAAACCTGGCGGTACGGCGCCAGATCGGGCCATGCACACAGCCACCCCGACATTCCCAAGGAGAAAGAAGAACACTAAGATCGCCAGGGGGACCGGGCGCAGACTAGCGGCCACGCAGCAATTCTAGCGTTTCAAAAAGGGATCAACGGCGCCACTCGCGCCACCCCGTTCGTTTTGGGACACGATCAGTCGGGGCATTGAAGCAACGTCACGGTACGCAACACTTAGACGCCCCCTTCGGAGCTTGCCGTCCTAGCCCTTCTGCAGTCGACATTCAAGGGCCTTTTTGCGTCGAGCGGGAACGGGGCGCGGAACCTCCGGACCTGCGAACGTACCGGCTGCTAACGCGAATCAGCCCGAGAGCCGGTTGGTTGTGACTCGATCGTTGTGCCGCTCACAAACAGCAGTTGGACTGGCTCGGAAAATGGAAGCATGAATGACCCGACGGCGGTCACTTCCCCAGGTTTCTGAACTCGAAGCTCTGTCTACCGGCGACGAACGGCGTGACTGCGAAGTTGATTCTCGCCGAGACTACGTGGTTCGCTGGAGAGTCGCCATAGATTTTCGTGAGAATGTCTTCGAACAAACTGCCGTGGATACTGAGGTAGCGAAGCTGGCCGACAGGTTTGCCGTCTACGGTGAGCGTTGCGCCGTCATACGAATCGGGCGCGATAACGACGAACCCTCGCTGCATCTCCTCTCGCTCGAAGCACGAGCACAGCATCGCAAGGAGTAGGACAACACCAAAACCGACGAGTCGCTTGCTGAGGGACCTTGGTTTGAGCGACACCATGCTAAGAGTTCGAGAGAGATGTCCTCGCGATTTAGAGAACTGGATCATCGCGGAGTTTGGTCTTCGTAGATGCCGATGATCAGGAGCCACGCGCCGGAGATGAGGAAGGCGAATAAGACGATCATCGCGATCGCCGCAATTTGAAACCCTGCGGTATGGCCGAGGATGAGGAAGATTGCGGCGGTCACTTCGGCGAGATGACAAATCGTGCCGCCGGCAAGGCGCGGCACGGTCAATCCAATCGAGCTCGTTCCCGCCCGTATCGCCAAGACATAGCCTCGGATGAAGATGACCGTGGCGACGATCCAGAGGACGAGCCATTCGAAGCCGAGGGCCCGGAGACTCTGATCTCCGATGAGCGCAAAACTGCAGGCCATGAAGATTGCGCTGAAGCTCGTCAGCATATTGATCGCCCGATTCTTATGGGTCGGGTTGCGGATGATGATCTCCGGCTTGATCGACATCGCGACGAAGATCAAACCTGTAAGCGCCGCCGCTCCGCCGCCGACCATGACGTAAAAGTCCTTCCATTCACCCGCCATGAACTTGTTCTCCGTTCCCGGGTGAATCATAGAAGCCGGGCAGCCCTCCTCAGCCGTCGGAGTGAGCTTCCCCAAGGCGAGGCTGCCCACGGCATGGGCGAGGCTGCCCACGGCATGGGCAAGGCTGCCCGAGGCATGGGCAAGGCTGCCCACGGCATGGGCAGGGCTGCCCAGGGCATGGGCATGGCTGCCCACGGCATGGGCAAGCTTGCCCGAGGCTCGGGCGAGATTTTGCTTGACACGCCACGGCCGACCTTGGTTAAGCTTTGAGCTGCGAAGTCGGCCCTCGACGTGAGAACGAATTCGCCGGCGAACGGGTGCGATCGATCGGTTGGACAGCCAAATGATCGCATCCCTGCGGGAGTCGAGCGATGCTCCTCCTGCCGAGGACACCCGAGGTGCGCGCGCTTCGGGAAATCTTTCAGCCGGTGAAAACGCCTCGTCTCGTCGACAAGTCGTGGCGCTCCACCGGTCTTAACAGGAAGGAGGAGCTATGACAAACATTACCCAGAACCCCATCACCACGACACCCGAGGTCCTCGTCGATCAGTTGCGAGCCATCCGGACGCAGTTGCCGGAGACCACGCCGCTGACGCCGAAGCAGCGGAAGGCGATGAAGAGGCGTGCGCAGACGCCGGAGGGAATCCTGCAGGCGTCGATCAACGTGATCGGCGTCTCGGACGTCGTTGCGTCGGCGGTCGGGCAGCCGCTCGAGAACGTTCGGAGTCTGCAGGATGAGTCGAACCGCTGGACCGCGGTGGAGGACGAGTTGAAGGCGTTGCTCAGTAACGTCTCCGACGCGAACCTCACCCGCAAGAACCGGGTCGCACTCATTGCGGGGCAGGCCTACGGGATCGGAACGCAGTTGGCGCGCGACCCGGCGAATGTCCTCATCGCACCGCACGTGGAGGAGATCAAGCGTCTGAGAAAGGCGGCGAACCGCAAGAAACCGCAGCAGACGACTTCGGAAGCGAGCGTTTAGGAAACGCGGCCGGGCGCGCAAAGAGCGCGTCCGGCCTTTCCCGGGCTCTTTCATCCAAACGACAGGCTCTTGATCTTGCCGCTTTCGTCCAGCGCGACGCCGAATTTGAGCATGCTGCCCGAGCCGAAGCGGATCACGTAGTCATAGAACGCCACGCCGGCATTCTCATGCGTCCCTTTGAAGACGAATGCGGTTGGTTGGCCGTAGCCTTTGAACTCCTCCGCGAGGCGTTTCGCTAAACCCGCCTTCATTTTCGCGGCGAGGGTGGTCGCCAGATACGGCGAGTCGTCGTCGCCGGCCTGCATCTGCGCGAAGTAGGCCTTGGTCCTGGCGGTCACCGTCGCGTCTTCGCCCGCGCTCGGGCGCATTGCGGCGGCGGCGATGGTTGGATTGAGATCTTCGAAGATCGCGGTGGTAATGATTTCCCCCGGCTCGGGCTTCGACACGAAATTGGTGAACGCGATGATCTCCAGATCCTGCCGCGGAAAGAATTCGTCGGCGGTTGTGAAGCCGAGCGATCCGCCGGTGTGCCCCACGCGTGGCTCATCGTCGATGCTGTCGACGAACAGGCCGAGTCCGTAGCCGGCGTCGCCTTGTGCGATCTTTGCCGACGTGCTCATGGACGCGTAATCGGCCGGTGTGACGATCTTGCCGCCCCTCAAGGCGCGGTTCCATTTCTCGAGATCGTCAACGGTGGAAACGAGAAATCCCGCCGCCCAGCCGACCGAGGCGCTGATCGTGCCCGCGGGCCTGACCTTCCCGTCCTCGCGGTCGTACCCGGTCGCCATCTTCGGCAACCTCTCCTCCTCCGCTACGGTGAACGTGTGCGTCATCGCCGCGGGATCGAGCAGATGCGTCTGAACGTAATGCCAGTACGATTCGTGGGAGACCACTTCGATGACGCGGCCGGCGAGGAGGTAGCCGGTATTCGAGTACGACCAGTGGCTTCCGGGTGGAAAATCGAGGGGTTTGCCGGCGATGTACGACAGCAGCTTGTCGAAGGTCGCCGGCTGGCCGATCGCTTTGGCCGCATCCACCGCATCGAGATACTCCGGCATGCCGCTGGTGTGCGAGAGCAACTGCCGCAGTGTGACTTCGCCGGCGTGCGGCGCATCCGGCAGATACGTGGAGAGCTTGTCGTCGAGATGCAGCTTGCCGGCTTCCTGCAGTTGCAGCATTGCCGCTGCGGTGAACTGCTTGGTGATCGAGCCGATCTCGTATTCGGTATCCACGGTGGCTGGTCGCCGGCTCTCCCGATTGCCCAGCCCATACGCGTGCCGGTAAATGATTTGCCCGTGCCTCGCGACCAGAATCGTCGCGCCAGGCGTGCCGGTACGCCGCAGAATGCTCCCCACATCCGCGTCGATCCGCCTGGCCGTGTGGATATCGATGGCGTTCGACGCGCCGGCGGCTGTCAGCGGCAGGCAGAGCAGAAGAAGCAGACGAAGAAAGTTGATCATTGCGGGAGGAAGGGCCGATGGAGCACGAGCACCACGGCGACGCGCCCCGCGAGAAAGATGAGAAAAGCGACCGCGAACTGAGCCCAGCGCGTCACGGAGAGACCGGCGTGTTTCCGGAGCAGGGTCGCGGTCAGAGGACAGGCAGCGATACCGGAGGACATCGCAAACCATCCGTTCGTCACCGGGAGCGGTCCTTCGTGAATGAGGAGCATCAGGCCGCCGGCGCCCGCGAGAAGGGCCCACGCCCAACTGGCGACCGAGACGAGCGAAGAGCCGATCATCCTGACCTTGCCTTCGCCGAGTGACGCCCAACAACCGCCGAGCCAGACCAGGAAGAAGGCGTATACCGTCATTTTGCTCTCGCGAAGTGATGCCTGAAGCTTACGAGGACGGTACGGCAAGGTTGCACCCATCGCCGCGCCTGGTCGGCGAGTCATTCCATTGAGTCTTCGCGGAGCCCAACTTAGGTCTGCTTGCGTAGTCACGCACGTGCTTATTTATGGCTAGGACTGTTTGTTACCGGGCCACCATCGCCTTCACCGCCGCCTCCACGTGAATCCGCGTCGTGTCGAGCATGGCGACGCCGTCATACGAAGGCTCGCGCAGGATCAGCGGGATCTCGGTGCCGCCGAGGATGACGCCGTCGATCGGGGAGCGGGCGTGGATCGCGTGGATGATGGCGATCAGCTGCTCGCGCGTTTCGTCGCGGAAGATGCCGGGGATCAGCTCGCCGAGGTACTTCTCGTGGATGAACGTCTGCTCTTCGTCGGTGGGCACGACCACCTCGATGCCTTCGCGGCGGAGGCCATCGGGATACATCGACGCCTGCATCGTGAAGCGGGTGCCGAAGAGCGCGACGCGCTTCATTCCACGCGCGCCGGCGGCGCGGGAGGCGGTCTCGATGATGCTGATCAGCGGGATCGGCGAGGCGGCGCGCACTTCGTCGAAGACGAGATGCGCCGTGTTCGCCGACATCAGCGCCAGCTCGGCGCCGCCGCGCGCGAGGCGCTGCACGGAGTCGGCGAGATAGGCGGTGAGCGCGGTCATGTCTCCCGCGGTGACGAGGGCGATCGCCTTCTGCACGTCGAGGCTGTCGATGATCAGCGGCGGATTGCTGCCGTCCGGGCGCTCGCGGTGCCAGACCGCGACGAACGCCTTGTAATAGTCGATTGTCGATTCCGGGCCGAGGCCGCCGACGATGCCGAGTCTGCGCATGCGCGGATGTTATTCGCTCGCGATCTTCCGTAACACCTTGTGAAGTGTCGCCAGCGTCGTCTCGGTCGGCTCATGACCCGAGCCGCGGACGAGGTAGTAGTCCTTGTGCGGCGCCTCGATCGAATCGAAATACGCCTTCGCGATCGACGGCAGCGCGACGAGATCCTCCTCCCCTTGAACGAACGTGATCGGCACGGAGAACTTCGTGCCGAGGGACGGGAGATCGATCGCGGTCTCCGGGCCGGACATCGTCATGCCGATGAAGTGCAGGAACGAGAAATCATCCGCTTCCGCGTCTTTGGCGCGTTCCTGCGGCGAGTCGTAGCCGGCGCTCCGATGAATGGGCGCGGGTGGCGCCGTCACCTGCTTCGCCTCGTACGCCGTTTGGATTTTCCGGAATCGCGGCCACTTGCGGATGGAGTCCCACGGCGGCGGCCCGATCTCGGTCAACGTCGCGATCGACCCCTGGTCGTTCGCCGCCCGAGCGAGCTGCAGCACGCGTTCGTAGCTGCCGGCGACGTTCCTGCGCCAGCCCACCATCTGCGCCTCGCCGACATACGCGATGAGCAGGTCGGGCCGGCGATGCGCGACCTCGACGCCGAGCATCGAGCCCCACGAGCCGCCCACGAGGATGATCTTCTTCTTGTGCAGGTGCTTCGTGACGTACTCGGCGACCTCGATCGCGTCGGCGACCATACGGTCGACCGTCATGGTCGATTCGATCGACGGGCCGTTCTTCGCGTACGTCCGGCCGGCGCCGCGCTGGTCCCACTGGACGAGCGTGAACTCCTTCTCCCAGCCGGAGAACATCGACTCGGCGTAGGGGCTGTACGCGTCGCCGGGGCCGCCGTGCAGAAACAGGACGACGGGATTGTTGCGATCCGCGCCGTGGATCGTCACCCACTGATCGATGCCGCCGATCTTGACGAACGATTGTTCGTGGACGGAGACGGCGGCGGCGAGCAGGAGCGTGGCGAGCACGCTCCTGCATACGAATCAGAATCGAGCGGGTTTACGCGTTCGCGATCTTGCGAAACACGCCCTGGACGTTCTCGACGCCTTCCTCGACCTTGTCGATCACCTTATCGGTGACGTCGCCGACCTTCTTCTGCATCTTCTTGCCGTTGAACGGCGCATAGAGCAGCCCGAAGGCGGCGCCTGCGACGGCGCCGAAGAGAAACGCAGTGGTGACTTTGCCGAACGGGAACTTTGCTTTGAACATGGCTTCGACTCCTTCCGATGCCACGTTGCTGCCGCTTCCGGGCGGCGACGATGATGCGCGTCACGCCACCCTGTGCACGGCGTCGGCGGTCCCGGTTACCCACAACGAATCGCCCCGCTCGACGTGCAGGTCGTTCGTGATGCGGGTGATCAGCGCGCCGTCGCGCTCGAGCGCCAGCGCGGAGCAGCCGTGCGTCCGCAGCGGCAGGTCGTGAAGGGGTAGGCCGCTCCAGCGCGACGCGGCGATGCGCTCCACGCGGCGGTGCTCCTCGCGCGCGCGGCGGGTCCGGCCGAGGAGGCGGGCCGAGAGCATCTCGCCGGAGACGTCGGAGATCGACAGCGCGAAGTCGGCCCCCGCGCGGTGGATGTTCGCGACGTTGCGCGCGTGGTTCACGCGCGCGATCACCGGGATGTCGGGCGCCGTGTCGCGCGCGATGACGGTGGCGAAGAGCGTCGCGTCGTCGCTGTCGAGGGCGAGGACGATCCCGCGCGACTCATGGATCCCGGCGCGCGTCAGCACCGAGGAGTCGAGCACGTCGCCGACGATGTCGACGTCCGGCGCCTGCCGCCGTTCGACCACCCGCACCTCTTCGCCGGCGTCGCGCAGCAGCTCGTGCACCTTCCGCCCCACCTCGCCGAAGCCGGCGATGAGGAACGGGCCGCTCTGGCGCAGCAGTGGGCCGCCGGCGATCTCGACGGCGCGGGCGACACTCTCCGCGTCGCCGACGATCTCCAGCACCGCGTTCGGCTCGATCCGCATGTCGGCGGTGCAGCGCGTGTCGAGCCGGCTGCCGCACCACTGTCCGACGACCACCGCCCCGCTCTTCGCGCCGATCTCCGCCTCGCGCAGCGTCTTTCCCGCAATCGGACTGTTCGCCGGAACGCGAACTTCGCGCCGTTGCACCGACGGAAGCGACTCGATTCCGGGAAGGCGCGGGCTGAGCGTGTCGCTCGCATGTGCCGCGAGCGCGGCGGCGATGATATGGCGCGGCGTGTACGTCGCCGTCGCGCCGGCGAGCTCGATCGGCTTGCGGTGCGCCGGGTCTTCCACGAACGCGAACACCTCTCCTCGGAAGCCCATCTGCCGGGCGCGGAGGATGACCCCCGCGTTCTCCTCGTCGCGCCCGTTCGCGACGAGCGCCCGCGCCGCCGTGACGCGGCAGGCGTCGAGGATGTCGTCGTCGCTGCGGCTGAAGACGACCGGCTGTCCCCGCTCCATCGCGTTCCGCGCCTGCTCTTCGTCCGTCTCGGCGACGAGCGTCGGCACCGCGCGGTCGCGCAGCCGTTGCAGCAGCATCTCGACCGCGGGGCCGTAGCGATAGACGATCACGTGCTCTGCCAGGCTCGCGCCGGCGCTGCGCGGCAAGCGCTGTTCGAAACGTTCCGCGAAGAACGGCAGCACGAAGAGCGCGATGATCAGCGGCGCCGCCACCATGCCGGAGAACTGCACCAGCATCACGAGGCCGATCATGAAGGGATGCGACCAATGCGTGTCGCGCCCGTAGCCGGTGGTCGTGAACGTGTCCGCCGCCCACTCGACCGACTGCAGGAACGTCCGCGGCTTCCCTTCGAACGCGGCCATACCGAACTGGTAGGCGAGCGAGACGAGGATGAGATAAACGGCGACGCCGGCGAGGAGGATCAGGAGGCGTCGTCGCGTTCGTGGCATCGCTACTTCTTCTCGATCAGGTCGCGCGCGCGCCGCAGCACCTCGGCGTCGGCGAACGGCGCGATGTGTTTGTCGATCACGGCGTTCGCGGCATCGCGATCGCCGCTGCGCACCAGGAGCCTGACGAGGTCCGTTGCGGCGTCGCTGTTCTGCGGGTCGAGCTCCAGCCCCTTCTCCAGCTCCGCGATGCCGGGCTTCGGATCGCCCGGCAGCAGCAGGTAGGTTCTGCCGAGGCCGATGTGCGCGTCGGCGACGGCCGGATTCAGCTCCACCGCTTTCGCATACATCTCGCGCGCTCGTTTGGCCTGCTGACGCTGGAGCAGCGTGCGGCCGTACTGCCGGTAAACGATTGCCTTTCCGGTACCGAGGGCAACGGCCTTTTCGAACTGGGCGTCGCCGCTGCCAGGCTTGCTGCTGTCGGCGGCCAGCGCAAGACCCGCGAGCGTCTCGGCACGATCGGCCTTCCGTTCCAGAGCTACCTCGAGCAGATGCTTTCCGTCCTCGCGCGAGACCTTGCCTCGTACGAGGAGAGCACCCATCGCTGCGGTGACCTCCTCCTCGGAGACTTGCACCGGCATGCCGACCGACGCTTTCAGCGGGTCGTCGATCGTGTAGCGCAGCGCGCTGAAGGACCGCTGGTCGAGATAGCGTCCGAGCTCTCGTTCCAGCGTCGTCAGCGGAATGCCGAACGCGAGTTGGCACGCGCGGTCCGGCGGCTGCTTCGCCATGAGCAGCGTCAGAAACTGGGGAGCCGCTTTCCCGCGCGCCGGGTTCCCGAGGAGCAGGTAGTGAACGAGGAGCCATGAGTCGGCGTAAAAGTCGTTCGTGCGCGTTCCGCCGAGGTACTCGGGCGACGTCGTGTCGGCGACGAGAACGTCGGCGAGCCGACTCAGACCCTTCTTGTTCATCCACCTCGCGTAACCCATGATCGGGTCGCCGATCCTCACGTGGTTGCCGGTGAGCTCGAAGGTCGAATAGAACTCCGCGACGCCTTCCGAGAACCACAGCGGAAGCGACGCGCTCGATCGAAATGTGAACGTGTGCGTGAGCTCGTGGTAAATGTCGTGTTCGATCAACGGGTTCCAGTCATTGCCATTGAAGAGCACCACGTCGCCGTCACCGTCGCTATCGTGCGCGGTAATCGCGCCGACGTCCTGATTGCGGCCGAGGACCGCGTGCGCGTACGTCTGCAATTCGGTTGGATTGTGGAAGACGAATACAGTCACCGGTTCCGGCGCCTGCACCTTGTATCGGGTGATCAGCGAGAGCGCGTTGCGGAAGGTGAGCAGCCTCGTCGCGATGTCGCGCACAGTGACGTCCGAGGCGTCGCTGTAGATGACGTAGTCGCCGGCGACGAGCTTGGTCCAGTCGCCGGCGAGCGGCGGGACGGCGGCATGGAGAGGGACGGCGACAACGAGCGCCAGGAATAGAGAGAGGACCAGGGAACGCACGGTCCGATTGTAGACTCCGCCGGTGGTCACGCTGCTCTGCACCGTGCGCGATTGCCACGCGCCGCTCGCGCGTGAAACGACGCGCGTCGTGTGCGAGCGGGGACATTCGTTCGACGTCGCGCGGAGCGGCTACATCAACCTGTTGCAGCCGCAGGACCGCCGCGCGAAGAGTCCCGGCGACTCGGCGGAGGTGGTCGCCGCGCGCCGGCGGTTCCTCGAGCGCTACGCCGTCCCTCTCGACCTCTCCGCTCTCCCCTCTCCGCACTCCGCTCTCGACGCTGGCTGCGGCGAAGGCCACTACCTCGGCATCGTGAAATCGCACTTCGACTGCGAAGCACACGGCATCGACATCTCCGTCCCCGCGATCGACGCCGCCGCGCGTGCGCACCGCGACTGCACGTTCGTCGTCGCCAACGCCGATCGCTTCCTCCCGTACGCGGACGCGTCATTCGACCTGATGATGTCGATCAACGCCCGCCTCAACCCTCCCGAGTTCCGCCGCGTCCTCCGCGACGGCGGCACGCTCCTCGTCTCCATACTCGGCGCCGACGATCTCCGCGAGCTCCGCGGCGGCCCGGAACAAGACCACGTCGCCCGAACGGTCGTGCTTTTCGCCCCGCAGTTCACGCTCGTGCACCACGAACACATGACACGCACCGTCCACCTCGACCGCGACGCCATCCGCGACGCGCTGCTCTCGTCGTACCGCGGAAGACTAGAAGTGGCGCATGACGAGTTGGATGTGACGCTCTCGCGTGATGTACTTACGTTCCGCTTCCGATGATGCAAACGATCTCGTTTACCGAACCGGTCGTGCGTAGCGCCGCCCGGCGGGGTGTTCTCCGAATGTTGGGAGCACTTTTCTTTGTCGCCATGGCGTTGCTGGCCATCTCAGTAGTGTTCAGCCTCATTCAAGGCGACTACGGTTTGTTCCTTGGCGTGACCGCAACGGTCCTCGGGATCGCGGTCATCGTCCCGATCGCGGCGATCTCCGCCCACACCCGTGTCGGCCTGGAGAAATATCGCGCGCTGGAAGGCGGCGCGGCCACGATCGACCTGTCAGAGGGTCGACTGCGAGTGGCCTCGAAAATCGGAAGCCTCGACATGCCACTATCGACCGTCAAGAAAGTATGGCGCTATCCGGACTATTGGATCCTCGTCGCGAATCGCAGCATTCTGATGACAGTGCCCCTCCACGGCGTGCCGCCAGAGATCAGGACGGAGTGGGAAACGGAGTTGCGTCAGGCGGGCGCGAGGCTTGCGCACTGACGTCCCCCTTCTCTTTGCCTCGCGCGCGATGCGGATGTTCGCGTACGGCGCGGTGTCGGTCGTGCTGGTGCTGTATCTCGCGGGGCTGGGGATCGAGGCGCATCGGATCGGGTTGCTGCTGACGCTGACGCTCGTGGGCGACGTGATCGTGTCGCTCTACCTCACGACGCATGCGGACCGGCTCGGGCGGCGGAGAACGTTGATCGCGGGATCGATCCTGATGGCGGCCGCGGCGGCGGTGTTCGCGGTTACGCAGGACTTCTGGCTCCTGCTGATCGCGGCGACGATCGGGGTCATCAGTCCGAGCGGCAACGAAGTGGGACCGTTCCTCGCCGTGGAGCAGGTCGCGCTCGCCGACGTGGCGCCGGACCGCGACCGCACGCACCTCTACGCCTGGTACAACCTCGGCGGGTCCTTCGCGGCAGCGTTAGGGGCGCTCGCCGCGGGCGCCATCACGCAGGTCATCAGCTACCGTGCCGTGATCGTCGGCTATGGCGTGCTCGGAATCGCCATGGCTGTCGTCTTCATCCGACTCTCGCCCGCGGTCGACGCCCAGCATCACGAAACCGCCATCATTCAGAAGTCGCGTGGCGTGGTCGCGAAACTGTCGGCGCTCTTCGCCATCGACTCGTTCGCCGGCGGCCTCGTCGTGCAGTCGATCCTCGCCTGGTGGTTCTACCGGCGCTTCGGCCTCAGCCCCGCGACCCTCGGCGCGATCTTCTTCGGCGCGAACGTCCTCGCCGGCGTCAGCGCGCTCGCCGCGTCATCGCTCGCGCGGCGCTTCGGCCTGCTCAATACGATGGTGTTCACGCACCTGCCGTCGAACGTCCTCCTGCTCCTCGTCCCATTCATGCCGAACCTCGGCCTCGCGATCACGGTTCTCTTGCTGCGCTTCTCGATCTCGCAAATGGACGTGCCGACGCGGCAGTCGTACGTGATGGCGGTCGTCGATCCGGCGGAACGGACGGCTGCAGCCGGGATCACCGGCGTCGCGCGCACCACCGGCGCCGCACTCGCGCCGATCCTCGCCGTTCCTCTCGTCAGCGGCACGCGCGACTGGGTTCCCTTCGTCGCCGCCGGCGGCCTCAAGATCGTCTACGACCTGCTCCTGCTCCGGAGCTTCCGGAACGCTACGGTGCCGACTTCCGCCACGCCGTCGTGACGGTGAGGAGGTGCGGGGCGGAGGATTGGAGCTCGCCGATGAGGATCTTGCCGTCGGCCGTGAAGCTGGCGAGCTGCCCGGCGCCCGGTTTGGAGAAGCGCTTCTTCGGGATGCCGGCTTCGGCGACACCGCCGCTGCCGTGGATCGTCGCCACCATCACGTCGCCGGCCGCGGTGGTGAAGAGGATCTCTTTTCCGTCGGGGCTGAACGCCGGCTCCCGGCCGCCGGCCGCGGAGACCCGGACCGCGCGGCCGTTCGGGAAGCCGCGGAC
>JACZCU010022854.1_pt1 | contig 16508 bp, 19 predicted proteins | sample 8641851 | NCBI WGS metagenome assembly JACZCU01 (sample SAMN15324605, study PRJNA640507) | soil metagenome | isolation source: monocropping sugarcane control | place: China: Luxin town, Laibin City, Guangxi Province | collected 2019-07-25 | depth 10cm m | reverse complement strand
GCGCCCCGTTTTGTTCCATTTTGTTCCATGTATGGTGACGTACTATCGTATCCGCTTGATGATGCGTGACTTGCGATGAGGGGAAAATTGGGGCGCGGCGGGGCGCTTGTGCGCAAAAGCGCCCCGCGTGTCTCATGAACGGGTACTTTGATAGCCGCGGCTGGCGTCTCGAACATCAGCCTCCGACTCGGCTTGACAACCGGCCCTTCACCGATAAACTGCCCGATTCTTTACCGGCAAGCGATTTTCGGCCGGCCTGGGTGCGTCGCGGCGTTTTCGCGGTCGCTTGGGATTTTGTTATGGATCGATTGTTGAAGGAAGCGTTTATGAGCACGTACATGCCCAAGCCCGGCGAAGTGGCCGCCAACTGGCACGTGGTGGATGCCACCGACCAGGTTCTGGGGAGGCTTGCCGCCCGCATCGCGATTGTGATTCAGGGCAAGCACAAGCCGACGTATACGCCGCACGTCGATACCGGCGATTTTGTGATCGTCATCAATGCCGAGAAGGTGAAAGTCACCGGGGCCAAGGCCGAGGTGATCGAATACGATACCTATTCGCGCTATCCCGGCGGCCGACATCTGTATTCCTATCGGCGGATGCACGAGCTGCACCCGGAAAAGATCATCGAGCTGGCGGTGCGGCGAATGCTGCCCAAGAGTAAGATGGGGCGCAATATACTTGGCAAGCTCAAGGTTTATCGCGGCGATCAGCATCCGCATTCGGCTCAGCAGCCCAAGCCGATGAAGTTCCAAATGAGCGGAGCCGGCGCGCGGATGAAGTAAACAAGACTCACGAGATTCACTTAATCACAGCAATCACCTATGGCAGAAGAAACCAACACAGCGACGATTCCTGATTCGATCGCCGGCGACGTTCCAAAACCGAAGGTCAGTTACACGTGGGGCGTCGGCCGCCGAAAGACGGCTGTTGCGCGAGTTCGCGTTGCGCCGGGCACCGGCCGGATCGAAATCAATGGCCGAGCACTCAACGATTACCTGTCCAATGAGCGGGACCGCAAGGCGATCTTCGGCCCGCTGGAAGTCACCAACACCGGCGGAAAGATGGACGTGCTGGTCAATGCCGGCGGCGGTGGGCCGACGGGCCAGACTGGCGCGATCATTATGGGTCTGGGCCGGGCGCTGGCGAAGTTTGATCCGAGCCTCGAGGTGGCACTTCGCAGCGGCGGGTTTCTTACCCGCGACAGCCGAATGAAGGAACGCAAGAAATACGGACAGCGCGGTGCTCGCCGGCGCTTCCAGTTCTCCAAGCGATAAAGCCTGGGGAAACAAATCAGCGAACAAGAAAGCCCGATCAAGCCGATCGGGCTTTTTGTTTTGTTATGAAATTCGCGGTGAAAAGGCTATTTTTGCAGCAGGCGTGCCACTTCCTGGCAATCCTTATCGCCACGGCCAGATAGATTCACCAGCAGGATTTTGTCGCGGGCCATCTTCGGCGCGACTTTCATGGCGTGTGCAATCGCATGCGCGCTTTCCAGCGCGGGGATAATGCCTTCGATCTTCGCCAGTGTTTCGAAGGCGGCGAGCGATTCGTCATCGGTGATGCTGACGTAATCGACCCGGCCTGAATCCTTCCACCAGGCATGCTCGGGGCCGACGCCGGGGTAATCGAGGCCGGCACTGACGGAATGAACGTCGGCGGTTTGGCCGTCGTCGTTCTGAAGGACGTAGGAAATGCAGCCGTGCAAAACACCGGGTTGGCCGGCGCAAAGTGAAGCGGCATGTTGTCCCAGCGCGCTTCCGCGGCCGCCCGCCTCGACGCCAATCAGCTTCACATCCTGATCATCGACGAATGGATGGAAGATGCCAGCCGCATTGCTGCCGCCACCGACGCAGGCAATGACGCAATCGGGCAAACGGCCTTCAATCTCCATGCATTGCTGTCGTGATTCGCGGCCGATGCAGGCTTGGAAATCGCGAACCATTTCGGGAAACGGATGCGGACCGGCGACGGTGCCGATGATGTAATGCGTGTGCTCAACGCTGCCCATCCAGTCGCGCAGTGCTTCGTTGAGCGCATCCTTCAGCGTCTTCTGCCCGCTTTGAACGGGGATGACATTGGCGCCCATGAGCTTCATGCGGAAGACATTGAGGCTCTGCCGGCGGACGTCTTCAGCGCCCATGTATACGTCGCATTTCAAGCCAAATTGGGCGGCAACAGTTGCCGTCGCGACGCCATGCTGACCTGCGCCGGTTTCGGCAATGACGCGCTTCTTGCCCATGCGCACCGTGAGCAGCGCCTGGCCGATCGTGTTGTTGATCTTGTGCGCACCGGTGTGATTGAGATCCTCGCGCTTGAGATAAATCTTTGCGCCGCCGAGATGCTCGGTGAGGCGGCGGGCGAAATAAAATCGGCTGGGCCGGCCGACAAATTCGCGCAGGTAGTATTCGAATTCTTTCTTGAATGCGGGATCCGCCTGTGCTTTTCGATACTCGGCTTCGAGTTGATTGAGTGCGAAGATAAGCGTTTCAGGAACGAACACGCCGCCGTACGGACCGAAATGGCCCTGAGCATCAGGCAGGCGCGGCGGTTGAGCGGCGGCAGTTGTCATGGATGTATGGTAGGGGAGTGATGTGGATTTGAACAACCAATACAAATTACGCGGCGACTGCTTCCCGAAGCTTGGCCGGCCGATGCGTTGATCTTGGGCTGAACGCCCACCACAGCAACAGCCCGCCGGTAACGAGGATCACGCTGACGACCATGCTGTAGCTTTGCGGTGGCAGAAACGTCAGTGTGCCGGTTCCAGCACCAACAACCGCCGGCTCAACGCGCAGCATTTCCAGCACATAGCGGAACAGGCCTTCAATCAGCATCATCGCGGCAAAGACTCGGCCGGGCGTGTGCGGCAGCGTGAAATAAGCCAACAGGAAAGCCGCGATTAAAAAGCCGGTGAACGCGCTGTAAAGCTCTGCCGGGTGGACTGGATCGGCGCGCTGTTGGCGCGCGAGCGATTCGAGTCCGTCATCTTCAATCTGGCTTTTGCTCTTCAGGTAAGCGGCATCGAGGACTTGCGCATCCGCAACCGGAATCGGCTCTTGAAGCTCGCTGAGGTGCCGTTGATCCATGTATTGTGCCAGCGGGCAATCCACGATTTCGCCAGCCGGTGTTTTGAGCTGATCCTTCACCAGCTTTCGCGGCACTGGTAAACCAAGGTTGTTCCCCTGAAACTCGGTCGTATAAGCATCGCTCAGATACGGAAACTGCACCGCCCACGGCACTTTGCATTCAGCCCCGTAGCAGCAGCCATTCAAAAAGCATCCAATTCGGCCAAAGCCCAGGCCGATCATCAGGCACGGCGCGACGATATCCATGCCGAGCCGGACTGGCACCTTGTGATAGATCGCGTACGCAACAAGAGAAGGAAAAGCCAGTAGGAAACCGCCATAGTAGGTCAAACCGCCTTCGCGGATGTTGATGGCGTTAAAGAGATTCTGCCAGAAGCTCAGGTTCGATTGCGTGTATTGCCCGATGTTTTCCAGCACGTGCGAGAGCCGGGCACCGATTACGCCGGTCACAAGCGCAATCAGCGCGGCGTTGGCAAACAGTTCCGGATCAATGTTGTAGCGCTTGCCGACGGCCTGCGCCACCTTCATGGCCGCCAGGAAACCCAGCACGAGCATCACGCCGTAGCCGTAGATCGGGGCATGCAAAAATGGGAGTCGAAAAAGCTCTTGCCACATAGTCGATTTAGGCCGTCACGGCCCACCCTTCACTACGCCTCAGGGGTTTTGCCGTTCGAGCGTTGTCGCGTGAGAAACGGTTTGCGAGATATGGTTTTGCCGATCGAGAATGATCACCCGCGAACGATGGGTATGCGCTTCTTCAGGCGTCGCCTGCACAAAACTCATCACGATGACGCGGTTGCCGACCTTCGAGAGCCGGGCTGCGGCCCCATTGATCCCGATGACTCCGCTGCCGGCCTTTCCGGGTATAACGTAAGTTTCAAAGCGGTTGCCGTTTTCGCAGTCGGCTACGACCACCGCCTCATTAGGCAGCAGTCCGCTGGCGTGCAGCAAATCGGAATCGATAGTGATGCTGCCGTGATAATTGACGTCGGTCTGCGTGACCGTCGCGTGATGGATTTTGGACTTCAAGAGCTTAATGAACATCGGGCGAACGATTGTAGGGAGATTGCCGGGCAAAAGGTAGCGAGCCGGCTCGTGTTTGAAGTCTCTAGTCGCCCAGCATCTTTGGCCTGTGATCACGCAATGAATCAAGGCATACATCGGGTAATGAGAACCGCCGCCGGCCTGGGGTTGATTCTGGTCGTGGCAATGGTTATTGGGTGCCGCCGCGCGCCAACCCCGCCGCAACCAGTGGCGCATGGATTTTTGGCACTCGGTGATTCCTACACCTGCGGCGAGTCGGTCGAGCCGAATCAATCTTGGCCGGTGCAACTCGCTCAGCGAATGCGCCGCGATGGAATCGAGCTGGGACAGCCCACGATCATTGCCAAAACCGGCTGGACAACCGATGAACTCTCGGCCGGGATTGATCGCGCGAATTTGTCCGGGACGTATCAGCTCGTCACACTGCTGATCGGCGTCAATAATCAATTTCGCGGGCGCTCCATCGAACAATATCGCAAGGAATTTGTCTCGTTACTACAACGAGCCATCGGTCTGGCAGGCGGCAAACCTTCCCACGTTGTCGTGCTTTCAATTCCAGATTGGGGCGTCATGCCATTCGGGAAAGACAAGAACCCGGCGGCAATTGCGAAATCGATCGATGATTTCAATGCGGTTAATCGACAGGAAACGGCAGCACTGGGCGCGCAATATGTTGACGTCACTACTGGGAGTCGGTCCGCGACAACGCAGCCGTCGCTCGCGGCAGCCGATGGGCTTCACCCCTCCGCAGAGATGTATTCGAAATGGGTTGACCTGGTTAGACCGATCGCCGAGGCGGCGGTGAAATCGCGATGAGGATTGATGCGCGCCAAACCTCTCGTTCACTTCTGTGGATCGGCCTTGCATTGTGGGCGTTGAGCTGGTCCATCATTGCGCTTGAGATCTTCCGCTGGCATCATATGACGCCGGAGCTTCGGTTGAACCCTCCACGCGTTCCACCCGGATATCCCGCGCCCCAGGCCGGGGGATTTCTCAAAAGCGCGATCTGCCTGAGTATCGCATCACCGATTTTGAGTCTCGCGACCGTTGCATGGATCTGGCATTCGCATCGCCTTCGCAGCAGCGGTATCACCTGATTGATGCTCATTCGCTGCTCTCTTCTTCGAGCCTTCGATCCAGATGCTGCACGCTTGGCTGAATGCCGCGCTTGGACTTGGCGTAAAAGTCCAGGATCTCACAGATTTCGCCGGTCATCGGCTCGAGGTCGCGAAGGGCTGTTACAACCGCGTTTCTGGTGCGATGAGTGTGGATCCATTGATAGGCGGCTCGGATTGAAGAGATCGCGCCACGGCTCAGACCCGCACGGCGGCAGCCCACCGCGTTATATCCCTTCAAACCGCCGTAGATCATGGTCGCAAACGGTGGAACATCACGACTGACAGGCTCATTCCCGCTGATCATTGCGATGCGGCCGATCCGCACGAACTGGTGAATAGTGCAGCCGCCGCCGAGGAAGGCGCGCTGGCCGACCTGGCAATGCCCCGCGAGCAACGCGGCGTTGGCGAGGATCACATCGCTTTCGACAATGCAGTCGTGGGCGACGTGAGTGCCGCCCATCAGCATGCAGTTGTTGCCAACTCGCGTGGCGTGATCTCTGCCGGGATGTGTCGATCGGTGAACCGATGCCGACTCGCGAATAAGCACGTTGTCACCAATGAGCAGCCAGCATTGGCGGCGCTCGTCAACTGACTTTTTGAGGAATTGAAGATGCTGCGCGTCGAGTCCCACGTAAGCGCCCGGCCCAATTTGGCAATCGGTACCGATGACCGTCGGTCCTTCGATCACGCTATGGGATTTGATGATGCTGCCTCGCCCGATGCTCACGTGCGGGCCAATGATCGCGTAAGCCTCAACCTGTACATCGTCGGCCAGCTCGGCGGCCGCGTCCACAATTGCCGTTGAATGGATCGTTGCCATCGTTGATAGAAATCCCTTTCACTTGCCCGTAGTCCGCACTTTCATTTTGCCGGGGGAGGGGCACGCGTCAATGCCTCGGCGTTCTCTTCCTTCGGCATGCGATCAAAGCCCAAGTGTAGCGATATAACGCGGTAGCACGCTGTCCCAACTGAATCGGTTGATGACATCCGATCTTGCGGCATCAACAAAACGTTTTCGAAGAGCCTCATCGTTCAGGAGTCTGGCGATCGCGGATGCCAGATGATCCGGCGCACCAATGGGCACCAGCAGGCCGGTCTGTCCATCACGAACAACATCTCGAATCCCTGGCGCATTGGTTGCCACGACCGGCACCCCCGCGGCCATCGCTTCGATCAGCACAAGGCCAAATCCTTCTGCTTTCGATGGCAAGACGAGCAGATCGATCTGCGCCAGCGCCTCGGCCGGACCCTTGGTTGGACCTCGCAGAATTACCCGGTCGCTAAGACCAAGTTCTGCGATCTGCCTTTCCAATTCGGCATGTTGTTGACCTTCGCCAAAAACGAGACAACGCATGCCATCGAGGTGGCGCATCGCATCAATCAAATCAGGAATATGCTTAACGGGATCGAGTCGGCCAATGAAACCGATAGTGGCCGTTCCGACGCGCGAATCTTCTCTAAAAGGGATTTCATTGGCATCGATCGCATTCGGAATCACGACGATCTTTTCTGCTGGTATGTGCGCCCATTCCCGCGCAACCTGCGCGACTGATTCCGACGGGACGATAATCCGCCTCGCCGCCGATTGCGCAAGACCCTGCACCGGCCAATGCCATCGCGGGCGCGGCTGAGTCGTTTGTATCGATTGGAAGAACCGGACGTCGTGCAGCCAAAGCGAAGCTGCGGCTGCCATCGCGTTGGCGTGAACCAGAAAACTCAGGACCGTGTCGATCTTTCGATCGGAAATGAGGCGGATCAACTGTCGCAAGACCAGCAGATCGCTCGGCCCACGCGCATCCAGAGCCGTCACATTAATGCCTGCCTCCGCAATCTCATCGGCCACTGGCCCTCGTCGTCCCAGACACGCCACTTCAGCCTGCGCAGCGCCCGCATCGCGCAGGCGAATGGCCAATTCGCGCACCACCGTCGGCGTGCCGCCGATCTCGAGATCCGTATTGAGCAGAAGAAGTCGCCGCAAGGACCATTAGTGTAGACGAAAAAGCAGGTCAGAGCCCCAGCATGTCAGCCATCGAATATCGGCCCGGCTTCTGATTTTGCAGCCAAAGGCCTGCTTTGAGCGCGCCGTGAACGAAGGTATCGCGATTGGTGGCGACGTGCGTCAGTTCGAGCCGCTCGCCCAGTGCGGCAAAATAGGCCGTATGTCGGCCCACTTCGTCGCCGATGCGAAGGGCATGCATGCCGATCTCTCCGCGCTTGCGGACGACATCGTCGCCATGCCGATCAAAGGTCAGGGCGTCGCGCGTCTTTCCGGTCGCTTTTAGGATGGCTTCCGCGAGACCGGAGGCGGTGCCGCTGGGCGCGTCTTTCTTGAAGCGGTGATGGCCTTCGACGATTTCCTTGTCGTAATCGTCGCCCAGAATCTTGGCCACTTCGCCCGCAATTTTGAAAAGAACGTTGACACCGAGGCTCATGTTTGGAGCCTGAAGCACAGGAATTTCGCACGCCGCCTGGTCGATCAGAACGTGGTCGGATTGTTGCAGACCCGTCGTGCCAATGACCATCGCGATGCGCTTCTGGCGGCACGTCGCCAGCCACTGGCGCATGGAAGCAGGCGACGAAAAATCGATCAGCACTTGCGGCGTCGTCTTTAAATCGGTGCTGATGCGCACACCATTCGCGCCGATGCCGGCAACTTCACCTGCGTCACGTCCCTGGGCTGGATGATCGGGCCGTTCGATAGCGCCGACGAGTTCATAGCCGGCCGATCCGGCAAGCGCCACCAGCCGCGCGCCCATGCGCCCAGCCGCTCCGGTTATTGCCAACGTTGTCATGGATATTCCTATTTGCGCCGATTCGTGGCCAGCTTCGGATCGCCGCCCATGGCCGTGATGATCGCTTCGAGACTGTCTTCGACGGGGATGGGTCGATTGACATATTTTCCGTGCGGCTCGCTGCGCGGGGCGGTGTCCTGAGCGGCTTTCATGTCGATGCCGGTGTGGTATTTCACCGTCACGTTTGGATCTTTCAATTCATGGCCTGTGAGGATGCAGACGACCGATTCATCTGGGGAAATCACCTGCTTGTCCAGCAATCGGCGAAGCCCCGCGACGCTGGCGGCACTGGCCGGCTCGCAGCCAAAGCCCCAGCGGGCCACCATGGCGCGATGTTCGAGGATCTCTTCGTCGGTCACTTCCTCGACCACGCCGTTCATGATGCTCAGAGCTCGAAGCGCTTTGGGCAGATTCACCGGATGGCCAATTTCGATGGCGCTGGCGACGGTGTGTGCGTGATAATCCTGCTCGGCGAGAACCGCATAATGCTTCTGCACCGCCGTCGCGTCGTACCAGTTGTCCTTCCAGGTCACGCCCTGTTTGAAAAGCGTGTAAAGCGTATTGGCGCCGGCGGCGTTAATGATGGCGAGCCGAGGAATCTTCTTGATCAGCCCCAGCTCCTGCAATTCGGCAAAGGCTTTTCCAAAGGCCGAGCAGTTTCCGAGATTCCCGCCGGGCACGATGATCCAGTCGGGCGCTTCCCAATCGCGCGCTTCGAGGATGCGATACATGATGCTCTTTTGCCCCTCGAGCCGGAAAGGATTGACGCTGTTCATCAGGTAGATGCCCATCTCTGGCGCATCGACGGCAATCTGCCGAACACGACGCAGGCAGGCATCAAAATCGCCCTGGATTTGAAGCGTCAGCGCGCCGTAATCGAGCGCCTGCGACAGCTTGCCGACGGAAATCTTCCCGCTGCCGATGAACACCACGCCCTGCATTTCGGAGAGCGAGGCAAACATCGCCAGGCTCGCGCTGGTGTTGCCGGTCGAGGCGCAGGCAACACGCCGCGCGCCCACCAGGCGCGCGTGCGTGAAGGCCGCTGTCATTCCGTTGTCCTTGAAGCTGCCGCTCGGATTGAGGCCTTCGTATTGCAGCAGCAGCTTGCCGGGCTTTATCCCAAAATGGCTTGCCAGAATATCGGCCTGCTGGAGAACGGTGCGCCCTTCTCCAATAGACACGATGTCTTCCTCGGTGCGATAGAAGGGCAGAAGCTCGCGAAACCGCCAGACGCCCGAAAAATCCGCCCGCCCCTCGGCGGCCGTCCCCTTTGTGCTCCAACGATGCTCAAAAAACCGCAGGCTCTTGAGCCGCGGGAGTTTGTTCCAGTCGTATCGAACGTCAAGCAGACTCCCGCACCGCTCGCAGGCCACATGGACCTGCTCGATCGCGTAAGTCGCCCCGCAAGCGGGATTCATGCACTGCTGAAAAGCCGTGTCGGTCATTGTCGTTAGAACTTAAGACTTGCGGAGGGAAAGGTCAAAGTAACTGGCGGTCATTTGAAACGAAGCGGCCGACCATCATCCCCAAGCGGGCGAAAATAACCTTTGATGCACATCGGATTGCGAACGCAAATCTGGATATGGTTCTTGGCGGCAAAGCCGGCATTCTCATAGAGTCGCTCACCTTCGAAAAAGGCGGCGCGGACAGTGTCAAACGGCTCCTTGCCCTCTTGTTCGCGAGAGGAATGGAAAAAGCGGATGACCGCACAATCTCGCTTTCGCAGAAGCAAATCCGCTCCGTATGAATTGGACGGGACGTTTGTTCCCGCCTCGGCTGAAATGCGCATGAGGTCATCATGGGCGCGCCGCACCATCGCAATGAAGCGGCTGTCGAGAAGATTCAGGCAAAGTCCAAGATCAATAACGGCGCCAACGACGGCTGGCTCATTAATTCTCTTCTTGCCTGTCGCTCGCCGGGCACTCGTTTCAACGGCAAACTCGTAGGCGCGCTGTGCGTTAAATTCCCAAAAATAGGCGCCATCTCCAAGCCAGTTATAGTCGTTTTGACTAGATTTGATCGGCTGTTTGCCAGCAAATACGCGCTCGGCCACTTTTCTGTCACATCCGTGATAACCAAGCACGAAGCTCGTCGATGAAGGATTCACGGATCAGCGGAACCTCTTGGCGAGGCGAACCCCATTTTTCGAACTTTTGTGCTTCTCAAGAATTCCAATTTTAAGCAGGAACTGACGGGCTTTTGCAGGCGTGTTGTATTTGCGTCGAACCGAATCCATAGCTTCGATCGAATCACGGACAATTTGTTCGACGCTCTGGGTCATCACAGTATTATTCGATATCGACGAATCATTGTCCATCACAAGGCGTGACTTCTGACTTCGCTGGGCGAGGCCATCAATCTGCCGTCACCCGTTGTTGAATATTGCTCTTGATCTTTGAATAGGAGAGGGCTCTGGCACTTCATTTCCAACTGGATTTCCCCATTCTCCGAATCTAGATTGATCGCCATGGACGGCGCGTTGCGCGATCGGGTGATCGTCATTATCGGCGGCACGACCGGCATGGGCCTGTCGGCGGCAAAAGCCTGCGCAAACGCTGGCGCCAGGTTGGTCATCGTGGGTCGGGATGCACCGGAAACTTCCGCGGCAGCTTCGACGTTGGGCAAGGGCGTCTGTGCCATGACCGGCGACGCGACTCAACCCACAACTGCAGTTCGGGCGATTCGCGCCGCGGTCGACGAATTTGGCCGGCTCGATGGGCTGTATCACGTGGCCGGCGGCAGCGGGCGCGGTGCGGGCGATGGGCCGCTGCATCGGATCACCGACGAGGGGTGGGATTTCACGACGCGGCTGAATCTTTCATCGCTTTTCTACTCTAATCGCGCAGCCGTCCAGCAATTTCTGAAGCAAAGGACCGGCGGCAGCGTGCTCAATATGGGATCGGTGCTTGGCTGGTCGCCTTCGCCGCATTTTTTTGCGACGCATGCTTATGCAACCGCCAAGGCCGCGATCATCGGGCTGACGCAATCGGCGGCGGCTTATTATGCGACACACGGAATCCGATTTAACGTGATCGCGCCGGGGCTGGTGCGAACTCCGATGGCGCAGCGGGCGGCGAATGATGCGAAGATCATGCAGTTCATTGAGAATAAGCAGCCGCTGGACGGTGGCCGAATTGGCGCGCCTGAAGACTTGGACGCTGCGGTTGTCTATTTCCTTTCCGATCAATCGAGATTCGTAACCGGGCAGGTGCTGGCCATCGACGGCGGTTGGAGCGTCAGCGAAGGGCGGGAGCGTGCGGAAGGCGCGCCATGAAACACGCCGAGGGTTACGTCCTGGGGATTGATGTCGGCGTGACGAATGTCAAGGCAGTTTGTATTGATGCGATGCCGCAGCCGGGGCCGTATCAGACTTTTGAAAGGCCGACCCATGCACAGCGATCGGATTGGCCGACTGGTGTGGCGGAGCTGATAAAGACCATCGAAACGATCAACGGCCCGGCGCGGGGCGTCGGGTTGGCGGCGCCAGGCATCGCCCATCCCGATGGCACGCATATCGCCTGGATGCAGGGGCGACTGGCGGAAGTGCAGGATCTGAACTGGAGCGAATTCCTGCAACGTCCGGTGCCCGTGCTCAACGATGCTCAGGCTGCTCTTCTGGGCGAGGCATGGATTGGCGCGGCACGCGGATCAACGAACGTCGTACTTCTGACCCTCGGCACGGGCGTTGGCGGCGCGGTGATGGTGGATGGAAAGCTGCTCAAAGGATTCTCAGGTCGAGCAGGACATCTCGGGCATATCAGCTTGGATCCGGAAGGCGAGTTGGATATAGCCAATACACCCGGGAGTCTGGAAAGCGCAATTGGCAATTGCACCGTTTCAAGTCGCACTCATGGACATTTCGAAACAACGCACGATCTGCTTGCCGCCTTTGAAGCAGGCGATACTGAAGCCGCTCGCGTGTGGCTAACCAGTATCCGCAGCCTCGCGGCGGCTATCGCATCGCTCATCAATGTTGTCGATCCGGAAGTCGTCGTGATCGGCGGTGGAGTCGCTCAGGCCTCGTATGAGAGCCTTCGTGAGCCGCTGGCGCGCGAGCTGGAGCGGTTCGAATGGCGGCCATTTGGGCGAGGCGTTCGCATTGTCGCCGCCCATTGTGGATCATTTTCCGGAGCCGTCGGCGCGGCTAAAAATGCTTTGGACAAAATAGAACTATGACCACTCCTGCGAATGATTATCTCGATCGCTGTCGAGCCTTGGCAGACACGGTCCAGGCACAGCTCCCACAAATCTTCCAGGCGGCAGACTGGTTTGCCGACAGTATCGCGACCGGGCGAATGGTTCATGTTTTTGGGTCGGGGCATAGCCGAATCATGGTCGAGGAAATGTGGCCGCGGTATGGATCATTTCCAGGATTCAATCCGATCGTCGAGCTGTCGCTGACTTTTCATACGCAGGTGGTAGGGGCGAACGGACAGCGGCAGGCGATGTTTCTGGAAAACGTGAGCGGATTAGCGGAGCGCATCTTGCGGAATTTCGATCTTTCGTCCCAAGACAGTGCGCTGATCATCTCTTCCAGCGGCTGCAACCTGGTGCCGATCGAAATGGCAGAGGGATTCCGCAAGCGGGGAATCAAGACTGTCGCGATCATCAGCCGACTGCATTCTGAAGCAAGTAAAAGCAACCATTCACGCGGAATTAAACTTCAGGATATGTGTGATCTTACGCTCGACACTGGTGCGCCGGCCGGCGATGCGATGCTCCAGATTCCCGGCCTCAAAACACCCGTTGCCCCCGGCTCAACCGTCGGCGGCTGCATACTGATCAACTGCATCAAAGCTGAAGTCGCTCAGCGCCTGACGCAGCGCGGACAGCCTCCCAAAGTGCTGACAGCGGGTGCAGGAATCGGAACTCAGCAGGCCGCGGACTTATTCGAGGCGGCATACGACGAACACGCGCGTCGTCTGGGTAAACTTTATGAAAACCTTGGTCCCACCGGTGCGGATTGCGGTACGTAGAAACGCCAGTGGATCAACCCCCAGCTAATCCGCCAGGCGTGCGAACCGCGAACGTGCAGCTCACCGTTCGCGGCCGAAAGCTCGGCATGCGCATTTCGGTCCCTGATCGAGACGTCCGGCCCGCCGAGCTATTGCCTTTCTATCGCTCCATGTCTGAGGCCATGATGAACATGGTCACCCACGATGCGGCAGCTTCAGGATATTCTGTATCCTGCAAGGCCGGCTGCGGCGCCTGCTGCCGGCAGCTTGTGCCCATCTCGGCAATCGAAGCGCGGCAATTGACAAAGCTTGTCGAGGAAATGCCCGAGCCGCGAAGATCGGAAATTAAGCGCCGGTTTCAGGAAGCAATCGAAAAAACCGCGCGGGCCGATTTGCTGGCGCGGATGAGCAATCCGCAAGATGCCGATCCGCGCACCACGCGCGAAATCAATCTGGAATACTGGAAGCTTCGCATTCCCTGCCCGTTTCTGGAAAACGAATCCTGCTCGATCTATGCCGACAGGCCCATCGCCTGCCGGGAATTTCTGGTGGTGTCCGATCCGAGCCATTGCAGCGAAGACCGGCCGGATAATGTGCGAGCGCTGGGGCCGCCGGCGGGGCCGATTTCGCATCGCCTGCCTCGGCCTTATCGATCGCCCGGCGGGAAGCCGATTGATTGGGTCCCATTGATCCTGTCGCTTGATTTTGCGATGCGACATCCCAATGAACCCGATGCCCGTCCTGCGACGCAGTGGGTGAATGAGTTTTTTGAAGGGCTGCCGAAATAAGTGTTCTTTGACGACAGCAATGATTTGAAAACTGTTGCAGTGACGGGGATCCATTGCTAGCTTGATGAAGGCTAGAAGCGGGTGGCTCGACCATCTAGTAGGGCAGAAATTGATCAGGAGATGTATCGATGAAGAATTTAATCATTCTCGTGCTGCTGGTGGGGCTGGTTGCCGCTCTGTTTATGACTCGCCCGCAGCAGGCGGATTTTGAAAAATTTGCCCGTGACCGGCACCTGATCGATCCTCAGCCTACGGCCAGCCAGACGCTCGTGCAGTCCCTCGAGCAAAAGGCGCAGGCTTATGTGGGCACAAACATCAGCCTCGCGTCGCCGACGGATTCGTTGCTCAAGAAATGCACCTATCAGAATGATGTGCTGTTCACCAATGTCCAGGAAAATGGGCAGACCCTCTACACGGGCATTGCCGGCCACTGGTTTCAGCGCGGATCGGGAGCGGCGGCAACGCCCGCATCCAAGTAATCTTTCCAGTAGCGATCCTGTCGAATGTCAAGTCAGTTTTTGACTGTCTTGATCAACGATTCCATCGCGCGCAAATGGGCTGACAGCGCCGCTCGACCAGTCTTTGTCATCGAATACCAGGTGACGGGCTTGCGATCGACGAATTCTTTTTTTGCCGAGAGATAGCCTGCCTCTTCAAGCTTTCGCAATTGCGCGCCGAGGTTGCCATCCGTTTCATCCAGCAGGGTTTTGAGCCGGGAAAAGCTCATATTCTCGGCGGTGCTCAGCAGCACCAGCGCCCCGAGCCGGCTGCGATGCTGGAGAATCGCATCCAGGCCATTGAGTCCCGAGAGCGCAGAGGATGGTGGAGACTCGTCCATGGTGTCACCTTCTTCCTGCTCAATGAGATTCGGCAGCCTGCGGCGGCAACGGCGCAGAGTGTTGGAAGAACGTCGGCAGAACCAGCCCGATGGCGATCACCGCGCCGAGCATCGTCCAGCCATAATGCGGCACAAAGCCGACCGCCAATCCACCCGCAATCAGCACCGGCCCAAGCCAGAGGAAGTAGGGGGCGATATGCACGCCAGCCAGGAAGTAGACGATGCCGATCATCACCACTACAAGTTGGCCGGCCTGCTGACCGGTCAGCGTCTTGAAAACCAGCGCGGTCGCCAGTGCTGCGACGATCGCGAGAACAACGCCAACGCCAAAGTGCAGGCCGATGCGACGTCCCATGGCCGGATCGTATTCGCCTTTCTTTTGCGCCCAGCGTCGGCTGAGCAGGGCGCTTAAGAATCCTCCGACGATTCCCGCCACCAGAAAGAAGATTGAGGCAGCGGCGGGGCGGACATCGATCAGGGTGTAGCCGACCAGCACATAGATCGCCCAAAGCCAAAGGACCGGTGCCGGGCCGCTTGAAGACCGCTGCTGCCGGGCGACGGTGCCGCGGATGTACGCCAGATCACTTTGCATCTGCTGAACGTCCATCGATCCTCCAATGTTAGAGTTCTCTATATTTTAGAGTACATCGGCGGGATGTCAACAACTTTTTGAAAATTTTCTGCAAATCAGTTTTTGCCATTCGCGGCAACCGCCTCGAATGCGCCGGTCGCAAAGATCAAAGGATAGAGTTCTTCGAAGTACCAGAGCTTCGCGAAATAAAAGCCGATGGGCGAAGGAGGGAAATGGGATCCATTTTTCGTTGCGTTGATCAGCCATGCGATGCCACGATCAATGGATTTCTCATTTTCAATTTGATGACAGTATTCATCGGGTAATCCCGCGAGCGCTTCGATCGCCAACGAAGTTTCTTCAATGGTCGATGGAGCATTGGCAGCACCGCCCCAGCCGCCGTCGGGATTCTGGGCCGCCAAAAGATAGGCTGCGCCGTTTTTTGCGAGACTAGGCAGGAGCGTTTGCGGGATTTGGCCCCATCGGTGCAGAGGCTCGATCATCTTCAACACGCGCGAGGTTCCGTAAACTGGATTTTCGTCCTCGGGCACATGCTGGTTTCCAAACCATAAGGGCACCCAGGCGCCATCAGGCCGCTGCTCGCGTGCAAGATAATCCACGGCGGCGTGGGTCGCCCTCGTTACGCGTTTTGCCTGTTTGTCTGACAGCGCGGGGAGCCATGCCAGCCACGCGCGGATGGTGTGGGCGGTCAGATCGCAACTGCTGCGATCGAAGGGGAGCTTGCCCCAACCCCGGCAGAAGGTGGGGATGCCGCCGTCACGATTTTGCAGATCAAGCAGCCAAGTGACGCCCGCAATCGCGGCATCTCGAACCCGCGGCGAACTGGAATCCAGGGCATACAGTGCAAGGAGTGCCCCGGGTGTGTCGTCGGCATCGGGAACGCCGCCGGTCAGGTCAGTCCAAGCCCATGCTCCGGGATTGGCCAGCGTATAGGGATGCTCAACGCGATATTGCTGGTCCAGCAGCCAGTTAATCAGCCGGTCCCGCCCTTTGTCTGGCAGCGATGCGACAAACGAAGGATTGACGGCCAGTGCATTGATCGAAAGCGTAGTGACCCACGTGGCCAAGTTGGTGTCGATCGGCCAGCTCCCATCGTTTCGAGCGGATCGGAGAAGAAATTCGACAGCCTTCTTCACGACAGGATGATTCACTTCATCGGCGCCGACCAGGCTCATCAGTACGAAGCTGGTTAATGGAGTGGCTTCAAGAAATCCGCCGCTTTCGGGCTGGATTTGCGCGAGCAACCGCAAAGCTCGATGGTTCGCCAATCGACGCGACTCGCGTGCCATCGG
>JACZCU010078991.1_pt1 | contig 16537 bp, 15 predicted proteins | sample 8641851 | NCBI WGS metagenome assembly JACZCU01 (sample SAMN15324605, study PRJNA640507) | soil metagenome | isolation source: monocropping sugarcane control | place: China: Luxin town, Laibin City, Guangxi Province | collected 2019-07-25 | depth 10cm m | reverse complement strand
CGGGTTTTGGTCATGAATTGAGGCGATTTCAGGTAGGTTTCCGGATAAGTTCTTAGTTAGTTGAGATAATTTAGCTGCCTATCGTCGCGTCTTGCCGCTTTCACAAGCAGACCTGAAATGGTAGCGGCAAGCCTATGAATGCGCATATGACCTGTGGCCATACGAAGCACTCTATCTTTCTTGCCAGGAACAAGAACCACGTTTTTGATGAACAGCAGAACGAAGAAACTACCGCAGGGCTTGCGGAAAGTCATGCCTGAATGCTTGATGCTAGTAATTCTTCTCGGGAGCAGCCGAATAGTGTACAGCCGCTTGGATTGACCTCCAGGTAATGTCCTTCTAGATCGGCCAGAAAGATGCCCACGGATGCTTGCTCAACCAGTACGCGATAGCGTTCCTCACTCTGTTGGATACGTTCTTCCGCCAGCTTGCGCTCTGTTACGTCGCGGTAGTTGCACACAACAGCTTCTACGGCTGGGTCCATCAGCAGGTTAGTGGCCGTGCCTTCCATCCAGCGCTAGGAACCGTTCTTGTGGCGCTGCCGATACTCAAAGGTGATGAAATCACCGGGTTGATTACCCAGGCAGGCGGTTTGCTTGACTAATCCCGCCAGATCATCGGGATGAACGAGCACATAGCTATGCATCCCCACCAACTCCTCAGCTGTGTAGCCAATGATACGTACGGTCGAAGGACTGGCATAGATAATTCTGCTATCTGGTGCCAGGAGTGCAATAGCATCAGTACTGTGTTCGATGAGGGCACGGAACCAGGCTTCGCTATGTCTTGATACTTCTATTGACATATATTTCGCCCATTCATGAGTTTCTTGAGTTTTCTCTAAAACTCCTGCTTCTGGTTGAGAGAAGCGCGGACATGCGTAGCTCTAATGTGACACCTCTGCCTTCCGGGCACTAAAACATCGTGAGGCGTCGAGCTAGCATCATTGTGTTCTTCGGCATCTACAAAAGAATACTATAGATGTTACCATATCTAACGTAATAGATGTGCTTGTTGAACTGTACCAGGTAAAGAGTGGTACTATCGATGAGTAAATATAAATATTCCCCTTGACAGGCAGAATAACAATGTGCTATATTCAATATAGCAAATAGCAATGGAATTACGTTTAATATGTGAGCCCGTAACAGAACGCACTCATAAGGCAAAGAATATAGTTACACGTCATGTTTCACACAAATTTATGCTATGATTATTCTAGTAATTGATAGGTATTTGTAGGCGCGCTCTATTCACCAGTGGAGGTTAATGTTATGTTTTCGCGCCATGCAGCCGTGCCAGCAAGGGCACTGTCGATTTGCCTTGTAAGTGTCATTTTTACCGTACTTGTCTCACTAGCTTTTACATTGACCGTGCACACTGCAATGGCCTCAAGCTCTCATGTTGATGTGACAGTATTGAATACTGAGATCAATCCGGCATCGCTGCGCTTGCTGACCAAGGCGATTACCACCGCGGAAGGTGATGGCGCGCAGGCATTGATTATCGAGATCGATACTCCAGGTGGAGATCTGAGTTCGATGAAGTCGATGACCGAAGCCGAACTGAATAGCAGTGTTCCTATTATCTCCTATGTTTCACCTGCGGGTGGCTTTGCGGCTTCTGCGGGTGCATTCGTCACCCTGGCTGCTCCCATTGCGGCTATGGCTCCAACGACACGCATAGGTGCCTCTAGCCCCATCTTGAGTACTGGAGCTGATATTGGCAGCACATTGAAGGCGAAGTTAGAGCAAGACCTTGTGGCGTCGATGACAGGTATCCAGCATCGTTATGGGCGTAATGTCCCTCTGGCAACAAAGATGGTCACAGATGCTGCATCATTTGATGACACTACGGCTGTAAACCAGGGCATCGTTAATTTAGAGGCCACAAACCTTACTGAGCTGCTCAGTAAAGTTGATGGTCAGTCTGTAACCACTAGCACTCGGTCTGTCGCTTTGCATACTGCGAACGCCGATGTGCAAATGCTTGAACCCAGCTTGTTTGACAAATTCTATGATTTCTTGCTTGATCCAAATGTGATTTTCCTCCTCTTTATCGTCGCAATGATCGGCGTTTACCTGGAGATTTCACATCCTGGAGCTATTCTGCCCGGCACTGTGGGGGGGATTGCTCTCCTGCTCTTCCTGTTTGCTATTGGTTCGCTCTCGCCAAACTGGGCTGGTCTGGCCTTGATGGTACTGGCGTTTGTGCTGCTAGTCTTAGATGTACGCCTACCAACTCATGGCGTACTGACTGTAGGGGCTATTGTTTCACTTGTCTTTGGTACATTCATCTTCTTTAATAGCGGGAATCCATATGGCGGTCCACAGATCAATCCACTAGTCGTCTACGCTATGGCTGGTCTGCTCGGGCTCATCAGCTTCTACCTGATCAGCGTGATTGTCCGTACACGACGGCATGCGGCCAAATCCAACACTGGTAACATGATAGGCGCTACCGCCATTGCCACGACTCCCCTCTTACCTGCAGGACGCGTGAAGTATGGAGGTGAAGATTGGTCCGCCGTTCTTGATGACCCGGCTGCTTCAGCCGATGCTGGTTCCGTAGTACGTATAGTTGCCTTTGAAGGTCTGCGCCTGCACGTTCAGCTAATCCAGCATGAAGTTGGCATTGATGCGCATGCGACCCCAACACAAGAATAGATGTTGAGGTTATAAAGGAGGTTTTCCATGGATCCCATGTTTCTCTGGTTGCTTATCGGCGTTATAGTTCTTATAGTCGTGATTTTTGGTTTATCGGGAGTGCGTGTGGTACAGCAGTACGAGCGCGGTGTAATCTTTATCCTTGGTAGTTTGCAAGGGGCGAAAGGGCCGGGACTATTCTGGGTTCCACCGATTATTACGCGCATGATTAAGGTTGATCTGCGTATTATCACGCTGACAGTTCCACCACAGGAAGTGATAACGCGTGATAACGTCACTGTGAAAGTAGCAGCCGTGCTCTACTTTAAGGTCGTTGATCCAAATGCAGCCGTTAACAATGTTATGAATTTTATGCAGGCCACAACTCAGATTGGCCAGACCACCTTGCGTAACGTGCTAGGTCAATCCGAACTGGATGAATTGCTGGCGAATCGTACCAAGATTAATCGCGAGCTGCAAGCTATTATCGACGAACACACAGAGCATTGGGGTGTTAAGGTGACGGCTGTGGAAATCAAGGATATTGAATTGCCTGCAACTATGCAGCGTGCTATGGCTAAGCAAGCAGAAGCCGAGCGTGAAAAACGCGCCAAGGTTATTCATGCTGAAGGTGAATTGCAGGCATCTGCACAATTAGCTCAGGCAGCCAATGTGATCGGGTCCCAGTCTAGCGCTCTGCAACTGCGCTATCTCCAGACTTTGACGGAAATAGCTGTTGAAAAGAACTCGACTATCGTTTTCCCATTGCCTATTGACGTCATTCAGCCATTTTTAGACACGATGCGGCTATCGAAGGCGTCAGTCGAACAGCAAAATGGCGATGGGTCACGGTTGACACCTACCTACAATCCACCTGTCTCACAACCATAAAAAAAATAGTATCGAAACAGCGCTAAAGAGCGAGCATCCAATATAAGCGGATGCTCGCTCTTTAGCGCTTGCTCAGTAATGCCAGGTGCTTATGAGGGGGCCTGTGTTTCTCCCTGTTTACTGCGAAGATACTCAGCACAAGTGCGGTACGTTTCTTCAGAGATGAGACCCTTGGACATATAATGGTTGAGCATGACATCAAGTTTCAAAATACTAATCAGATTGTACCCGTGGCGTCGTAAACGCTCTACTGCCCCATGTTCGCGGTCAATTAGCACGATCACATCCTTGACTTTGAGGCCATTCTCTTCAAGGAGGGCAGCCGTTTCCAGGATGCTACTTCCTCTGGTGATCAGGTCGTCAATAATCAGCGCAGTAGCTCCACTGGTGAAGCGTCCCTCAATGCCACGCTTGCCTGTCCCTTCAGGTCGGCTACGAGCATAAATAAGAGGCACGTTAGTTTCCAGCGAGTAAGCGGAGGCTAGCAGTAGTCCTCCGACTGGAACGCCTGCAACGACGCTAAAAGGATGTACTCTTGGACGACGTAGAGATTGTGCTAAACTAATTTCTTGTTGCATGAGTTTGCTGGCAACACGGAGTGCGGTTGGATTACTGATGAGTACTTTGGGGTTTACAAAAACTGGTGAGCTCACTGCGGATTCACTCACAGTAAAGTTTCCGAACTGTACTGCTCCAAGATCGAACAGCATTTGTGCCAACCACAGATTGTCCAGAGACTGCTCTTTCATGAGAGGGAGCACCGCCTTCTTTCTTTTATGTCTACTATTCTGTGTAGGAATGCCAAATAAATATACTCCAATAGCCTCTTTTTAAGAAGGCTGAGTCCTACCAAGCTCAATGTCGCTCATTACCTAATTACCAGTTACAGGAAAGCTGATGAACGTTCTCCCACCTCAGGATGAATGGCTTGCTTACTCAGTATATCATAAGTCGTGCTTCTAGCCAACTATTAATCAGCCATAGGAAATCTTCCCCAATGTTGTTCTTACTTTACTGAAACAGCATGAAAAAATTGTAATGTTGAAAACAGTGAATTTGTCATAATAACATGATAATGGAGTTATTATGAATATCAGCTCATCTCGGCTGGGAAAGTTTCATGCAAAAAGCGCTAATTTTCCAGTATACTTCTTTATGTTGGGAATGAAGAGGAAGGTGATGAAAGAGGCGATAGATGGTAATAGTACATGCGGAAGTGGTTGGAGATGTGCATAATGGTGGGAATAGTGTAACAGTGGAGTAAGTAGATGGGTCGCTGAGCACAGTGGATGGTATGGAAGGCCCAGGTGTGGTAGTAATGTGGTAAGATGATTGAAGTATGGGCGCACATCTATTTGCAAGATAGCTCGCCTGATAGAGTTATTAAAGCTCTATCAGGCGAGCTATCTTGCATGTAGGGTGTCGATATGATACGCTAAACTACGAATTGCACAAAATAAATATATAGCTTTTAGGTGAATTAAAACGTATGCCAATAGTCAGTGTTATACAAGTAGATAAATCTTTTGGAGCAGAACGCATATTCGCTGGTGTGAGCTTCCAAATCAATGAAAATGATCGCATAGGACTTGTTGGCCCCAATGGTGCGGGTAAGTCAACTTTACTCAATATTCTAGCCGAACGAGAAGAGCCGGACAAGGGAAATGTTGCCATTGCGCGCAATACTCGTGTCGGCTATCTTGCGCAAACAACAGATTTTCAACCCGAGAATACATTGCGTGAGGAGATGCTCACCGTCTTCTCAGAAATACGAACCTGGGAACGGGAGCTCAATGAGCTTGCCCATCAACTGGCTATTCCCGCTGGTCAAATTGAAATGGCTCAACATGAACAGCTATTGCAACGATATGCCGATCTGCAACTGCAATTTGAGCACGCTGGAGGCTATACCTATGAGAATCGTGTGGACCAGGTGCTTGATGGCCTTGGCTTCACTCGTGAGCAGCAGGCATCACCAATTATGTATCTCAGTGGAGGTCAACAAACGCGTGCTGCATTAGGCAAATTGCTTCTACAAGAGCCTGATCTCCTATTGCTGGATGAGCCTACTAACCACCTTGACCTGGTGGCGCTTGAATGGCTTGAGACCTATCTGACAAGCTGGAAGGGAGCTCTCGTCGTAGTAGCTCATGACCGCTACTTCCTGGATAAGATTGTCTCGCGTACCATTGAACTGGCCTTTGGGCGTATAGAAGAGTACCCTGGTAACTATACAACATACTTGCGTTTGCGCGAAGAACGCATGGAGCGTCGTATGCGCGAATATGAAGCACAGCAGGCCCAGATAGCTCATACAGAGGAATTTATTCGTCGCTATAAGGCTGGCCAGCGCAGCCGTGAGGCCCGGGGTCGTCAAAAGTTGTTGGATCGTCTTGAGCGTGTCGAGCGTCCCCAGGATTTTCCCGAGATGCATTTCGAGTTTAGTCCCATCGCGGATAGTGGTCTGGTAGTTATCTCGACCCAAAGACTCGCGGCTGGCTATATCAGTACGACGAAAGAACGCACTGAACTGGTGCGTGTTGCCGACCTGGAACTGGTGCGTGGAGACCGCGTTGGCTTGCTGGGACCTAATGGATCAGGTAAGACCACGTTGTTGCGTACCATCATTGGCGAGTTGCCGCCTGTTGCCGGGCAGGTACACCTCGGCCATAATGTGCGCATCGGTTACTATTCTCAAACACATGCTGGCTTGACCTCCGAACGAAGCATACTCGATGAAATTCGTCAGGTGAGTACTTTGAGCGAAGAGGGCGCGCGTACATTCCTGGGACGCTTCCTTTTTTCCGGTGATGACGTGTTTAAACCTGTTGGAGCTTTAAGCGGTGGCGAGCGTAGTCGCGTAGCCTTGGCAAAACTGACTTTGCAAGGCTCAAATCTGCTGATCCTGGACGAGCCAACCAACCATCTTGATCTGCAATCACGCCAGTTTTTGGAAGAGGTTTTAGGTGAGTTCGAAGGCACTCTGCTGTTTGTCTCACATGATCGCTACTTTATCGATCGCCTCGCAACCAAGGTCTGGGTCATCGAAGATGGTGTGCTGATCCCCTACATGGGCAACTATACTGAGTACCGGACACGTAAACAACCTATTGTGTTGGATATCCCAGCTCGGGCTAAGAATGAGCCTCAGGCTGCACCCACGGCAGCGAAACCAGCCTCTCCTGCAACAAGAGCAGGCGGAAGGAAAGCCGGAAAGGTCAAAGCACGCACTTTGGAAGATGTGGAGCGCGACATTGAGAAAGCAGAGACGCGGGTAAAGGACATCGAAGCTGCCTTAGCAGAGGCGGCTCTCAATGCTGATGCCGCCTTGCTTACCCAATTGAACGCCGAATATGAGCAGGAAAAGGCGCGAGTGGATGAGCTACTGGTCGAATGGGAACGTTTAGCAGAGGCAGCCAGTTAGTTAGCCTTTCTTTCTTCTGACCCCTATGATCAGTCCGGCGATCAAGCTAAATAATGCCAGCAGCAGTGGTAATACCACCGCCAGGACCAGCCAGATGCCCAGAAGAGAAAGGGGCAGCAGCAGGTCTGGCTTGCTTTGCAGCATTGCATAGACTCTCCCTGAGCCTACGTGCAGAACACCGCCAAGCAGGATCGTGGCTCCAAGTATAATAGCAGCTAATACGCTAAAAAAGAAGGTTAACAAGAACCTGGTAAAACCAAATAAGTAGGAGCCTCGTACTGCATTAACACAGAGCAGGGCTAGTCCCAGGCTTTGCAAGGCGAATGCAGCCATAATCGGCACTTTAGGCTGTATCAGCGGGAGCGCAGCACCAGCAAGGCCAATAATCAACCCCAGGAATTGAATACCCGCCCCACGCCAGAAGGATGCAGGTCCCTCTCGTCTTATCGCCATCAACTTCTGGCTTTGCTGTGTAGCAACCTGTTCCATAATATTTGTCTTTATCGAATATGTTTCCGGGTTATTAGGATCAAGCTCCAGTGAGCGCTCGATAGCTTGTAAAGCAAGTTGGTACTGACCAGTATTTGTCAATAGGGCGGCGCGCATACTCCATGACAGAGCATTGTTTGGATCTAGTTGCAACACTAGCCCAACAACATATAGCGCTTCCTCGAAGCGACCAACTGTGCCAAGCAACTGTCCTTTGAGAATTAGTGCGGGTACGTCATTTGGAACAATACGTAGGGCCTGCTCTACAAGATTGAATGCCTCATTCGGATTTTGCATTTGTATCAAGTGGCGTGCCTGCTTAACGAGCATCGCACATTGTTGCTCTGCTGGCGATAGCGTAACTTCTCCTGTGGCTGTTGGTGATAATTGCGCTGTTGCTGCTCCTCCGGGGAGGGCTTGTTCCTTGAGCGAACCTGTCGATACCTGTTGATATGCCGATGAAGACGGCATACCTGGAGCAACCTGCTCGTACTTCCGCTGCCCACTTGCCTGTGGTGTAGTTAGTGTATGCATTTCTCCTACCAGGATCAAAGGTATGCGTTCCTGGCCGAAGAGCTGCGGACGCTGTTGTTCACCAAGCGATTTCAAAAGATAGGCATACAAACTCTGAAGGGTGATCTTATGCGTTTTTGGCTCGCTGGCAGGTCCACACAACCCCAAAATCATGCGGTAGGCGAATCCCCCCAGGCCTTTTTCACTTGTTTCAGGAGCCTGTTCATTACCTCGGCACGAGCACAGGATAAAGCGATCGCTCGTTTGCTGTAGGGCATTAAGAATATTTGGTCCCAGCAGCGGTTTCGCATCGAAAGGAGAAGAACGGTACATCTGCCAGGCCGGACTTGTCTGGAAACAATCGAGCATTAATATAACATGAGCAGCACGACTTCCTCCCATTGCCTGCTGAACTAATGATGGGAGGTGGATGGCTGTCGCTGGTTGCTGATGTTGTGTATTGGTAAAGGCGAGATATCCCTCACCATTGTTTTCATTGAGAAAAGCATGTCCAGCGAAATAAATAAAAACAAGGTCACCGGGACCAGCAATTCTGGCGCATGCCTGGTGAATGAGTGACTCTATAAGTTCGCGCGTGGCATATGCCCCCTGCACATGTTGTACATCTGGGGGTGCCCAATTGCCACCTTTCGTATTAACCAACCATTGGGCAAGAGCCCGTGCATCGTTTTCTGCATATTGCAATGGTCGAAAGGCAGTATCCTGATAGGTGTTGATGCCTACGATAATCCCCAGGCGTCTGCCCATAATTTCGCTCCTTACATCTAATTCATTATCTAGATAGTGAAGCTATTGTACGACACCTGAGTGTGAGGGTGGCAAAAAGAAGTCAGAATAGGTACTTTTGGAGGATGGGGTTTCCCATGAGATAAGGCGCATTGAGCTATAATAGTACTCATACATATATGGAAGGAACCTGCTCTTCTTTTGAAAGACATACATTATAGGAGACAGCTGCTCATGGCACGAATTATTGGATTAACCGGCAACATTGCCTGTGGTAAAACTGCTGTTGGACACATGCTGCTTGAATTAGGGGCCGAGCGCTATATAGATGCAGATGCGATTGTGCATAAGCTTTATCAAAGTGGTCAGCCGATTGCTTTACAGGTTGCTTCTGCCTTTGGTAGCGAAGTAATGGCAGCCGATGGCAGTGTAGATCGTAAGGCCCTGGGCGCTATCGTCTTCCAGGACCCTGCTGCACTGCAACGCCTGGAAGCAATTGTCCATCCGGCCGTTGGTCTTGCCCTTATGCGTGAACTTGCCTCTGTTAGCGAGACGGGCATTGCCATTATTGACGCAGTAAAATTGTTGGAAGGAGGCTCCGGCAAGTTTTGTCAGAGTAAGTGGCTTGTAATTTGTCCAGAAGAACAGGAATTTGCGCGTTTAATAACTCGTAATGATTTGAGTGCTCAAGAAGCATGGGCGCGTATTCGTGCACAATCTCCTGTCGAGCCTCGCCTCTCTCTTGTTGATGAGGTTATAGATAATGGGGGAACCTTAGAGCAAACGCGGCGTCAGGTTGCTTCAGCGTTAGAACGCTTTTGCCAGCGATTTCCTGTTTAACCTGCTCAAGTTGAGGGGGAACTAACCGAGTCTTCGACCAGTTTTTAACTCAGCATATTAAAAATATAAAACTGCGCCTTTTAACTATTGACATAAGCATCAAGCATGCATATAATCTGCTCAGCCAATTTACCAATTTGTACTTCAGACGTTTAGCGGATAGGTGTCGTTCTCTAAAATATAAAGTCGTGAGCGGAATCCGCTGAATTCAATGGCCGATAACAAACGTAAGCTGAACTGTATGTGGATAGTTGGTGAGATTTGGTAGATATCCAACGTATTAATCGTAGGAGGGAGAGCTAGTTGTTATAAAGCTGTAATCACTGTTTTTATCCCTCTGAAATTTAGTGATTGTATTTGGTATTGCTGAAGGAGGCTGACTACATTATGCGGAGAAGTTGGTCACGTATTTTCGCGTTAACGATGGGAATACCCTTGTTGTTCGCAATTCTCGTCGCTTGTGGCTCAGGTACTAGTGGCACTGGCGGAAGCACGCCAACGTCTGGCTCGACGACGATCAAAATTGGCACCGATCTACCCGTGTCGGGTAAAGATGCCAGTAGTGGCAAACCAGCGGAGAATGGTGCCCACCTGGCTGTCGATCAGGCGAACCAGAATCACACTATTCCTGGGATCACCCTGGTGTTTGACCCTAAAGATGATGTCGGTCCCAGTGGCACCCATGATCCAGCCATTGGGGCACAGAATGTGAACGCCCTGGTAGGTGATGCTCTCGTGGCAGGTATTGTAGGGCCCTTTAATAGTAGTGTGGCGAAGGCCGAGATGCCGATTACGAATCAGGCCCCTCTTGCTCAGATTAGCCCGGCCAATACCAATCCTTGTCTGACCAAGGATACTGCGGAATCCGGTTGTAGTGGTTCCAACAACTTGTTGCCCACATTGCGTCCGACCAATAAAGTAAGCTATTTCCGTATCGCGACCACTGATGATCACCAGGGCCCAGCTGGTGCCGATTACATGTACAAGACGTTACATATAAAGAAGGTCTGGGTCATCGACGATACGGAAACCTATGGTGTCGGCATTGCCAATGCCTTCGCTAAAGAGTTTAGTGCGGATGGCGGCACAGTACTGGGTCATAGTAGTGAGCCGGGCACCACCACCTCTTACGTTTCGCTGCTGACGCAGATTGCCAGCCAGCATCCCGATGGCATTTACTTTGGTGGCAACGACTCCACAGGTGGTATTCTAATTCGCCAGCAAATGCAGCAGGTTCCTGGCCTGAAGAATCTCCCATTGGGAGCAGGTGATGGCGTAGTTACCCCCAGCTTTGCCTCCACGATCGGTCTGTCAGGTGGTCCTGCGTATGGCACCGTCGCTGTTGTTGATACCACGACCAGCTCCTCGGCGGCGACTTTCCGCAGCCAGTACACGGCTGTCTATGGCAACAACCTCAACGTCTACAGTGCCTCAGCCTACGACTGCACCAATATCTTGATCCAGGGGATCAAGACTGCGTTGGCCAATGGGGCCAAGACGCCGCAGAACTCGAGTGATGCAGCGGGTGCCAAGGCGTTCCGTCAGGCGGTGATCAACGCCATTCAAGGGATTTCCTATACCGGTATCACTGGCCACCAGTCCTTTGACTCGAATGGAGATACTACCGACAAGATCATCACGATCTACAAGTTGGCGGCCAATGGCAGTGGCAAGCCCGACTGGCTCTACGCCTCGCAGGTAACTGTTGCATAAGCAACGCTTGGCAACGTTGTTTTAAAGTACGATTGAGCTAAAGAGGGGTGCTAACTCTAAGTAGCTCAAAACGCAGGGGGGTAGTTGGCACATGTGTGTCTAAGTAGCTACTCCCCTATTCGTTGTCAAACAGGTTCAGTATTCTAAAAAGTGAAGATATCAGGGGTCCAAGGGTTTACCGCCCCTTGGCAGGGAAGCCAGGGTCCCTCACCTTCCCCTGGTTTCGCACAGGAATAGGGAACCACAAATATTTGGTTTTTGATCTTTATTTGGCAGAAAGGTGGAAATCCGAGCTATATGTTGCAATTATTTTTGCAGGAATTAGTTGTTGGAATTGCCACTGGGGCAATTTACGCTCTTATTGCCTTGGGATACACGATGGTCTATGGTATCATCGAGTTAATTAACTTCGCCCACGGCGATATCTTTATGATTGGTACCCTCATTTCCATTGCTATCTTCGGCTTGCTAGGCATTACATCCTCGTCACAACCGACTGGCTTGACATTGGTAGGTGTCCTGGTTGTTACTTGCTTGGGTTCTATGCTTGTGTGTGCTGTATTGGGTGTAGTAATCGAACGGGTGGCTTATCGTCCCTTGCGCAATGCTCCTCGCCTTGCTCCGCTGATCTCAGCGATTGGTGTCTCGCTCATTCTGGAAGACGTCGGAAAACTCTGGCGTGGCGTTAACTACATCTCTTTTCCTCAGATTTTTCCTAATATCACCTACAATATTGGTCCGATTACTATCAGCAGTGTCAATATACTCGTAATCGTAGTGGCTGTGGGCTTGATGATTGGTCTCCAATGGTTGGTTACCAGTACACGTATAGGACGAGCTATGCGTGCCGTGGCTCAAGATCGTGAAGCGGCTGCACTTATGGGTGTAAATGTTGACCTTATCATAACTATCACTTTCTTCATTGGTGCAGCCCTGGCTGGGGCGGCCGGCTTTATCTACGGCCTACAATATGGTAGTACCATCTTCATCATTGGATTTCAGCTTGGCCTCTTTGCCTTTACGGCAGCAGTGCTTGGGGGGATTGGTAACCTCGTCGGAGCTATGCTTGGCGGCGTATTGATAGGCATAGTTGAAGCTCTGGCTTCTCTCATCCCAGATTCGTATGCGTCTAATGCTCCTACCCTCTTTGGCGTGCCGCTAGGTCTCCCTCATGGCGGCGCAGCATGGCATGAAGCTGTTATTTTTAGTATACTGGTCTTAATCCTGGTTTTTCGACCATCTGGCCTGCTTGGACAGCAAACGCCTGAGAAGGTGTAAAGGATGCTTAAGAATGCTGCAATGTTTAAAGTGTTTTATGTCGGAAACGAGGTGCTGAAAGCATGTCTACATTGATGAGCTCCCGGATGCTTTTTCCTGCCCGCGATGTTCGTATGCTGCTGATTAAGTGGATCGTGGCCCTGTTGGTACCTATCGCTGTCTTTACTTTGATCTGGAGCGGTGAAGCGATCGTCAACAATGTACTGCTCGGCTTACTGACACCCTCAGGAAGTGTCTACGATACCCCTACACTTATTGAGGCTGCTATCTTTATTGTCATTTTCTATGCAACGGTTATAGCACTGGCAGGATATCTCGTGGCAGCAGATAGCGGTCGCATGCCTATGCTTCAGGTTTGGATCGATATCCTGATCTTTACCTTGGTTCCCCTCTTTCTAGTGATCAACACTGGTTTGATTATTGGTCTTGCCTTGTGCGCTGTTATCTGGCCTTTGTACTTTTATATACGTGGGCATGTGCGTAAAGCGCGCAACTTTGTTCCTCCTTCTCCCCTTGAGAGCCTGGAGGTTCTTAATGCGGAACAGCGTGTGGCGTTAATGAATCGTGCCGTAGCTGGTGGTTTCTGGTTTGCTACAGCTTTTGCGGTTGTTTCATTGATCGCCGATCTCATCTTCTACTTCACAGGCTCTTTACCTCCAATTCTCTTAATCTGGGCCGTTATCCGTACACTCCTTTTGCCCATTCTCGGCTATTTTCTAGGGCGACTGGGAGGTATAATCGCCTTGCGTCGTACTATTTCTCCCCAAAACAATGGCAGTAGTAATAGCGGAAATGGCAAAAATAAAGCCAGCGTCCAGTTGGATGAACGTCGCAAACTGGAAGTACTTTCTGAAAGTCGCGCTCGTGAAGAGGCAAAGGATCTTGTTCCCAATGATTTGCCCTTGCGCAGTACCGGTGCGCAGCGTTTTTTCCTGATTATCCTGGTTGCCTTTGTCCTGTTTTACCCTATACTCGACCCTTTCCTGTTTGGCTACGGCACTGATGGCCGCATAGCTGGTTATGGCGATGCAGGCTTTTACGTTATTCTGGCCCTTGGTCTTAACATCGTCGTAGGTTTTGCTGGTCTGCTAGACCTTGGCTATGTAGCCTTTTTTGCAATTGGTGCATATGTTTGGGGTATGGTTGGTTCGACCCAGCTCACAAACATTATGAACCTCGCGCCTGTCAACCCAACAATTCTGGGGTGGCTATTCTGGCCGATATTAATTATGGCAGCCCTTATCGCCGCATTGTGGGGCGTAATACTCGGTGCTCCAACCTTACGCTTAAGAGGCGATTACCTGGCAATTGTAACACTTGGCTTCGGTGAGATTGTACCTATTGTGTTCCGCGAACTGGATAGATACACGAACGGATCTAATGGTATTGTCGGCGTTCAATCTCCCAAATTTTTCGGTCTCCCATGGACTACTTTTACGCCAACTCCTTACTACTACCTGATTCTTGCACTAATTGCCCTGACAATCTTTGCTAATATCCGTCTGCGTGACTCGCGTTTAGGTCGTGCCTGGATAGCGATCCGTGAAGACGAAATAGCCGCGGCATCTTCGGGCATCAACCTCGTCAACACCAAGTTGTTTGCCTTTGGTGCTGGTGCATTTTTCTCGGGTATTGCAGGGGCTTTCCATGCTGCGAAGCTTGGAGGCGTATCGCCCGATAACTTTAGCTTTGGTGACTCTGTTATTTACCTTGCAATGGTCGTCATCGGCGGTATTGGTAGTATTCCGGGTGTGATTGTTGGGGCGTTCGCTGTCTATGCTATCAACGAGTTTATTCTAGCCCAACTTGATAGCCTGGCATCTGATCCTGGGAGCTTTTTGCATCCGCTCTACGCCGGTATTACCCAGATTATACCGGGTTTTACCTTTGGTAATATTCGTAATCTGGTATTCGGTATTATTCTGGTGACAATTATGATCTTCCGCCCAGAGGGTCTTATTCCTAGTGCGCGTAGGCGGCGTGAGCTGCATCACGTAGGCGAGGAAGAGGTAGAGGTAGGTTCATTAGATGTGGCACCAGGAGCACCGGGTTTCGAGTCTGAGGTGCACGTTGAATAGTAGCATCAGGAGTTAGCTATGAGTATCGAACAAACGCATGAGCGGGCCTCTGAGCCATTACTGGTGCTGCAAAGTGTCACCAAACACTTCGGGGGTCTTGCTGCGGTGCAGGATGTTGACCTGCGGATCTGGCCGGGAGAAATTATAAGTGTTATTGGCCCCAATGGAGCTGGTAAAACTACAGTTTTTAACTTGATCACTGGCATTTACCGTGTATCTTCGGGAGATGTACGGCTGGCGGGAAGATCGCTGGTCGGCCTTAGTCCTGATAAAGTAGTGATACGCGGTATTGCACGTACATTCCAGAATATTCGCCTTTTCAACAATATGACAGTTTTAGAGAACGTAATGGTTGGACAGCATACACAGCTGAAAGCTGGTGTGCTTGGATCGCTATTTCGCACTCCAGGAGTCATCAGCGAAGAGGCAGAGGCACGTAAGCAGGCGATAGAGTTACTGAGCTTTTTCGGCTCGGCCCTGGTTGAGCGACAAGAAGAATATGTGATTAACCTCTCTTACGCCGATCGGCGGCGCGTCGAAATTGCGCGCGCACTGGCTGCCAAACCCAAGTTGCTTTTGTTGGATGAGCCAACCGCAGGTATGAACGAAGCGGAGACGTTAGAGGCAGTAAAATATGTGCGCCGTCTGCGCGATGAATTGGGACTCACCATTCTGTTGATCGAGCATAAACTGGCAGTAACCATGGGTATATCTGACCGCATCGCCGTGCTCGATTATGGACGTAAGATTGCTGAGGGCCTGCCTGAAGAAGTACGGCACAACGAGAGAGTTATTGCTGCCTATCTTGGTAAAGCTTCGACAGAGACTGAAGATCAAAATACCACCGCCTAGTGGTGGAATAACGAGTAAGGGTCATGCAATCTTTCACAGATGCTGAGGTGTGGAAGAAATGTAGCGACTTTGATGAGGTCTGGAATGTTACAACTAATAGATGTAGACACATATTATGGACCAAGCCAGGTACTCAACCATGTTTCACTTGAAGTGAATAAGGGTGAGATCGTCTGTTTACTGGGAGCAAATGCAGCAGGCAAGACGACAACTATGAAGACAATCTTTGGCCTGGTTCGTCCACGCAAAGGCTCAATAGAATTTGAGGGACAAACTATCGAACGCAAATTGCCAGGCGACATTGTACGACTGGGTATGGCCCTGGTCCCCGAGGCTCGCCGTATTTTCCCCCGTATGTCGGTGTTGGAAAATTTGGAAATGGGCGCTTTTATCCGTAACAATCGCAAAGAAATACAGGAAGATATCGACCACGTTTGCCAGATATTTCCCCGTATCAAGGAGCGCCTAAAGCAAGTTGCCGGTACGATGTCTGGTGGTGAACAGCAAATGCTCGCTATGGGACGCGCCTTGATGTCTCGTCCACGCCTGATATGTATGGACGAGCCATCTATGGGACTCTCGCCTATTCTCGTGGAAACAGTCTTTAACACGATCCTGCGCATTCGCGATGAAGGCGTTACTATCTTCCTGGTTGAGCAAAACGCCTCGATGGCTCTGAGTCTGGCGAATCGTGGATATGTCCTACAGACAGGCAAGATCGTCTTGAGTGATACTGCCGCAAACCTCCTGGAGAACGACCTCGTTCGCCAGGCCTATCTCGGCGGCGCGTAGCGCTTTAATTTTAATACAGGAGCCAGCCTGCTGGCTCCTGTACCTTTATCTGCGATCCAAACGCTGGTGCATTTCTTCTATGCGCTCAATAACCTCCGCCAGTGTTGTAACACCTAGATCCTCCATATCTTCGCGTAACGATTCCAGGCGTTCTAACAGTTCCATCTCATCATATTCATCATCTTTTGCCTCAAAATTTGCCTTGTCGTTGCTCTTGCTCACTGGTACTTTTCCTCCCAAACTTATAAATATTGGTAGCTATTCAGATAGTCTCG
>JACZCU010144214.1_pt1 | contig 16572 bp, 14 predicted proteins | sample 8641851 | NCBI WGS metagenome assembly JACZCU01 (sample SAMN15324605, study PRJNA640507) | soil metagenome | isolation source: monocropping sugarcane control | place: China: Luxin town, Laibin City, Guangxi Province | collected 2019-07-25 | depth 10cm m | reverse complement strand
GGTGTAGTGAGTGTAGTGGTAGAGGCAAGCGCTACCACTACACTCACTACACGTCCATTGCCTTTCTGGCTAGGCACGGGCGAAAAGCCAGGGGGCTTCTTGCTTCCTGCGTTGTTCGTAGGCAGCGATTTCGTCCTGGTGAGACAGTGTCCAGCCGATGTTGTCGAGGCCCTGGAGAAGGGCATTTTTCCTGAAGCCGTCGATTTCAAAGTGCAGAACGCGCTGACCGGGAGTTGTGACGGTTTGCGCTGCCAGATCAACGGTCAGAGTATAACCTTCAGTTGCCTCAACTTCCGCAAAGAGTTCGCGAACGATGGCTTCATCCAACGTCACCGGAAGAATGCCGTTATTGAAGCAGTTATTGTAGAAGATATCGGCAAAGCTAGGGGCGATGAGGCAGCGAAAACCGTATTCACGAATAGACCAGGGGGCATGTTCGCGCGAGGAGCCACTGCCAAAATTATCCCCCGCGAGCAAAATACTTGCGCCCTGATAGCGCGGCTGGTTCAGCACAAAATCAGGATTGGGTTTGTTGATCGTACCATCAAAATAGCGCCAGTTGGCAAAGAGCACTTCGCCAAAGCCCGTGCGCTTAATCGTCTTGAGAAACCGGGCGGGCGTGATTTCGTCGGTATTGACATTGGTACGATCCAGGGGTGCAACCAGGCCCGTGAGTTTTGTAAATGGTTCCATATATATTCTCCTTGTGCGTAAAAGATGCAGCCTTATTTCGCCTCGCGAATATCGACAAAGTGACCGGCAACGGCGGCAGCGGCAGCCATAGCAGGGCTGACCAGGTGGGTGCGTCCGCCACGGCCCTGGCGGCCTTCAAAGTTGCGGTTACTGGTCGAAGCGCAGCGCTCACCCTCTGAGAGCTGATCGCCGTTCATAGCGATACACATGCTGCACCCGGCCTCGCGCCACTCAAAGCCAGCCTCACGGAAAATGTCGGCCAATCCCTCTTCCTCAGCCATGCGCCTGACACGCATCGAACCGGGAACAACCATGGCACGCACGTTAGGAGCAACATGTTTGCCTTTGACATATTGAGCGGCCATGCGCAGGTCTTCCAGGCGTGAATTGGTACAAGAGCCAATAAAGACGGTATTCACGGCAATATCCTGAATGCGCTGACCACCCTTGAGGTCCATATACTTGAGGGCGCGCTCATAGGCCTGGCGCTTTGAGGGATCTTGCACTTTGGCGGGATCAGGAATGAAGCCGTTGACATCGGCGACCATACCTGGATTGGTACCCCACGTGACCTGTGGACCTAAACCGTCGACATTGATTTCAAGCACGGTATCGAAATGGGAGCCGGGATCACTGGTCAGTTGCCGCCAGGCGGCTACGGCCTGCTCAAACATTTCGCCCTGGGGTGCGTAGGGTCGGCCCTTGATATAAGCAAAAGTGGTATCATCGGGGGCAACCATACCAGCACGAGCCCCAGCCTCAATCGCCATGTTACAGAGGGTCATGCGCCCCTCCATCGAGAGGCCGCGGACGGTTGAGCCGCTGAACTCGATGACGTGACCAGTCCCAACGCCTGTGCCGAATTTACCAATAATGGCAAGGGCCACATCTTTAGCGGTAACACCTGGGCCCAGCGTACCCTCGACACGAATATTCATGGTCTGGGGACGCTGCTGTAAGAGACACTGTGTGGCCAGTACATGCTCGATCTCGCTGGTACCGATACCGAAGGCCAGAGCGCCCATGGCTCCATGGGTAGAAGTATGGGAGTCACCACAGACAATCGTCATGCCCGGAAGTGTAATACCCTGCTCCGGGCCAATGATATGGACAATACCCTGGCGGGCATCGTTCATGTCGAAGAGGGTCACGCCAAAATTCCTGGCGTTCTGCTCCATAGTGGTGATACAAAGCTCACTGGCCTGGTCCACAACGTCGAGCATCTTGCGTCCATTGACGGTGGGCACATTGTGATCGAGCACAGCAATGGTGGCATCCGGGCGGCGCACGGGGCGATTGGCGGTGCGCAGACCGGCGAAGGCCTGAGGCGAGGTGGCCTCATGCACAAGATGACGGTCGATATAGAGAATAGTAGACTCGCCTGGAGCTTCACGAACTGTGTGAGCTTCCCAGATTTTTTCAAACATTGTCTTTGGCATAATGCCTTTTTCGTCCATATTTGATGTCCTTCTAGAGGTTGGTGAGATTCCTCATTGAGCGTATTATCCCTTATTATCTCACATTCTTGTTCATTTTTGTGTATACAAGTTGGACTGCACCCCTCTGAGCACTCCACTGCCAAAGTCAACATCTCCGAAAAAGTGCTGTATACTACAGCAAAGACAGAAAGAGGAGATCGTATGGAAAATCAGCCACTAGAGCGGCTGGTCTCATTTGAAGCGGGAAGCGAACAGACCATGGATGTCACTCCCCTGGAAGGCAATCTCTATCGGCTTGAAGTGACTCCTGTGTTTGTAGAACAGCAGTTGTTTCTTGGGGATATTATTGAGGCTGAAACGCAGGAGGATGGGGTGCTGTCCTTCCGTCGGCTGGTCACACCCTCTCCTTGGTGCCACTGGCAGTGGTTTCTGAGCAGAGCTACAGTAGAGTCCCCTGCCTTTGAGGCATTGAAAGAGGCTATCGAGGAGCAAGGAGGTAAATGGGAACAGGTCTTTGGTGGTCTGTTTTTCGTTCATCTGCCAAAGGAGTCTCGTTTTGATCCTGAGGCGGCATGGCATAATTTGAGATATTGACTGTGCTCGTGGAGTGGTCTCCATGGGTTCACTCCAATTTGCTACAGGAACCAGGCAGGATCAAAGAGCGCCATCAAGTGCATGATTTGCCAGACCTGCGCTTGCTCGTGCAGGAGCTCAGATAGAAGGACATTGTCAGAAACTTGATGTAGTACTTCTTGCCGATCATGGGGTAGCTCATCGTACAAACTCCTTCCTTTCCAACACATCCTGGCACAACGGAAAGTCGAAAGTTCGTATCTTTCCGAGCGCGCCAGGTAATCTCATCTTTGTATTGTGCCCCATCCGGTAGCTATTGAGTAGTCGGTGTTCTCATCCCTCAGACCCCAGCTTCGACTCGCAGGTCACACACAAGGTGGCCCAGGGAATAGCCTCCAGCCGTTTTTCGGGGATTGGCTGCCCGCAATTGCTACAGATACCATATGTCCCATTATCGATGCGTGCCAGTGCCTGTTGTACTTCGGCGAGCAACGTTTTCTCATTGTCCAGAATAGCTTGATCCACGTCTGTTTGCTGGAGATCCACCGCCTCTTCTTCCGGCTCTACAACGCCATCGCTGGCTTGGATGGCATCTTCGGGTGGCGCGGGGCTTCCAGTCAATGTCGCGATCTGCTGCTGAATTTCAGCCTGCTTCTCTTCAAGTCGCTTTCTCATGACAGCCAGGTCAATTGCCATCTATGTGTATCCTTTCGTCGCACAGTTCTTATTTCTCTTTATGAGAGAGTATTATACCTCTTTTTTCTCTTCTGGCATACTCTTTTTATGTACGCGCTCCCTCAGTGGAGAGAGGCAGAGAGGAATTCATTAGACGCTTTCCCGCAATGTGGAGCGTGAAACAGAGAGTCTCAGAGGCTTGTGGGTCATTTTCCTGGATCATCGTAAACTCAAGCAGGTTGCCGAAGGGGTCCCGGCAAAAGCAATGCGATGGGATAGGCTCGGCTGAGGTAATCTTCTCGCATGATGACGGAGGCCTGATATTCCTCGATGGACACCTGTAGAGGCGGCGTCTTCTGCCTTTCCAGATCCTCGATGCGCTTATGCGCAGCAGCTCGTTGCTCTTCTCAGGTCGCCATGCATTCGTCTGCTGTCATGGCGCTCGTCTATCAGACAAGGGGCTTTCTGAACAGTTTCCCGGGAAGATTATCGTAAAAGGACTGGAGAAGCATCGACTCGTACTCGGAAGAGGCCAAATGGTCTTTCTCGTAGATCCTTCCCTCTCTGAAAACGAGGTCCCCGATGGAGTTGATTCACGGTAAAGTACAGATAGCCATCCGTAGCAAGTGAGAGGGTATCAGGCCAGAGCACACGAGGATCATGGACGAGCGTCTCATACAAACCGTCTGGTTGGCGACGTAAAATGGCATTATGCTCATAGTTGGTGGTATAGACACAATTCTCGGCATCGGATTCCATGCCATCACCACCACCTCCTTTCTCTCCTTCATCCACAATCGTTGTAGCTACCGTGGCATCATCTAGCGCTCTGTTTACCAGGGCGTCACTACTCACACTAAAGAGACGCCGACCCATGAGTGCGGAATAGAACAAGCGAGCTCCATCATTGCTGATGGCAATACCATCCACCCCGCTCCGGTAAGGTTGAGGTGGTCCATCCCGGGGTCGCAACATGAGAGGCTGGCCCTCAACGACCGGGAGAAACCCCTGTTCCGCTTTTGTTGAAGGATGTTCATGGAGGCGGCGCCAGCTCTGTCCAGAAGCTAAATCCGCGACGATAATGCCGTTGGTCTGAGCGGAAGAATCGGTGATAAAGGCCATCCCTTGCTCCCCTCGTCGAAGATCAAAACGCATATCATTGAGATAGGTTGTGGATAGTGCGACTTCTCGCGGAAACAGGATGGTTTTGATGACACGGTTCTGCGCAAGATCTACTCCGACCAGTTTTGGTCCGCCATATGATGTGGTTCGATGCTGCGGGGCGCCCGTATCCAGGATCCAGAGGCGATCAAGTGGATCAATCACGACACTTTGCACGGAGAGCAGCACCGAGGAGTGGTCAGAGGGATCCGTGTGCTGCATTTCGGCAGTGGGATACGGATAAAGCTTCTCCTTTCTTAGTTCCGCAACAGTGAAGTCAGTGGGATCATCCCAACGCGGAAAGTTGACGAAGATGCGCCCGGAGTGTGAAACACTCACGCCCGTCGGCATCGGCCCCTCGAATGCCATGACCAGATCGATGTCTCCTACCGGTTTCTCTTGCGAGAATATGTGCTGTAGCATGTGCCTCTCCTCTCTGCCCCTCCAGGCCCAGCGTTAAGCGAGCGACTTTGCATCCGCAAGGTGGATACGTGCGGAGCAGTTTTCAGAAGTTCCGGTGCAATGCGTCTATGAAACTGCTCCACCGTTAAGCTTAACGCCGGTGACACCATGAAAATGGGGACGACCGGCATCAGTACCTGTCAAATATCGCTTATTATTTTACAGCAGCGACGCAAGCGCTACGATCCAATCAAACTGAGCCAATAACCCTCAGTATCGGTCCGGCTCTGACCAAAATGGTCATGTTACCGGCAGAGTGAGCCCTTGTATGTTCCCAAAAACTCTGCCGATACTTGCGATATGTCAAAACAATTTACCAAGCGTCAAAGAGTACCGCAGTTGCCACACTTCAAACCTTTGTGGTTATTGTGGTAAGAGTAAACGTGCAACTAAAACCGGTGGGATCTCCTTCAGGTTGGCCCAGCTAAACCAACGGGTGCCTGTATCCTGAGGGCTGAAGGCGGGCTCCTCGATGCCATCCATGACGAAGCCCACACGAAAGCAGGCATTGAATAGCACATGGAGAGGTCGATTAAAATAATATTGGGGAACAGGCTGCCCAATGATGGCCAGACCTTTCTCCGGTGCCAGTCCAAGATATTTTGAGACCTTGATGGCGTAGACTTCGAGAATTTCCCCGCCGCGGTCCTCTTCCTCAAGGGTAATCTTGCTGCCCGAATTAAAGCAGGGATGGCAGATTGAGAAGACAAAGCGGCCACCGCTTTTCAGGATACGGCTGAGCGCAAAGAGCATGGGGTCGATTTCAGCCATGTCCATCATCGCCATATTACAGACAGCAGCATCAAAGCGGCGCTCGCCTAAGGCCAGCAACTGGTCTGCATTGGTGGCATCAATCAAACGATAGTCAATGCGATCACTGTGTTCTGTGACGCGCTTACGGGCCTGCTCAAGCATCTTCTGACTGAAGTCGCTGGCGACAACACGAGCACCTAGCTGAGCCAGGCGGCGAGAGAAGACGCCATTGCCGCAAGCAATCTCAAGGACTTCTTCGCCCGGCTGCACATGCAGCAAGCGCTCTGAAGATGGCCCGACTAAAACGCGCTGGAACTGGTTGCCATCACCCATGGCGTTATCCCAGAAGAGCGCATTCTGGTCCCAGACATCTTGCGTCTCCTGATTGAGAGTTGCGAGATCTTTTCCTTGATTCTCGGTGAACATGTAATTTCCTCTACATTTTTTGGTAAGGGGCGGGTCAGCCCGGGCATACTACGACGAGATATGATTGTCTTCAGCAAAGATATCTGCTAAAACGCCCGCCTTTGCATTCCGGATATGCCTGGCCAGACACTGCACTGCCTCGTCAACATTTCCCGCGAGCAGGGCCAGCAGGATCTGCTCGTGGTCATTTAGGGCAATCTCCATGCGTTTGGGGTACAGGGTGTCTTGCACCTGAAACATACAGATTTGACTGCGCAGCATAGAGAGGCTGTAGATCAGGCGTCCATTTCCTGATGCACGCGTGATAAGCATGTGGAAACGGATGTCTACCTGGAGAAACCGTATGAAGGGGCGCGTTTCCAGTTCTGCACGTACGGCATACAGAGCCTCAAGATGCGCCTTAAGATCCTCCTTGCTGAGGTGAGGAGTCGCCAGGCGGAGAGCTAACACCTCCAGGGCGCCGCGCAGATCGTAGATTTCGTGGATATCCTGGGCTGTGAATGTGCTTGTCCAGAAACCGCGCCGGGGGTCAGAACGCACCAGCCCTTCCTGAACAAGGCGCTCCAGGGCCTGGCGCACCGGTGTGCGGCTCATCCCCAACTGTTCGGCCAGAACGACATCAGAAAGCCGCTGCTCCTCGCTCCCGCCGATCATGATGACGCGTTTCCAGATCTGTTGGTAGGCGTAATCCACGACGGTAGGTATGGCGGAGCGATCCTCCCCCCAGAGCAGATTAAATAATTCTGCACTCAAGGTTTCGTCAAATGCCTCTGCCACTCTGCCCGGCTCGCGTCCATCCATGCCTGCCAAGGGATAAGCCATATGTGTAGTTCCAACCTGTGTTCAACGCTATGTAACCAGTATATACTTAAAGCGATTTTTAGAAGACCTTACTGCTTAGATACATGCTATTGCCACAAATCTGAAGCGAAGTCTTGACTTTACGAAATGAGTACTGTATTTTGAATACAGAATGAAGTATACTTATTTCGCTATGGATAGTCAAGAGGATGTTTTAGAAGTAATATTGATAAAGGAAACTCATATGTTTCGCTTAGATAAGAAAGTCGCCTTCATAACGGGGGCCGGATCGGGCATTGGTGAGCAAATCGGGCGGCTCTTTGCGCAGCAGGGTGCGCATGTCATTCTTGCAGATGTCAGGCAGGATGCAGCGGAGCGGGTTGCCGGTGAAATTCAGACCGCTGGAGGGAGTGCGCGCGCGCAGCAACTCGATGTGGCTGAGGAGTCTCAGGTCAAGGTCGCGCTAGAGCAGGTCGTTGCTACAGAGGGTCGGCTCGATATCCTGGTCAACAATGCCGGCATCAGCCACGTTGGTAATATCCTAGAGACCAGCCTGGAGGACTGGGAGAGCGTGATGCGTGTGAATGCACGCGGTGTCTTCCTCTGCGCTCGCGAAGGGGTAAGACACATGCTAGCGCAGTCGCCGGCAGGTGGAGCAATCGTCAATATGTCCTCGGTCGCAGCCACTATCGGCGTTGACCAGCGCTTGCCCTACAGTGCGAGCAAGGGGGCTGTGCTGGCGCTGACGCGCTCGATTGCCGTCGATTTCGCCACGCGGGGAATTCGTTGCAACGCTATCTGCCCCGGCACGGTGCATACGCCGTTTGTGGAGGGCTACCTGGAACGCCATTTCGCTGGCCACGAGGACGAGGCGCGTGGGCGACTCCATGCTCGCCAACCGATTGGACGCATGGGACGACCGGAGGAGATCGCGTCTGCCGCGCTCTACCTCGCCTCGGACGAGGCGTCCTTTGTGACAGGCTCGGCACTTTTCATCGACGGTGGCTGGACAGCTAAGTAGATAGTACTGTTTCTACCTCATCGGATTATATTTGATAAAGAGAGGATCTACCTATGGCCGAGATGCTTCCGATTGTTGATGCGCATGTGCATCTATGGAATCCCGAGCAGTTCAGTATGCCCTGGCTAGCGGGTATTCCCCTGTTAAATCGGCCCTATGGTTTACAAGACTACCGCGAACAGACGCAGGGTCTCCCCATCGAGGCCATGGTCTATATCGAGGTAGGCGTTGAGCCGCAGGAGGCGCTACGTGAGGCACAACATGTCGCGGATCTTGCCCGAGAGGAGCCGCGTTTGCAAGCGATCGTCGCTGCGGCGCCGGTCGAGCGCGGTGCAGCCGTTCGCGAGCACCTGGAGTCCCTGCTAGCCATCTCGCCTCTCATCAAAGGAGTCCGGCGTAATATCCAGGACGAAACGGAGCCTGGCTTCTGCTTGCAGCCCGATTTTGTCGCGGGAGTGCGCCTGCTGGCGGAGTATAACCTTTCGTTCGATCTCTGTATCAAGCACTGGCAGTTGCCAGACGTCATTGGACTGGTACGCCGCTTCCCGGATACAGGCTTTATTCTGGATCACCTGGGGAAGCCAGACATCAAACAGCAGCAACTCGACCCCTGGCAGTCAGATCTGCACACACTTGCTGAGCTGCCGAACGTCGCTTGTAAAATCAGCGGCATGGTGACCGAGGCCGATCATGAACGCTGGCAGCCTGCCGATCTGGAGCTGTTCATCAATGTCGCGTTAGAAGCCTTTGGAGAAGAGCGCATCCTGTTCGGTGGTGACTGGCCCGTCATCTTGCTCGCATCCGCGTACCATCGCTGGTGCAAGACGCTGGAAGCGCTCACCGAGCATTTGCCGCTCGGGGCCAGACGCAAACTATGGGCGGAGAATGCGCAGCGCATTTATCGGATGGATAGGTGAGCCACTCGGGGCAAGATAAGGAGTGGTTTCCCATTTCAATAAATAAAAGGGATGAGCCGCCAAGTTTGGCTGGCATAACTCTGGTACTCCTGCGGGAAGGCATCGGCGAGCATGGCCTCTTCAGCTTGAATACGGCCTCGATAGGCGCGCAGCATGGGGAAGACGATAGCTGCAAGCGCAATCCAGTTGGCTGTTGCGCTGCCAGCGCCTAGCCACAGAAGGAGATCCCCAAGGTAGCCGGGATTGCGAACTAGCCGATACGGCCCCTCGGCGATGAGGTGCTGTTGTGCGGTAGTCCGCAGCGTCCGCGTGTAAAAGGAACCGAGCACCCGGACCGCCCATATTCGAAGTACGAGCCCAACCAGCATAGCCACGATTCCACCCCATGCTAACGTCTTATTACGGATGCGACCGAGTCTCATCTTGTTCAGGAGAGGAGCGACGAGGAGAGCAAGCAGAGCCAGACCGAAAGCTTCACCAATGGCCCGCGTACTCCCGCGATCCGCCTGGCCCTCCTGCAAACTCCTGGCATCCTTCCCCTGTCGCAGAAGGCGCTCCACGACAAAAAAACAGCCGATAAGACAATAGGCGATGCGAATTGGCCGCATATACGTTTCTCTTTCGCTATAAGTAGTTCTTACAACAGACTTTTAGGCATTATCAAGCTCCACCACGGTAACTTTGTTTATCGCTGTCTCAGCAATGTAGCGCATATCCAGCTCTTCCAACACTTTCTTCTTACCGAGGAGAAGTTTGGCCATCTCAAATGCCTGGATCAACTGCTCTTTCTCAAGTTCGTAACCGAGTTCGCGCATCTGGGCAGCGAGCGCGGCACGGCCAGAGAGCTTGCCCATATGCATGCGTCGTTCGGCAGCCGTCAGGCCAATGGATTCGGGGGTCATGATCTCGTAGGTACGGGCGTCCTTTAGTACGCCATCCTGGTGAATGCCACCGCCGTGGGAGAACGCATTTTTACCAACAATACTTTTAGTCCACTGAACTTCCATACCTGAGAGTTTCGCAACCAGGCGGCTGGTTGAGATAATCTTCGTTGTATCAACTTTGACATCCATACCCAGGTCAGCAGAGCGTGTGCGAATAGCCATGACGACATCTTCGGAGGCAGCGTTTCCAGCACGCTCACCGAGACCATTGATGCAGGTATCGACACGCTCGGCCCCGTTCTTTAGCCCTGACAGGGCGTTGGCTACGGCCAGACCTAGATCATCATGGCAGTGAGCAGAGATACGGATGCCGGGAAATGCTTGCTTGACGTCGGCTACGAGCTGACCGAATTCCCAGGGAAGGGCAAAGCCAACAGTATCACATAAAGTGACGAAACGGACGCCTTCTTTAAAAATGGCTTCACATACTTCGAGAATGAAGTCGTGTTCGGTGCGCGTAGTATCTTCCAGGGCGAAATCGACATTTTCGGTGTAGGTACGAGCATGCGCAACCGCGGTGCGGGCCATTTCTAGCACTTCCGCGCGGCTCTTACCCAGTTTGACCTGGCGATGCAGAGGGGACACGCTGACAAAGGGCTGGATCGCGGAACGGTTGGCAATTTTTACGGCCTCCCAGGCACGATCAATATCGGCAAGGTGTGTGCGCGCTATGGCGCAAATCTCGGCATTATCTACCTTTGAGGCGATCAAACGCACAGCTTCAAACTCACCCGGTGAAGAGATGGGGAAGCCACAGTCCAGCGTATCAAAGCCCATGTTCGCCAGGGCCTGGGCTATGGCAAGCTTCTCTTCCGGGAAGTAGTTGACTCCTGGTGTCTGTTCGCCATCACGAAGCGTCGTTTCATAAAACTTGATGATGCGTGGTTCCATCGCCATTGTAAATCACTCCTTTACTAATGCATCCTTCATTTCACCCCTTTTACGCAAGAAAACGTACAAGTGATTTAGGTAGGAGTTGAGGGAAACAAAAAGCTGACTGTACGAGGCAACAGGAGAGTAGTCTATGCCTTCCATACAGAGCTGTCGTCCGAAACTCCTTTGTTTCGACTCTCCAGGATATGTGATCTATGTTCTATGAAAATTATACGCAACTTACAGAAAGAAGCGCAAGCATCTTTGGTTAACAAGCCCAGGTGATCGTGTGTGTATTGATTGGTCCCTGGAAAAAGAATAAACCGGGGGTGCAGGCATTGAATGGGACAAAGATGGTCACAAGGACGCTCTGACCGGGCGCAAGTACTCCGCTCGCTGGGCTGAAGACAATGTGTCCTGGTACATTCGTGAAGGCAACCCAGTGCAGATTACTCTGGGCGTTCGACCTGGAAAGCACGCGTGCGAAGCACATAAACGTTCCGTTTTTATTACAGTCGAGATGCCCGACGATACTCATCGACGATGGTCGTAAGTCAAGCACTGCTGGTGCTGCTTGAACTTGTGTCGGCAGCGGGGTTGGTGCCTGTGCCGGAGTTGGCCTGGGCGTCGGTACTTGTGTCGGGCTTGGTTTGGGAGTTGGCACTTGTGTTGGACTTGGATCAGGCGTTGAGGTTATGACGGGGGTCGGAGATGGCGTCGGTGCCGCTTTCACTGCCGCGGTCGATGTACCGCAAGAGGCAAGCAGACCGCTGATAAAGGCTAAACAAAGAACAGAAATCATCATTCTTGGGAGAATTCCAGTATAGGAGTGTTTTGGCAGAGTGAATAGTTCACGAAATGTGTCGTGTGGCATTGTAGTCCTTCCCTGTAGAAAAAGAGTCTATAACATGTTTCATACTGAATAGCACAACATATACAGCGATAATTCATTTACTTGAGGCACAATACAAAAAATTAAAAAACTAAAGATCCGATGCAAAAGAGTCAATGCAACACGAAATCTTTGTATCGCATGAGAGGTCTTCTCAAAAAGACATACGTGGTACGTTACAGGGAAACTACGCGACGGAGTGTAAGCGTGACGTTATTGTGCTGATGAAGCAGCAGACTGTGATGGCCGCGTAAGTCCAACACGTTAAGCTGCAAGATGTTGAGTTTGCCCGCCCTGATGAGAAAGTTTTTAGCTTCACAGAAGAACCAGGATCACTTTATCTGCGTATTACAATGAAGAGAAGCCTGCGTATTTCGGGTGACTCATGGATTGTGAGCATGTGGAGATGCATTTAGTGTCGGGTTAGCACAGAGTATGACATCAAGAAAGGACGCATAGAACAATCCAAGATGCAAACATCGTATCATCCATCGACAACGTACCAGGCGATTGAAGACTATGCCGTCATTGGAGATCTCTATACCGTGGCGCTCGTCGGGAAAAATGGCTCGATTGATTGGTGCTGTCTGCCCGCCTTCGACTCTCCCAGCGTCTTTGGTGCGCTCCTCGATGCTCAAAAAGGCGGCTTTTTCAGCATCGCTCCCACATCCATAGCTGATACGCCGTGTAAACAACTCTATATGCCGGAAAGCAATATTCTCATCACACGCTTCCTCGCCATTGAGGGTGTAGGTGAGATTACTGATTTCATGCCCATCAAGCAGGTTGGTAGTGAAGAACACCAACATCTACTCATCCGATCCGTCAAGGTGGTTCGTGGGACACTTACTTTCGAGATGGTGTGTCGACCCGCGTTTAACTATGCGCGTGATCCTCATACTATTCATATGACGCAAAACGGCGCCGTCTTCCACAGCGAGAATTTGAGCCTGGGATTGGCCTCCTCTGTCCCCCTGGAGCAGGACGGTCATGATGGAGTACGTGCCGTATTTACCATACAGGAGAATCAATCGGTTCACTTCTTCCTGCAAAGCGCCCGGGAAGATAATCCGCTCCCCGATCCATTCACAGAAAGTCACTACCATGAGCTAGCCCAACAAACCCTCCGCTACTGGCGCAACTGGCTCTCCCGCTGTCATTACCAGGGACGCTGGCGTGAGACGGTGCAACGTTCCGCCCTGATCCTCAAACTCCTGACGTATGCGCCCACGGGAGCGATTGTGTCTGCCCCTACTACCAGCCTGCCAAAGGCTATAGGAGGAACGCGCAACTGGGACTATCGTTACACATGGGTGCGTGATGCCTCGTACACAATCTATAGTTTGCTGGTCCTCGGCTTGACTCAAGAAGCTGAGGCATTCATGGAATGGCTCGACGCACGTTGCCATGAAATGGAGCCGAGAAGGATGTTACAGCCCGTCTATAGTATTCGTGGTGACCGTGAGCTACCCGAGATCACGCTTGATCATCTCGAGGGCTACCGCCAGAGCAGACCGGTACGCATTGGTAATGCAGCATCCACACAGCTTCAACTTGATATATATGGGGAGTTAATGGATGCTGTCTACCTCTTCAATCGCTACACCCCCATTTCCTATGACCTGTGGCAGAACTTGCGCCTACTGCTCGAGTGGCTGGAAGACCACTGGCAGGATCCTGATGCGGGCATGTGGGAAAGACGCGACACTGCCCGGCCTTATGTACACTCGCGTCTGATGAGCTGGGTGGCGTTTGATCGGGCCTTACGGCTAGCGCGTTACGGGGGGTTACCAGCACCCATAAGTGAATGGACGGAAACAAGTGCAACTGTCTACGAGCAAATCATGGCGCAGGGATGGAGTGAGCGGAGGCGGAGTTTCGTGCAGTATTATGGCAGCGATACGATCGACGCAAGCGCACTGTTTATGGTGCTTGTCAGGTTCGCCGGCCCCACGGATCCCCGCATTCTACAAACGATAGACCGCATCCAGGAAGAGTTAACCAACGACTCGCTCGTATACCGTTATAGTCCCCTAAAGGCGGGGGAGGGTGGCGCCAGCGGCGCTGAAGGAACCTTCAACTCGTGTAGCTTCTGGTTAGCTGAGAGCCTTACTCGCGCAGGTCGCATAAATGAGGGACGCCTGATGCTCGAGAAGATGCTGACCTATAGTAATCATGTGGGGATGTACGCCGAGGAAATCGGTGCGACCGGTGAAGCACTCGGCAACTATCCCCATGCCTTTACACACCTCTCATTGATCGCCGCTTGTACTCGCATCGATCAGGTATTGAATACGATGAAAGTAGAGGATTGACGGGCACCTTGCCCACATAGAGGGCTAGTGCACAACTTCCTCTATCCATCCACCGCTTTCCTATCTGAAGTGGCTCTGTGAGCCACTTCGTGTATAGTAGGGGCGATCCCTTGCGGTCGCCCTCGTAACTCAGCGTTGAAAGCGGCGCAAGCGCAGTGAGTTGCTCACCACTGTTACCGACGAGAGAGCCATAGCTGCCGCCGCGAAAATGGGTGCCTGATCGCGCAAGAATGGAATAAGCGGTGAGAGAATGGCCGTCGGGATCAGCACAACGTTGTAGGCAAATGCCCAGAAGAGATTCTGCCGAATGGTGCGCAAGGTTGCCCGTGAAAGATCTAAGGCGGTCGCGACACTCTTCAGATTGCCCCTCACCAACGTAATAGCCGCGGCCTCCATCGCAATATCCGTTCCCGTGCCCATGGCAATACCAGCATCAGCTTGAACGAGCGCGGGAGCATCGTTGATGCCGTCACCCACGAAGGCCACCACAAGTCCCCGTTCCTGTAAGCGTTTGACCTGCTGAGCCTTCTCTTCCGGCAACACCTCTGCCAGAACATGTTCAGCGGGAATGCCAACCTGGGCAGCAATAGCCTGAGCCGTCCGCTGGTTGTCGCCGGTAATCATCCAGACGGAAAGACCCTGGGCATGGAGCTGCTTGATAGCATCTGCTGAGCCGGGCTTTACAGTATCAGCGACGGCGACCAGTCCTACCGTTTCACCATTCATGGCAACTCCCATTACTGTCTTGCCCTGTGCCTCTAACGCGTCCAACTGAGTATGTAGAGTATGGTAGGCGATGGAACGTTCATCGAAGAGGCGACGAGTTCCGACCAGTACCGTGTGACCTTCTATGCTTGCTTCCAGGCCGCGACCGGCGAGGGCGGTAAAGTGTTCAGGGTACTCGCTCAGTGCCAGTCCGCGCGCTTTTGCTCCTTCTACAAGAGCCGCTGCCAGGGGGTGTTCAGAACCTTGCTCGGCAGAAGCAACGAGGCGCAGCATATCCTCAACAGATATGTGGGAAGTTGGAAGAACATCGGTCAGTTCGGGTTTGCCCTTTGTGATGGTGCCGGTCTTATCAAGCAACACGGCGCGAACCGCCTTGATACGCTCCAGGCTCTCACCACCTTTGATCAGGATGCCCTGTTCAGCGCCTTTCCCTGTACCTACCATGATAGCAGTGGGGGTCGCGAGTCCCAGCGCACAGGGACAAGCTACGACAAGCACTGCAACTGCCGCCACGATGGCTGTAATCCAGGGGCTAGCGGTTCCCAACGCGCCTGCCGTATTCATACCAAACACAATACCAATTACCGCCCAGGCAACCAATGTTAAGCCGGCAATTCCCAACACAACCGGCACAAAGATACTGGAAATGGTATCAGCTAGACGCTGTATCGGAGCCTTGCTGCCTTGAGATTGCTCAACCATACGGATAATGTTTGCAAGCACCGTGTCTGATCCTACCTTTGTGGCTCGCATGCGCAGGAGCCCGCGCTGATTAATTGTAGCACCAATCAGTGGATCGTCTTTGGCCTTCTCAACGGGGATGCTCTCGCCCGTGATCATTGACTCATCAACGGAGGAGTGACCAGAGAGAACGCTGCCATCAACAGGGATTTTCTCACCAGGGCGCACTACCAACTCATCGCCGACGCGTACCTGTTCGATGGGAAGCTCTACTTCTTGCTCGTCGCGTAGCACATGGGCGGTACGCGCCTGTAATCCCATCAACTTCCTGATAGCCTCGTTAGTTTGCCCCTTTGCACGAGCCTCCAGATACTTACCCAAAAAGATCAAGGTGACAATCAAGGCAGCGGTATCATAGAACGTCGTGGCCCCGAAGAGCCCCGGCCAGAAAGTCGCCACCACGCTCATCAGATAGGCTGCTGTCGAACCAAGCGAGATCAAGGTGTCCATATTCGCGCTGGCATGGCGCAGATTTTTGATGGCACCGCGATGGAACTCCCAGCCGACGATGGCCCAGACGGGGGTCGTGAGCGCGAGGAGAAGATAGTTCTCACCAGGAAAACTGTTCATGAAGAACATGTTGAGTATGACCACCGGCAGTGTCAACACTATGCCCAGGATCAACAGATTGCGCTTACGAATGATCTCTGCCTGCTTGCGCTGCTCATCTTCACGTAGAACACCGAACGCAGACGTTGTTGCAGGATGAGAGATATTGCTGGCAGGCTCTACTTGCACTGGTTGCTGCATTGTTGAGGTATATGGCGTAGCTTTGTAGCCTACCGCGTCCACCTTATGCACCATCTGCTCCACGGTGGTCTGCATTGGATCATAGGTGACGGTGGCTTGTTCCGTAGCAAGATTCACACTGACATCCTTGACCCCCGACACCTTCTTGAGTCCTTTTTCGATACGCATAGCGCAGGAGGCGCATGTCATCCCCTCTAAAGCAAGAGTGGCTCGACTTTCTGTAAGCTGTTGCACTTGAGGTATATCTGAATGTGTATCATTATGACGAGTAATTTCTGTTGCCATGAAATTTCCTTTTTATCATCTCATCCCCGGATCAACCCATACCCCCCTGGTATGGGTATACATATTATATCCTATTATAAGCTGACCTGTCAAGTAGAGAGTGCCCTGACATCCACTCATAACTC
>JACZCU010028847.1_pt1 | contig 16628 bp, 12 predicted proteins | sample 8641851 | NCBI WGS metagenome assembly JACZCU01 (sample SAMN15324605, study PRJNA640507) | soil metagenome | isolation source: monocropping sugarcane control | place: China: Luxin town, Laibin City, Guangxi Province | collected 2019-07-25 | depth 10cm m | reverse complement strand
TAGCCACCATACGAGGAGAGCGAATACAAGTCCTAGAGCGGCTATACCACTTTCAATAGTGCTCAGCGGGCCATGAGTTGCCAGGGTAACAAAAAAGATGATGCCGACTATACAGATGCCAACAATAAGAGCAATTCTAAAGAACCAGGTATCCCAGGCTGTATACGGCGTGTGCTCGAGAGAGAGACAGATATAGGAGCCAAGGAGGGCACTACATATGATGGCGTTCGCATAGGCAGGTATCGGTGAAGTTAGATCAAGTGTAAGCAGCGGACCAAGGAACTGGTTGAAGCTTGTAGAAATAGCCCAGATACAAACAAAAATACCGCCTGAGCGTATCCACCACGAGCGCGTAGTGAACATAGTAGCCAGCATGCAACCGGTGATACATGCTGCATGGACTAGCAGCACCCAGGATGCGTCAATAATATGATTCGTCCACCCCTCGGTCAGCATGCTCTCCAGACTCAAGGCCAGTACCAACGTCAGCATAAATATAACGATGAAGCGCGGTGTCCAAATTACTGTCGTTGATATAGTGACAGCAACCTCCGGTTTATCTACGTCTTGTTGTGTTGCGTTGACTTTTTGCTCATCAGAGTTTGTTGTAATGTTGGTGTCTGGCCGAGCGATGCTCTCTGCCATCAATCGCACTCCCTTGTTGGTTAATCTCTTGCTGTTTATTGTAACCTATCGCGTCTATAATTGAAAACAAGGAAGGCATTATTCTCATCTGATTGGTGGCCGCAGCCATTTACACATAGCAGGTAGCAGTTTGGACAAGTGATGTAAGGTAGAGTGGCATATGTTCTCCCACTCTACCTTACATCACTGTACATACGTTGCAGATTGGCCGGTGAGACACCAAACCGGTAGAGCGTGCGCAGGTACCACATAAAGAGCACGCAGCGTAATAGGCCAATTTTTTCGTGTCGTCGTGCTGAGGTCTGAACATATTGCGGCAGGAGTACGACGCGCCCCAACTTGCGCAGTTGCGTAATGATCTCGAGATCTTCCATTAGAGGTTGGTCGGGAAAGCCCCCAATGCTACGAAAGCTGCTGGTGCGGATAAAATAGACCTGGTCACCTGTAAAAATACGCCGTACGCGAGAGCGCAAATTGGTGGCAAACGCCACAAGTCGGTATGACCATAGATCACAATTGAAGCAAATCCGAAAAGCTCCTCCAACGACACGCGGCTCTGTCAGGGTTCGCTCTATTGCTGTAAATGCGTTTGAGGGGAGCTGCGTGTCGGCGTGGAGAAAAATAAGCACATCTCCTGTGGCGATTGCAGCCCCGGCATTCATCTGCGTAGCACGACCACGAGCTGCCGTGATTACACGGCCATAGCACTCAGCTATGGATACCGTACGGTCACTACTCCCACCATCAACGATAAGTAGCTCATGATCATATTGGGCGCTGATGCTAGCCAGATGAGTAAGCGTATCTTCTAATACTGCTTCTTCGTTCAAGACTGGAACAATGATTGAGAAACGCATCATCTTCTCCCTGCGCGGCGAGCAGGGAGCGGGATAAAGGCTTTTTCCTCGGCGTGCGGTTGAGCAGGGCGCATTCTCGCGTTCAAGGCGCAGAATGACATGACACCGCGTGGGGAGGCATTATGGAAACAGCAGCGTTCAATTCTACTCATATCGATATCGCTCTCGTCCATAAAGGGTTTAACGAAAAGCGTGAGTGTCTTACAGCTCGTCCAGAACGACGGATCGGTGCCAATATGTGGCCAAAGGGTTTTCATCAATTTGAGACTACCTCCAATGTTGGAGACGATCTGTGGCAGTACGGCTGCTCGCCCACGTGTAAGCATACGCAAGGTCATATTAGGGCGTGGTCCCATCACATCCATGAACTCTTTCAGGGTAAAGTTGGGCGCAATAGGCTTGTAACCATCTTTAGTGTATTTGAGAAGTGAGAAAGTGTTGCACAGCGGTGAACCTTCGCCCACAGGGAAGAACAAATCCTCTGAGATCCCTGTTTGTTCCTCGATAAGTTTGAGAATTTCAGGCATACACAATTTGCGAGGTACGGGCTGCTGATCTACGTGTCCATTGCCATTAGCGGCAACGCCATCCTTATTAACCTCGAAACGCCCAAAAGGAGTCGCTGCCTGGAAGGCTATGGCACAGACAGTAGCGGGATGTTCCCAGGCAAAGTGAATTACCTGCTGGATTTGATCACTGTTGAGACCGTCATAAAGAGCAACTGCCAATGTCGAGGGCAGCTTGACGCGTTCAAGGGCTGCAATGGCCTTCACTCGTACATCCCATAGGTCCTCGCCACGTAGTTTAAAAATATCTTCAGGGCGTGTGCTATCGAACTGTAGATAGATGGAGGTAAAGCCCCACTCAACTAGCTTTTCAGCAAATTCTGGTTCGCGTGCCAGGCGGATACCATTGCTAACCATTTCCAACTGACCAAAGCCCTTGCGTTTGACCATCGCCGCGATCTTGTCCAGATCTTTGCGTACCGAAGGCTCTCCACCAGATATTTGGAGTGAAATGCCCTTGCCTTCCACAGCTATTAACTGGTCAAGCCTCTTCTCAATCTCTGCCAATGAATAGTCGCGTTCTGAGGGGCTGGAGTATGCGTAACACATCGGGCATGTAAGATTGCAGCGTTCGGTAACTTCAAGGATAGCCAGTCCTGCCGGTTTGCGCAGTGGGAAAGGCGAAAGTCCTTTGGAAATATCTGTGTTGCCGCCATCTCCATAGCGTTCGATCATGATCTTTTCGACAGCGAACGACTTACGATAATATGCCGCGTGGTATCCCAGGTCGGTATCTGTCACACCGTGAGCAGGGCAGGTACGTGAGAAAAATACTTGCCCATTGTCGCGTACCTCATAGGTAGCCGAAACAATTTCGCCACAGACTGAACAAATGCTCCGTGTCAGCTTGAGGATTTCGGTCAAGATGATACTCCTTCCCTAATGACGAAGTTGCAGGAGGACACTAGATGGAGACAGTATACCATTTTGTGCCATAATACTTCGTTAAAAAAAACGCAAGTGCTGAGAGAAAAAGAAGGATAGCAGGCTTCAAAATTAGCCTGCTATCCTTCTTTTTCTCTCAGTATTGATTATGCCACTTAGCGGGTAGGTGGCCGATTAATCTGTGTCTGAGTTGGAGTTTCACTATATTCCTGGTAGGAATTGTTCATCTGCTGAGAAGCTACCTGTGGATTAGCGTACTGATCTTGTGCAGGAGCGTAAGTCTGCTGGTTGCGTATTTGCGAAGCAGCATTGCCGATGGTGGTCTCACCACGATTTAGCCACCTGCGCGCAGCGTCCTGACCGCCCAGCCCAAAGGAGAGCCCGAGGGCAATAGCAAGGGCAAGCACAATACCGCCAAACAGCTCGTTAATAAGCGCAGGTGCAATCTGCAACTGCTCAAGCGCGATCAAAGCCGCAAAACCGATAATGGCAAAACGCGCAACATTGGCAAAGATGTTCGGATTACCAATATTTGTGCCTGACGTAAAACCACGCACGATATCAGCGACAAACGTTGCAGCCAGCGTACCCAGGAAGAGGACGAGGATCGCCACAAACACATTCGGGATATAAGCAACTAGCTGGTTTAAGATGCTGCTGACTGCCGGGAGGCCTAGCGCATCGGTTGCTGGAATCAGGAAAATCAGCAAGATGAACCAGTAAACGATTTTTCCCAATACGCCTGCGGGGTCAAGGTGAAGCCCTACACGCTGATCAAAGCGAGTGAGGCCAATGCGATTCGCCATATTATCGAAGCCGATTCTACGTAAGAGCCAAACCACGGCCTTACTGATGGCAATGGCGAGCAGCCATCCAACGAGTAGAATAACGAGAAAGCCAATTATTCTTGGGATAAAGGTCAAAATCAAATTAACTGCATTGATGAATGATGCAAGAATCGCATCACCCCAGTTTGTGACAGTTGCCATCTATAACCCCTTTCGAGCAAGATCAATTTTATTAAAACTCTACTATCTAGCTTCTTGTAACAACTTCAAGGTTACATCGTAACCGCTTAAGATGTTAGTGTAATGATCATAAAGCATATAATTACACACATCAAGTCAACAATAAAAATACTAATCCTATCTTAATTTTCTAAGAAAATGTACTTATATAAATTGATTTGCGATGCATTAAGTTACATATTTATTTATAAAATGTTTAATAAAAACGTGAGCAAGTAATAATCTTTTCTGGGAAAAGGCCGTAACGGAGTAATAGAAATTTTTTATAGAGGGTAGATGATAAAAAAGGAAGATGGCCTGAACAAGCCATCTTCCTGGATAAGCTGTAGATACTCTTAATCAATAGCTCCGCCTACAAGTTGACTGGCTTGTTTGCGTAGAGCCTGAAGACCCTCACTGAAGTGCACGGGATAGGCTTGCTCAGCGTTTAGGGCGCGATATTGGAGCGGCAGCGACTTTAAATTTTGTTGAGCCAGTTCGCGAATTTCCGACAGGGGGGGTAAGCTCCCAGGTATCATTTCGCCATTACGCATAACAGGGCGCAAGATGCGTTGATAATTTTGCGGTCGTGGCTCATGGGAAAGTTGAATGATATCCTCTTCCCAGTGAGGATGGCGATAAACTTCTTTCTTTCCAGGCCAGGTCGATTTGGGGCCGGCGAGTTTTACCTTGGGATATTCCGTCCCTGCGTCGTCTACATACCATACTTCTTTGTATACAGCTCCTAGCGCTCCTCCAGAAACGCCATGTTCGACTGAACCAGCTCCACTACCAAGGGCTGTGCCAACGCCAAATGAATCGACGGCTGCGCCGGCTTCCAGCAACTCCTTGATTTTCCATTCGTCCAGGTCACCGCTCATAAGGATGCGCACATTTGTCAGGCTTGCTTTATCGAGTTGCTCACGTATGTAGATGCTATCGGCGACAAGGTCACCACTATCCAGGCGTACGGCTGCCAATGTATGACCTAGCGTTTCCTGGGAACGCAAGGCAACCTCTATGGCTATATGGATGGCCTTGCGGGGATCGTATGTATCGAGGAGGAGAGTATAGCGATTATATGCACTCGCAACTGCCTCAAATGCCTCTTCCTCGGTAGGGAAAAGTTCAATCAAGGCATGTGGAACCGTGCCAGTAGCGGGCAAACGGAATTCGTAGGCTGCGTCGAGCAAAGAGGTGCTGGCGCATCCACCGATGTAGGATGCGCGGGCTACAGTTAGAGGTTCCTGGGCACGCCGGAAGGCGAATTCCGCGACTCTTCTATTTTTCCCGTGTTCAGCTGTAAAGACGATGCGCGATGCTTTGGTAGCAATGAGCGTGGAAAGATTGATGGCTTGCAGCAGACCTGCCTCCAATAATATAGCTTCGCGGAACGGGGCGGTCACGCGCAGAATAGGTTCGTTAGGAAACGCGATAGTGCCTTCTGGCATTGCCAAAATTTCGCCACTGAAACGCAGATTTGCCAGTTCATTCAGGAAGGCGGCGTCATAGTCACGGATATGCGCAAGAAAATTTAGTTCCTCAGCAGTATAACGAAATGCCTGCACAAACTCCAAAGCCGCCTCCAGGCCTGCGATGAGCAAGTATGCTCCTCCAAAAGGCGCGGAACGTGTGTAGAGATCGAAGGTGGTCGAACCGTTAAGACCAGTACGCCAACTTACATATGCTGAATCTGGATGGTACATGTCAGTCATCAATCCTGGATGTATACGTGGAGCACGACGATGCATTTTCATTTACCTCATTCAATTTATTTTAGTCGGCTTAGTGTAGATTGTACCATATGTATGCAAGATGCCTTCAGCCTGCCTATTGTACGGTTAAATTATTGACATGTAACTTTCATGTGAATATTCATGTGAATGTTCCTTTTTTCTCTTCTCACTGTGCTTCTGATGGTGCTAATATTAGTATAGGAGGCTAGCTTCTGGCACGTTCGCAAGAATGATGTTATACTGTGGTGCATGAGCGTATTTAGAATTCACATTAGGTAGCTTCATCTGTGATACGCTCTAATGTGTTACTTGCTTTTTTAGTAGTCCTGTGGTGCTGCCTGGCACGGCTACGGATGTGTATTATTCACAAGTGAAAGGAGTAACCTGCAACAACTTTTGGCTTAAGAGATTGAGGTCAAGACTTTATCCCCGTTTGTCTACCCGCTCATGTATGCTTTTTGATAGAAAGGAGGAATAGCTAGTTTTAACCGTTTGCTATACTCCAAGTAGGCGGTGAGCAGGCGCCGGATTCTAGCCTGTTTCAATATAAGCGTATACTCAAAAGAGAATAGATACAGATTTTCAGGGCTAGATACTCCACCTGTCAGCATAGTGGTTCCGTCCGAGTGTATACTGAAGCGTCCATGTATGTGGGTAGTCCCAAGAAGTAGTTCTTGCGGAGAGTAATTAATTAGATGGAGGTAACCATCGATGACGATGAAGCGCGAAATCAGTGTCAATGTAAATGGTCAGCAACATCAATCAAATGTTGAACCCCGCATGTTGCTGGTGCATTATTTGCGTGAGGAATTAGATCTCACTGGGACTCACATTGGTTGTGATACATCGCAGTGTGGAGCATGTACGGTCCTACTCAATGGTGAGTCTGTCAAAGCCTGTACCGTCCTGGCCGTCCAGGCCGATGGTTGTGAAGTGACCACTATTGAAGGATTAGCTCCCGAAGGAAGTCTGCATCCCATTCAGGAAGGTTTTTGGGAGAAGCATGGTCTCCAGTGCGGCTTCTGCACACCTGGTATGATTATGGCCTCATATAACCTGCTGAAAAACAATCCCACCCCCACTGAAGAAGAGATACGCTTAGCGCTTAAAGGCAATATCTGCCGCTGTACCGGCTATCAGAATATCGTCACAGCCGTCCAGTATGCCGCTGAACATATGCGTACAAGTGCTTCTGAACCTGTGGGCGCTGGTGAATAAAAGCGTGGTTAGTTAAAAAACGCACAACTTCACATTTTCCCCACTTCTTGCTATTTTTTGCATGAGGAAGGACAGGTAAACAATGGGTATTGCAGCTTTGGTTGGCTCGCCGATAAAGCGGCGAGAAGATCCTCGCCTGATTACAGGTCAGGCTACCTATGTGGATGATATCAAAATTCCTGGAATGCTCTATATGGCGGTCTTGCGTAGCCCTTATGGACATGCGCGTATTAATAGTATTGATACTACCGCTGCGCGAGAGCATCCAGGTGTTGTAGCCGTGTATACTGCTGATGACCTCAAAGGTGCGATAGGGAACATTGCAATTGCCGTTCCCCTGGGTAAAATTGCCGAAGGGATGGGCAATCGTGGCGCCCTAGCTGAGGGTAAGGTGCGCTTCTACGGTGATCCTGTCGCTGTCGTTATTGCAGATGACCGCTATACAGCTCGCGACGCACGCGACTTGATCGAAGTTGATTATGAGCCTCTGCCTGCTGCTATTGATATTGAGAAAGCTATGCAGTCCGATGCACCGCTCTTGTATGAAGAGTTTGGCACGAATGTAGCTTTCGGCATGCATCCGCCCACTGACGAAATTGACAAGGTCTTTGCGCAAACACAAGCTGATGGCGGAATAATTGTCAAAACGCGCCTGGTCAATCAACGGCTTGCTCCTGCCTCTATGGAGACACGTGGCGTTGTAGCAGAGTACCGCAAGGCAAGTAAAAACTTGACTGTCTGGAGTTCGTCGCAGATCCCTCACTTGCTGCGCAACATCCTGGCCGCTATAGTCGGTCTTCCTCAACATCAGGTACGCGTAATTGTACCGGAAGTAGGCGGTGGCTTTGGTTCCAAACTCAATATTTATCCTGAAGAAATGGTTGCGGCTTTCGCTTCTATGAAAACGGGGCGTGCGATCAAGTGGATTGAGGATCGCAGCGAGAATCTCGCTGTGACCATTCATGGACGCGACCAGGTTGACTATGTTGAGGTTGCCGCTACTAAAGAAGGTAAAATAACCGGCCTGAAGGTTCATGGTATCTCCGACCTCGGCGCGTACTGCCAAATCTTTACGGACGTGATTATGATTGCCTTCGGTTTCCCAGTATCCTGTGGGGCCTACGATATCCCGGTAGTACATCTAAGCGCCGATATCGTCTTCACGAATAAAGCGCCCACCGATGCCTATCGTGGGGCGGGCCGTCCGGAGGCGACCTACGTAGTGGAGCGCGCCATAGACCTGGTGGCCCGTGAGTTGGGTAAGGACCCGGCTGAGGTTCGCAAGCTCAATTTTATTAAACCGGAACAGTTCCCCTACAAGTCTGCTGCGGGAGCAGTCTATGATACCGGCAATTATCTGGGCACCCTGGAGAAAGCCCTGGAGCTCGTAGACTATCAGAACCTACGCGCCGAACAGGCTCGTAAGCGTTCCGAAGGGAAGCTAATGGGTATTGGCATCTCCTCCTACATCGAGATATGTGGCTTCGGTCCCAAAGGAAGTGCGCCGGTTGGTCTCTATGAGAGCGCACGTATGCGCGTTGAGCAGAGCGGAACCGTAATGGTCTATTCTGGTTCATCCCCTCATGGACAGGGAGAAGAGACGACGTTTGCCCAGATCGTCGCTGAGGAGTTTAGCATCCCGGTAGAGAACGTCATGATTATGCATGGCGATACCGACTCCACTCCGGAGGGACGCGGTACATATGGAAGCCGCACCACGGCCGTTGGCGGCTCTGCGGTCTTCAATGCGGTCCAGAGGCTGAAAGAGAAGATGACGCTGATTGCCTCGCATATGTTGGAGGCCAGCCCTTCCGACGTTACGCTGGAGAATGGTAGTTTCTCAGTTGCCGGTTCACCGCAGAAGTCAGTTGCCTTTGCCGATGTAGCGGCTACCGCCAATCTCTCTAATACCCTTGCTCCTGGTATCGAACCAGGACTGGAAACAACCGTTTTCTTCGAACCAGATGCATGTGTCTTCCCCTTTGGTACACATATCTGCGTCGTTGAAGTCGACAAGGAGACTGGTGAGGCCGAGATCAAGCGTTTCGTGGCGGTCGATGACTGTGGACGCCAGCTTAATCCTATGCTTGTGCAGGGTCAGATTCATGGAGGTATTGCGCAGGGAGTTGGTCAAGCCCTTGTCGAGGGAGTTGAGTACTCTGAAGATGGCCAGCTTTTGACATCAACCTTAATGGATTACGCTATGCCAATTGCCTCTGAGCTTCCTCATTTTGAGCTTGATCATACTGTTACGCTGACGACCGTCAATCCCTTGGGAGTGAAAGGGGTTGGTGAGGCTGGCACGATTGGCTCTACACCGGCCGTAGCAGCCGCTATCGCTGACGCGCTGGGTGCAGCGCATATTGATATGCCGTACAAGCCAGAGAAGCTCTGGAAAATTATCCAGCAACAGCAATAGGATGAAAAGGAGAAAATAGTATGTCTCTTCCAGCAGCATTTGATTATCATCCTGCGAAGACGGTGGATGAAGCTCTTGCTCTTCTGCAAGAATATGGCGATGACGCTAAACTCCTGGCAGGCGGACATAGCCTGCTACCAACGATGAAACTACGCCTGGCGCAGCCTGCTCACCTCGTCGATCTTGGTAAGATCAGTGGCCTTTCCTATATCCATGAGGACAACGGGACTGTGGCTGTCGGTGCTATGACGACTTACTCGACGATTGAGCGCTCTGAGGTGCTGGGCCGTTACTTTACCTTGTTGCCAGAAGGAACAGTTGTGATTGGCGACCCTCAGGTGCGTAATCGTGGAACTATTGGTGGCAGTGTTGCTCACGCGGATCCGGCGGCAGATATGCCAGGTATCGTACTGGCCCTAAAGGCTGATATCCTGGTGCAAAGCTCTAATGGCGTGCGCACCATTCATGCTGATGATTTCTTTACCGGCCTGTTTGAAACGGCTTTGCAGCCCGGTGAGATCATTACTGAGTTGCGCTTTGCTGTTCCTCCTGCTCATACTGGCAGCGCATATATGAAGCTGGAGAACAAAGCATCGCATTATGCGGTCGCTGGTTGTGCTGCTGTGATAACCCTGGATGCGGATGGCACTTGTAAGTCTGCCAGTGTTGTTATTACTGGTGCATCAGAGAAAGCTACCCGAGCAAGCGCAGTAGAAGCAGCACTTGTTGGCAAGAAATTGGATGAGCCAACGGTGGCAGGGGCGGCGACGCATGCTCCAGATGGTTTGGAATTTGTGGAGGATATTCACGGTTCCAAAGCGTATCGCAGTCAGATGACAGTGGTTATGGCTCGCCGCGCTATCTTAAGTGCAGCGGAGCGAGCAGCAAAAGCATAGTACGTCTTTTAACCAGGCATGTATAAAAGCAGGGCTGAAGATGAAGCCCTGCTTTTATACATGCCTGGTTAGCTTCTCTCTCTTGATGAGCCTATGCCCATTTCCTCACGGTACTTTGTGACGGTACGACGGGCCATGGGAATACCGCGCGCTTGCATCAAGCGGGCCAATTCTTCGTCACTCAAGCGCCTCTTCGGCTTCTCAGACGCGATCAGCTCACGCAACACATCTTTAGCCCGGAGTGAACTATCGAAAAAATCGGACATACGCATAAGGCGGCCATTGGGGAGTAGAGCGTATTTATTGGCTATCGCCCGGCTCACTGTTCCCTCATCAAGATTTAGATGTGCGGCCACCTCAGCGCGAGTCAGTGGCTGCATATGGCGTACACCTCGCTCTAAAAACTCGTGCTGGTAAGCCACGACAAGCTCGGTTACGCGCATGAGTGTCTGCCAGCGACGCTGAACGCAATCGATAAAAAACTTAGCACGATCATTGGAATGATGTATGTAACGTTGGATTTCGGCTCTGGCTGTTTCGCTGTCCACTGTATCTGCTGTATTGGCGTTAATCGAGAAGTGGTAGCGCTTCTGCTCGATCAACTCTAGCTCAAAGCTCGTCTCTCCTTTACGGATAATCACATCTGGACGTACATATGTCGCTTCGTTGTCTGCATGAACGCCATACGCTTCGGCTCTGTATGTCAAGGCTGGAAATGGATAGAGTACAGTGCGGATATAGAGACTGGCCTGGCGAACTTCTTGCTCTGATACTTTGAGTTCGCGGGCGATTTCAGTAAATTGATTACGTGCTAGCTGCCCTAAGTAGCGGTCAATCAGCGTATAGGCCAGAGGGTGTGGCGTCTCTTGTTCACTTAAGGCCTGAAGCTGGATAAGCAGGCATTCACGTGGATTACGAGCACCAATGCCCAAAGGCTCAAGCGTATGTAACTGGCCTAATACATATTCAATCCGCTCTATCGATACCTCGAGCTGTTGGGCAATCTCTGCAATGCTGATCTCCAGGTAGCCGCGTTCATTGAGATTCCCCACTAGTTGTTCTGCGATGGGTTCATCGTCAGGGGTAATCAGAGCCTCCAATTGCTGCAGCAGTGTCTCGGCCAGCGTTTCCCCTGTAGGGATACTCGCTAGAGGATCCGCTTCATCTTCGCGATCGATCTCGGCAAAGCCATAGTTGTCGAAATCATAGAATTTTGGTTGTGTATTCCAAAGACTATCTGTTGAGGTTTCATAGTTGTCAGGATTTTCATTGACCGTCGTAGTGGTCTGGGCAAAATGCCCGCAGACGGTACAGGTTTGACTATATAGGTGGTTGCCACAAAAGAGGCAGACGCGCTGTTCGCGTACCTCCAGGGCAGGATTCTCAATCTGTTCCTGACTAACGGTCCGTTCAAATTCATCCGTTGAGAAGTGAAGGATGTTGCTTGATGTGATGAGTTTTGTGGTGACGCGTTGGACATACTCATGTCTTGGCCTTGGTTCCAGTTGCATACTTCCCCTCTATCTTCTATCCTCTTTGTATGAGCAACATTGTGTTGTCATACCCAGTCTCGGCTAGCAAGAGCAAAGTAGGCTGCCTCTTGTTCAGCGGTTTGTTTATTGCGTCCATGCCCTCTCCCAACTATCTCTTCTCCCAACATCACCTCTACCGTGAACTCTCGATTATGCGATGGCCCTTCCTGGCTAACCAGGCGGTAGGACGGAGTGATACCCTCGTGTGCCTGGGCGAGTTCCTGAAAGAGGGATTTATTATCTTTAAATAAGCGTTTCTTAACAATATTATGCGCAAGTGGTTCTAAGCGGTGGATCAAAAAGAGTTGAACAGCCTCTATGCCCTGGTCAAGGTAGATGGCACCCAATATAGCCTCAAATGCTGATGCCAGTACACGTTTACCTCCACCGCTATGCTGCTCGCCCTTGCCCATGAGCAAAAAGCGGCCCAACTCAATCTCGCGGGCGAAATTTGCCAGGGTTTCTGTCTTTACCAGAAAGGCCCGCGCATCGGTCAATTCCCCTTCGCTCAGATCGGGGAAGGTGCGATAAAGGAAGTCTGTGCTCACAAAAGCAAGAATAGAATCACCTAAAAATTCCAGGCGCTCATTGGAACTACGACCCTCACCAGGTGTTTCATAAATATATGAGCGATGGGTCAGCGCCAAGTTTAATAATGCCGGGTCCCGGAAGTGTATTCCCAGGGCCTCTTCCAACTCTTCATGCACTAACGTACCTCCAACATCACATGTGCCTCATCTTGTACTCGTTCCGTAACCTCGCCAATACGCCAGAATCTGACATCAGGCGCCAGGGCCTCAAAAGCAGACCACTTTGCTGGCTCAATGGCAGCAAAGAGTCCTCCCGAAGTTTGAGGATCCCACAATATCTCGCGATCATACTTATCTAGCCCCTCACTGAGGTGCACATGTGGCTGCAGGAATGCGGCGTTGCGCCCTGCTCCACCTGTGACACAACCAATTTCTGCGTAATGGCGCGCATGTGGCAGCAATGGTAGCGCATTGAAGGTGAAACGCATACTGGTTAGACTCTGTGATGCCATCTCCCAGGCATGTCCAAGCAAACCAAAGCCTGTAATATCCGTAACAGCATGTGCTCCAATGTTTACCAGAGCCTGGCTAGCAGCACGATTTAACTGCATCATTGATGCAACCGCGGCTGCCAGGTCGCTATCCGCCACCTGTTCGCGTTTGTGGGCTGTAGTAATCAAGCCGGTGCCAAGTGGCTTGCCAAGAATCAATAGATCGCCTGGTTGTGCTCCGCCCTTGGTCAAAATATGCTCCGGATGGACCATGCCAGTTACGGAAAGGCCATATTTAGGCTCTTTATCACTGACGGTATGTCCGCCGGCAATGACGCCTCCAGCTTGCGTGACGATATCCGACCCACCCTGCAAAATTTCACTGAGGATGCCGTAGTCCAGGTTGTCAGGCCATGCTACCAGATTAATTGCCATTAACACCTGACCCCCCATAGCATATACATCGCTCAGGGCATTTGCCGCAGCAACTGCGCCAAAGATATAGGGATCATCAACCACAGGCGGAAAGAAATCCGCTGTGCTGATGATAGCCTGCTGATCGTTGACACGATAGACAGCCGCATCATCGGCGGCATGGATACCAACCAGAAGTTCTGGCGGAGTTGTGTGTAATGTCAGCGGACGCAGAACCTGCGCCAGGGCCCCTGGACCCATTTTCGACGCTCAGCCAGCGCAGCTAGCAAGTGATGTAAGCCGAATCTTGCGGCCTGTTGTCATGAGTTTCCTCTATCTAAATGAGCTCCCTCGCAATTTATATCAGTCATTGTAGCGTGTTTTGACCCAGAGCGTCAATGTAGAGATGCCTTGCGGTTCCCATCAAAAATAAGGAGAGATTGCTACTTTGAAAACACACAACGATCACAGGAAGGAAAAGCCATTCATCCCCGCGTTTTCAGATCGGGGATGAATGGCTCGTCTACTGTAAACTAATGAAGTAGTATTAGCTATTCACCGGGGTGAAAAATAATGTTGCCATTAACTGTCCTTGCTGGTAAGCGCTTAGGGCTCCTGCTTCTCCTACAACTGGATCAATTTGTCCATCGCCATTCACATCTATCCCATGATAGGCATCGTCGGCGAGTGTTGTGATTTTCTGAATAGATGCCAGGTCTGTGGGATTCGCATGCAAGTGTAGTATTTCTTGCTCAATCGTCGTCACCCACGTAGTGATATTCGAGAGAGCTATATCCATCAGAGCTCCATGCTGGCGCATAGCATTCGTTGCATCAGGCATGCTGAGCGCCAGAGAGGCATGTTCTTCTGCATCAGTCAGATATCCTCCTTTGCCCAGCAGACCAAAACCATCCCCGATCACGGTCACATTCTGCTGGTTACACGTTCCTGCAAGCGGTTGGTAGTGAGTACCATGCGTACCTTCGATAATATCGAGCATGCTTTGAGTCACACATTCAATCGCAGTCGTATTCCGACTGATCGCAACACTTTGCAGCACTGAGGCCTGGGTATTCAACAGGTGAGTTTGCCCTAAGACGCCTGTCAGGAAGCCTATCTTACCAGGCGTTTGAGGAAAACTAACGAGGATGTGCTGGATATGCGAAAAGGCCTTGACAGGGAAAGTACCGGCGAGGATCACTTTGCCCGCGGGTACCTTGACCACTCCTTGTTCCTGGGTGACCTCTATCTTATCTCCAATAGCCAGCAGATTGCCGCTCGCTGCGCTATATGTTAAAGCCCAGGTCTGACTCTTCTCTATGAGCCTGCCTAAGTCCGTGACCTCCTCAGACTGATCGTTGATGATCCAGGCCTCATACTCGTAACCAGCAGGTGGAGTCTCGAGATTATGGATGGTGATATTGAGCGCGTTGGTTTGCCCTCCTGGAGTATTCTGATTCGAAAAGAACATTACTTGACCGCTGCCGTTCGACATTGCGGTGCTCTTCTGTGTGAGCAGCGTGATCCCAAGCGTGCTACTGCCGATCAGCAGCAGGATAATCAGCGAAGCAAGCAGAATGGAGAGCTGCTTATGCTTTCGTCGAAATCGACGCATCAAGGCTGGTCGTGGACTGTCAGCCAGGCTAAAGGAATCACCGGAAAAGCCATGCAGCGAGTGCGGGGTTGAGGACCGGAGCGTCGAACGCGGCGACCCAGACATATGATCGGTTGCGGCTGACCTGTGGTTGTTTAACACAGGTTCGGAGAACTGCATATCTGCTATTGGTGCTCCTGTACCAAAGGGTTGATGGGCCTGCACAGCGGACGCTTCGGAGACGACGAACGGTAACCGCGTTCTATTCATTGGACCCAACGTACTATGATAGGCGTTGGCAAAGGCCCCCGGCTGATGGAACCGCTGGGACGGGTCCTTAGCTAGTGCACGAGCCAGGATACTGTAAAGACCTGCGGGAAGATCGCTACGCTGCTGAGTCAGCGGTGGGATGGCGGCATACAGATGCAGTTGGGCAATTTCATCGAGTGTACTGCCTTGAAACACGGGAGAGCCTGTCAAGAGGTGATAGACTACTACCCCAAGTGCATACACATCAGTAGCTGGACTGGCTGGCTTGCCTAGCAGTTGCTCTGGAGCACATCCTTCGCTCCACGCATGAAGTTGATTCATAGACATGTCTTGTCTGTTCAGTTCGAGTAGCCTTTTCACACCAATATCCGTCACAACCAGTTGTCCATCGAGCCGGATGAAAACACTATCTACCGAAAGGCTGCCATGGAGGACCGAATGCTCGTGAGCATATTCCAGAGCGGTTGCAATTTGATCCAGGTAGCGACCAACAGTGAAGGTATTCAGCGCCCCATTCTTGTTAACGCGAGTACGCAATGATCGTAACGGGATATGTGGTGAGACCAGGTAAGGGAAGCTACGATAGATGCCGAAATCAATCAGAGGAAGGATGTATGGATGCTGTAAGGCGGCAATCTGGCCGGCCTGGTACTGAAAGTGTTCCAGGTATACTTCGTGATCCCTTGAAGCTACATCAACTGGTCCGGTCAGGAAGCGCAAAAGATAAGTGGTAGTTGCATCGCTGCGTGCGAGATAGGCAGGTCCTATCTTGCTCTGTCCAATGAACTGTTCTAAATGGTAATGTCCCAGGGTTGCTCCAGCGATCTTGTCAAACGCTATATTCTTAATCACGGCCTTTTATCTCCCCACTACAAATCAATAACCATCAATATTTAAATACGTTCATGAGTTAATCTAGTAACGGGAATAGCGCTTTAAGTGATATTGGGAATAAAGTAAGAAGTTGCTATATAATTTATCATTGCACTTTTTATTAGTATTTTTGATGGAACCATGCTTTGTTAGACTTATCACTCATAACGTATTGAAAAAAAATGAAGTAAAAAAACACAAATAGTTGGCGAGTTCAGATCAGGGTCATAGGTTCTGGCAAATGTAATATTTGTCTAGATTTTTTTGCGACTATATGATACTCTTGTATGGTGGGTTTGAGGAAGACAGGCAATCGCGGGTTGTAAAGCTCGAGGAAAGTCCGAACTCCATAGAGCAGGATGCTGGCTAACGGCCAGTGAGGGTGACCTCAAGGAAAGTGCCACAGAAACATACCGCCCGGTAGAAGTTGTATAATTTTGTGATCGGGTAAGGGCGAAATGGTGAGGTAAGAGCTCACCAGCAGTTGGGTGACCAACTGGCTGGGTAAACCCCATCCGGAGCAAGACCAAGCAGAAGGAATAGTCTATTCATATTGTGAATAGACTTGCAGGTTGCTCGCCTGTCAACCTTCGGGTTGGTCGCTTGAGACGTTAGGCAACTAACGCCCTAGATAGATGATTGCCGCCTGTACTGCTGTGAAGCTGCACAGGTACAGAATTCGGCTTATGGCTTGC
>JACZCU010023880.1_pt1 | contig 16635 bp, 12 predicted proteins | sample 8641851 | NCBI WGS metagenome assembly JACZCU01 (sample SAMN15324605, study PRJNA640507) | soil metagenome | isolation source: monocropping sugarcane control | place: China: Luxin town, Laibin City, Guangxi Province | collected 2019-07-25 | depth 10cm m | reverse complement strand
GGCGGGGGGTGGGGTACCCGCAAAAAAGAGGGGAGGGCCGGCCACCCAGCCCGACGAGTTTTCCAGGGGGGGGGGTGGAAACCCCACCGCTCCATCTAGCGCAACTGCGACAACTTCGCTTCGATCGATGGCAACCACTCCGCGGAGCACGCGGGATGCGTGCGCGCTTTCGTGAGTGCCTCACGTGCGCCGCTGATGTCGCCATGCGCGCGTCGCAGTGTGCCGATCTTCACGAGCGAGCTCACCGCGCTCACGCTCACCGGATCCGAATCGTACAAACGCTCGTACAGCGTGAGCGCCCAGTCGCGATCGCCGGTGCGTTCCACGATCGGCGCGGCGCGCGCGAGAAACTTCGGGATGCGCGCATTGCGATCCGTCGTCACCTCGCGAATCAGATCCATCGCCAGATCCTGATCCTTCGCCTCAACGTGACGCGCGAGCAATCGCGTCGCGGCGAGATCGTAGCGCGCGTAATCCTCTGTCTCGAGCGCGACATCCATCGCCACCTGATACGCATCGGTGGGACTCTTCGGATCGCGCAGCAATTGATCGAGCGCCTGCTGCGCGCCTTCGAGATTGCCGAACTTGCGCGCCTCGAGCGCGTTCATGAGACGCGGATCCATCGACCACGTCGTTTGCGCGACGACCTTCGGATTCACATACGTCTCTTCGAACTTCGTGAGCTTCACGATCAGTGCGACCACCGCGCCGAACACGAATCCGCCAACGTGCGCGGAGAACGCAACGCCGCCGCCCGCATCCTCGACGAAATGCATCTGCAGCAATTGCTCGCCGAACCACAACGGCAGCACGACGAACGCCGGCACCCAGAAGCGGAAGTTGAACATCGGCCGCCACCAGAACGGAATGAGCAGAAACTCGATCCTCGAGGTCGCGAAACGTACGAGATACGCGCCCATCACCGCTGCGATTGCACCCGATGCACCCATCGCCGCGACGAGACTGTCGGGATGCAGCGACGCATACGTCAGCGTTGCAGCGGCGCCGCCGGCGAAGTAGAGAAACGCAAACAGCGGCCGTCCGAAAACATCTTCGATGAACGGACCGGAGAGAAAGAAGAACAGGAGATTGCCGATGAGATGAAGAAAGCCGGCGTGAACGAACATCGCCGTGAAGATCGTCAGCACACCGCCGCGCGCGGAGACGTACGAAAGCTTCACGCGCGGATGCTTGTCGCGCGCCTCCATCATGATCCGGCAAAGCCGGTCGAGCGTGGCCTGTTCACGCACGATGCGAGACGCGGCAACGTGTCCGTATTCGTCGCGCATCTTGCGCACGTGCGCCATTCCCACCGGTCCGATGAGCTGCTCGAGCTCTTTCGGCGTTTGCAGATACGGATGCTCGACCTGGTACTCGATCGTTTCGCGAAACCGGCTCTGAAATGCGCGTGACGCGCTCTGCTCGAAGATGCCGAGAACGATGAACACGACGACGTTCACGGCAATGATCGCGTACGAAATCCACGCATGACGGCGAATCTCGGCGTCATCACGCCCGATGGGGATGATCAACATGTGGGGATCCTTATGACCGGCACGAATGATACCCTTGCCGTGGGTCCACATCACTTTCCAGACAATTGAGAGGGTCTCTATGTCCACGCAACAAAGCTGGACCGTCGACGTCGATGGCGTGACGCGTCACATCGTTGCCGAAACAGACGAAACCGCGCGCCGCACCGCCATTCGCGTGGACGGCCGCATGGTCACGCGTCCGATGCCGCTCGAAGAGGAAGAGCGCATCTTCACGATCGGATCGACCGCGTACGTTCTGCGGCGTCTGCCCGATGAAACGCTCGATCTCGATATCGCGCCGCCGCAGTTTCAACCCGCGCCTGCAGCGCCGAGTGCATCCGCGATGCAGCGCGCGCAGACGATGAGCGGCACCGCGAAACACACGATGACGCGCGTTGCCGCGCCGAAGAGCGGCTTCCCGATTTTCAAGGTCATCTTCGGCGTGATCGGCGCAATCATCGGCCTCGGGTTCATCAACTACTTCGCCTCGGTCTACAAGTACATGAGCGTGCCGTGGAAGACCTACGTGCACGAAGACAAGCGTTTCAAGGTGATGTTCGCTGGAAATCCCGAGCGCTCGACGGAGTTCATCTCGACGCCGGCGGGTGTGCTGCGCACCGTGCAGTTGAAATCGAAATTCGGCGAGCACTTCTACATCGTCGAATATCTCGATCTGCCGTTCGTCGTGCCGCTCGAAAAAGAAGGACAACTGCAGCAGGACATGCTGAAAGGCATCGTCGGCAAGGACAAATTAATCAAGAGCGAGTACGCCGGCGCCGCACTCAACTTCATCACGCAGGTATCGAAGAAGAAGGACTGGTCCGAGGGAACGATGCGCGGAAAGATCCTCGTCGCGGGCAAACGCGTGTACATCGTCTACGCGTTCGTGCCCCGAGGCGAATCGATCTCCTGGGATGTCGGAGAGTTTTTGAGATCGTTGGAAGTGGCCTGAGAAAACGTGGAGCGGTGGGGGCCTGGCCCCCCCCGGGGAGAAACTTCGCCAGGGGGGGGGGGCGGCCCCCCGCCCCGCCGGCGAAAAGCCGTGGGGGGGGCGGAGGCCCCCCCGCTCCACAGGATTTACTCCACCGTCACGCTCTTCGCCAGATTTCGCGGCTGATCCACATCGCAGCCTCTGCGCAGCGCGATGTAGTACGCGAGCAACTGCGTCGGCACCACCGCGAGAATCGGTTGCAGTTCCGGAGTGGCCCACGGAATCTCGATCACTTCGTCGGCGAGTTTCTTCATGTCTTCGTCGCCTTCGTCGCAGATCACGATCAGTTTTCCGTCGCGTGCTTTCACTTCCTGAAGATTCGACGCGACTTTGTCGTACACCGGTGTGTGTGTCGCAATCGCAACGATCGGCATGTTCTCGTCGATGAGCGCAATCGGTCCGTGTTTCATCTCACCCGCGGGATAACCCTCGGCGTGGATGTACGAAATCTCCTTGAGCTTCAGCGCGCCCTCGAGTGCGATCGGATAGTGCAGACCGCGGCCGAGGAAGAGAAAGTCCTGCGCGGTGTGAAACTTGTTGGCGAGCTGCTGGATGCGCTTCTCCTGCGTCTTCAGGAGATGCTCGATCTTGTGCGGAATCGTCGACAACTCGTGCATCGCGTGACGAATGTCGTCGCGATCATCACCGCGCAACTGACGCACGTACAGCGATAGCAGATAGAACGCCGTGAGCTGCGTCGTGAACGCCTTCGTCGATGCGACACCGATCTCCGGCCCTGCATTCGTGTAGATCGTGCCGTCCGCGAGTCGCGTTGCGGCCGCGCCGATCACGTTGCAGATCGCGATGAGACGCGCGCCTTTCGCTTTCGCTTCCTGCATTGCCGCGATCGTGTCCGCGGTCTCGCCTGATTGCGTTACGCCAATCACCAGCGTTTCGGAATCGACGATCGGATCGCGATAGCGATACTCCGAGCCGTAATCGACTTCCACCGGAATCTTCGCGGCCGATTCGAGAATGAACTTGCCGACCAGTCCCGAGTGCCACGACGTGCCGCACGCCACGATGTGAATGCGCTTGAACTTCGCAAACTCCTCGGCGGTGAACTGCAGATCGTTGAAGAACACCTCGCCCGATTCCTCGAACATGCGCCCGGTGAACGTGTCGCGCACCGCGCGCGGCTGCTCGTGAATCTCCTTGAGCATGTAGTGGCGATAGCCTTCCTTCTCCGCCATCACCGCATCCCATGTGATGCGCGTCGGCGGACGATCGACCTTCTGATCGTCCTTCGTGAAGAGCTCGACCTTCTGGTCATCGGCGATCGCGTATTCGCCGTCTTCGAGATAGATGATGTTGCGCGTGTACGTGAGCAGCGGCGCGACGTCCGACGCGACGATGTTCTCGCCTTCGCCGAGTCCCACGACCAGCGGCGGACCATGCTTCGCCGCAATGATCGTTCCGGGCTCGTCGGCCGCGATCATCACGAGCGCGTAATGACCTTCGAGCTCCTTCAGTGATTTCTTCACGGCTTCGACGAACGACAGACCGCTCTTGCGATTCTCTTCGATGAGATGTGCGACGACTTCCGTGTCGGTCTCGCTCTTGAACTCGTGACCATTCGCGCGCAGTCGCTGCTTCAGTGCGAGAAAGTTTTCGATGATGCCGTTGTGGATGACGATGACGTTGCCGGTGCAGTCGCGATGCGGATGCGCGTTGTTTTCGTTCGGCTTTCCGTGCGTCGCCCAGCGCGTGTGACCCATGCCGAACGTGCCGTGCAGCGGCTGATCGGCGAGTTTCGATTCGAGATTCGTGAGCTTTCCTTCGGCGCGCACGACGTCGACGCCATGGCCATTCACCACGGCAACGCCCGCGCTGTCATAGCCGCGGTACTCGAGCTTCTTCAATCCGCCGATGAGAACCGGAACTACGTCACGCGTTCCGACATACCCAATGATTCCGCACATACTGTCTTTCCCCCGTTAGAATCGCGCGCGTGACGCCGAGAAAACTCCTGGCCGCGCTGTTCCTGACGCTCATCGCCTGTGGCAAGCGTGGAGATCCGCGCCCGCCGGTGCCGGTGATTCCTCAGCCGACCAGCGACCTCGTTGTAACACAGCGCGCGAATCGCGTGATTCTCACCTGGAGCTATCCGTCGCTCACCACGGCGGGCCGCAGCCTCACCGAGATCCGCCGCATTTCTGTTTATCGATATTCCGAAGAGCTGCCGGTTGCACCGGGCGGCCGCGATCCGAAAACGCTCATGCCGGGCGACATCGATCCAACGCTGCCCGAGCCGATGGCGCTGTTCTCGAAAATCCCGACGATCCCTGCCGCGCAATTCGCCAAACTCAGTCAGCGCGTAGACAGCATAGAAAAGGCCAACATGAGCGCGGTCACCGCCGGAACGAAGCTCGTCTTCACGGATGAGCCGCCGTTCGCGAGCACGGATGGCCGGCCCGTGCGACTCACGTACGCGGTCGTCACCGAGGGCGGCACGGCGAAGAGCGAGCTTTCGAATCTCGCGATTCTCGTTCCGCTGCCGGTTGCGGTTGCGCCGGGTGGCGTAAGCGCGGACGTCAAGCCGGAAGGCGTGACGCTGAGCTGGACGCGGCCCGCGAGCTCGATCAAGCAGGGCACCGATCCCGTGATCAGCGGCTACAACATCTATCGCACCGCGCCGGGTCATGCGCCGGGCGAGTTCGATGCGCCGATCAACAACGCGCCGGTGAAAGATTCGCCGTATACCGATGTCCCTCCGTACGGCGAGCATGAATACCGGATCACCGCCGTTGCGGAAGAGCACATTCAGAGCGATCTCTCGCAACCGGTGCATGCGACGTACAAAGATCTCCTCCCGCCGCCCGCGCCGACCGATGTGACCGCGCTGGTCGAAACGAAATCCGTGCGTTTGTTGTGGGATCCGGTGGATGCCGCGGATCTCGCGGGCTATCGCGTGTATCGCAGCGAAGGGGTTGGACACGAGTCCAGCATCAAAGAGATCGGCACCGTGCCTTTGGTGAATGAGATCGTGACCGCGACGACGATCACCGATCCGAATGCGGACCTCGGCATCGCCTACCGCTACGGCATCACGTCGATCGACAAGAGCGGCAACGAAAGCACACGCGTCTGGACCGAGTGGGTAGTCGTACCGAAAGCGCCGTAATCACGCGCGCGACGCAATTCACACTGGCCGCGATTGCCATCGCCGCCGGTGCATGGCTGCGTTTCGACGGCCTCGGCGTCCCGAGCTACTGGCTCGACGAGATCCTCGCGCAAACGTTTAAGCAGAACGCGCTCGCAGGACCGTGGTGGCACTGGATCGTTGGATTCGGCTCCGATCAGGGACCGCTCTACTTCGCGACGCAACTCACCGGCGATGAGTTCATCGGGCGATTGCTGCCCGCGATCTTTGGTGTGGCTGCGATCGCGGTGCTCGCGTGGATGCGCGAGCCATTCGCCGCGCTGCTGCTCGCGGTCGCGCCGCTGCATGTGTACTACAGCCGCGAAGCGCGTCCGTACGCGCTGCTGATGCTGCTCGCCGCGATGCTCATCGCATTGCTGTTGCGTGAAGCGCGCGATGTCTCGATCGCGATCGTGTTGATTGCGATGCTGTTCACGCACGCATCCGCGGCTCCGATCGTCGCGGCATTCGCCGTCACCGCATTCATCATCAAGCGACAGCGACTCGCGTTCTTCGCCGCATTCATCGCGCTGTTGTTTCTCGCGTTGTATCGCGGCGGACCTGACGCGACGTTGCATGCGCCGTTTCCCGCGAATGCGCTGATGACGATTGCGCGCGCATTCACCGTCTCCGCGCTCGCGAGCGACATTCGCAGTCGGGCCGTGTTCGCGATGTGCGCGTTTGCGTTGCTCGGTGCGATCGCAATGTGGCGTCGCAAGCGCGAGCACGCGTGGATCGTGATCGCGATGACCGTGCTGCCGATCGCGTTCGCGCTGATGACGCTGCGCGTGTTCGGACACTGGTTCGCGACGCGTTACTTCAGCGCGGCGCTGATCGGATTCGTGATTCTTGTCAGCGCAGGAATCCAGTGGAGCGGCGGGTTCTTAGCCCACCGAGTTGTCCGATTGATCCGGCGGGCTGAGAGCCCGCCGCTCCACCAGTTCCTCACGCTGCTGATCTTTCTCGCAATCGCGCGCGAGACGATTCCCGCCGCGCGCACGGAGCCGTTTCGCAAGCTCGACTGGCGTGCGATTGCGCAGACGCTGCGCGAGAACGCGAAGCACGGCGATACGGTGATCGCGGCAGAAGACTGGTCCGAAGTCTCGTTGCGCTACTACCTCGGCGACACGATGCGCGTGATCGGCACGTCGCGCATCGAGCTCGCGGAAATGCTCATCGAGCGCAAGCAGGCCACGTGGATCGTGAGCGCGGGCTACTCGAACGATTCGTCTGTTCGCTCGTGGATGTGCCGTTATCCGGAAGTGATGTCGAGCGCGCTCGAAGGATTTCGTCTGCACTACATCGGCACGCCACGCGAGTTGCTGCAACGCGCCACGCCATCGACGTTACGCGCGGTGGCGACGTCGTTTCGCACGATCACGCCGCACGATGATGCGTTCTTCGGCGAAGGCTGGGCGCAGGCGGAAAGCGAGTTTCGCTGGGCGAACGCAAAACGCGCGACGGTCTTCGTGCCGCGCTTCGGCAAACGCGATGGCGTGATTCTCGCGACGATTCTGCCGCTGCCGCCGCAATCGATGCGCGTCTCGCTCAACGGGTGCGACCTCGGCGTCATCGAGCTCAAATACGAATGGCGCGAGTACGCGATCCACGCACCAGCATCCACGTGGATCGACGGCATGAACACGATCGCGTTCGAGTTCGCACACGCGACGCGGCCGAGTGCAAGCGATCCGCGCACACTCGCGGCGTGTTTCGAATCGATCGGCGTCGATGACTCGCGCGTCACACAACGCGCGATCGTGCCGTCGTTGCGCATCGACGCGAATCGATTCATCGATGCGAGCAGTGTGTGGCGCAACACGAACACGCGTTTTCCGGCATCGCAACTGAATCGCGAGCGTGTCGAGAAACTTCTCGGCCGGCTCGGCTTCGATCCGGTCGCGACATGGCCACAACTCGCGAACGGCGCGGTGCATCTCGATGACGTCGTCGAGACGATTGCGAACGGCAGCGACTGCGAAGACGATCGGGCGTTTCTCGATCGCGCGTTCGCGATTCTGCTCGATCGCGCGCCGAACGATGTCGAAGAACGCGACCTGCTCGCGCGCCTGAAATCCGGCAGCTCGCGAGAGGTCATCATTGGCCGAATCGTGAAATCGAACGATTTTCGCGCGCTTGCGTTATCGTTCGCCTCCCGATGAACCGCCTGATTCCCGTCAATCGCGTCGAAGATGTGCCCGTGCAGTTCCGCGACACGCCCGTCGCAAGCCTGCTGGGCTGGCACAACGGCTTTCTCGAAGAAGTCACGGTGACGAAGCCCGAAATGCTCGTCGGCATGTGCATGGACAATCGCAAGAAGCTGCGCATCCCCGAGAACTTCGCGTTCATCCTGCGCTCGGGCGGCGCGAACATGCGTCCGAGCGAATTCAAAGTCTCGTTCGCGGTCGCTGTCGGTGGCGTGCGTGTGATCGCGCTGATCGTGCACAACCACTGCGGCATGGTCGGACTCTCCGGTCGTCGCACCAGCTTCGTCGACGGTCTCGTCGATGCGGGCTGGGAACGCGAGCTCGCGGAACAACACTTCGATTCCTTCGCGCCGCTGTTCGAGATCGGCAACGAAATCGATTTCGTGTTGAGCGAAGCGCAGCGACTGCGCGCGCGCTATCCGAAGGTGATCGTTGCGCCGCTGTTCTACAACGTCGACGACAACCGCATCTACGCGATCACGGAGTAGTTGAGCGCGAGCTCGCGGAGCGCCGGCGCCAACGCCGGCTGGATCGGCGACGCCACGTCGCCGTGCGTTCCACCGCGAGTACTTGACGGCGGCGATGGCGCCGCCGGGCCAGCCGACGATGGCGTCGGCGCTCCGCAACGTAACGCGGCGACGTCGTTACAGCATCTCTCTCAATCGCTGCGCATCGCTCGTCGGCTCTTCGCATGCGTATCCGACGCACACGTACGCGCGCGTCATTTCGATTGGCCGGTGTTGCATCAGCGGCAACTCCTGCGATTGCTCACCGCCGACGAGCACGCGATGCGGGAGATACGTTTCACCAACCACGCGCTTCAATTCCGCGAACGAACCGGTGAGCGCGATTTCCCTCGGTTGTCCCGCACGCCACTCCGCAACGCTGAGCAGGAATCCGAATCCGCTCGGATACTTTTCCGCGATCGCCCACGTCGATTCCAGCGCATCTGTCGCGGCGCGCGCGTAGTCGTCGTTGCCGTACAGCAACGCCAGTCGCAACAGCACATCGCACGTCACCGAAGTTCCCGATGGCGTCGCGTTGTCGAAGAGATCCTTCGGCCGCGTGATCAGTTTTTCGTGATCGATCGGCGTGTCGTAGAAGCCGCCGTTCTCGCTGTCGTTGAAGCGATCGAGAATTGAGTCCGCGAGTGTTCGCGCGGCGTCGAGATACTTGCGCTCGAACGTCGCCTCGTACGCGAGCGTGAGTCCCCACGCCACGCCCGAGTAATCTTCGAGCAACCCCGGAATCTTCGCGTGACGCGTGAGTCGTCCGCTCGCATCGATGCGCGTCAGAAGAAACTCCGCATTCTTGCGAACGACATCTTCGTATCGACCGAATGCGATGCACGCTTCGCTGAATGCCGCGAGCATCCAGCCGTTCCAGCCCGCGAGCAACTTCTCGTCGCGTCCCGGCCACACGCGTTTCGCACGCACGCCGTACAACTTGCACTTGCCGCGTGATGCGACGTCCGCGAGTTGATCGAGCGTGATGCCGAGATCCGCGGCGACCGTTTCAGGCGGACGCGGAACGTTGAGAATGTTGTGACCTTCCCAGTTCCCGCGATCGCTGATGTCGAACAACGCGCAGAAAATGCGACCGTCATCCGCGCCGAGAATCTCCATCACCTCGTCGCGCGTCCAGACGTAGAACTTTCCTTCTTCGCCTTCGGAGTCGGCATCGAGCGTCGAATAGAACGCGCCGTCGGGCGAGGTCATCTCGCGTTGCACGTAGCCGAGGATCTCGTTGGCGATCTGGGCGAAGAGTGGCTCCTTCGTCCACTGCCACGCGCGCGTGTACAACCGCGCGAGCAGTGCGTTGTCGTACAGCATCTTCTCGAAGTGCGGCACGAGCCAGCGCGCGTCGACCGAGTAGCGATGAAAGCCGCCGCCGAGCTGGTCGTACATTCCGCCGCGCGCCATTTTCGTCAACGTGTTGACTACGATCTCGCGCAACTGCGCATCGTTCGTGCGATGCGCAACCATCATCAGAAAATCGAGCGACATCGACGGCGGGAACTTCGGCGCGCTGCCGAAGCCGCCGTTGATCGGATCGTAGCCGCGCGCGATGCTCGCGGCCGCGTGCTCGAGCGCGTGTTGATCGATATTCACATCGCTCGCGCGTCGCGTGCGCAACTGCGATGAGAGCGCGTTCTGCACTTCGTTCGACGCTTCCTCGACATCGCTGCGCCGCTCGCGAAACACGCCTGCGACATGCTCGAGCACGCGACGAAAGCTCGGCATGCCGTGACGTTCCGCCGGCGGAAAGTACGTGCCCGCGTAAAACGGTTTGCCGTCCGGCGTGAGAAACATCGACATCGGCCAGCCGCCGTGGCCGGTCATCATCTGCACGGCCTGCATGTAGATCGAATCGACGTCAGGACGTTCTTCGCGATCGACTTTGATCGACACGAAATTCTCGTTGAGGATCTTCGCGATCTGCGGATCCTCGAACGACTCGCGCTCCATCACGTGGCACCAGTGACACGCCGAATAGCCGATCGACAAAAACACCGGCCGATCCTCGGCACGCGCTTTCGTCCACGCCTCCTCGCCCCACGGAAACCAATCGACGGGGTTGTGCGCGTGCTGGAGGAGGTACGGAGACGTTTCGTTTGCGAGTCGGTTTGTCATGACGCTGCAGGTCTCTGAATCACATCGAGCAGTTGCGGCGGGAACGCGCGCATTTCGAAGTATTCGCTCTCGAGCTCTTCCACCTGGAAGCGATCGAGTCCGGAGTTCGAGAGAAAGTCGTTACGCAATTTTGCGTCCTGCTCCTCGATGATTCGCGGCAGCAGTTGATTGATGTAGAACGCTTCGAGGCGAATCTTCGTGATCACTTCCTCGAGCAAGCCTTCGGTCATGATCTCCTGCAGCTCGCGCATCTCCGGATCGTGCGCGATCTCCGCGCGAATCTCGCGGCGGAACGTCTCGCGACCTTCCGCGGTGTTGAGCTCGAGATAGAAATTCGCCATGCGCCGGCGCGCGAGGTTGTACGCGGCGAAGAAGCCGCGCTCGTTGCGATTCAACGTCGTGATCGCTTCGACCACACCCGCGATCGATTCCTCGTTGTTCTCGATCGAGATGAGGCCGAGCGTCAGCGCATACAACTTCTTGCGGCCGTACGCGAGCGCGTATTCGTTGTTCACCACGGGATCGATGAACAACTGCTGGAACAGCCCGCGACGCAGTTTCTCGAACACCTGCATGTTGCCGAGAAGCGAGCGCACTTGTTCCGGCGAAAGCTCGACGTCGTCCATGAACGCGAGTTTGTTCAGTAGCGTCGTCGTGTGATCGATGCGATCGAACAGCGTGACCAGCTCGCCGAACGATTCGAGTCGTTCGAAGTCTTCTTCCTCGCGGCCGATCTCGTCGATGAGGCGGCCGGTTTCGAGCAGCACTTCCTCGAACGTTTGATCGCGATTCGCCGCCGCTTTCTGCTTGTTCTCCATGAGCTGCACGAGATCGAGCGACGAGAGCTTGCGCGTGATGTTGCGGCCGAGGAGAAAGCCGCCGAGGATCTCGCGAGTGGATTGAATGTAATCGGGCTCGTCTTCCTTGCGCGCGATCGCACGCGGCTCCTGCAGCACGATTTCTTCGAGCGTGTCGAAGATCGACAGCGGCACTTCATTGCGCAGGGACAACGTGCGCAATCGCATCAGACGCGCGCGCGCCGACGAATCGATCGTCGCACCCGCGCATGACGCGAGGATGCGCTTGTACTCGTCGATCAGTTCCTGATTGTCGGGATGGTGATAGATGACGTCGATCTGAATGCGTTGCCGCTGATACGGCTCGATGTCGAGATCCTGCATTCGTCCTTCGACTTCATCGAGTGATTTCGATGCCGCGTACGAACGACGACAGAGATCCGCGAACTGCTGATTCGCGCGATGCACGAGCCGCACGACGACGATCGTCGATTCGGGCTCGCCTAACGTATCGAGCAGTTCGTGCGACAGCGCGATGAAATTGCCGGCGCCGACTTTCGTCGAACGCTTCAGCAGTTTGCCGAGTGTTTTGAGCGTCGCTTCCTGACGATCGCGCACGTCGTTGTAGCGTTTGCGATCATCGATGAAGAACAGATAGTTCGCGACCGCGTTGCCCTGCAGGAAGAGATTGTCCCAGCGCTCGAAGCCTTCGGTGTTGCGCGTGAATCGCAGCTCGTGTTGCTCGACGGTGGTGCCGAAGAGCACGAGTCGATTCACGACCTGCTCGTTCAACAGATCGCCGACGGGCAGATGTCCGCCGAACATGTATTCGCCGAAGATCCCGCCGTTCCCGCGAAAGCGCACGCCCTCGGGATTCATGACGATCTCCGAGTTGCCGCCGAAATAGCGGATCACATCACCGCGCTGCGCGGTGATCTGCTCGAAGAAAAAGCGCTTGTCGACGTCCGGTCCGACCACGACCGCGAAGTATTCGATGACGCTTCCGACGAAGCCGTGGTGGACGATCGCGCGGATCACTGGTCGATTCTAGTGAATCGGGATTGAGAATTGAGGATTGAGAATTGAGACGAGCGAATCCTCAATCCTGCATCCTCAATCCTCAATCCCCTTAGGCTCGAGGGTGCGCCTTCTTGTACACGGCCATGAGTTGCCAATCGTTCAAGTGCGTGTACTTCTGTGTCGTCGAAAGGGATGAGTGGCCGAGGAGCTCCTGAATGCCGCGGAGATCGGCGCCGGCGTTCAGGAGATGCGTGGCGAAGGAGTGACGCATCGTGTGCGGCGAAATCCCCGCGCGCATCGCCGCGCGGCGCAGATACACCTCGAACAAACGCGCGACCGAGCGTGCCGTGATGCGATGGCCGCGATAGTTCACGAACACCGCCTGCTCATCGACGTCGTGCACCAGCTCGCCGCGCACCGCAAGCCATGCGTGCAATGCGCTCTCCGCTTTCGCGCCGAACGGCACGATCCGCTCCTTCGAGCCCTTGCCGTGCACTTTGACGAGACGCGCTTTCAGTTCGAGATCATCGATGTCGACGCCGACGAGCTCCGAGATGCGCAGCCCGCTCGCGTAGAGCAACTCCATCCACGCCGCATCGCGAAGACCGAGCGTCGTCGATCGATCCTGTTGCTCGAGCAGCAGCGCGACATCAGCCGGCTGCATCACCTGCGGCAAATGCTTTTCCTTCTTCGGTGTCGCAACCGTGCGCGCGGGATTCGATTCGACCGCGCCTTCACGCACCAGGTACTTGAAGAACGTACGCAGCGCGGAGAGATGACGCGCTGTTGTCGAGCGGCTGAGCTTTCGCCGCGAGAGATGCGCGAGATACGAGCGGATCGTGAGGTGATCGATGCGCGTCAGCTCGAGCTGATCGCGTCCCATCGTGAAGTAGTCGTTGCAGAGGAATCCGATGAACGACTCGAGATCCTCGCGATACGCCGTCACCGTGTTCGGTGAAATGTTTCGCTCGAAGGTGAGATAGTCGAGGAAATCTCCGATTTCGGTCTTCACGCGTCACACCCTCCCAGACTGCCGAATTGAAAATTGAAAATTGAAAATTGAAAACGCGGCTCGGGCACTCGCGAGGACCGTGCCGCAGGCACCATTTTCAATTTTCAATTTTCAATTTTCAATTCCGAAGCCCGGTGTTAGTGTGCGCGCCCATGGCGGAGAACTCCGAAAATCTCAAGAAAACACCGCTGAATGCGCTGCATCGCGAGCTCGGCGGAAAGATGGTCGACTTCGGCGGATGGGATCTGCCGGTGCAGTTCGGCGGCATCCTCGAAGAACACGAAGCGGTGCGCACGAACGTCGGCATTTTCGACGTCTCGCACATGGGCGAGATCACGGTCAAAGGATCGCAGGCGCTCGAGCTGTTGCAGAAAGCGACGTCAAATGATGTCGCGAAGCTCGACACCGGCCGCATCCACTACACCGGTCTGCTTTATCCGAACGGCGGCTTCGTCGACGACATCCTCATCTACCAGAACACGCCCACCGATTTCTTCCTCGTCGTCAACGCGTCGAACACCGACAAGGACTACGAGTGGCTGAAGAAATCCGCGGAAGGCATGGACGTCGATGTCGAGAACGTCAGCGCGAATTACGCGCAGCTCGCGATTCAGGGTCCGAATGCGGAGAAGACACTGCAGCCGTTCGCGGATGTGAATCTCGCGGACATCAAGTACTACCGCTTCGTGCACGGAAAAATCGACGGCGAGACCGCGATCATCTCGCGCACGGGCTACACCGGCGAAGACGGCTTCGAGATCTACGTCGCGCCGGAGCACGCGCCGCGCATCATGAAGAAACTCGTCGACGCGGGCGCAAAGCCGTGCGGCCTCGGCGCGCGCGACACGCTGCGTCTCGAAGCAAAGATGGCGTTGTACGGCAACGACATCGATCAGGACACGACTCCGATTCAGGCCGATCTCGGCTGGATCGTGAAGCTCGACAAAGGCGCATTTGCGGGCAGCGATGTGATCGCGAAAGAGAAATCGGAAGGACCCGCGCGCAAGCTCGTCGGATTCGAGATGATCGATCGCGGCATCGCGCGGCACGGATATCCGATCGTCGAAGGCGGAAACGAGATCGGCGTCGTCACATCCGGCACCCATTCGCCGACATTGAAAAAAGCGATCGGACTCGCTTATCTTCCGCTCGACAAAGCCGCCCCGGGGACCGAGTTCTCGGTGCTGATCCGCGGCAAGGAAACTCGGGCGCGCGTCGTCCCGACCCCTTTCTACAAACGAGCGAAATAGTGGTGCGCAGCCAATCCTGCGCGGGGAGAGAAATACATGGCCACTCCTGAAGATAACCGTTACGCGAAAAGCCACGAGTACGTTCATCTCGAAGGTGACGTCGCGACGATCGGCATTACCGATTACGCACAGAAAGAGCTCGGCGACGTGGTGTTCGTCGAACTGCCGCAGGTCGGCAGTCAGCTCGAAGCCGCCGACGAGCTCGGAAGCATCGAGTCCGTCAAAGCCGTGTCCGAGCTGTTCGCGCCCGTCTCGGGCGAAGTCGTCGAAGTGAACGAAGCGCTGGCCGACAATCCCGCGCTCGTCAACACCGATCCGTTCGGCGACGGCTGGATGATCCGCGTGAAAGTCAGCGACCCGACGGAAGTCGACGAGCTGATGTCCGCGGAGGAGTACGACGAGTACGTCGAGAAAGAATCCGGCCACTGACCGTGGCCGGGATTGAGGATTGAACCGGATTGAGGATTGAGAATTGAGAATTGAGGATTAACGAAGCGAATCCTCATCCTCAATCCTCAATCCTCAATCCTCAATTCACTTATGAGTCTCCCTGATCCCACCGCTCCCTCCTCGTCTCATCGCTTCATCCCCAACGCCGGTGAAGATATTCGCGAGATGCTCGCGACGATCGGCGTCGACTCGATCGACAGTCTCTTCGAGACGATTCCCGCCGATGTGAAGCTCGACGCGCTGCTCGATATCCCCGGCCCATGGTCGGAGATCGAATCGCGCCGCTGGTTCCGCGCACTCGCGGAAAAGAACTTCACGACTGGCTACACGTCGTTCCTCGGCGGCGGTGCGTACGCGCACTACCAGCCGGCGATGATCGATCAGCTCCTCACGCGCGCCGAGTTCCTCACCGCGTACACGCCTTATCAGCCCGAGGTTTCGCAGGGGACGCTGCAGTCGATCTTTGAGTATCAGACACACCAGTGCCTGCTCACGAAGCTCGACGTCGCGAACGCGTCGCTCTACGACGGCTCCACCGCGTTGTGTGAAGCGGTGCTGCTCGCGGAGCGCGTCGCGAAAGGCAAGAAGAAAGTCATCCTCGCGAAGTCCATCCATCCGCATTACCGCGAAGTCGTCCGGACGTATCTCCAGAACCTCGGCATCGAGATCGTGGAAGTCGGCTGGACCGCGGATGGCCGCGTCGATCTCGATGCATTGAAAGCAGCGAGCACCGATGCATTCGCGATCGCGGTGCAGTCGCCGAACTTCCTCGGCGTGATCGAAGACTACGAAGCCGTCGTGAGCGCGAGCGAAGGTCTCACGCGCATCAGCGTCATCGCCGAAGCGACGTCGCTTGGATTGCTCGCGGCACCGGGCGATCACGGCTTCGACATCTGCGTCGGCGAAGGCCAGGCGTGGGGCATTCCGACGCAGTTCGGCGGACCGTACGTCGGCTTCATGGTCGTGCGCGATGCGCTCAAGCGTCACATGCCGGGACGCCTCGTCGGCGAGACGATCGACGTCGATGGCAAGCGTGCGTACGTGCTGACGCTCGCGACGCGCGAACAGCACATTCGCCGCGGCAAAGCGACGTCGAACATCTGCACGAATCAGGCGCTCATCGCGCTCGCCGCGAACATGTACCTCTCGCTTCTCGGCAAAGAAGGTTTGCGCGAAGTCGCGACGCAGTGCGCGCAGAAGACCGCGTATCTCAAAAAGAAACTGCAGAGCATTCAAGGTGTCGAGCTGCCGTTCGACGGTCCCGTGTACAACGAGTTCGTCGTGCGCACGCCGTTCGCCGCAAACGAGATCCTCGGCGATCTCGAGCACGCGAAGATTCTCGGCGGCATTCCCCTCGCGCAGTTCGACACGTTCGCGAGCGGCCATGACCACGACTTCCTCGTCGCCGTCACCGAGTTGCACACACGCGAACAGCTCGATCAGTTCGCCGCAACGCTCAGCGCCGCCATTCCCCGGGAGAGCAGATGAGATTGCGGAACGCCGGGGTGTCGCCGGCTGAACAGGCGCCGTCTCCGCCCGGGGGGGCGGGGGGGGGGCCGGCGCCTCGCCCGCGACCAGCGAGGGGTGCACCGGGAATT
>JACZCU010262529.1_pt1 | contig 16689 bp, 16 predicted proteins | sample 8641851 | NCBI WGS metagenome assembly JACZCU01 (sample SAMN15324605, study PRJNA640507) | soil metagenome | isolation source: monocropping sugarcane control | place: China: Luxin town, Laibin City, Guangxi Province | collected 2019-07-25 | depth 10cm m | reverse complement strand
TCTTGTACGGCGACGCGAAGAGCGACCTCGCCGCCTTTCCGTTCGCCCCTGCGACGGCGTCATCCGAGCTGACGCACCTGCCGCAGGTGCCGCCGGGCGGCCGGATGGCGACGTACTTCGGCAAGAACCGGCCGTCGATCTTCGGCCTGGTCGCACGCGAGCTGACGCGCGGCGAGCGCTCGATCCTCAAGCGCGACGACGGCATCGTCGCGGAGCTGGTGCCGATCGGGTCTCCAGCGGCGAAGGCGGGCATCACGCGCGGAGACGTCACCACCGCGGTGGACGGCCGGCCCGTTCATCACCGCGCCGACCTGAGTCCGGATTACATCAAGTCGATCGCAGGGAAGAGCGTCGTCGTCGACTACCTCCGCGGCGGCGTGGCGGCATCGACGACGGTGAAATTGAATCCCGTGCCGGCGCCGTGATCACCGGTTCAGTGATTCACGGCACGCCGGCGTGGTTGCTCGGTGAGTCCGGTGCTGACGGTCCCGCGGCCGCCGGTGGCTTTCTGGAACAGCGCCTCGAAATCGCTGCGGATGAAGTGGAGGCGCGCCCGTTGGGCGTCGGTGAGAGCGGCGCCGTTTTCCGTCACCACGATCACCACCATGCGGAACGACTTCGGACTGTTCGCCGCCGACGGTATTCGCGGACCATTGCCGTCGATGAGCTGGCCGATCGAGACATTCCGGCGCGTGCCGTGTACGTCGATATTGTCCGGCGGAAAGTACGCGACGCCGAGCGGCGGATTGCTGTCGCGGATGTAGAACCAGTCGGGGACCTCCTCCGGCGCGGCGAGGCCCATGAGATAGAGATCCGTCCAACTGTATCCATACCCGGAATTCGTCCCGGTGAGAAACGAGCCGTCGGCGGCGGTCGTGAAAAATCCGCCGCCCATGACGGACGAATCGTGGTCCGTGAACACAGGAAACGCGGCCCGGGTATCGACCCACTGTGCGGGATGAGTGCCGTCGGGACTGAGGACGTCGGTCAGCGTCCCGTCCTCCTTGATGTGCGTCGTATAGAGCCAGCAATGGCCGAACTCGTGGAGGACCACCTGGCGCGTGAAGCGGTCCGGCTGCTCCATCGGATCGTCGAGATCCATGACCGGCGCGGTATAGGTGCCGGTGGCGTTCGCGTCGCGGCCGATTCCCTTGATCGGTAAGGCTCCTTGCGTCGAATAGCCGGCCGCGTAGAAGATCAGATCGGTATAAAACGTCTGATAGACGCCCACTGCTGTCACCGAGCTCTCGTCGATCCCGAACGTCGCTTTGACCTCGTCCCACGCCGCGGTCGGATCGAGTGCCGGCAACGTGAACGGCTCCATGACCGGCAACTCGAGCGAGTCCGTCTCCCCCACCGCCGAGAGATCGCTACTCCACGGCCGCGACGCCGGCTCAGACTCGCTCGCCGTGAATGAATCGGCCGTCACGGTAGGTGCAGAGCCGTTGTTGTAGGCGAGTTGTGTTGATACCGCGAAATTCATCGTGCCGGTCGTCGGCGCCGGCAGATAGACGGTCACCGCGTCCGCGGAGACGCTCCCGAGGACGGGACCGGACGTCGAGCCGAAGGAGCTCGTTCCGTCCGGACGGAGCGTCAGCATCGAACCGCCGATCTGATAATGCGCGAACTGGCCGGGCGCCAGCTTCGCCGTGTCGAGAGGCGCGCCGAACTGCACGCGAGCGCGCACGAAATCGGATTGGCCGAAGCGAGTCACGTCCACCGATCGGATGTCGAGCATGGGCGCCACCGCCGCTGGTATGGCCGCGTCGACGTCGCCTGCTGCATCGGACGCATGCAGGACGCTCTTTTCGGGGATGACGGAGGCCGCGAGGCCAGGATTCAGAAGGACCGTGCCGAATTGGATGCCGTGGGTCTGGCGATACGAGAACTCGATCCGTCCGTCGGTGAAGAGCCGCGTCTGGATGTCCTCGATGAATTGATCATCGATGCGGCTAGGCCCGGTTCGCCACGTGACGATCAGTGAATCCGGCTTCTCTTCGACGAACAGAAGCGGCGAAACGGCAAACAGCGGTCCGTTGGTCGTGAAGTACAGCGGCGCAATGACGGGATCGAGCGTCAGGTACGCGTACGGCTCCGTCACTTCGTTCGGGCGCGAGAGGAGCTGCGGCGGCGCGACGTGGATGGAGTTGAACCAGGAGATGTACAGCGTGTTGGAGACGTGGCCGAAAATCGGGATGTCGAGCGTCCGCACCGTATATGCGACGTAGGGTGACGGGTCCTTGAACCAGTCGAAGTCGTGGAAGGGAGCGCCGGCCGGCTCGACATACGAAAGCGGCAGCCGTTTCAGGCTGTAATGAAGCGCGTCGACCGGCGTGAACAGCAGCGTCTGTCCCTCCAGATCGAAGGGATTGCTGTCCGAGAGAACGCGACTGTCGCCATTCACGACATAGAGGCCGTCCTGCTCGACCGGCGCCGGCGAAACCACGTCCAATGCGTGGCTCCGGCGCGCCGCGATCTGCTCTCGTGCGGTCGCCAGCCTCGCCCGCACGTCCGACGGCGACGGACACCGAAACTGCGATTGCGCCTCGACCGCGGCGGCGATGACGGTGAACGCCACGATCGCGCAGAGACGGCGGATCATGATGTTTTCCTCGCAGGCAAACATCGTTCCGGCTCCCGTCGGGATCCTCCCGCTACGCGCGCGTGAGCTTGGCGTACTTCGCGACGAACTTCTTGGAGCCGACGCGGTCGAAGTAGACGGTCAGTTTGGCGTCGGGGCCGGAGCCTTCCATGGTGAGGATGGTGCCGACGCCGAACTGTTCGTGGCGGACGCGGGAGCCGCGTTTGTACTCCATCGGCGCGCCCTCGGCTTGCGGCCGGGAAGCCGGCCGGATGGAGTTGGGGTCGAATTGGACGGGCTTCGCGTCGTTCCCGAAGAACGACAGGACGCTGTTGACGGACTCGGTCTGTTTGGGCTTCGGCTTCGGAGCTTCGAAGCGGGGACGCGACGGGGTAGAAGGGCGCGAGTACATCGGCTTCTCGCGCCAGGTTGGCTCGGCGGGGGTGTATCGCGCGCCGGTGAGGCGCTGCTCCTCCTTCACCTCGTACGGGATCTCGCCGAGGAACGAGGAGGGGGACTGCTCGCGGAAGCGGCCGTGGAGGCGGCGCTCGAGGGAGTGGAGGCAGTAGAGCTGCTCGCGCGCGCGGGTCATGCCGACGTAGCAGAGGCGGCGCTCCTCCTCGATGTCGTCGGTCTGCTCGAGCGAGTTGGAGTGCGGGAGGATGCCCTCCTCCATCCCGGCGAGGAAGACGACGCGGAACTCGAGCCCCTTCGCGGCGTGGAGGGTCATCAGGGTGATGCCCTTCTGGTTGTCGTAGCGGTCGAGGTCGGAGATGAGGGTGAGCGAGTCGAGGTAATCGCCGAGGGTGGCGTTGGGGGTGGACTCGGTGAACTCGCGCGCGGAGTTGAGCAACTCGTCGATGTTCTGGAGGCGCGACTCGTCCTGCACGTCGCGCGACTCGGCGAGCATGCGGCGGTAGCCGGTGCGGAGCAGCAGGTAGTCGAGGAACTCGGGGATGGGGTTGGTGGCGGCGCGCTGCAGGTCGTGCACGATCTCGCGGAACTCGTGCACCGCCTTCGACGCACGCGGCGGGAGGAAGCGGAGGTCCCCCTCGATCACGGTCCAGAGGGTGTTGTTCGTGTCGAGGGAGCGGCTGTTGAGCGCTTCGAGCGTCGTGTCGCCGATGCCGCGCGACGGGACGTTGATCACCCGCTCGATCGACGGCGTGTCGTGCGGCCGGACGGCGAGGCGGAGGTAGGAGAGGACGTCCTTGATCTCGGCGCGCTCGTAGAACTTCACGCCGCCGACGACGCTGTACGGGATGTTCGCGCGGAGCAGCTCTTCTTCAAAGGGCCGCGACTGCGCGTTGGTGCGGAAGAGCACCGCCATCTCGGTCATCGGCATGCGGGCGCGCAGCGAGACGATCTTCTCGATGACGAACTGCGCCTCCTCGCGCTCGTTGCCGGCGGTGACGACGCGCACCTTGTCGCCGCGGCCCGACTCGGTGAAGAGGGTCTTCCCCTTGCGCGCCACGTTGTTCGCGACGACGCCGGTGGCGGCGTCGAGGATGTTGCCGGTGGAGCGGTAGTTCTGTTCGAGCTTGACGATTTTCGCTCCTGGAAAATCGTGCTCGAAATTGAGGATGTTATTGATGTCGGCGCCGCGGAAGCGGTAGATCGACTGGTCCTCGTCGCCGACCGCCATCACGTTCCCCTCCTTGCCGGCGAGGAGCTTCACGAGCGCGTACTGCGCGCGGTTGGTGTCCTGGTACTCGTCGATGAGGAGGTGCTGGAAGCGCGAATGGAGCTCCTCGCGGACGTCTTCGTGCTTTTCCAGGAGCTCGACGTATTTGCCGATGAGATCGTCGAAGTCCATGGCGTCGAACTCGCGGAGGCGTTTCTGGTAGAGCTTGTAGATCTCGGCGACGCGGGCACCGAAGAAGTCGAGGTTGTCCTTCTCGTACTGCTCCGGCCCCATCAGCTCGTTCTTCGCCGCGGAGATGCGGTTGAGCACGGAACGCGGCGGGAAGGCGTCGTCGTTGACGTTGAGCTCGCGCATGCAGCGGCGCAGGAGCGTCAGTTGGTCGGCGGTGTCGTAGACGGCGAAGGATTTGGTGTATCCGAGGCGGTCGGCGTAGCGGCGGAGGATGCGCAGCGACGTGGAGTGGAACGTTCCAATCCACGGTCTGTAGCCGCCGGCAGGCACGAGACGGTCGACGCGCGAGAGCATCTCGTTGGCCGCTTTGTTGGTGAAGGTGACGGCGAGGATGTGCGCCGGGTTCACGCCGAGCTCGCCGATGAGGTAGGCGATCCGGTACGTGATCACGCGGGTCTTGCCGGAGCCGGCACCGGCGAGCACGAGCAGCGGCCCGTTCCCGTGCGTCACGGCGTCACGTTGTTGGGGGTTGAGGGTCGAGAGGTCGATCATTGCGCGAGGGGCGGGAGTTTAAACCGGGAAATCACGCTGGTCATGCCAGCGTTGCAGTAGACTACAGATCGTCTCTCCCCACTCGGAGGCTTCATGTTTGGACTTGGATTTCCGGAACTTCTCCTGATCCTGATCATCGTGATGGTGGTCTTCGGCGCCGGCAAGCTTCCGCAGCTCGGCAAAGGCCTCGGCGAAGGCATCAACAACTTCCGCGAAGGTCTCAAAGGGAAGCCGGAGCCGGAAAAGCCGGCGATCGAAGAGAAGAAGTAGTCTCCAGCGAGGCGGGCGGTGCCTTTCGGCGATTCGTCACACCAGAGCAGCGCCCCGATCTATCAGACAGATCTAGCGCATACTCCGCTCCCCGAGATCCTGGTCACGATCCATCGCTATAAAGCGCCCGGCGCGATCGACTGCCGGCGCGGCGATGAGTCGAAGCGCATTTTCCTCGACCACGGCCGGATCATCTTCGCCACCACGAACCAGCGCACGGAGTCGCTCGGCGACCGCCTGGTGCGCGAGGGACGCATCACGCAGGCGCAGTACGACGACAGCATCGCCCGGATGAAGATCACCGGAAAGCGGCACGGCATCACGCTGGTGGAGATGCAGATGCTCACGGCGGAGGAGCTGTTCATCTACGTGCGCGACCAGATCCAGGCGATCATCGACTCGGTGTTCGGCTGGACGACCGGCATGATCTCGTTCACGCCGGGACGCGACAAGGCGCTGGAGTTCGTGAAGGTCGACATCTCGGTGCCCGACGCGATCGTCCGCGGGGTGCGCCTCATCCCCGACGCGAAGAATCTCGTCTCGCGCCTCGGGACGAAGACGACGTATTTCGACCGGACGCACACGACGATCGAAGACCAGCACCTCGGCGCCGACGAGCAGCACCTGCTCGATGCGGTCGACGGACGGCACGCGCTCGGCGATCTGGTGCTGACGCCGCCGCTTCCGGCCGGCGAGAATGCCCGCATTCTCTACGCCTTCTCCGCCCTCGGCATGATCGCGCCGTGCGACCCGCGCGGCGTGAAGGTGCAAGTCAAACAGAAGTGACGCAACGCTGGCTGATTACGGGCGCGGGAGGGATGGTCGGCAGCGACCTCCGCGACGCGCTGTCGGAACGCGATGAGCCGTTCCTGGCGCTGACGAAGTCGGATTTCGACATCACGAATCAGCGCGCGGTCGCAAAGACGATCGCGGACGAGAAGCCGGCGATCATCATCAACTGCGCCGCCTATACGAAGGTCGACGCGGCGGAGGAGGACGAGCGGCTCGCGAACGCGATCAACGGGTCGTCGGTGGAGTTCCTCGCGCACGCGGCGAACGAGGTGGACGCGCTGCTGGTGCAGATCTCGACCGACTTCGTGTTCGACGGCAGCAAGCGGACGCCGTACGAGGTGAACGACGTTCCGCATCCGCTCTCGGCGTATGGACGCTCGAAGCTTCTCGGCGAGCAGGCGGCGACGCACGCGGTGCGCCACCTGATCGTGCGGACGTCGTGGCTCTTCGGCGTGAACGGGCCGAATTTCGTCGAGGCGATCCGCGGACAGATCCGCAAAGGGACCGACCCGCTGCGCGTGGTCGACGACCAGCGCGGACGGCCGACGTACACGCCGCACCTGGCGTCCGCGATCGTGCGCTTGGCGCAGCTCGACACGCGGGGGATCGTGCATTACGCGGACGAGAGCGAGTGCACCTGGTTCGACTTCGCGAAGGCGATCGTCGAGGAGAGCGGCGCTTCCGTTCGGATGAAGCCGGTCACCACCGACGAGTTCCCGCGCCCCGCTTCGCGGCCGGCCTACTCCGTGCTCTCGACCGAACGCTACGAGCGCGTCACGGGCGTGGCTCCGGAGTCGTGGCGGGAAGGGCTGCGGGAGTACCTGCAACGGCGTGCATGAGGTACTCGATGTTTCCCTCGGCGCCTTTCACCGGACTCTCGATCACGCCTTTCACATCGAATCCGAGCTCGCGCGTGAAGGCGACGACGGACTGAACGGCTTCGTCGCGTTTGGCGGCGTCGCGGACGATGCCGCCCTTGCCGACGTCGGCCTTCCCCACCTCGAACTGCGGCTTGATGAGGGCGACCAGCTCGCCGCGTAGGAACGTGGCGACGGCGGGGAGGATGAGCTTCAGGGAGATGAAGGAGACGTCGATGGAGGCGAAGTCGATCGGCTCGTCGAAGGACGACGCGTCGAGGTAGCGCGCGTTCACTTTCTCGCGATTGACGACGCGCGGGTCGTTGCGGAGTGAGACGTCGAGCTGGCCGTAGCCGACGTCGATCGCGTAGACCTTGCGCGCACCGTTCTGCAGCATCACGTCGGTGAAGCCGCCGGTCGAGGCGCCGACGTCGGCGCAGGTCTTTCCCTCGACGCTGATCGCGAACTCGCGCAGCGCGTGCGCGAGCTTCATCCCGCCGCGCCCGACCCACGGATGCTCCAGCGCCTCGATCGCCAGCTCGTCGTCGTCGGTCACGTTCGCGCCGGCTTTGTCGACGTGCTTCCCGTTGACGAGGATCCGCCGCGCCATGATCAGCGACTGCGCCTTCGCGCGGGAGTCGACGATCCCGCGCTCGACCAATGCGACGTCGAGACGCTTACGCGCGGCCATTGCCGACGGCGATCGGCATCGTCTCGGCGAGGAACTCGCGGACGCGGCGCGCGATGCCCTCGGCGTGCAGGTCGTACTGGGCGCGGAGGATGTCCTGCGCACCGTGGTGCACATACTCGTCGGGGATGCCGATGCGGTGGAAGTCGACGTTCTCGATGCCGAGCTGCTGCACGCGCTCCATCACCGCTGAGCCGAAGCCGCCGGCGAGTGAGCCTTCCTCGACCGTGATCACCTTCGAGTACGGCTTGCAGAAGCGGGCGATCAGCTCGTCGTCGAGCGGCTTGATGAAGCGCGCGTTCACGACGGCGACCTCGATGTTCTCCTTCGCGAGAATCTGCGCCGCCTCGACCGCCGGCCACACTTCGACGCCGATCGCGAAGATCGTCGCGGCGCTTCCTTCGCGCATCACTTCGCCCTTGCCGACAGGAAGCGCGCGCATCTCGGGATCCATCGTGACGCCGACTGCGTTGCCGCGCGGGTAGCGCAGCGACGTCGGATGGCCGGTCTCGAACGCGGTCTTCACCATGTGCCGCAGCTCGTTCTCGTCCTTCGGCGCCATGCAGACCATGTTCGGGAAGACGCGGAGGTACGCCATGTCGTAGATGCCGTGGTGCGTCGGCCCATCCTGGCCGGCGATGCCAGCGCGGTCGAGCGCGAAGACGACGGGCAAGTCCATGATCGCGACGTCGTGGAACACCTGGTCGAACGCGCGCTGCAGGAACGTCGAGTAGATAGCCGCGATCGGCTTCATCCCCTGCGTCGCCATGCCGCCGCAGAAGGTGACCGCATGTTCCTCGGCGATGCCGACGTCGAACATCCGGCCCGGCAGCGCCTTCGCGAACTTGTCGAGGCCCGTCCCCTCCGGCATCGCAGCCGTGATGGCGACGATCTTCGGATCGGTCTTCGCCAGCTCCGTGAGCGCGTCGGCGAAGACGGCGGTGTACGACGGCGGCTGCGGCTTGTCGGACTTCTTCACGACGCCCGACTCGCGGTCGAACGGCGTGACGCCGTGGGACCAGATCGGCTTGTCTTCAGCGGGCGTATAGCCCTTCCCCTTCTTCGTGATGACGTGAATCAGGAGCGGGCCGTTGTAGTCCTTGTTCTTTTCGAAGAGATCGATGAGGAAGTTCAGGTCGTGGCCGTCGTAGGGGCCGAGGTAGCGGAAGCCGAGCTCCTCGAACAGCGTCCCGGGGACGACCATGTTCTTGAGCACCGCTTCCATGTCGTGGGCGAGGCCGTGGAGCTTGCCGCCGATGAGCGGCATGCGGTCCATCACGCCCTTCGCGAGGTCCTTCGCCTGGTTGTAGCGCTGCCCTTTGATGATCGAGTTCAGATACCCCGACATCGCGCCGACATTCGTCGAGATCGACATGTCGTTGTCGTTCAGGACGATCATCAGTTTTCGCTTGAGGTGACCGGCCTGGTTGAGGCCTTCGAGCGCGAGGCCGCCGGAGAGCGCGCCGTCGCCGATGACTGCGACGACCCGGTAGTCCTCCTTGCGGAAGTCGCGCGCCACGGCGATGCCGAGGGCGGCGGAGATCGAGGTCGACGCATGGCCGGCGTTGAACACGTCGTACTCCGACTCCTCCCGCTTGCAGAAGCCGGAGATGCCGTCGTGCTGGCGGATGGTCGGGAACGTGTCGCGGCGGCCGGTGATCAGCTTGTGCGGATACGACTGGTGCCCGGTGTCGAGCACGATCTGGTCGCGCGGAGTGTTGAAGACGTAATGGAGCGCGAGCGTCAGCTCGACGACGCCGAGGTTGCCGCCGAAGTGGCCGCCAACCTTCGACACCACGTCGATGATGGTCTCGCGGATCTCCTGCGCCAGTTGCGGAAGCTGCCGGCGGTCGAGTTTGCGCACATCGGCGGGAGTTTCGATGCTGTCGAGAAGTCGCGTCATGAGTTTCGCGAGCAGATGTAACGCGCGAGGTCCGAGAGATAGTTCGGACCTTGGATCATATCAGCGTTATCGACCGCAACTCCAAGCAAGCGCTGCGCTTCCGCGCGGGCGGCTTCGACGCCGATCAGGGCGGGATAGGTGAGTTTTCCCTGCGCGACGTCCTTTCCGGCGGTCTTGCCGAGGGTCGCGGCGTCGGCCTCGATGTCGAGCAGGTCGTCGACGATCTGGAACGCGAGCCCGGTCGCGTGGCCGTAGCGGCGGAGCGCGGCAATCTTTTCCTCATCCGCTCCGGCGAGGATGCCGCCGAGGACGACGGAGGCGGTGAGGAGCTTGCCGGTCTTGTTTCGATGAATGAACTCGAGCCGGTCCATGGTGCTGCCACCCTCGAGGTCCGCCACCTGGCCCCCGATCATGCCTTGTGAGTCGATGGCAACCGCGACTTCGTGGATCGCTCTCAGGTTCCCGCCGGGTGCCGAGAGCCACGAGAACGCCTCGGTCAGCAGCGCGTCGCCCGCAAGGATGCCCATCGCTTCGCCGAAGACGACGTGCGTGGTCTTGCGGCCGCGGCGGAGGTCGTCGTTGTCGAGCGCGGGCAGGTCGTCGTGCACGAGCGAGTAGGTGTGAATCAGCTCGAGTGCGGCGATCTGCTGCAGGAACGGCGTCGGATCGGCGCCGCACGCCTCGGCTGCGGCGATGGCGAGAATGGGTCGGATGCGCTTGCCGCCGCCGAGGACGGCGTAGCGCATCGCCTCGTGGATCGTACGCGGTGGGGTTTCGGCAGCGGGAAGATGTTGATCGAGCGTGCGGTCGACCAGTGCGCGGCGCGACTCCAGGTACTCACTGATCGTCAACGTCGTCCTCGTCTTGCGCCTCGAACGGCTCCACGCGCGGCTCCCCTTTCGCATCGGCGAGGATCAGCTCGATCTTCTTCTCGACCTCCGCGAGCCGCTGGTGGCAGAAACGCGAGAGGCGGATGCCTTCTTCGAAGAGCTGCAGCGACTCGTCGAGCGGCAGTTCCTCCCCTTCGAGGCGACGGACGATCGACTCGAGCTGCTGGAAGGACTGTTCGAATTCGTTAGGAGCGCGTTCCGCCATCGGTGCGAATAGTACCGTCAGGCCAGACGCTTTCGATGCCGAGCGTCTTGGCGTCGACGGAGCATTGGAGGGCGCCCTTCTTGAGCTGCACTTCGATCCGTTCGCCGATCGCGACGGCGTTCGAGTCGAGGATCGGCTTGCGGCGGTTGCGGGTGCGGGAGAAGGCGATGGCGTAGCCGCGCGAGAGGACGGACAACGGCGAGACGGCTTCGAGGTGTCCGCTGAGCGATGCGAGGCGGTGCCGCGCTTTTTCGACGCGCGACGGGAACTTTGTGAGCGGCTCGTCACACACGGCCAGGCGACGGCGGAGACGCTTCGCATGTGCGTCGAGTAACCGGTAGAGCGTGACGCGGCGCCGCTCGAGCTCGTGACGCTTCGCACGCGCTCTCCCTTCGACGAGATGTCGTATCCGATGAACCGCGGCGTCGATCTGATTGCAGATGTCGCTCTTCGCGCGGATGACGATTTCCGCGGCGGCGGAAGGCGTCGGCGCGCGGAGGTCGGCAACGAAGTCGGCGATCGTGAAGTCGGTCTCGTGGCCGACGCCGGAGACGATCGGGATAGGCGACGCGGCAATGGCGCGCGCGACGATCTCCTCGTTGAAGGCCCAGAGGTCCTCGAGCGAGCCTCCGCCGCGGACGAGCAGGATGACGTCGTGCAAATGCCAGCGGGACAAGTGCTTGAGCGCCGTGGAGATCTCGCGGCCGGCGGGCGCTCCCTGCACGCGCACGGGATAGATCTGGACGTGCAGACCTTCGTAGCGGCGGCCGAGGACGTTGAGGATGTCGCGGATCGCGGCGCCCGTCGGACTGGTCACCACCGCGATGCGTTGCGGTAGTGCGGGAAGCGCCTTCTTGCGCGCGGCGTCGAACAGTCCCTCGTCCGCGAGACGCTTCTTGAGCTGCTCGAATGCGAGTTGCAGCGCGCCGAGGCCCGCCGGCTCCGCTGCAACGGCGTTGAGCTGGAACTCGCCTTTGCCTTCGTAAATCGTGAGCCGTCCGCGAACGATCAGTTGCAATCCGTTCTCGATCCGGAAGCGGAGAAACCGCGCGTTGCTCGCGAACAGCACGACACGCATTTGCGCGCGCGCGTCTTTAATCGAAAAGTAAAGATGACCCGACGACGCACGTGTGAAGTTGGTCACCTCACCCTCCACCGATAGGTCGTTATATCGGAAGAGATCGAGGTTGATCTGACGGATCAGCTCGGTCACAGACCAGACCTGCATGCGTGACAGAGTAACAACTCGGCATTCCCATTGCTCTACCCGTCATCGAAGCCACGCAATGGAGGCTGGCTCAACTAGACAAGGAGTCATTGGAGATGAACGTTCGAACGATCCTCAAAAAGACCGCCACCGCGACGGCATTCGCGGGAATGCTCGCGTTCGCGAGCGCTTGCGCCCACCACGACAGCACACTGAATTCGGATAACGATTACGGACGAGTCGATGCGAATCAGCCGGCCACCACGGCGTCGGGCAGCACCGTGACACCGCTGCCTGGACCGGTGAAGGTCGACAGCACCGGCGCCGCTTACACCTCGAGCGCCGCGCCCGGCACGGGCAACTCTTCGGCAGTTGGAACGAACACCAACGTGAACGTGACCCCGCAGGGCGCGCCGAGCGGCTCGAGCAGCGTCACCTACACCGAGGCGCAGAACACGACACCGGTCGTTGAAACCACGCCGGTCGTGACCGCTCCGTCCACCACGGAGACCACGACGACGACTGAAACGACCACCACGACGGTGCCGATGACCAGCTCCACGACCACCGAGACCACGGCGACCCCGGCTCCTGAGACGAGCTCAGCGCCGGCGGAAACCACAACCACCACCACTACGCATCACAAACGGATGCGCAAGGATTAGGCGGTTCGAACTCTCCCGATGTGAGGGCGCGCGCGTAGCGCGCCCTTTTTTTTTAATCGTCGTTGCCGCTCGTGAGAGGTCCCTCGGCGCGACCCTCGATGAACTGCTGCACGATCGGGCTCTTCGACGCCTGGAACTGCTCCGGCGTGCCGTCTTCGATGATGCGTCCGCGGTAAAGCATCGCGACGCGATCGGCAATTTTGAACGCGACCTTCATGTCATGCGTGATCGTGACGGTGGTCGTGTTCAGCTTAACGTCCATCTCACGGATCAGTTCGGCGATGACGTCGCTGATCACCGGGTCGAGTCCCGTCGTCGGCTCGTCGAACAGCAGGATCTCCGGCTGCAGCGAGATCGCCCGCGCGAAGCCGACACGCCGCCGCATGCCGCCCGACAACTCCGACGGACGCTTGTCCTCGACGCCGTGCAGGTGCACCTCTTCGAGGCACTCTTCCACGCGCGCGTGAATCTCTTCCTCGGTCATCTTCGTGTGACGCCGCAGCGGGAACGCGATGTTCTCGAAGACCGACATCGAGTCGAAGAGCGCCCCTTCCTGGAACGCCATACCGAAGCGCCTGCGGAAACGATTCAGCTCGACGGGCCGCATGTGGACGATGTCCTCGCCGTCGATGATGACGTCGCCGCTGTCCGGCTTGAGCAGGCCGATGATGTGCTTGAGCGTGACGCTCTTTCCGGTGCCCGACCCGCCGACGATCACGACGGACTCGCCGCGCGCGATCTCCATCGACATGTCGACGAGCACCTGTTTCTCGCCGAAGGCTTTGTAGACGTGTCGTAGCGAGATCATGGTCAGAAGAGGAGCTTCGTCAGGAAGAAGTCGCTGAGCAGGATGATGAGCGACGCACTCACCACCGCGGCAGTCGTCGAGCGCCCCACCCCCTCGGCGCCGCCGCTCGTGAAATAGCCACGCACGCAGCCGGTGAGGGTCAGGATGAGACCGAACGCGGCCGCCTTGATCAACCCGCTCCAGATGTCGTTCATCTGGAGGTACTGGAAGGTGTTGCTCTCGTAAATCACCGGGTTGGCTCCCATCAGCTTCACGCCGACGAGGTATCCGCCACCGATGCCGAGGGCGTCGCCGAGGACGACGAGGAATGGGAGCATGACGATGCCGGCGATCACGCGCGGCACGAAGAGGTAGTGCACCGGATCGGTCGCGAGCGCCTCGAGGGCGTCGATCTGTTCGGTCACGCGCATCGTCCCGATCTCGGCCGCCATCGACGATCCGACGCGTCCCGTGACCATGAGACCGACGAGCACGGGCGACAGCTCGCGGAGCATCGCGAGCGCGACGACGCTGCCGACGAAGTTCTCCGCGTGTACGCGCTGGAAGCCGTTGTACGTCTGCAGCGCGAGCACCATGCCGGTGAACATCGCGGTGAGGAAGACGACCGGAATGGAGTCGACGCCGAGGCGCACCATCTGGCGGAACCACTCCTTGACCTCGAACGGCGGGCGGACGGACCACGTGATCGTCCGCCAGAGCATCGAGAACCAGAGTCCCGTGCTCTCGAACAAGCCGATGAACGCGCGGCCGATACGGTCGAAGAATTGATTCATCGATAAACGCGCGGCACGCGCGCGCTGATGCTGCAGAACACTTCGTAGGAGATTGTATCGATGCGCGCCGCGATCTCGTCGGCCGTGATGCCGTCGCCGAGGAGGACCACCTCGTCGCCGGGCGCGGCGCTGGGGACGTCCGTCACGTCGATCGTGACGAGGTCCATCGAGACACGACCGACAATCGGCGCTCGCTGACCGCGAACGAGGACGGTGCCATTGTTCGACTGCAGGCGATTGAAGCCGTCCGCGTAGCCGACCGGCAGCGTCGCGATCCGGCTCTCGCGCGCGGTGTGAAACGTCGTGCCGTAGCCGATCGCGTGGCCGTTGGGGAGGGTTTTCAGCCGGGCGATTTCAGTACGCCAGCGCATCACTCCATCGTAGAGCGCGATGCCGACGCGCGCGTAGTCGCCGGGCCGGACGAGGCCGCGGAGCGTCGCCGCGCTGTTCGCGAAGTGCTGCAACGGGGCGTCGATCGCTTTTCGCATACGGTCGAAGCGCTCGATCTGCTCCTGCGTGAACTCCGGGTCGTCATCGGCGCTCGCAAAGTGGGTGTAGACGCCGTCGACGTGGAGCCGCGGCGTGGCGTGGATCTTTTGCACCACGTCGGGCAGCTCACTTTCGGTCACGCCCATCCGTCCCATCCCGCTGTCGAGCTTCAGATGAACGTGGACGTCCTGCGATTGCGCTACCTCGCACGCCGCCGTCAGCTCCTCGGGACCGGGGACGCCGAGGGTGATGTCGTTCTCGACGGCGGCAACGATCGCGCGGGCGTCAACAGGACCAAAGACGATGATCGGCAGCGTGATCCCGGCGCGGCGGAGCTGCAGCGCCTCCTCGAGCAGCGCCACGGCGATCATCGCCACACGGTCCGCGTCGCAGACGCGCGCCAGCTCCACGGCGCCGTGGCCGTACGCGTTCGCCTTCAGCACGGCGACGAGCCGCGCGCTCTCAGGCAACCGGCGCACGATCGCATCGATGTTGCGCGAGAACGCCGCGGTATCGACCTCGGCCCACGTCGGACGATAGTCCGCGTCTAACACCCGGAAACGCTCACCAGACATTCAGGTTCTGTCCATTCATCGGCCGTGACTCGGAGGAAGCGAGGAAGCGGATCGCCTGCGCGATCTCCTCGGGCGTCATATTTGCGGGCGCGCCGCCGCTCACCTCGACCCACATCGGTGTATCTACGGAGCCGGGGCTGACGGCGTTCACGCGGACGCCCGCGTCGCGCACTTCGACCGCCAGCGCCTCGGTCATCTCGATCACCGCCGCCTTCGAAGCGCAGTACGAGACGAAACCGGGGAACTTCTCGGGGCCGATGACGCCGGAGATCGACGCGACATTCACGATCGCGCCGCTCCGCCTCGCCAGCATCGCGGGCAGCGCGCGCCGCGTGGCGAGGTAGGCACCGCGCACGTTGACGGCGAACATGCGGTCCCATCGATCGGGCGGCGTGTCGATGAGGCGCGCCACGTCGGTGGTTCCGGCGTTGTTCACGAGGACGTCGCAGTCGCCGAATTTCGCTTCGACTTCGGTGAACAGGCGCTCGATATCGGCCTCGTTCGCGACGTCTCCCGCGACCGCTAGCACACGATCGCCCACCATCTGCGCGAGCTTGTCCGCCGATCGCGCGAAGACCGCGACCAGCGCTCCTTCGCGCGCGAACAGCTCAGCAGTAGCGCGGCCGATGCCACTCGAAGCTCCGGTCACGACGACGACCCGGTCGGTGAACTCGCTCTTCTCCATCCGCATATAATCCTTTCACTGCCCGTACCCGACCAGCCAAACGATCTTTGAAGGAGAGGAAATGAACTCGGATGTGAATACTCTGCTTCAGCTCTTTTTCCGATGGGCCCACGTCGTCGCCGGCATCACTTGGATCGGCCATCTCTATTTCTTCAACTGGGTGAACGGACCGTTCCAAGGCAAGATCGACGGCCCGACGAAACGCGCTGTCAACCCCGAACTGATGCCCCGCGCTCTGTTCTGGTTCCGCTGGGGCGCCGCGTGGACCTGGATCACCGGCATTCTCCTCGCGGGACTCATTTACTACCAGAGCAAGGAAGTCTTGTTCGAACAGGACCAGGCGGGTAACCCGTGGCTCTGGCTCGCGATCCTGCTCGTCTCCTGGGCGGTCGGCTTCGTGGTCTACAACGCCATCATGAAGGCGCTGGCGAACAAGGTCGTCGGCGCGATCATCTGCCTCGTGCTCTACGCGGGCGTGTGGCTGCTGCTCGAAAAGGTCGGCCACTACAGCGGCCGCGCCCTCTACATTCACGGCGGCGCGACCTTCGGCACGATCATGGCGCTGAACGTCTGGATGATCATCTGGCCGTACCAGAAGAAGATCCTCACCGCGCTGAAGGAAGGGAACCCGCTGCCTGCGACCGACCCGATCGTCGGCATCGCCGGTCTTCGCTCGCGGCACAACACCTACATGTCGGTGCCGCTGGTGTTCTTCATGATCAGCAATCACTACCCGACGATGTACGGCAACCCGTACCGCGATCTCTGCGCGCTCGGCGTCATCGTCCTGGCGTTCCTCGTCACCCGCGGGCTGTACGCAAAGGCCCCGAAGGTTCCGGGCATCTAGTGCGGCTCCTCCAGGTCGACGCGTTCACCGACTCCGCGTTCCAAGGCAATCCCGCCGCGGTCTGCATCCTCGACCGCGAGCGGGAT
>JACZCU010018153.1_pt1 | contig 16725 bp, 14 predicted proteins | sample 8641851 | NCBI WGS metagenome assembly JACZCU01 (sample SAMN15324605, study PRJNA640507) | soil metagenome | isolation source: monocropping sugarcane control | place: China: Luxin town, Laibin City, Guangxi Province | collected 2019-07-25 | depth 10cm m | reverse complement strand
CCGGCTACACGCCGACTCTTCCGGTTAGTGATTGTCCCGAGGTGTACACCTCGGGCGTCTCGCGGCAGGAGGAGCAAGCTCAACTCCCGCGGTGTACAGGCTTTGTCAGCCCCATTCGGAGCACCTGTACTGCCGACAGCCGCCAAAGTCTCGGTCGGTTCCGACTCTGACTTTGTAATCGGCAATATGAGACCGGTCTCAGCAGAAAGCAAGCGTCAATTTCGGAATCTTTCGTGGCTGAAGCCTCGCGACCGTTGGCTGCTTCGCCGCAACCAGCGGTGAATGCGCGCCGACCGCTGGTTGTCGCCTGGCAACCACCGGTTGCTCTCTTGCGACCGTTGGCTGACGATCGGCAGCCAATGGTTGCCGCGCTACAACCAATGGTTGCCCAGCTTCTACCAACGGTTGCGGCGCTTCTGCCAATGGCGGCCGGGCTTCAGACAATCGTTACCCGGTTGCCGCCAGTGGTTGCGGAGCGTTGTACGATCAGCACATCGTGAGAATGACGATCAACGTCGATGATCGCCTCGTCGAAGAAGCGCAACGATTGACCGGCACGAAAGAACTCACGGTCCTCATTCACGAGGGACTTCGGGCCCTCATCGCCCGCGAGAGTGCTCGCCGGCTCGCCCGGCTCCGTGTCATAGCGCGGCTGGCGCCGCGCTGAGCCGGCGGGGGCGCCGGCTCCCACACAGAATCCGCTACGCCACCACTTCGAACTTCTGGGCTACCTCCACGATCGCGTTGATGGCGCGGTCGAGGTGGTCGCGGGTGTGGGCGGCGCTGATCTGGCAGCGGAGTCTTGCGGCGCCCTGGGGGACGACGGGGAAGCCGAAGCCGCTGACGTAGACGCCGCGGTTCAGGAGCTCGGCGGACATGGCGATCGCTTTCGCGGTGTCGCCGATCAGGATCGGGACGATCGGGTGGATGCCCTCACGCACGCGGACGCCGCGCTTCGTGAGCTGGTCGCGGAAGTAGGTCGTGTTCTCGCGGAGGCGCGTGACGAACGACGGGTCCTTTTCGAGCAGGTCGATCGCGGCGAGCGATCCCATGACGACGGCGGGAGGCAACGTGTTCGAGAAGAGGTACGGGCGGGACTTCTGGCGCAGGTACTCGACCAGCGTCTTGGGGCCAGTGGTGAAGCCGCCGTGCGAGCCGCCGAGGGCCTTGCCGAGGGTGGATGTGTGCGCGTCGATCTTGCCGAAGACGCCGAGCTCCTCGTGCGTGCCGCGTCCGGTCTTGCCGAGGACCCCTGTGCCGTGCGAGTCGTCGACGACGAGGAACGCGCCGTACTCGTGCGCGATCTCCACCATCTCCGGCAGCGGCGCGAGCGAGCCTTCCATCGAGAAGACGCCGTCGGTCATCACGACCTTGTTGCGCGTGTCTTTCGTCGCCTCGAGCGCGCGGCGGAGGTCCGCCACGTCGCGGTTCTTGTAGCGCTCCTTGCGCGCCTTCGCGAGGCGGACGCCGTCGATGATCGAGGCGTGATTCAGCTCGTCGGAGACGATCGCGTCCTGCTCCAGGGCGATGGTCTGGAACAGTCCCTCGTTCGCATTCCAGCAGGAGCCATACAGGATGGTGTCCTCGGTGCCGAAGAACTCGGCGATGCGCTCTTCGAGCTTGCGGTGGATGGTCTGTGTGCCGCAGATGAAGCGGACCGACGCGAGGCCGTAGCCGAAATCGCGCTCGGCCTTTTCGGCGGCTTCTTCGATGGCGGGGTGATCGGCGAGGCCGAGGTAGTTGTTCGAGGTCAGCATGATGACCTCGCCCTTCCCTTCGACTTCGACGACGGGACCCTGGGGCGACTTGAGCGGCAGCTCGCGTTTGAGCGTGCCGGACTTCGCCATCTGATCGAGCTCTGCGGAGAGGGTGGAAAGTAGAGACATGAACGTCCTTTGTGTCATCCCGAGCGTAGTGAGGGACCTGGGCGGGCGGGAGGCGCGCTCATCGTGCCACCCGCCCACCCAGGTCCCTCGCTCCGCTCGGGATGACAGCTAATCGTTGTCGTATTTCAAATCCCGCCGGTAACAGCGCTGCGCTTCCATGTCGAAGACGACGCAGGAGTCGATCGGGCGGGAGTAGACGTGCATCGAGACGGCGCGCTCCGGGTCGGGGTTGACGATGCGGTGGATGGTCTGCGTCTTATCGACGGTGTTCAGCGGACCGGTGGGGACGGCGACCTCGGTGCCGACGTGCTCCATCTCGATGTGCGTGGCGCCGGCGAGGCAGTCCATGCCGACGACCTGCTGGTTCTCGGGACGGTCGCAGGCGATCTTCCGGTAGTTCTCGACCACCAGCTTCCCTTCGAGCATCGTCATCCAGCCGAGCTGACCGTTGTGCGTATGGAGCGGCGTCGTCGCGCCGACCGGCCAGCAGATGAGCATCACTTCGATCATTTCGTTGCGAAAGATCTTGTTGCGGGTGTGCCGGTCCGGCAGCCACTGCTTGTACCGCTCGAGATCTTCCGGCCGGATCTCGTACGTCACGAGGTAGTCGTAAATCTTCTGCTTCGTGATCAGCCCCTCCGACAGCGAGCGAATCCCCTCGACGAACTGCTCGACCGGAATCGGCGTCGGGGAGTACACGGGTTGCGGCGCGGGCGGTACGGCGGTCTGAAGATCCATCGCGGCGGGCTCCTTCCTACGGAGTGTAGAACGTGAGAGAGCAGCGAGCAATTCAATTGCCTACGTGTGCTACCCTCCGCGCCGCAATGGCGAACGTAGCCGTACTCGGCGCCCAGTGGGGCGACGAGGGAAAAGGAAAAATCGTCGACCTGCTGTGCGAGCGGTTCGACGTCGTGGCGCGCTACCAGGGCGGCCACAACGCCGGCCACACGGTCAAATTCGCCGACCAGCACTTCGCGCTGCGGCTGATCCCCTCCGGCATCCTCCACCGCCACAAGGTCTGCCTCCTCGGCAACGGGATGGTCATCGACCCCGAGGCGCTGCTGGAGGAGATCGAGGGGCTGCGGAAGCTCGGCGTCGTCATCGACGACAACCTGAAGATCGCCGACTCGGCGCACGTCATCCTTCCCTACCACCGTGCGCTCGACCTGGCGCGCGAGGAGGCGGCGGGCGAGGCGAAGATCGGCACGACCGGCCGCGGCATCGGGCCGGCGTACGAGACGAAGGTCAGCCGTTACGGCATCCGCGTCGCCGATCTCCTCGACCGCGAGACGCTCCGCACGAAGATCGACTTCGCCTGCGCCGAGAAGAACCCGGTGCTGAAGACGGTGTACGGCAAGGAGCCGTTCGACCCGAAGAAGCTGTTCGACGACTACGCGCGCTTCGGCGAGATCCTCGCGCCGCGCATCGTCAACGGGCCGCTCCTCATCAACGAACAGATCCGCGCAGGCAAGACGGTGATGTTCGAGGGGGCGCAGGGGATGATGCTCGACATCGACCACGGCACGTATCCGTTCGTGACGTCGTCGAACACGGTCGTCGGCGGCATCTGCACGGGCCTCGGCGTCGCGCCGAAGCACATCAACAAGGTCATCGGCGTGGTGAAGGCGTACACGACGCGCGTCGGCGGCGGTGCTTTCCCGACGGAGCTCGAGGACGAGCTCGGCGAGCATCTCCGCAAGCGCGGCAACGAGTTCGGCACGGTCACCGGACGCCCGCGGCGCACCGGCTGGCTCGACCTCGCGGTGCTCCGGACGTCGGCGATGCTCAACGGGATCGACGAGATCGCGCTCACGAAGCTCGACGTCCTCGACGAGCTCGACGAGATCCAGGTCTGCACCAGCTACAACGTGCACGGCAAGTCGTGGAAGACGTTCCCCGCGTTCGCCGTCGAGCATCACGATTACAAGCCGGAGTACCGGACGTTCAAGGGATGGAAGCGCTCGACCGTCGGCATGACGTCGTACGACGAGCTGCCGCAGGAAGCGAAGGATTACATCCGCTTCATCGAAGACGAGAGCGGCGCGACACTCTCGATCATCTCGACGGGCCCGCGCCGCGAAGAGACGATTTTACGGGTGACTGGTGACTAGTCACTGGTGACTGGTAACTGCCATCGTGACCAGTGACCAGTAACCAGCACAGGAGGGAAGCATGGCCACGCAATCGACGCCCCAGTTTTTCGCATCCCGGTGGAACGATGAGATGCCGCGGTTTGCGCGCGTGTTGCGCGCTCTGCCGAATGAGAGTCTCGGCTACAAGCCGCACGAGAAGTGCACACCCGCGGGCAATCTCGCGTGGCAGATCGCCATCGAGGCGGGGAACCTCTCGGAACTGCTCGACAGCGGAGTGGTGAACTTCGCCATGTCTCCATGCCCGGCTTCGAATGAAGAGATCGCGTCGACGTTCGAGAAGAACGCGAAGGCGATTCAGTCGAAGCTCGGCAGCGTCGACGAGGCCAGGTGGAGCGGCCCCGCGAAGTTCAACATGAACGGGCAGACGGTGTGGGAGACGACGGTCGAAGACATGTTCTGGGGCTACATCTTCGACATGGTCCATCACCGCGGCCAGCTCGCGGCGTACATCCGTCCGATGGGCGGGAAGGTGCCGTCGATCTACGGCCCGTCCGCCGACGACAGCGGCGAGTAGCCACTCCCTTCGTGTGGCGCGGACTTTCTAGTCCGCGCCCGGGGGCGCAGGCTGGAAAGCCTGCGCCACACGAGGGCGTCAGCGCGAGCGCGCGAAGAGGCGGAAGAAGAGCGCCGTCCCGAGTCCCCAGGCGCCGTTGACCGTGAGTCCGAGGATCACGTTTGACGGGGTGTGCGGCATCGTGATGTGTTTGATCGGCGCGACGACGTAGGCGGCGACGAGGGTCGGGAAGATCGCGCCGAAGACGATCGCAGCGATCCAGTACGCCGCCTCGTTCTTGATCTTCGCGATCGCGGGAATGAGGATCAGCCCCCACACGCCGCCCCAGAACGCTAGCGAGATGACCGACGGGACGCCGAACGGCGGCACCGGCGTCATCGCGTATGGCGTGCGCGGCGTGATCCCGGCGAGGTGGAGAAGCCACAACGCCGGTTGATGAAAGACGAGCGTCGCAAGGAAGCCGGCCAGGAATGCCCACAGAAGCCGCATGCCGCGGATGATACGCCTCAGTCCCGATCGAGGCGGCAGGCGAAGCAGCCGTACGACGGGAAGCGGACGTGCAGAAATGCCGTGCCGGCTCTCGCGAAGAAGCGGTCGATGGTCTCCTGAGCCTCGGCAGGCTCGACGAGCGCGGCGTCGAGGATCTCTTCGTTTTCAGAATAGGCGCGGATCGCGAAGCGCTGTTGGAGGTAGTTGCCGTCGGCGCCGGCAGGGACCGCCTGCCGTTCAACGTCTTCTACACTCTCGTTCGCGAGGACGAAGATCGGCCCGTACTCGTGGTACGGCCCCGGCTTCGCGAACGGCGAGAAGCTGGCGAGGATCAGCTCCTCGCCCTTGTTCGCCCGCCGCAGCACATCGCGGCACGGCTCGCCGCCCTCGGCGATGACACGCTTCACCTGCTGTCCAAGCGCATCGCGGCTCTCGGCGCGCACCTGCTTCAGAAAGTCAGACGGAATCTCCGCCACTCGGGCACGAATCACGTTGTTCATGCCCGTAGAACACGGCTACTGATGTTCGCGTTCGCGGAAATACGCAATCGTCCGCTGCAGCCCCTCATCCAGTGGCACGCGTGGCTCCCAGTTCAGGAGCGTGCGCGCCTTCGTGATGTCGGGGCGCCGGATCTTCGGGTCGTCGACCGGGAGCGGGCGGAACTCGATCGGGGCACTGGTGCCGGTGAGCGCTTTGATCCGCTCGGCGAACTGCAGGACCGTCATTTCGCTCGGGTTGCCGATGTTCGTCGGATTCACCTCTTCGGACATCAGCAGGCGATAGATGCCGTCGACGAGATCGGAGACGTAGCAGAAGGAGCGCGTCTGCGAGCCGTCGCCGAAGACGGTGAGCGGCTCGTTCTTCAGCGACTGCGAGATGAACGCCGGGACGACGCGGCCGTCGTTGATGCGCATCCGCTCGCCGTACGTGTTGAAGATGCGGACGATCCGCGTCTGCACGCCGTGGAAGCGGTGGTACGCCATCGTCATCGCCTCGGCGAAGCGCTTCGCCTCGTCGTAGGCGCCGCGCGGGCCGGCCGGGGTCACGTTCCCCCAGTAGTCCTCTTTCTGTGGATGGACGAGCGGATCGCCATACACCTCGGAGGTCGACGCGATGAGGTAGCGCGCGCCCTTGTCCTTCGCGAGGCCGAGCGTCTTGTGCGTGCCGAGGGAGCCGACCTTCAGCGTCTGGATCGGCTTCTCCAAGTAATCGATCGGACTCGCCGGCGACGCGAAATGCAGCACGTAGTCGACCTGTCCTTCGACGTAGATGTAGTTGGTGACGTCGTGCTTGATGAACGTGAAGCCGTCGCGGCCGAAGAGGTGCTTGATGTTCTCCGGCGAACCGGTGAGAAAGTTGTCGATGCAGACGACCTCATGGCCGCGCGCGAGAAAGAGATCGCAGAGGTGCGAGCCGACGAAGCCAGCACCTCCGGTGATGACTGCTCGACCCACTACGCGTGCTCCTTCGCGAGCGGTTTGCGGACGTCGTCCGCGCGCCCGACGGAGGAGTAGTCGAATCCCTGAGCGCGCATGCGCTTCGGATCGTAGACGTTGCGGAGGTCGACCACGACCGGCTGCTTGAGCGCCTTCTTGATCCGCTCCAGGTTCAGCGCGCGGAACTCGTTCCACTCCGTCGCGATCACGAGCGCGTCGGCGCCGGCGGCCGTCTCGTACGCGTCTTCGCAATAGGTGACGTCGACGAAGATCGACTTGCAGTTCTCCATCGCCTGCGGGTCGTAGGCGCGCACTTTCGCGCCGCGCTTCTGCAGGCCGTTGATGATCGGGATAGTTGGAGAGTCGCGCATGTCGTCGGTCTCCGGCTTGAACGCGAGCCCCAGCATCGCGATCGTCTTGCCGCTGACGCTGCCGAGGGCCTCTTCGACCTTCGTGACCATGCGCTGCTTGATGTCGGCGTTCACGCGCAGGACCGCTTCCATGATCTGGAACTCGTAGCCGTAGCGGCGCGCGATGTCCGCCATCGCCGAGGTGTCTTTCGGGAAGCAGGAGCCGCCGAAACCGGGACCGGCCTGCAGGAACTTGGGACCGATGCGGGAGTCGAGGCCCATGCCGATGGCGACGTCGTGGACGTTCGCGCCGACGCGCTCGCACACCTGCGCGATCTCGTTGATGAACGTGATCTTGGTGGCGAGGAAGCCGTTCGAGGCGTACTTGATCAGCTCCGACGACTCGACGTTCGTCACGACGAACGGGATCTCGAGCGAGTGCAGCGGCGCGTAGATCTCCTTCATCAGCGCGATCGACTCGTCGTCCGAGGCGCCGATGACGACGCGGTCGGGCCTCATGAAGTCTTCGATCGCCGACCCTTCGCGGAGGAACTCGGGATTCGAGACGACCGAGGCGCGGTGCCTCGTTCCCGACTCTTCGACGATCCGCTCGATCATCCGGCCGGTGCCGATCGGCACGGTCGACTTGGTGATGATCAGCTTCGGGCCGTTCATGTGCTGCGCGATGGTGCGGGCGACGTCTTCGACGTAGCGGAGGTCGGCCGAACCGTCGGCCTTGGGCGGCGTTCCGACGGCGATGAAGATGGCGCGTGCGCCCTTGATCGCCTCGGACAGATTCGTCGTGAAGCGCAGGCGCCCCTCACCGACGTTCTTGCTGACGAGCGTGTCGAGGCCGGGCTCGTAGATGGGGATGGTGCCCTCGCGCAGGGCCGCGATCTTTCGTTCGTCGATGTCGACGCACACCACGTCGTTTCCAAAGTCGGCCAGACCGGCGCCGGTAACGAGTCCGACGTAGCCCGTACCTATGACGGCGATTTCCACAGAAAACTCCTCATGTTGGTTTCTGACACGCTCAGTACGGTGGCGGAGCGGTTGATGTCGTTGTCGTGGTCGTTGTCACGGGCGGCGGTGCCGTCGATGACGCAGGTGGTGTGCCACTGTCGCCACCGACGGGCGGCGGCGGGACGGCCGGCGGTGGAGGCGCCGTCTTTGGAGCGGTCTTCTGCTCCTCGTTGTAGCGCTGCTGGATCCCGCTCTGCTGCCGGTTGCGAATCAGCCAGCGAAGAAGCTTCGACTCGTTGATGCCGATCAGGATGTCGTTGATCGACTCGTAGACCGACGGATCGGTGAGCATCTTCCCCGCCGTTCCCTGGCCGCTGTTCAGCTTCGCGACGGTGTCGTTGAGCTGGTGCACGAGACCCGTAAACTCGTTGAGCGCCTGGTCGCCGTATGCCTTGTCGTTGATCAGGCGCGGCACCAGGCCCTGGCCGGTCTGGAGGCTGGTCGAGAACGTCGCGAGGTTCGCGGACGTCGTACGAAGGTTGTCGACGAGGTCATAGACCTTCTTCTTGCCTTCCGGGTCGTTGATGAGCGCCGGAAGAACGCCGTTGCCGTTCTCCAGTCCCTTCTGGATGTTCGCTGCGACTGTCTGCAGCGATTGCGCGCTGCCGAGGAGCGAGGTCGTGAGCTGGTCGGCAAACTTGTCGTCGTAGATCAGCTTTCCGGCGACGCCGCGGCCGCTCTCCATGTGAGCCAGCGCGGCGTTGGTCTTGTTGAGCGTCAGCAGGAACGTATCGGTGAGGCGCTGCTTCGTCTCGGGAGAGGTCGTCAGCTCGCCGATGAGACCCTCACCGCGATCGACGCGGCCGAGGATGTTCTTGAGCGAGTAAGAAATCTGGACGAAGTTGTCGACGAGATCTTCACCCGAAGAAATGAGCGCGTCGACGTTCGTCTCGCGCTGCGCCGGGATGACGGAGCCCGGCTCGACCGCCGGGAAGCGCGGGTCGCCCGGCGTGATGTCGATATAGCTGTCGCCCGCGAGAAGGCCGAGCTTCTTGAGACGTGCGCGCGAGTCGCCGCGGATACGTTCGGCGTACTTGCGGTCGACCATGAGCGAGATCTCGACGGCGCGCTTTTTCGGGTCGCGCGGCAGCTTGATGTCGCGGACGACACCGACCGTGACGCCGGAGATCTTCACGGGGTTCCCTTCGGCGAGTCCGGCCGCGCTCTCGAAGCGGACGTCGTACTCGTTCTTGCGCGCCCAGACCTTCGACTCGCTTCCGATGAAGAAGAGGAAGACCATCAGCACGGCCAGCGCGACGGTGATCAACACACCGACGCGAATCGTTTTATCACTCGAAGTGGGGGCCATAGTTCCTATCCGGGTTGCGCAGCACTAACCATACTCGACCGCAGGAAATCGCGCAGCACCGGGTGATCGGAGTTGCGCGCTTCTTCCATCGTCCCGACCCACTCGAACACGCCGCGGTTCAGGAACGCAATGCGGTCGCCGACCGAAAAGGCCGACTGGATGTCGTGCGTCACGACCACCGATGTGACGTTCAGTTTTGCCTGTAAGTCGATGATCAGCTCGTTGATCTTCTGCGCCGTGATCGGATCCAGGCCGGTCGTCGGCTCGTCGTAGAGGATCATCTTCGGGTCGAGCACGATCGATCGCGCCAGGCCGACGCGTTTCCGCATGCCGCCCGACAGATCGACCGGCATCAGATGCTCGGTATTCGGCAGGTTCACGAGCTCGAGCCGCTCGCGGACGGCGCGCTCGATCTCCTCCTCGCTCATTTCCGTGTGTTCGCGTAGCGGGAACGCCACGTTCTCGAAGACGGTCATCGAGTCGAACAGCGCGCCGCTCTGGAAGAGCATCCCGAACTTCTTCCGGACGCGGTACAGCTCTTCCTCGGGGAGGTTCGTGATGTCTTCGTCCTCGACGAGGACACGTCCTTCGTCCGGCGCTTCGAGGCCGAGCATGTGACGAAGGGTGACCGACTTGCCGCTTCCCGATCCGCCGAGGATCACCATCACCTCGCCGCGGTAGACCTTGAGGTTCACGCCCCGCAGGACGAGCTTCGGCCCATACGCCTTGTGCACGTCGATGAACTCGACGAAGACGTCGCGCATGTGCCGCCGGCGATCGGGGCTCGGACGTTCCTCGGCCCGGCGGTCCGGTGTGATGGTGCTCGTCATCCGATGAGGAGAAACAGCTTAGTCAGAAAGAAATCCATGATCAAAACGGTGATCGCGCCGGTGACGACGGTCATCGTGGTGGCACGACCGACGCCATCCGCTCCACCCGTGGTGCGCAGTCCGTTGAAGCAGGCGATCAAACCGATCGCAAAGCCGAAGAAGAAGGTCTTCATCACGCCCGACCCGAGGTCGTTGAACGCCACGGTCTCGATGACACTGCGGAGGTAGAAACTCGCATCGAGGTGCAGGTTGCCGGTCGCGATCAGAAGGCCGCCCATGATGCCGACGAAGCAGGAGATGACCGTCAGCAGCGGAAACATCACCGTCGTCGAGAAGACGCGCGGGAAGACCAGCTTCCGGATCGGGTTCGTGGCGAGGGCACGTAGCGCGTCGATCTGCTCGGTCACCTTCATCGTCCCGATTTCCGCGGTCATGCCGGCGCCGACGCGGCCACCGACCATGAGCGACATCAGGACCGGCGCCAGTTCCCGGACGAGCGAGAGCGAGACGACCTTGCCGATGAACAACTTCCCGCCGAACTCCGCGAGGGAGTACGCCGTCTGCAGCGCCAGCACCATTCCGATGAACAACGACGTGATGGCGACGATGGAAAGCGAACGCACCCCGATCGACTCGAACTGCGCGATCACGAGGTCTCGCTCGTAGGGACCCCGAAACATCATCTGCAGCACGCTCCAGCCGAGCTGCGACAGCTCCCCGACGTACAGCATCGTGCCGGTGAACTTCGCACGCGCCCGCGGAAAGAAGCGCGGGCCGGTGACCGGGGCGAGATCAGCGGTGGTCATCGTCGTATTGGAACGGGATCGCAGCCGTTTTCATTCAAGTCTGCCTTGAATGAGCGGCGGTTCATTAAAGTTTCGGGCCCGTAAGGTTTAATATCGTACTCGGAGTTGAAGTTAACTTTAATGGATAAGACAGGACGAAGCGTCCGGACTGCGGATGGCTATTCGGCATTCGTGCCGAGTCCGCTGCCGCCGCGGATCGAGATGACGTGGGAGCTCTCCCGCGTGCTCTCGGATGCCGATCGCGCGATCGGAGGCGTGGCTGGGAGCGGCCACATGCTGGCAGATCCTCAACTTCTCATTCAGCCGCTCATGCGGCGCGAGGCGGTGCTGTCGAGCAGGATCGAAGGGACCCAGGCCTCGTTGACCGATCTCGTCGCGTACGAAAGCGCGGGAACGGATCCAGGCGACGCACTCGACGTGTCGAACTATGTCGAGGCGCTGAACTACGGCTTGGAACGGCTGGAGCGACTGCCACTCAGTCTTCGTTTCATCCGGGAGATCCACGAAAAACTCATGAAAGGAGTTCGTGGAGGTGATCGTGCTCCGGGCGAATTCCGGCGCATTCAGAACTGGATCGGACCTCCCGGCTCGGCGGTGGCGGACGCGACGTACATTCCACCGCCCGTGGCCGAGATGCACCGAGCGCTCGACGCGTTCGAAAAGTTCATTCACACCTCGTCGCCGCTTCCACCTCTCGTGAAGACCGCGCTCGTTCACTATCAGTTCGAGGCGATTCATCCCTTCCTCGATGGCAATGGCCGTGTCGGGCGGCTTCTCATTGCATTCGTACTCCGCGCGGAAGGCGTTCTGAACCAGCCGCTGCTCTACTTGAGCGCGTTCTTCGAACGTCACCGGCGCGAGTACTACCGCCTGTTACTCGCCGTCAGCAACCGCGGAGCGTGGCACGACTGGATCATGTTCTTTCTTCGAGGCGTCGCCCAGCAGGCGCGCGACGCGGGCGTTCGCATCCGGGCATTGATCGACCTGCGAGACAAATACCGGCGCAGCGTGTCAGGAGCGCGGAACGCCGGAGCGTTGCAGGACGTCGTCGATCATCTCTTCATCCTGCCGGCGGTCAGCGTCACCTCACTTGCGAAACGGCTGAACGTCTCGTACCCCGCAGCGAAGAGCAGTCTCGAAAAGCTCGAGCGGGCCGGGATCGTCTGGCCGACGAAGCAAGGCCGCGAGACGTGGTACTTCGCCGACGAGATCATCCGAACGGTCGAAGCACCGTAGACCTATTGTCCGCCGCCGAAAATCCGGCGGAGGAGGCCGCGGATTCCACGGGCCGGACGGCGCTGGTCGGCGGGGCGCTGCTGCGGCGGCATGCCCTGCGGCCCTGGCATCTCGTTCGGCGACATCTGCCCCTCGGCACGCTCGGTGTTCATCTGCTGCATCGGGTCCTCGCGGAAGAACGGGATCGGTTCTCCGCTGCCAGCGTGCAATGGACAGACCGACGTCGGCTCGGTGCCGGAGACGAAGATCTCGTTGCGCGTCTGCGGACAGAACGGCGTCGCGAGCATGCCGCTCTGCGGATCGATCTCGCGATCGACGACGTCGTCCGGCCGCTTCCAGTCGACGTCGGGCACGAGGCCCACGATGCGGTTCATGTACTGCGTCCAGATCGGCACACACGCTTCGCCGCCCGCGAGCCGGATGCTGTGGTTGTCGTCGAATCCGACCCAGACGAGCGAGAGGATGCGCGGCGAGTACCCGATGAACCACGCGTCGTGGTAGTTGCTCGTCGTGCCGGTCTTGCCGGCGAACGGCCGGTTGAAGCCGAGGCTGCGCGCCTTCGCCGCCGTGCCGTAGATGAAGTCGTCCTTGAGGATGTCGTTCATCACGTACGACACGCTTGCGGGCGCGACGCGCTTCATCTTCACTTCGCGAGACTCGAGGAGCTTCCCGTCGCGCGTCGAGACCGCGAGAATCGAGATCGGCTCCGCCTTCATCCCAAGATTCGCGAACGCCGAATAGGCATACGCGATCTCGAGCGGCGTCACCTCGAACGCACCGAGCGCCATCGACGGATACGGCTCGAGGCGCGACTCGATTCCGATCGTCGACGCCGTCTTCATCACGTTCGGGACGCCGGCGTCGATCGCCGCGCGCACCGCCGGAATGTTGTACGAATACGCCAGCGCCGTGCGGACCGTGACGCGTCCGTGGAACCGGAGGTCGTAGTTCTGCGGCTCCCAAACCTGGTTGCCCGTACGAATCGTGATCGGCGAGTCGTCCAGGACGGTCGCCGGCGTGAATGCCTGCTGGCCGCGCGCGGGATCCATCGCGGTCGCGTAGACGAACGGCTTGAAGAGCGATCCCGGCTGGCGCTTCGCCTGGATCGCGCGGTTGAACTGCGTCTTCGAGTAATTGCGCCCTCCGACGAGCGCCTTCACGTATCCGGTGCCCGGCTGGATGGTCAGCATGACGCCTTCGAGCGGCGTCTGCGATTTCCGCAGGTACGAGTACTTCTTGTTCAGGTTCGTGATGCCGTCATCCAGCGCCGCCTCGGCGGAGCGCTGCATCATCGTGTCGAGCGTCGTGAAGATCCGCAGTCCCTCGGTCTTGAGCTGCGTCTCCGGGTACGTCTCCCGGAGCTGCTTCATCACGAGGTCGACGAAGAACGGCGCGCTGCGCGACGTCTTCGGAAAACGCGTGACCGCAAGCGGCGACGCGACGGCGCTCTCGTACTCCGCGACCGTGATCATCCCCTGCTCGCGCATCAGCTCCAGGACGGTGTCGCGTCGCGGCTTGGCGCGCTCGGGGTACTTGAGCGGCGACAGCACGTTCGGCGAGCGGATGATGCCGGCGAGCGTCGCTGCCTCGGGCAAGGTCAGATACGTCACGTGCTTCCCGAAATAGACCTGCGACGCCTGCTCCACGCCGAGGATCTGCACGGAGCCGTTCTGGCCGAGGTAGATCTCGTTGAGATACGCCTCGAGGATCTCGTCTTTCGAGTAGCGCGCCTCGAGCAGAAGGGCCATCACCGCTTCGAGGATCTTGCGGCGCCAGGTCCGCTCGAAGTCGCGATTGAGATTCTTCACGAGCTGCTGTGTCAGCGTCGAGCCGCCGTGAGTGAGGCTCTTGTTCCGGATGTCGGTGATCAGCGCGCCGAGGGTGCCGCGGATCGAGATGCCCTCGTGGTGATAGAAGTTCTTGTCTTCCGTTGAGATGATCGCGTTCGAGACGACCTTCGGGACCGCGCTGAGCGACACCGGCTGGCGGTCTTCCATCTCGTTGTCGTAGATCGAGGTGATCAGCTCCGGCTCGATCCGGACGCCGCGGAGCGGAACATTGTCGTCGAGCCGCTTGACCGCGCGAACGACGTTGCCGTCGAACTCGATGACGACCGGTAGCGCACGGAACTCCATGTCGGGATAGTCGAAGTTCTGCAGGTAGAGCTCGAGGTTCCCGTCGACGTAGCGGTATTCGCTCGGGTTCGCGACGCGGGTCTTCACCTCGTGATAGCCGACGTTGTTCAGCTTCGGCTCCAGGAGCGAGCGCGGCAGCGACATCCCGGGAATGATCGGCGTGGCGTCGGAGTAGACGCGGCTCGGCAGATCGAACCGCCGGGAAGAGTCGAATTTCTTCGTGACGACGACGTACGCCCATCCGACAAATCCGATGAACGCGACGAACACGACCATCACGAGGAACGCGAGGCCTGCCGAGTGTCGCCAGAGGAAGTCTTTGAAGCGGGAGCGCTTCGCCATCTATCGAGGTTAAACGGTCAGGTTGCCAAAAGCGATTCCGTGAGCATGAGTGCGAGCGACCGCATGCCGAAGGTATGCGGCGATCCCGCCTCGGGCTTGATCCACTCGCGGATCGGGAGAAGAAAGCCGGTTTTCGGACGGTGCAGGATCTCGGGCGGGAGCGGCGTGGCGGGCGCGGCCGTGAGGAGCTTCTTTTCGTAATCGTGCGCCGCGACGATCACCGGCGCGATTTTCATCAGCAGGTGCGCGTCGACCAGCGGCACGCGGACTTCGACTGAGTGGGACATGCTGGTCCAGTCGATGTCGCGCAGGAGCTGGTCGCCGAGGAAGTACGTCGACTCCAGCGCGGCGACGCGGGCGAACGGACTGCCGGGATCGGGCGTGATCGCGGACGCGATGCGCTCGCGGAGCTCGAGGCGTTGCAGCCCTTCCTGCACGAGCTCCCGCGGAAGGACTCCGGAGAGCTCCTCCGGCATGAAGAGTCCCCGTTTCAACAGGTACGCGCCGGCATAGTCGCTCGCGTACAGCAGCGACGATCCCGACTTCGGGCTCGACTTGGCGGGCCGGATGGCGTTGTACAGGCGGCGAAAGCCGCGCGCGAGGCCCGGGATGCGCGACGCGACGCCCAGGTTCTTCACGAACCGCGGGATCTTGCGGAATGTGGTGTATCCGCCGAACAGCTCGTCGCCCCCGGTCCCGCTGAGCATCACCTTCATTCCGAGCTCGCCCGCCGCCTTCGAGACGTAGTACGAGTTCCAGCCGTCGATCGTCGGCTGGTCCATGGCGGCGAGGAGGCGCGGAAGGTCGGCGTGAAACTCCTCGTGCGTGACGGTGCGGATGATGTGGTTGAAGCCGTAGTGGCGTGCGAGGACCGTCGCAACCGGCGCCTCGTCTTGCTCGCTGCCGGCGAACTCCTGCGTCCGGATCGTGACGCCGGTCAGGTCGTGGTATCCGGCTTCGCACGCCAGCGCGACGACGGTCGTCGAGTCTTTGCCCGCCGAAAGGAACGCGCCGAGGGGAACGTCGGCGACGAGGTGGTAGCGCACCGATTCCTGGATCGCCTCGGTCACGAGGCCGTGCCACTCGGCATGGGGCACTTTGTCGGCTCGCTCGACGCCGCTCTTGTAGACGTCTGCGAGCGAGAAGTAGCGGTGGATCGCGATGTCTCCGCCCGATGTGATCGTGGCGTGGTGACCCGGAGGAAGCGCGCGAATCGCGCTGTGCGTCGTGAACGGCTGCGGGACGGTGCCGCGGATGAGAAACCCGACGATCCCGGCCGGATCGACTTCACGCGACACGCCGCCGCCGGCGAGCAACGCCTTCACCTGCGAGGCGACCCGGATCACGCCGTTCTCGATGGCGTAGTACAGCGGCTTGATGCCGTACGGATCGCGGACGAGAAACAGCGAGCGCTCGCGCGAATCCCACACCGCGAACGCGAACATGCCGCGAAGCTTCATCAGCATCGCCTCGCCCTCGCGCCCGAACATCGTCAGCAGGACCTCGGTATCCGAATGCGTCCGGAACGTCAGCCCCTCGCGCTCGAGATCGGCGCGCAGCTCCTTGTAGTTGTAGATCTCGCCGTTGAAGACCATCGCGTAACGGCCGTCCGCACTGAACATCGGCTGATGGCCCTGCTCGGAGACGTCGATGATCGAGAGGCGGCGGTGGCCCAGCGAGAGACGGCCGTCCGGCGAGTGCCATTCGCCGCAGTCGTCCGGACCGCGGAAACGCATCGCGTCGCGCGTGCGCTGCAGCTCCTCCCGGTCGACGGGAGGAGCCGAGTCACGGAACGCGTAGATGAGGTTGATGCCGCACATCGTTTTACTGTCACCCTGAGCGAAGCGAAGGATCTCCCGGTTCGACGCTGGAGATCCTTCGCCGTCTGCGCGGCTCAGGATGACACGCTACGCGTGTCACATGTTCGACATGGCGTTGAGGAATTCCGTGTTCGAGCGCGTCTTGTCGAGCTTCTCGATGAGGAGCTCCATCGACTCGACCGTCGACAGCGGCGAGAAGACTTTGCGCAGGACCCAGATGCGATTGAGCTCGTTGCGCTCGAGCAGCAACTCCTCTTTGCGCGTGCCCGACTTGTTGATGTCGATCGCCGGGAAGACGCGCTTGTCGGAGAGCTTGCGGTCGAGGTGGACCTCGAGGTTACCGGTGCCCTTGAACTCTTCGAAGATGACGTCGTCCATGCGCGAGCCGGTGTCGAT
>JACZCU010116491.1_pt1 | contig 16762 bp, 8 predicted proteins | sample 8641851 | NCBI WGS metagenome assembly JACZCU01 (sample SAMN15324605, study PRJNA640507) | soil metagenome | isolation source: monocropping sugarcane control | place: China: Luxin town, Laibin City, Guangxi Province | collected 2019-07-25 | depth 10cm m | reverse complement strand
GATGGTCAGATCCATGGTGCCCATGGGTGGCCTGCCTTTGAGCTCTTCCTCGCTCATCGGTACGCGAGCGCCACACGCGCGAAGGTAGGGGGTGGAAACCTTGCCTTCCCAGTGGTCTTCGGACCAGTCGATTCGACCAAAGGCTTCATCGTTTTGCATGCGAATCTCCGACGTCCCTGATTGAGCGGCCACCGCGGTTACCTTGCCTCGATGCCGGCAAACTTGCCATTTCGAAATGTTACTTCGCGCGGATGGTGGCTCCAATCGCATGCGACATGCACGACAAAAATCGTCCTCGTCTCCCGCGGCTCCGTCGTCTTGAATGCTGATTCGATCTCTGCTTCCGAGAGACGTCCGGCGTTGCGGAGTTGCTTGATCATCTGGGTACTGCGGACGTCCCTGGACCGAAGCTCCAGAAGCTCCACCCTGGCCCATTCCCAGACTTCGCCGCGCACTGGGTCGCCCTGGTCATCGACCTCCTCCTGGTCCCGGGCCATTTCCCGCTCGAGGATCTTCCGGATGTAATTCTGAATCCGCAGGTACTCCAGCAGCGATTGAAGGTGAAATGCGTCAAGCGCGAAGCCCGGGCCGCTATCGGTCCAGCGTCCCTTGACCGTTTCCCGCCGGGCGTCGATCTCGACGGCCAGCGATGCACCCTGGTGCATCGCCGGATCCAACGCTGGAGATGTGAGCGCGCACTCGACGGTAACCCGGTCGGGGCCGTTGAAGGGACCTATCAGCAGCTCGAACTCGATGTCATCTTGTGGCATAGGATGACCCGGTCCAGAAATTATCCGCAGCGATGGCGAATCGCATGGCTCGAAGAATGGTCATAACGGATTCGACACGAAAAACCAGAAGCACGCGGAAAGACGGTCGACGGGCAAGCGCGTCAACACAGGAATTTGCCGCGACTGCAGGAATGTCCCACTTCGCCTCCAACCATCTGAACGCCCAGGCCCCTCCTGTCCACGCCGGTGGCAAGCGTAGCGCCGCCCCGGATCTCCGAGCGCTCCTCATGACGCGCTCCCGGATCCGGGGTAGCGCGGCGATATGAGACTCCGCGAAACAGCAGTCCCTGGCGCCGACTTAACCCCGGCGTGGACAGGAAGCCCCTTCCCATGGAGAAGAGCCCCGCCCCTCTGTCGCTGCACCGAAGAGCCCCGCGGGGGGACATCGGCGTTCCCGGGATTTAGTTAACCAATCGCCGACAGCAATGTATAGCAATGCGGGGAGGCACATCGCACGAGCTCTTAGAATCGAGGCAGGCCATGACCGCCCAGCAGACCTATCAAACGCTCGATCGGATCTCCGCTTTACTCAGGCCCTTTAACGCCCGGCTTGGACTGGACGACGGCGAGCTGGCCGTCGTGACGGATTGCGAGTTGCCGGCGGGCGTGTTGCAGGCGCTAGATGAAGCCTGGCCGGTGCTGGAAGAGGGGCTGGCGTTGCTGCAAATCGATCGCATGATGGGAGTGCAGACGATGCTGCCGAAGAAGAATTAACCGCATATCAACGCAGATGAACGCAGATAAGGCAAGCCTTTGAATTTGGTTTTGATCTGTGTTCATCTGTGTCCATCTGTGGCTGATTCTTTGATTGAACCACAGATAAACACAGATGCACACAGATAGGAAGAGCTGTCGATGGTCGCCATCGAATTCTCAATCTGCGTTTATCCGTGCATCTGCGGTTGATATGAATTATCGGGGCTCATCAGACGAACGATTGGCAGGGGCGAAGGCTCGCGCGTTCGTCTGCGCTTATCGAACCCAACCCCCTCCCCAGCCCTCCCCCGGGCATACCGGGGGCGGGAGAAAAAATGCCACGTCACACAAAGGCGAGCGTGACAGTCCCGCCGTTTACATTGATGGTGTCGCTCCCGGCGATTTGCAGGGTGACGGGGATGGGGCCGTTGCAGGTGATGACGTCGGAGCCGCCGTTGTCGTTGAAGACAAGGGAGCTGACGTTGGCAAATGAGAGCTGGCTCGATGCGAACGTATAGGTAAAGATTGAACTGTCGATTGAGACGGTGTCGGATCCGGTCGTTCCGATCATCGTTAGGGCTGCGCTTCCGCCCACGTCGTCGAGTAGATTCGACGCTACCAAAACGTTTCCATTCGATTGGTCGAGAGTAATCGTGTCGCTTCCTCCCCCGCCATGAATCGTCAGCGAAGTTGCGCCGAGCAGCAGATCGAGTTGGCTTGGCGCCCCCACGCCCGGCGTGGCGGAATTGATCCATTCAGCCAGGTAGTTTCCTTGGCGCTGAAGGTAGATCGAATCATTCGATGAGGTTCCATTGACAACAATACTGCCTGTGGAAACAAAATTGGCTGCCATGCGATTGGCGATTGGCGTGCCAAGGCCGGTTGCCAGATCGTAGCCGACGGTGGCGGGGTTACCGTGATGGGCGCCTGATGAGCCAGTGGTGATGTCGTGGAAAACATCGCTCGGCATCGAATAAAGCATCGGCAGCGTCTGCGATCGGCCATCGAGCGTTCCAAGCCCCGCGGCGACGCGCCCTTGATTGAAGATGGCAATGAGTCCTGCCCAACATGGAGATGACAGACTCGTGCCGCCAAATTGCGCCCATGGAGCAGCGGTGCCATTGTTGAAGCTGTCGTAGATCGGAACGCCGGTGTTCGGATCGGCATCGAACGACACATCAGGCGTCATGCGTTTGGTAGTGGAACCCGCAACGCTGGTTTGATAGCTGGGCAGCGGTTCGTAAGCGCTGACTCCGCCGCCGCCGTCGACCCAGGCCGATTCACTGATGTAATTGCCGCTCGAATCGATGTTGAGGGTTGTTCCTCCGACGCTCAGCACATTGGGCGATGCGGCCGGGTATTGCGCAGGCGGCCCTGAATCACCGGTCGAGGCAATGAAAGTAATTCCGGTGTGCCCTGATGGCGTCGTGTAAGTCGAGTCGGAGGAAGTCTCGGTGGAAAATTCCTTGCTGCCGAAGCTCATGGAAACCACTGAGACGCCGGTGAGGCCCTTGGCATATGCGGTCGCGTTCGTGAGGTTAAGGCCGCTGCTATCGAGCGCCTCGACCAAATCGATGCTGGCTGCTGGCGCGATGGAATGGGCCCACTCGCAATCCAAAGCGATTTCACTGATCCAGCCGGAATTTGTCGTGGGCGTTCCCTCCGGCTCCAGCTTCTGAAAGCTCGGCGGATCGGGGAGCCCAAATGCGACATCAAACTGATGAAGATCGCTCGATGCGAAGTTTGGATCGGAGGAACTAAGCATCTTCGGATCGTCGTAGGCATCGATGATCGCAATCGTCTGGCCGGCACCGTTGCCGATGATCGTGCCCGACTGAAACCGCACCTGGTCGATGTTATAGGCATGCCGCATCTGCACGGGTGTGGTGCCGGTCGGCGCTGCAGTGCCGTTGGGAGAGACCCTCGAATTGAGGATTGGCGGATTCATGAGCCGATCGCCGGCGCCGGGCGTGGGAAGAACGGGATGATGAATTGATATTGAGCTGAGAACGAATCGCCGCTCGAGAGCCTCACTGGTGACACCAGCCGAATGATTGCATCGGCGCAGCTTCCCTCGTTTCCGCATCATTGGGGTTCTCCAATCCGCACAGCCCAAGGCAATATTTTGCCACAATTGTCTGCTCGACTCCAACTAAATCATTGCTGCGGGAGCTTTCTTTCAATCACCGAGGGAAGAACGCCCCTCCAGAGAGAGTGAGAAGCTTCTTTCGATGCTTGATCTGCCTCTCGCGCCGGTGATACTTCAAACTAGAATCATGAAATACGCCATCATTATCCCCGACGGGGCGGCGGACGAGCCGCTGAAGGAATTGGGCGGGAAGACGCCGTTCGAGGCGGCCAACATTCCCAACATGGATCGCATCGCGATGGAAGGACGCCAGGGGACGGCCCCCACCGCCCCCGAGGGCTTCGAGAGCGGAAGCGACGTGGCGACCATGTGCCTGCTGGGATATGACCCGGCCGTCTATCACACGGGCCGGGCGCCGCTCGAGGCGGCGGCGCAGCGCATCCCGCTTTCACCAACCGACTGGGTCTTTCGCTGCAATCTGGTGACGGTCGTCGAGGATGTGATGAAAGATCACTCAGCCGGCGGCATCACCGATGCCGAGGCGCAGCGGCTCATTCGCGATTTGGCCAAGGCGATCGACACTCCCGGTTTCGAATTTCATACCGGCGTGAGCTATCGCAATCTGCTGGTCTATCGCGGCAAAGAAGAATTTGATGTGACGACCAAGCCGCCGCATGAGATTCCAGATGAGCCGATTGCGCGCTGGCTGCCGCGCGGAAAAGGCAGCGAAATTCTTCGGCAGATCATGGATCGCTCGCGCGAGCTTTTTGCGAAGCACGAGATCAATCAGGCGCGCAAGCAGAAGGGCCAGAATCCTGCGAGTCAGGTTTGGCTTTGGGGGCAGGGGCATGCGCCGAACCTGCCGAAGTTCAGGGAACGCTTTGGCGTCAAGACCGGCTGCATGATCACCGGCGTCGATCTGCTTCGCGGCCTGGCCGTTTTGCTCGGCTGGGACGTTCGCGAAGTGCCCGGCATGACCAGCTTCCACGACACCAATTACGCCGGCCAGGGGCAGGCGACGGCAGCCGCGCTGGATCAATATGATCTGGTTTTTTCACACATCGAAGCGCCGGATGAAGCCTCGCACCAGGCAGACTGGAAGACAAAGGTGGATGCGATCGAGCATATCGATCGCTACGTCGTCGGCCCCGTTTTGGAAAAACTGCGGACGTTCCCCGAGTGGCGGATTCTCGTGCTGCCCGATCACCCCACCAACATCGCCACGCGGAAGCACGGCTACGCCCCCACCTGCTTCGCCATGGCCGGGACGGGCGTGAAGAGCGTGAAGTCCGGGCCATATAACGAACGCAACGCCGTGGCGAGCGATCTGCAGATTGGCAAGGGGCATGAGCTGATGGAGTATTTTCTGCGCGGCGGGAGCAAGTGAGTTCAAATTGGAAGTACACCGGTCGGGGGTCAAGCGATGCGACTGGAATTTGAATATACGGCGGATGATCTTCGCGAAGCGATGACGACGGCGCAGTTGGCCCTATCGAGGCCAAGTCGCGCGAGCTTCGTCTGGGCATTGGTCTCAGTGGCAGGTGCGTTCGTGTACTGCAAGATCCTTGAACGAATCGTTCAAACCGGTTCGCATTATGATGCCCTCGTTCTTGTCATTTGTCCGCTCGTTCCACTCATCCTCGTCTTAGGTGCTTCACTCATTCAGCTCTATGTGGGGGTTTCCCGCAGATCTTTGCGTCCGTGGGATGCACCGGCCTGGAGGAAATCCCCTGCAACATCTCGGTGGCGACGATGGCGCCAGTTGGCTATAGGTACTCTCTTCATCGTATATGGGTGCGGATTTGCGATTCTTAATGAGCGCCTGTTTGATGTCACGCCCAGTTCGGCCGCATTCACTGATGGTTTCTGTGCATGGATGGCGACGATAGGCGTTATCACTTTGTGGGCACACGCCACAAACCGCATTCGCGCCCGAAGTGAAGGCGTTTGGGAAATGCAGACTCAACTCCATGGCCCCTTCCGCATCGACATCGACGATCAAAACGTTGTTATCTCCGGCACGCGATCCAGCAGTCGATTGAGGTGGACGGCCTTTCAAGGTTTTACCGAGACGCCGAATCTGATCATTCTTTATCTTTCGACGACCGCATTTCACATGCTGCCGAAGCGTGCGATCACTTCTCCGACCGATTTGAATGAGTTGTCGCGCATCCTCGTGCAATACGTCCAGCGCGGCCATCTTTTCCCGCGCCCCTCCGCCTTCCCCGTCAGTCCCATTCCGGCAATTCCGGTGGAAACGGTGCCGGAGTCGCAGATTTGACGGTGCTCTCGGAAGGCGCTCCGTTGTCGCGTCGCGGCAAAACTTGGCAGGCGGCGCTGCTCCAGCTTAAGATGACGGACGAATCCTGTCGCAAAAACTTTCGGTAATGTTTCAACGACTTTTATTCAGGCTGTAAATAATGCTGGGCGATCACCGGCGCAGGGCGCACGGGCTGGAGGAGTTTCTTATGAAATCCAGGTTTGTTTCCGCGGTTACACTCGCGGCGCTGTTGTTGACGCTGCTTTTTTACGCCTGCTCTCCGGCCAGCGCGCAGGAACAGACTCCTTTACCCGCGCGGCGGATTAAGGCAATGTTTTTGGGCGATGAGGGGCATCATGAGCCGCGGGAGCGATGCAGGCAGGTTTCTTCGCTGTTGGCGCAGCATGGGATCGATCTGGTTTACACCGAGGATCTCAATGATCTGAATGCCAAGAACCTGGACCGATATGACGAGCTGGTTCTTTATGCGAATTGGACGAGGATTTCGCCCGAGCAGGAAAAGGCGCTGATCGATTATGTCGAGGGCGGACACGGCTTTTGTGTCCTACACTGCGGCTCTTACTGCTTTTTGAATTCACCTAAAATCACCGCCATCATCGGCGGCCGCTTCAAAAGCCACAGCACCGGCGTGTTCAAGGAGACGATCGCGGAGCCGGACAACTGGATCGAGAAAGGGCTCAAGCCGATCGAAAGCTGGGATGAAACCTATGTGCACGAGATGCACAATGAGAAGAATCGAACGGTGCTTTCCTATCGCATCGATTCGACTCGCAAGGAGCCTTACACCTGGATTCGCACCGAAGGCAAAGGGCGCGTCTTTTACACAGCCTGGGGACATGACCAGCGCACGTGGGGAAACAAGGATTTTCAGGAGTTGATCGAGCGCGGCATGCGCTGGTGCGCGGGCGATTGGGCCATGACCGCGGCCGCTTCGCTTCCGCCTTTCCATTATTCGCAAGCCAACATTCCCAATTACCTTCCCAACAAGGCCTGGGGCACGACCGGCGAGCCGATTCATACGATGCAGGACCCGGTCAGCCCGAAGGAATCGATGTTGCACATGGTGCTGCGGCCCGGATTTGAAGCCAAGCTCGTGGCGTCTGAGCCGGAAATTATGAAGCCGATCTCGATGGCCTTTGACGAGCGCGGCAGGATGTGGGTCGCGGAGACGTACGATTATCCCAACAACCGCCAGCCCGAAGGACAGGGACACGACCGCATCTCGATCTGCGAAGACACGAACGGCGATGGCGTGGCCGACAAGTTCACCGTCTTTGCCGATCATCTGAGCCTGCCGACCAGCATCGTCTTCGCGAACGGCGGCATCATCGTCGCACAAACGCCGGATATTTTGTTCCTCAAGGACACGAAAGGAACGGGGCAAGCAGACGAGCGCAAGGTGCTGTTCACCGGCTTTGGCACGCGCGACACGCATGCCACCATCAGCAATTTCCGATACGGATTTGATAATTGGATTTATGGCACGGTCGGCTATTCCGGTTTCCGCGGAATGGTGAACGGCAAGGAAATGAGCTTCGGCCAGGGCGTCTTCCGCTTTAAGCCGGACGGCTCCCAGATGGAATATCTCGGCTCAACCACCAACAACACCTGGGGCCTTGGATTCAGCGAAGACGGGCAGGTCTTCGGATCAACCGCGAATGGAAATCCCAACTGGTATCTTTCGATTCCCAATCGCTATTACGAACAGGTGAAGGGAATGTATGTCGGCCGATTGGAAACGATTTCCGACACCTATCACTTCTATCCCGTCACCGACAAAGTGCGCCAGGTCGATTTCTTCAACGGCTACACCGCCGGCGCGGGGCATGCGCTCTACACGGCGCGCAGTTTCCCGAGCAACTATTGGAATCGCATCGCATTTGTGAATGAGCCGACGGGCCACATCATCGGGCAATTCGTTCTGAACCCGCGCGGCAGCGGGTACGCGGCAACTAACGATTTCAATCTTTTTGCCAGCAACGATGAATGGACGGCGCCGATCTTTGCGGATGTGGGGCCGGACGGCGCGGTCTGGATGATCGACTGGTACAACTACATTATTCAACATAATCCGATTCCCAAGGGTTTTGTGTCGGGGCGAGGCGGCGCTTATGAAACGCCGCTGCGCGACAAGCGGCACGGGCGCGTCTATCGGATCATCTGGGAGGATGGAAAGCCTTCGCCAATTTTGAATCTCACCAATGCTTCGATTGCGCAGCTCATCGATGCGCTCAAGAGCCCCAACATGCTCTGGCGGATGCATGGCCAGCGGCTGCTGGTTGAGCGGAAGGATATTGCCGCGATTCCGGGATTGATCGAGCTGACAAAAGATCAGTCGGTTGATGAACTGGGCCTGAATCCCGCGGCGATTCATGCGCTGTGGGCGTTGCAGGGAATGGGAGCGCTGGATGGCAGCCATGCGGATGCGACAGCGGCGGTCGTTGCTGCACTTCATCATCCATCAGCCGGCGTGCGCAAGGCGGCGGTGGATGTGATGCCAAAGACCGCGGAAGGATGCGACGCGATCCTGGCGGCCAACGTGTTGCAGGATTCGAGCCCGCAGGTGCGCAAATCGGCGCTGCTGGCGCTGTCGGATATGCCGGCCACGCCCCGCGCCGGCGCGGCTATTTTCTCGATTCTTCGCCGACCGGAAAACGCAAACGATCAATGGATCACCGACGCGGCGGCGATTGCTGCCTGCCGGCATGACGCGAGTTTCCTCGAAGCGGTGTTTGCCGGTCATCCGGCCGAGAGCAGCAGCTCTGTTATGGCTAAGCCGGTCAATCTGATTCCCAATTCGTCCTTTGAAGAAGCCAGCGGCACCGCGTCGCTCCCGACCAAGTGGCGCGTGCGCAATTACGCGGGTCGGGCGATGCAGTATCTCGATACGGTTGGCCATACCGGCAACCGTTCGCTGCGCATCGATTCGGAGCGCGGCGCCGATTCAAGCATGTTTGTGAATGTGCCGGTTGAACCGTACACCGAGTATGTCCTTTCCGCCTGGATCAAGACCAAGGACATCAAGCTCCTGGGCGGGATGGGTGCGCTGCTGAATGTGCATCTGTCCGATATCCGCACGCCGGCCGTCACGGGTACGAGCGACTGGAAGCAGGTCAAGGTTCGCTTCAACAGCGGCGACCGCAAGACAGTGAGCATCAACTGCCTGTTCGGCGGCTTTGGCCGGGCGACGGGCAGCGCCTGGTTCGATGATGTGGAACTGACAAGGACTGCTTCCACCGGTTTGCCAGGCATGGAAGGCCGCGTCGTTGGCATCGTGATGGATCAATATGCGCAGCGGGCGCCGGTGGATTCGGTCGTGCCGACGCTGCTGGCGCTGCGAAATTCAAATGGCGCTTTGGCGGCGGTGGTGGTCAACGCGCTCGCGTCCAACTGGCCGACCGATAAGCAGCCGACGATTTCGTCCGAGCAGGCGGATGGACTTCGTCAGCTTTTGAAATCGCTTCCGAACGTCGCGCGCGATCGCATGCTTGCCCTGGCGATTCGATGGAATCGCGCCGATTTATTTGGCGATGAGATGAAGACGATTACCGGCGAGCTTCGCAGCGCGATCACCGACAACAAGCTCGATGCTTCCGCGCGAACGGATGCAGCGCGTCGTCTGATCGCGATCGAGGATACGCCGGAGACAGCCGACCTGATTCTCAAGCAGATCAGCCCGAAGATCAGCCCGGAAACGCAACTTGGTTTGCTGGAGGCACTGGGTTCGAGCCACAGCGAATCGGTCGGGCCGGCGATGGTCAAGCAGTACAGTCAACTGACGCCTGCCGCCCAGCGTGCGGCATTGAATCTGATGCTTCGTCGCACCGCATGGACCGGCGCGATGCTTGATGGGCTCCAGTCACACGCGATTGACACCGCCGATGTGCTCAATCAGCAATGGCAGGCTCTGGCGAGCAATCCTGATCGGTCGATTTCTCGCAAGGCTCGCTCGCTGCAGCAATTGGCCGGCCGCGCCCCCACCGCCGACTGGCGCGATCTGGTCAACAAGATGCTGCCACTTGCCGAGAAGCACGGCGACGCCGAGCGCGGCAAACAGGTTTTCGAAAAGAACTGCATCATCTGCCACACGTTCGAAGGCAAGGGCGGCCAGGTCGGTCCGGACCTCACCGGCATCGGCGCGCGTCCCAAGGCCGACAACCTCATCGACATCATCGATCCTAATCGGTCCGTGGAAGGCACCTATCGCCAGTGGACGATCAAGGCCAAGGGCGAAGTCATCTCCGGCCGAATCTTTGCGGAAAGCCAGACGTCGATCGAGATCATCGACGCCTCAGCCCAACGGCATGTGATCCAGCGATCAGACATCGAGCTGCTCAAATCGAGCGATCGATCGGTTATGCCCGAAGGACTCGAGGCGTTGGGCGATCAGGCCATCACGGATGTGCTGGAATATCTGGCGACCAGCGCGGTCAAACATTGATGATCGCGTGAGCAGTCATCAGGTGCATCACACAATCGGCAGCCGCTCTTTCTCCCGCCCCCGGTACGCCGGGGAGGGCTGGGGAGGGGGGCACCGATTTATCGAGAGTTGACCGGAGAACCCCCACCCTGACCCTCCGCCGGATTACCGGGAGAGGGGAATGAGGCGCTTATCGCCAATGGTATCGCGCGCGGTCATCGGCGCGACGTGAGACTGGCTACGACAGCCGTCAGCTCGGCGGGTTCGACCGGCTTGGCCACATGTGTCTGAAAACCGGCTCGAAGCGCACGGGTGCGGTCTTCGGAACGCGCAAAGGCCGTCAGCGCGGCCGCGGGGATGTTCCCGCCTTCAGAGTCGGAAAGCGCCCGGACTTTGTGGATGAAGGCATAGCCGTCCTCACCCGGCATGCCGATATCGCTGATGATCATGTTGGGCCGGGCTTGTTTGAGCAGTTCAAGCGCTTCCTCACCCGAGGCGGCAACCAGCACCCGTGCCCCGCAATCTTCCAGCACTCGCTTGATGAGGTGACGCGCATCCGCCTCGTCATCCACCGCGAGGACGGTCACTCCCGCAAGCGATGGATGGTCGGTCTGATGATCCGCGTTCGCGTGCGCTCGGGGATGCGCCCGTGAGGAATGTTGCTCGCGCGAATGGACCACCATCAGCGGAAGTTCGATACAGAATGTCGAGCCCTGTCCTTCGCCGGCGCTCTTGGCGCGCACCGTTCCGCCATGCAGTTCGATAAGATGCTTGACGATCGAAAGGCCCAATCCTAAGCCGCCATGGCGACGCGTGGTGGAGGCGTCGGCCTGACGGAATCGCTCGAACAGATGCGGCAGGAATTCGGGGCTGATGCCCTGGCCGTTATCGCTCACGCATACTTCCAGGTGGCTGTTCACGCGTTCGAGGGTCACCTGAATTCTTCCCTGCTTGGGCGTGAACTTTACGGCATTGCTGAGCAGATTCCAGAAACACTGCTGGAGGCGCGCCGGATCTCCGCGCACCGGGCCGGCCAGCGGATCGAGCACCATTTGGATTCGGATATCCTTAGCGTCGGCGCCGTGCCGGACCGATGCAACGGCAGCCTTGATGACATCGCCGATATCCACCTGCTGAACCTCAAGGCGAATCTTGCCCGAAACAATCCGGCTCATATCCAGCAAGTCTTCAATCAGTTGCGTCTGCACACGCGTATTGCGCTCGATAACGTCCAGCCCCTCGGCCAAGTCCGCATCCTCAACGGCTTTGGCCCGGAGAATCTGCGACCAGCCGAGAATGGCATTCAGAGGCGTACGAAGTTCGTGCGAAAGCGTCGCAAGGAAATCGTCCTTGAGTCGGCTGGCGCGCTCCGCCTCGCTTCGCGCAGCTTTCTCTGCCTCGAGCAGCGCCTCGCGTTCCTCGGAAGCCTTTTTGACGCGCTCGTAGAGTCGCGAATTATCGATCGCGACGGCGGCCTGCCCCGCGAGCCCGGCAGCGAGCCGCTCGGCGCGCTCGGTAAAGATGCCCACCTCCGGATGGCCAAAGAAAAGCCCTCCAATAACGTCACCGGAGCGGGAAATTACGGGGACGGCCAGATAGCTGCGCACTGGCAAGTGGCCTTTGGGCATCCCGTGATGCGGGGGCATGGTGCCATAACGGGGATCCTTGGTAATGTCGTCCGACCGCAGGATTCCATTACCTCGGAAAGTGACTTCAAAGACCGGCGAATTCCGTGGGAGACCAAATTTATCAAAGGCCTCGCGCGGCGCGCCCGACAGCGTGTAGAGCATGTACGATTCGCCGCTCGCGTTCGTGACGTTATAGAAAAACGCGGCAAACTCGGCGCCGGCGAGCTCCCTGCCGGCATCCGTGACCGATTGCACAAGGCTCTGCGTCTCGAGCTTCGATGCGATCATTGAACCGGTCTTGTTGAGCAGTTCGAGAATTCTCGTTTCCTCGTTCAATGCTGCTTCGATGCGTTTACGAAGGGTGACGTCGCGGGCGATTTTAGCTGCGCCGATAATTCGACCAGTCGAATCGCGAATCGGGGATACCGAAAGCGAAATATCCAGCAGCGTGCCGTCCTTGCGCATGCGCACGGTTTCATAATGGTCGATGCGCTGGCCGACGCGCAGCCGTGCGAGGATGCCCGGCTCCTCGTTCACGCGATCGGGCGGCATCAGAATCGTGACCGGCTTGCCGATCACCTCGTCGGCGGTATATCCAAAGATTTTTTGTGCCCCCGCATTCCAGGTCGTGATGATGCCTTCGAGCGTCTTGGTGATGATGGCGTCATCGGAGGATTCGACCACCGCGGCAAGGCGGGCTCGCAGTTCCTCTTCTTCCCTGCGCTCAGTTACGTTCATGACGACTCCAGCTAGGCGGAGTTTACCGGTGGATGGGTCTTTCCGCGCCACGCCATGCTCTTCCATCCACGCAACCGCCCCGTCCACAGGACGCACGATTCGAAACAATGAGTAAAAATTCGTCTCCTTGTCGATTGCCGCCTGGATCACGGCGCGATGCCGCTCGCGATCTTCGGGGTGAACCAGTGCAAAACCTTCCTTACTGTTGCGCAGCGTCGAGCCGGCAGGCAATCCAAAGACTTTCGCGACCGTGTTTGAAATGACCACCTGGTCACTTTCGGGCTCCCACTCCCACGCAGCCATTCTTGCCGCAGTCAGCGCCATGCGCAGCGTGTCGTCCACCGCGGCCAGCGCATTTTGAAAACGCTTTCGTTCCAGCAGCGCAGTCACGCGTCCGAGGAACTCCCGGGCACTGAACGGTTTAACCAGATATTCATCCGCCCCCGCCTTCAACCCTTCCAGTGTGGCCTCCTCGCCGGCGCGCGCCGAGAGCAGGATCACCGGAAGGTTTGCGGTGTCCGGACTTGAGCGAAGAGCCTTGAGCAGCCCAAACCCGTCGAGGTTGGGCATCATGATGTCGCTGACGACCAGATCCGGATACCTGCGATGAACGGCCTCCAGCGCCGCACTCCCGTCAGCAACCGCTTCCACATCGAATTGCCTGGCCAGCAACTGCCGCATGTATTGCCGCATGTCAGCATTGTCGTCAGCCAAGACCACGCGCTGGCGACGGCCCGCAGGGGCAGCCGCCGACGAATCGGACAAATCCGGGATTTCATCAATTGAGGCTGGTTGTTCATCTCCTTCCGGGAGCCAGCGCATCGCTTCATCAACAAACATCTGCGGAAGAGCAGATGTGATTGCCGCGCCGGCTTCCTTGTTTCGAGCCTCTTGCGACTCCTGCGCAGATTTGATCGGAATTCGCACGGTAAACGTGGTGCCGCGATCGACTTCGCTCTGAACTTCGATCATCCCGCCATGCAGCTTGACCAGTTCCTGGACCAGCGCCAGGCCAATGCCGGTGCCTTCGTGAGTGCGTCCTTTGGTGCCTTCGACGCGATGGAATCGTTCGAAGAGTCGCGGGATTTCCTGCAAAGGGATGCCGCTGCCGGTGTCACTTACACGCAATTCCACCGAGCTTCCGGACTGGCGAGTCGTAACACTGATCTGTCCTTCAAGCGTGAACTTGAATGCGTTGGAGAGCAGGTTGAGAACAATTTTCTCCCACATGCTCCGGTCCACCGGAACCGGCCGCGACATCGGCGGACAATCGACGACCAGTTCTAACCCGGCTTTTTCGATTGCCGATCGAAAGACACTGGCCAGCCCGATGGTGAACGCAGAGAGATCGGTCGGCTGATACTGGGCCTTCACCCTCCCGGCTTCGATTCGGGAAAAATCGAGCAGCGTATTGACGAGCTTCAGCAGCCGAAGCCCGTTGCGATGCATGATCGATAATTCCTCGACGGCCTGCTGTGGCAGCCCGTTTCCATTGGAAATCATCTCCTGCAGCGGCGCAAGCATGAGCGTCAGCGGTGTGCGGAATTCGTGACTGACGTTGCTGAAGAAAGTGGTCTTGGCGCGGTCCAACTCCGCCAGCGCTTCGACGCGTCGCCGCTCTTCTTCATAGGCCTGCGCGTTGCCGATGCTGCCTGAGATTTGGCCGGCGACAAGATTCAGAAAATTGCGATAGTTATCGTCGAGCGTGCGGAACGGATTGAGGCCCGCGATGAGAAGACCCGCCGGTCGCTCAGCGGAACCTATCGTGGGGATTGGAACGACGACCGCTTGCCGAGGCGGGCGCTGCCAGGCCCCCGTCGGAAGCGCTGAATTCTCGATAGCGCCTGACATCGCCGATGCCAAGTCTTCAATCGCGACCAAAGCATGCGTTCGCATTACATCAGCGATAGGCCATGGTGCACTCACCGACGGATCAATCTTCGTCGGCGCGATAACATGGCCTTCCTCAACTCCCGCTCGCCCTGCCAGCGAGAAACTCGTCCCATCTGCATCTGAGATGTAGATCAACGCAAAAGGAAGATCGCGCGGATTGGAGGCCAGCGCGCGGGCACTGCGCCGGCATGCTTCCTGCCAGGTTCTGGCATCGGCGCCGCTGGCAGCCAGGTCGCGCAATAGCGCGAGCTGTCGCTCGCCGATGACGCGACGGGTGTCGTCGGTGTTGGCACAAATGATGCCCCCGACGCTGCCGTCATCGTCAGGAATCGGGCTGTAGGAAAAGGTGTAATAGGTTTCTTCCGGATAGCCGTAGCGCTCCATGATCAGGAGCTGCGATTCTACATAGGTGCCTTCGTCCCCGTTCATGGCCTTGGCCAGCAAAGGGGCGATGTCATCCCAGATCTCCCGCCAAACGACTCGCGTCGGCTGGCCCAGCGCCTGCGGATGCTTGCCGCCGATGATCGACTTATAGGGATCGTTGTAGAGGTAAACGAGGTCCTTGCCCCAGCCAATCCAGATCGGCTGGCGCGAAGTCAGCATGATCCGTACAGCAGTTTTAAGGCTTTGTGGCCAGTTCTTGGGCGGCCCAAGGGATGTTTTGGACCAGTCGAACGCGCGCATGCGTTCGCCCAGCTCGCCGCCACCTGATAGAAACGCCGTCCCCTCTGCTTGGTCTTTGCGAGCCATGATCCTTTAGTCTGCAGCTATGTCCTTATATCGCATTTTCTGCCTGCCGATAGCGCTCCTTCGTGTTTGCCGGGGCCAATCCGGTTCAAAACGCCCGAATTGTTGGAGTATAGGACCCCATGCTACTTCCGTGGAACCTTAGAAACCGGCAATTGTGTATTTTCGATTGCTTGACGCACTTTTAGGGCCTTCTTTGGACACGGCTGACCCCGGTACAATTAATTCTCCGACCAGTTTGGAGACGAAAATGAAATCTTCCAGCGGCCTCATCGTTCTTCTTCTTACCGCCCAAATGGCTTTCGCAGCCGGGCAAATGCCGCTTGTTTATGATCGCGAGAACACTGGGGCAGGAATCGGCACCGCTGCAGTGCGTCCCTTCGCCGATCTTCCCTCAATTTCGTATCTGCCCGATCCATTCCTGGAAGCCGATGGCAGGCGCATCACGACGCGCCGGCAGTGGCGTGGGCGTCGCGCCCAGATCATGGCCATGGTTGAGAAATATGAGGTAGGCCAAAAGCCGCCCAAGCCGAGCATCGTGAGAGCAACCCTCAAAGGTAACACGATGACTGTTACTGTGGGTGAAGTCGGAAATACGTTCGATTTGACCGCGACGATTAATCGCCCCGCCGGTGCGCCGGACAAGCCGATTCCGGCCATCATCGGCATCAATTCACCGGCCGGCAGCCTGCCCGGGGATTTATTTGCCACGCGAGGAATTGCCACGATCACGTTCCGCGCCAGCCAAGTCGCTCCAGCTGCATTCGGAGGCATCAACTACAACTCCGGCAACTTCGCAAGGCTTTATCCCAAATCCACTGCCGGCTACATGATCCGCTGGGCCTGGGGTGTAAGTCGGATCATTGATGGATTGGAGCAACTGCCCGAAGCGAAGATCGATACAAAAAGGTTGGCTGTCAGCGGCTGCTCGTTCCAAGGCAAGATCGCTTTATATTCCGGCGCCTTCGATGAACGGATCGCGCTGACCATCGTTCACGAATCCGGCGGCGGCGGAACCATCTCATGGCGATACGCCGACATGTTGGAAAAGCGCGACAAAGTTGAAGTCGAAAATCTGCTCCATGCCCAAGGCTCAAGTCCCGATTTCCCTTGGTACGCACGCGCTCTGCGGCGATTCAACAATGTGCCGGATAAGCTGCCGTTCGATCAGCACGAAGTGATTGCGATGATCGCGCCGCGTGCGGTCCTGATGATCGAGAGCACGCGAATCCCGCGCATGGGAGCCGAAGCGGCTCGTATCGATGCCCTCGCAGCGCAGCAGGTATGGAAAGCTTTGGGTGTGCCCGATCGTATCGGCGTCACCGAAGACGACGTCCCCCATTGCTCCTGGAGCCCCAAGTTCACGCGGGATCTGGAGGCCTATCTCGACAAATTCCTTCTTGGCAAACCGGATGGCCAGCCGACCGATTTTCTGCGATCCAGGTTTACTGATTTAGACACTCATAAATGGATTCCGTG